>Ga0299907_10000168_pt1 | contig 27646 bp, 20 predicted proteins | sample RVTome_16_FD_198680 | JGI IMG/M metagenome (GOLD analysis project Ga0299907, IMG submission 198680) | Soil microbial communities from uranium-contaminated site in the Upper Colorado River Basin, Wyoming, United States - RVT152D67 (version 2) ...
CGTCGGGGATCAACCTCTACCTGGTCACTCTCATGCTGGGTGCGGCCGGTCGTCTTGGCTGGGCCGATATCCCCGACGTGTTGACCCGGCTCGACGTGATGATCGTGGCCGGGGTCCTCTTCGCCGGGGAGTTCGTGGCCGACAAAGTCCCGTTCCTGGACAGCGTCTGGGATGCCATCCATACCGTGGTCCGACCACTCGGGGCGGCGGCGATCGGGGCGGTCGTCGCCGGTGACTCCGCCAGCATCGGCGCTGCGGTGGGAGCCACCGTGTCCGGGCTCCTTGCCCTCGATGCCCATGCCGCCAAGGCGTCGACCCGGGTCGTAGTCAATACCTCCCCGGAGCCGGTGAGCAACATCGGTCTCTCCTTGGCAGAGGATGTCGGGGTAGCCGGCCTGGTCACCCTCGCCGTGACCTACCCCATCCCCACCATCATCGTGGTCGCCATCCTCGTGGTGGCCGCAACCGCCCTCACCATCTGGATCTGGAGCACCGCCCGCCAGGCATGGAAGAAGCTCGGCGCCTGGCTGGAGGACAAGTCCTGGTACCCCTCGGCCGGGTGAGCGGTTCGCGTACCTGAGGTACGTAGCGCCAATAGTGGCGCTACGGGAACAGAGAAAGGGATCGTGCTCCCGACATCGCCCTTCTCTGTCCGCCTAGCGCCATATATGGCGCCATAAACCTCAGGTAAGCGATCAGTCGTAGGCGGTGGAGGCGAGGAGGATGCCGCGCAGCGGGATGTCGACCCAATCGGGGCGGTTGTTCAATTCGTAGCCGAGCTCATAAGCGGCCTTGTCGAGGAGGAGGGTGTCGAGGAGGCGCTTCAGGTGACGCTCCTCGGAGGGGACGATCGGGGTGTCGCCCACCGCGGCCAGATACCCGCGGAGAAATCCGGCGGCCAGCCACCCCGCCAGCGCATCGGCCCATTCGGTGAGGACGGCGGCATGCTCGGCCTCCTCGACTCCGGCCTCCATAGCCGCCCGCAAGCTCATCTGGGTGGTGTACTGATAGGAACGGAGCATCCCCGCCACATCACGCAGCCCGAGACGCTTTATCCGCCGCTCTGAGAGTGGCCGCTGCGGCTCCCCTTCGAAGTCGATGATGACGAAGTCGTTGCCGGTGAACAGGACCTGCCCGAGATGGAAGTCGCCGTGGATCCTGAGCCGGACGGCATCGATTTTCTCTGTGGTGATCGAGCGGAGATCCTCGAGCAGGTCGTGCTCCCTGGCCAGCACCAGCTCGGCCAGATCCAGCTGGACCGGGGTCAGGTGCGCCCGACGCCGCCGCAGCAGGTTGCAGCTGTGCCGGATCGACGACCGGGTCGATTGATACAGTGATCGCTGGTAGAGGGTCGAAAGTCGTTGCGGGGCGAATATCGGGTCGTCGGGGACCGAGGCCAGGGCCAAGTGCATCTCCCCCGTCCGCTGCCCCAACAAGGCAGCCTCGTGCAAGGGGATCCCGATCAGGTCGCGAAACTCGTCCAAATCGTCATCGACCATGTCGAGCGGATGCCTGCGCGGCGGCGGGCTACCCAGCTCGGCTCGCCGGGCTGCGATCTGCTCGAAGATCATGCCGAGGGTGGCCTGGGTGTGGGTCCACGCATCTCCCTGATTGGGGACGAACTGGCGCAGCACGGCAAAGGCGGCTGCCTTGCCGTCGAGTCGCACATCGAGCTCGCCACGACTCGCCGGGGTGTGCTCGAAGCCGGTCCGCTCGCTGAGGAAGCGGCCCACCTCGACCTCGGGGTTGGGGCCGGCATCGAACTTGCGGAACAGCTTCAGGACGACCTGCTCCCCGAAGATCATCGAGGTGTTGGACTGCTCGGCCCCGCCCACCCTGACCGGTTGATCCTGTATGTCCCGCATGAGATGACGTGAATCTGCGGTCGGTGAGGCGCTGAGCACGGCGGTCCGCCCCTTCAGCTTCCTCCGACTGGCCGCGAGTTGGACCAGGGCGGTGGCAAACGCCGGGTCGTGGGTCGCGTCGTAGAGCACGCCGGTCCCGGTACTGGCGTGGACCTCGGCGATGACCGCCGACGGCGTCTCCATCAGCGTTCTCTCCCCCTCCAGCCCGGCGGCGAGAGCGACAGGGATTGCGTAGATCTCCGGATCCTGCTCGACATACTCGACCTGGAGAAAGGCGATCATGGTGTCGGTCCCGGGGATCTCGATTCGGTCGACAAGATGGCCGCCACTGATCGTCTGGGCCTTGCTCCGGAACCAGCGGCGAGTCTCGATGTCGGCGAGAAGGACCCGGTCGAGCTGCTCCCGTGACCTGAAGACGCCGGCCGGCTCACCGCGGACCATGATCCGGGGCAGTCCATCGGGCTCATCGGCTTCGGTCTCGGACTTGTCGAGGCCGAACCAGTAGAAGTCGTGAGCACCGATGGTGAGGCGATACGGGCCGATGCCGACAGCGGGGAAACGGGTCCGCCCGAACAGCTCCACCGGCTCCACCCCCTCGAACCCACTCAGCTCCAGCTCCACAGGCTGGGTGTGACGTGAGAGGTTGGCCACCACCAGGACCGATCTGTCGCCCAACGTGCGAAGAAAAGCCAGGACCTTGGGGTTCTCGTGGTGGACGAACTCGAGGCTTCCCCGAGAGAGCTCGGGCATTCCCTTGCGCAAGGAGAGGGCCCGCTTCACCCACCACCACAGGGAGTTGGGATTGTCCCGCTGGACCTCCACATTGATCGTCTCGTAGTGGTACTCGGGGTCGGTGATGACCGGGAAGTAGAGCTGCTGTGGGTTGGCGTCGGAGAACCCCGCGTTGCGGTCACCCGACCACTGCATCGGGGTCCTCACCCCGTTGCGGTCCCCGAGGTAGACGTTGTCCCCCATCCCGATCTCGTCTCCGTAGTAGAGGACCGGGGTCCCCGGCAGCGAGAGGAGCAGGGCCTTCATGAGCTCGATCTCACGGCGGTTGTTGCCGAGAAGCGGGGCAAGGCGGCGCCGGATCCCGACGTTGATCCGGGTTTGCGGGTCGTTGGCGTAGACGCGATACATGTAGTCCCGCTCCTCGTCGGTGACCATCTCGAGGGTCAACTCGTCGTGGTTGCGAAGGAAAGTGGCCCAGGCGGAGTTCTCCGGGATGGCTGGGGTCTGCTCCAGGATGTCGATGATGGGGAACCGGTTCTCCATGCGAAGCGACATGAAAAGCCGCGGCATCAAGGGGAAGTGGAAGCACATGTGGCATTCGTCGCCTTTGCCGAAGTAGGCCACCGAGTCCTCGGGCCACTGGTTGGCCTCGGCGAGGAGCATGCGGTCGTCGTATTTGGCGTCGACCCGAGCGCGAAGGGCTCTCAGGAAGTCATGGGTCTCAGGCAGGTTCTCGCACATGGTCCCATCGCGCTCGTACAGATACGGGACGGCATCGAGCCGGAGACCGTCCACGCCTGCGTCCAGCCAGAATTCGAGAGCGTCGAATAACGCCCCGTGGACCGCAGGATTCTCGAAGTTGAGGTCGGGTTGGTGCGAGAAGAACCGATGCCAGTAGTAGGTGTTGGCCACCGGGTCCCAGGACCAGTTCGAGGTCTCCGTGTCCTGGAAGATGATTCGAGCGTCTTTGTACAGCTCTGGATCGTCCGACCAGACATAGAAGTCTCGCTCCGGGCTCCCCTCTGGCGCCCTACGGGCGCGTTGGAACCAAGGATGCTGGTCCGAGGTGTGGTTGATGACCAGCTCAGTGATCACTTTGAGGTCTCGTTTGTGTGCCTCTCGCAGGAAATGGCGAAAGTCGGTCATGGTCCCGTAGGCGGGATTGATCGCCTTGTAGTCGCCGATGTCGTAGCCGTCGTCGCGTAGCGGTGACGGATAGAAGGGGAGCAGCCAAAGGGCGGTGATGCCGAGGTCGCGCAGATAGTCCAGCTTCGTGGTCAGGCCCCGGAAGTCGCCGATCCCATCACCGTTGGCATCGGCAAATGCCCGGACATGGACCTCGTAGATGACCGCGTCGTGATACCACGCCACCGCCTCCTGCCGGTCATGTGCCTCAAACGAAGTGGTCAAAGCTCTGCTCCGATCGGACCCGTCTCCGCACTTCGAACACGTGAGCCGGGATGCCGGCCGGGTCGAGGTGGACGAAGTTGCGTGAGCCCTCCCACAGATAGTGCCGATCGGTGAGCAGGTCGTCGAGCTGGTACTGGTGGGCAGGATCGACGCCGAGAGCTTCCACATCGAGATCGATCCACCCGGCCTGCTCGTAATCGGGGTCGAGATTGACCACGACCAGGACCACGTCACCAACCACCCTCTTGGAGTAACAGAGCAGTTTGTCGTTGTCGATGGGGTGGAAGGTGATGTTGTCGCTGCGCTGGAGAGCGCGATGCTCGTGGCGCGCCCTGTTCATCTGCGTGATCAGGGTGGCGAGCGAGTGGCGGTTTTGGAGGTCCCATTCCCGGATCTGGTACTTCTCCGAGTCGCGGTATTCCTCCGAGCCCGGCTCGAGCGGTACATGTTCCATCAGCTCGAACGCCGGGCCGTAGATCCCGATATTGGAGCTGAGCGTGGCCGCCAGGACATAACGGGTGATGAAGCTGGGCCGTCCCCCAGTCTGAAGCTGCTGGGTGAGGATATCGGGGGTATTCGGCCAGAAATTGGGCCGGAAGAAGTCGTCGACAAGGCTCAGGTCGCCGATGTAGTCGACCAACTCCTGGCGGGTGTTGCGCCAGGTGAAGTAGGTGTAGGACTGGGTGAAGCCCAGCTTGGCCAGCCGGTACATGACCTTGGGGCGGGTGAAGGCCTCGGCCAGGAATATGACGTCGGGGTGCTCGCTTCGGATCTCGGCGATCACCCACTCCCAGAAGGCGAAGGCCTTGGTGTGGGGATTGTCGACCCTGAAGATCCGGATCTCCTCCCCGATCCAATGGTCGAACACGTCCTTGAGCGCCAGCCAGAGGCCGCGGGCATCGGTCGTCTCGAAGTCGAGCGGGTAGATGTCCTGGTACTTCTTGGGCGGGTTCTCGGCGTATTGGATCGAGCCGTCGGGACGGTGTCGGAACCAGTCGGGGTGATCCTTCACCCAGGGATGGTCTGGCGAGCACTGAAAGGCAATGTCGAGGGCCACCTCCAACCCGTGCCCGGCCGCGGTGTCACGCAGGATCCGAAAGTCTTCGATGGTGCCGAGATCGGGGTTGATCGCGGTGTGCCCACCTTGCGGCGACCCGATGGCCCAGGGGACCCCGGGGTCGTCCGGTTTGGCCCGCAACGCGTTGTTGGCCCCCTTGCGGAAAGTGGTGCCGATGGGGTGGATCGGGGGCAGATAGAGCACGTCGAACCCCATGTCGGCCACATAACCGAGTCGCTTGGTGACGTCGGCGAAAGTGCCATGCCGCCCGGGCTCGACTGCCCAAGAGCGCGGGAACAACTCGTACCAGGTCGAGAAGCGGGCACGTTCCCGATCGACGACGACCACATACCTGTCGGACCGGCTCACCTCCGACCGATCAGGATGGGCTTCCATCGATGTCCTCAGCTCTTCGGAGAATGCCGTCTCCAGGCGCTCGGTCAGCTCGAGTCCCGGCTCGCCGAGCGTGGTGGCGTGCTTCCGGAGCAATCGGCCCGTCTTTCCCTTGGCCCCGATCGCGGCAGACGAGACCAGCTCGGCACCGATCAGCAGATCCACCTCGACGTCGAGCTCGGCGTCGACTTTCTTCACGAAACCATCGAGCCAGGTCGCGAACCGGTCAGCCCATCCCTCCACCTCGAACTGCCAGAGGCCCAATGAGTCAGGAGTGAACCCCGCAGCCCATCGGTCATTCCCGATCGGGATCATCCGGGTTTCCGCCCACCGTCTCGACCCCGCCTTGCGATGCCGGACCGTGGCGCCGATGGCGTCGTGACCGTCGCCGAAGACATCGGCCTCCACCGTCAGCTCCTCTCCAACTACCGCTTTGGCCAGGAATCGGCCTCCGTCGACCTGCGGCGAGACGGCCTCGATGACTACCCGGGCCTTGGTCGCTGGGATCTTCGCCATGAAGGCGAATCTAATGGAGCTCGGATATTCGGCCCGCGGTCAAGCCTTCACGAACGGAGTCACCTCGCGCTCGTAGACGTCTCGCCCTGTGATTCCCTCGAGATTGGACGGGGCGGCCTCGAGCCTGGCCATGAACTCCGGCTCGAGGTCGAGGTCGAGCACCTGCCGGGCCAGCTCGGCCACCCGTCCGGCGTGACGAAGCACGAACACGGCCTCCAAGCCGGAGATGTCGTCGAAGAACCAGCCACATGAGGTGTACATCAGCATTGCCCGGTGCTGGATCTCGAGGAGCCGGATCGCCTTTTCCCGTTGATCGTCGTCCAGACCCGGATTCGCCCACCGGTCGAGGAAATTCGTCTTCGAGCCCCCCAGGATCACCGAGATGTAGTCATCCCGCGCCCGCCACGGGTCCTCGAGCAGGTCACCGCCCTCCTTCTCGAAGGGGTCGATCAACTCATCGCGGAGCCAGTCGAGCGCCGAGCGAAGGGGGCCTCGCCACCTCTGGTGGCCCGTCGGCTCTCGGCCGGTCGCACAACCGCAGTCGGACCGCCAACGCTCCACGCCATGTGCGCAACTCCAGGAGCTGTCTTCGATGACGGCCGCCTTCCGTGTCGGTGGGCTGATGGCGAGAAACTCTGCGTAATTGGTCAACCGCGTGCCGGCGTCGGCATCGATCATCTCCAAGGCCACGGCCAGGGCCATCTCGCCGTGCCGGTGGTGGTGGCCGTAGGTCTCTCCGTCGGTGGCGACATGAGCGAGACGGGGATCGGGACCGGGCTGGGCCACCGCCTCGATCAATCGCCCTCCCAAGGCCCGACCGTCCTCGAGCACTCCGTTGAATGCAATCTCCCGCGACAACGGGCCGTTGTAGAAGAAGACCGTGATCGACCGGTCCCCACCCAGGTCGACCCGGTAAGGGACCCTGGTGTCGACCCCCCCATCTGCAACCTCGTAGAACGATCCGTCATCACCCTCGACCGAGGCCACCTGGTAGGGCGAGAGGATGGTGAATCTGATCCCCTCCCCTGCCAGGACCTCGAGACTCTCGGTGTCGGCCGCGGTCTCGGGGAGCCACATACCCTCCGGCCGGCGCCCGAAGCGGTGCTCGAAATCGGCGATCCCCCACCGGACCTGGGTCACCTTGTCCCGATGATTGGATAGGGGGAGGATGGTGTGGTTGTAAGCCTGGGCCATGGCGGAACCGTGGCCGCCGAATCTCGAAGCCGAGGCCGCATCGGCCCCGATGATCGCCCGGTAGGTGTCAGGGGCGTCCGTCTCCAGCCAACTGAGCAGGGTGGGCCCGAAGTCGAAGCTGATCCGCTCGTAGGTGTTGACAGTCCGAATCACCTGGCCGTTCTCATCGAGGATCCGGGCCGCGGCATTGGCCGCATAGGACTCCTCGGTGATCCGTTCGTTCCAGTCGTGCCAGGGCGCAGCACTCGGTTGTTCCGCCACCAGCCCGGTGAACGGGTTCTCCCGGGGCGGCTGGTAGAAGTGCCCGTGGACACAGATGTAGTTGCTCAAAATTGGGACAAAGGTAGGAAGCCGGTGGGCCTACCCGTCTTCTTTCCTCTCCGGATCGTGCTTCATGATCACCACGCCGAGCGGGGGAATGGTCAGAGCGACGCTGTGGGGAAGGCCCCGGTGGGGCACGGCCAGCGGGCCGGTGTCCACTCCGCCCAGATTGCCCTGACCACTGCCTCCGTAGGTCCCAGCATCGGTGTTGAGGAGCTCGGCCCAGCGCCCGAGGACGGGGACGCCGACCCGGTAGGCGTGACGTGGAACCGGGGTGAGATTGACGGCCACCATCAATATGTCGCCTGCCTTCGACTTGCGGAAGTAGGCGAGGACGCTGTTGGCCGAGTCGTTGGGGACCGCCCATTCGAACCCGGCCGGGTCGCAGTCGAGTTGGTGCATCGCCGGCTCCCGGGTATGGAGCCGGTTGAGATCGGCGGTGAGGAGCTGGATCCCCCGGTGCGGCGCGAGCCCGGTGAGGTCCCACTCGAGCTGGCCGTCGTGGGCCCATTCCGAACGCGAGGCGATCTCCGCACCCATGAAGAGCAGCTTCTTGCCGGGCTGGGTCCACATGTAGGCGAGGAGGAGGCGAAGGGTGGCGAACTTCTGCCAGTCGTCACCCGGGAACTTCTCCAAGAGGGCACGTTTGCCGTACACCACCTCGTCATGGGAGAGGGGAAGGATGAAGTTCTCGCTGAATGCGTAAACCGCGCGGAAGGTCAGCTCGTGATGGTGGTAGGCCCGGTGCACAGGTTCCCGGGAGAGATGGACCAGCGTGTCGTGCATCCAACCCATATCCCACTTGAGGCCGAAGCCGAGGCCTCCGAGAAATGTCGGCCGGGACACCATGGGCCAAGAGGTCGATTCCTCGGCCATCGTCTGCACGTCTGGATACTCGTGGTAGACGATCTCATTGAGCCTCTTGAGAAATGCGATCGCCTCGAGGTTCTCCCGCCCGCCATGGACATTGGGGATCCACTCGCCGTCCTCTCGCGAGTAATCGAGGTACAACATCGAGGCCACGGCATCCACCCGGAGCCCGTCTACGTGGTATCGATCGAGCCAGAACAATGCGTTGCTGATGAGGAAGGCCGGCACCTCGGCCCTTCCGTAGTTGTAGATGTAGGTGTTCCAATCCGGGTGGAAACCGAGCCGGGGGTCGGCGTGCTCATAGAGATGGGTGCCATCGAAGAGCCCAAGACCGTGGGCGTCGGTGGGGAAGTGGGACGGGACCCAGTCGAGAATGACCCCGACCCCGGCCCGGTGCAGCGCATCGACGAGGGCCATGAAGTCCTGAGGCGTGCCGTACCGGCTGGTAGGGGCGAAGTAGCCGGTGGTCTGATAACCCCACGATCCGTAGAACGGATGCTCCATGACCGGCATGAATTCGACATGGGTGAACCCCATCTCCACGAGGTAGCCGGGCAGCTGCACAGCCAGTTCGACGTAGGAGAGGTGACTGCCGTCGTCGTGGCGGCGCCACGAGCCTAGATGCATCTCGTAGACCGCCATCGGGGCCTCGATCGCGTTGCGCTCCCCCCTGGATGCCATCCACTCGCCATCGCCCCACTCGTAACCGAGTTCCCACACCTTGGAGGCAGTCTTGGGCGGGGTCTCGGTGTGGAAGGCGAAGGGGTCGCTCTTCTCGCCTACGAAGGAACCCTTGGTGATGTGGTATTTGTACGCCGCAGCCGGTCCTGCGCCTTCGACCAATCCCTCCCAGATCCCTGAGACCCCGCGTGGGGCGAGCGGGTCGGTGGATGGGTCCCACCCGTTCCAGTCACCGACCACAGAGACTGTCTCTGCATTGGGCGCCCATACCGCGAAATAGGTGCCGCCGTCGACCGGATGCGCCCCCAGCTTCTCGTACAGCCGGTAGTGGGTCCCCTCGTTCCAGAGATGGAGGTCGTCCTCGGAGAGGAGATTGGAGGCGGTTGGGCCGCGGCGGGGCACCAACCCGAGTGTATCGGCGATCCGCTTACCTGAGGTACGTGGCGCCAATAGTGGCGCTAGACGGACAAAGAAGGTACCGGCTCCGATCGCACTCCTTTCTCTGTCGGCGTAGCGCCATATATGGCGCTGCCTACCTCAGGTAATCGAAGCCTGGGTCGCCCGGCCCAGGCCGACGCCGGCCGATTCCTCAAAGGGGAAAGTGGTCGTGGGTCGGGGGACCCAGCAGGGGACTAGTCATCGTGTCGATGGTCAAGACCATTCTCGTCTCCCATGCCGACCACCGCCGATGAGAAGAAGAACATCACGGACCAAGGAAAGGTTTAAGACCATGGCATACGCCATCGACACAACCGACCGGCGCAAGAGAAGGGCCCTCAGGGCCGCGACCCCACTCGCCGCTCTTCTGGTGGCCGCCCTCCTCATCTGGCAGGGCAGCAACGCCGCGTTCAGCGCCACCACCGACAACACCAACGATGCCTGGGCCACCGGCAGCCTCGCCCTGACCAACAACGGCGGCGGCACCAGCTACTCGGGCACCACGGCTGCGTTGTTCACCGAGAACAACCTCAAGCCCGGTGACACCGGCGCCAAGTGCATCACGGTTCACTCCGGCGGCACCCTGGCCGGAAGCCTCAAGCTGTACCGCGGCGCCATCAGCGGCACCAACGGCGCAGCGCTGGCCCCGGTGATCAACATGACCATCGATGCCGTGGCTGTGAGCGCCACGACCAACGTCCCGGCCAACTGCACCGGCTACACCGGTGGCACGTCAGGGGCCGTCTTCAACGGCAACCTGAACACCATGCCGGCCACCTACGCGGCCGCCAATGGCACCGCCGTCGCCGCCGGCCCGCAGCGGGTCGTGTATCGGATCGGCTGGACGATCGACCCGGCAGCCGGCAACAGCCTCCAGAGCTCGTCCGCCATCACCAACCTGATCTGGGAGATCAACTGATCCCTCGATCACAAGCCACCTGACGTTGCCGGCCCGGCACCCGAAACGGGGCCGGGCCGGCAACTTTCGGAGGCACTGGGGACCAAAGACCATGACCACCATCACCGAGCCGATCCGCAGCGAGATCCAAATTCTCCGGTCCTACTCCCGGCTCCGTCTCACCGCCGGAATCTTGGGACGAGCCTGGCTGTGGTTCATCGCAGCCTGTGTCCTGGTCACGCTTCTCCCGCTCTTGTTCGGTTGGCAGCCATATGTGATCGTCACCGGGTCGATGGAGCCCGGCATCAGCGCCGGCGACGTCGTCCTCGTCTCGCCTGACCCCGCGATCGACGACTTGGTCGGCCGTGTCATCAGTTTCGAGGACCCGGCCCGGGAAGCGCACATCCTCACCCACCGAGTCGTGTCGTTCAACGAGGACGGCACCCTGGTCACCAAGGGCGACGCCAATCCAACCGTTGACAGCGTGCCCGTGCCCCGCGAGTCGGTCACCGGCCTGGGACGGCTTCTCGTCCAGTTCGTCGGGCTCCCGGTGGTCTGGATTCTCACCGCCAACTGGCTGCCCCTCATCGGCCAGCTCATCCTCCTCATCGTTGCCGTGGTGGCAACCGTGCTCGACTACGAACGGGACAACCAGAACCCTCGCAGCTGGCGTCGCCGGATCGACCAGAAGCAGCCGGCCGATCCGAGGCGGCTTCGAGTTCGGCCCTCGCCATCGGTCACCGTCGTCTTGATGCTGGCTGTCGCCGCCTCCCTTGGCCTCCCCGGCAACGACGACCCGGCCGTCAGCGCAGCCGCCTTCACCGCGTCCTCCCCCAACACGACAGACACCTGGGCCATCCCCAACTGGGCCTACACCACCGAAGTCAACCGTCTCGGGCCCTACCTGTACTGGAAGCACGACGAGACCGGCTCGACCACCACGGCCGCCGACTCTTCGGGCAGCGGGCGGACCGGGACCTACTCCCCCAACGGCTCATCGGGAAGCTTCGCCCGTCTCAATGACGGCGGCCTGGTCACCGATAGCCCGGATCGAGCGGTCCGGCTCGGCGCCAACGCCTGCATCCACACCACCTCCAACACTGCGATCAACGCTCCCCAGGTGTTCACCGTCATCGCCTGGTTCCGCGCCCCGTCCAACTACGGCAACGGGGGGAAGCTGATCGGCTTCGAACGCCCCCGCACCGGGGTCTCCGTCCCCACCGACGGCGCCTACGACCGGCATCTCTACATGGACGGACAAGGAAGAATCTGGTTCGGGGTCTACAACAACGCACATGTCGCCCTCAGCTCGGCCACCGGGCTCAACAACGACCAGTGGCACATGGCAGTGGGCACCCAGGGACCGGACGGAATGCGTCTCTACATAGACGGCGTCCAAGTGGCGTCCAACGGCAACACCGTCGCCGAGACCCAGACCGGCTGGTGGCGAGCTGGTTGCGGGAACCTATCGGGTTGGGGCGACCAGTGGGGTGGCGGCAACGACCCGGGGACCGACTCCGCCACCAGCCAGAACCGGACCTTCGCCGCCTCCCTCGACGAGGTCACCGTCTACTCCGGCACCGCTCTCACCCCGGCCCAAATCGCCTTCCTCTACTGGGTGCGCTGAGCCCCCAATCGCTTTTGGCGCGGAGTTATCGGCCTATAGCCCGATAACTCCGCGCCAAAACGGGTGTCAACCGGGCAGGTCGGCCTGGAACACCCGGGTCTCGCTGACGTTGGGGTAAGCGGCTTCGGTGATCACCCCGGCCAAGGGCCCGGCCAGGTAATTGAGCACCGCCTGCTCATAGGTCACTCCGAGTGTGGTGAAGGGGAGGCCCCCGAAGTTGTAACCATCGCCACCCGACCCGTCCGGTTCGGTGGCCCGGGCCAGGAAGTCGATCGTGGCCACGTCGAAGGTGAGGCTCGGGTCGGGGAATCCTCCGGCCGCTTCGTCATAGACCACGGTCCCCTCGATTTCGATCTGCTTGACCCGATCCACGTTCGACGTACCGGTCGACTCCCAGGTGAAGGTCATCCCGGCGATATGGGCGAACCGCCCGTCGACGAACTCGACGCGAGAAACCGCGTTCTCGAGCAGGACCTTCAACTGGGTCACCGGCAGGTCTTCTACGACCGACACGAAGTTGGGGAACGGGAACTGATTGTTGATGTCGAGCCGGCTCACGTCCGCCGGAGACCCCGGGGTGGCATCCGGGAAGAGCAGCGCGTCCGGTTGACGGATACCGCCGCCGTTCTGAATCGAGATCACCGGTGAGTCCACACCGAAGGTCGGAGCCAACTGCTGCGCCTGCCAGAGCAGGGAATCGGCCGCCAGGTTGCCCAGGTTTGTGTTGCTCACCCGCTCCCCGGGCGCAGTCACGTCGATCGGGAACACCGGGGCAGGCGGGGTACCGGCGACGAGAATGGTGCCGCGGGCCGAGTTCAGAGGAACCTCGGTCGAGGCGACCACCGTGGTCGCCAGGGCGTCGACGAAAGCAGTGACCGGCTCCACCACCTGTCGTGTCACCTTGCGGTCGGGGCGCACAGAATCGTCGAACGCCCCGCTGGTCACTCGAACCGGGCCACTCCCGTCGTCGAACCCGATCAAATTGCCGTCCTGGTCGAAGTCGGCGATCAGACGGCCCAGATAGCGATAGCCGCCGCTCGTCGTCACCACCGGCACCTCGGTCCCGTCGACGTCGCTGGCGATCAGCGGATAGGGCCCGAATACGGCCGCTTCGTCACCCGGAACCAGCAGATCGTCGGGGTTGGCCAGGAGCTCATCGCCACCGCCGGCGACCATGATGTCGACCTGGTCCAGCATTCCGGCCAGAGCCAGGTCCTCGGCCACACTCTGCAGGTGGGAGATGAGGATGATCTTGTCGATTCCGCGACCCGTCAGCTCCTCCACCTCGGCCTGAACCGCCGGGAGCACCTCGTTGACGATCACATCACGGGGGCTCGAAATGGAGCGTAGGAACTCCGTGGTGGCGCCGATGATGCCGAAACTCTCGCCCTTCTCCTTGACGACGACGCTGGCCGCGATCCGGCCCTTGTCCACCAGCCCGTCGAAGCCCGGCTCGTTGGAGAAGTCGAGGTTGGAGCTGAGGAACGGCGTCTTCCGCTTGAAGCTGTTGACGAAGTTGGCGAATACATCCGGCCCGAAGTCGAACTCGTGGTTGCCGATAGCGACGGCGTCGTAGCCGATGAGATCCATGGCGATGGCGTCGTAGTAGGGGATGCCTTTGTCCAGGCTGGCCTGGAACTGGGCGCTGGCCAGGTAGTTGTCACCGGACGAGACCAGTAACGAAACGTTGTCCCGACCCTTCCCCCCGGCCTTGCGTAGGTCATCGACCAGGGAGGCGAACGTGGCGACTCCGCCAAAAGGCTCATCGTCGACCGTCGTCTCCAACAGCGCCGACTCGCCGTCGTTGTTGTGGAGCAAGGTCAGGGTGACGTCGGACTCCGGCGCCGCGTCCTGGGCCAGTGCCGTCCCGGACACGCCCAGCGAGGTGATCAGGAGGGCCAACGCCATCAGGACCACCGCGTATCCCCTGCTCGACCTGACTTCTGTTCCAATCATTGAGAACCCCTTTGCTCGATTGGTCGATAGGCCGACGACATATTTCCCCGTCCCGGGAACCGGCCGGTGACCGAGTGGAGAAGTTCTGGAGAAGATTTTGGGTCAACGCCCTTCTCGCACCCGGCTGAGGCGAACCTTCCCGACCTGAAGGGATTTGAAACCGAGCGCCCGAAGGCGAGCCTCTAGCTCTGCAGCTCTACCTTGAAACGAGGCGCCCCGGAGGGGTCGTCTACCCAGTTGATCGCGAAATCAGAGCCCGAGATGTTGACCGAGTACCCGATGATGCTCCCGTTGACGGTGGCGTTGCTCGACGAAGAGGACATCTGCACCTCTCCGTTGGGTGCGTAGATGAGCCCGGTCCAGGTCATGTTGCTCCCGCTGAACTGCATGGCGTTGGTGGAACAGCTCGGGGGAGTCTCCGCATTTGAGAAGAGGAGCAGGGGCGAATAGGCGCCTGGGGTAAGCGCTGCATAGCCGGTGATGTCGGCGTCGCCGATGATGTGGATCTGACCCTCGGAGACAAAAGTGACCGTCACCCCGTTGGTGGTGACACCCTTGAGGTCGATGGCGTGGTCTGAGTAGTAAATCCCGGAGTGGATTATCTCGATGTTGGAGTTGTTCCCGGTGGCGTGACCGTTGCTCGTCATCCAGTTGTTGTCGATGCCGATGCTCGGGGGCGAGTGGAAGTAGTGGGTAGGGTCGGTCAGGTGGCGCGGCCCGTTGGGCTCGAACTCGGTGATCTCGAGGTCGAGCGGGTAAGCCTTCGGAGAGCCGAAGAACTGCTCAGCAGGGACCCCGGCGTTCGATTGGAAGCTCCCCCGATACTCGATGTTGCCGTTGACGGTGGTATTTGGGCCATTGATCTTGAGGTCGCCGTTGGAGAAGATCCCGCCATTGATGGTCTTGGTCGCCCCGGTCAGGTCGAGCTCGATGGCCCCGCCCGAAGGGCATGAGTCGGCGCCGGCGAAGATGGCATAACCACCGAGGAAGTCCTCCTGCTCGCAGGTGGCCACCCCTTGCGAGACGACGGTCAGCGTCTCGGCGCCCACACCTGGCGCAGCGAACGTGGTGTCGTTCACCTGTTGGATGATCACCTCGTACTCCGCGGTACCGAGGGGTTTGACCGTCACCACGACTTCAGGGTCGTTGTCGTCGTAGCCGTTCTGAGCGGCCACGGCGAGAGCGGAGCCAACCGGGTCCGGCGATCCGGCCACGCGGGGGTTGCACTCCTCCCAGGCCGCGGCCAGGGCGGCATTGTCGGCCGCATTCTGCGTGCCCCGTCGCTGATCGAATCCAAGGCCTCCGTCGATGGCCAGGGCAGCAAAACCGACCAGGACCAGGAGGGAGATGGCCATCAGGAAGGCAGCTGCACCCCTCTCGTCTCGTATTCGCGCCGGCATGTCCACTTTCCTCATCATCCTCATGGTGTCGGCATCGCGTCCGCGTCGGGGGGGCAGGTGTCGAAGAAGCGGTCGGCCTCGGCAGTCGGACTGAGGGTGATGGTCCCGCCGAGTAGGTCGCCCACGATCGGGGTGATCATGTCGACGTCGTGGCTGAGATCGATCCGCACCCTTGATCCGTCGAGGATGTCGCGCGGGTCGGGCCCGCAGAAGACGGTGACGGTGGTAGTGGCGACGTCGGTGAGATCGGGTGACGACACCGAGGCGCGGACCCTGGCCTCGACCTCGGCTGCGGTGGCATCACGGGTGTAGGCGAAGTAGGAGGCGCCGTCCTGGACCGCGTCGCGCACCGAGATGTTGGCGACTATGGCCCGGCCCACGTCCACGATGCCCAGGAGCAGGACGAGGAGGAACATCGTGACAAAAGCCATCTCCACGGCAGCGGCTCCTCGGTCGGGGCTCAGTCGCCTACTCACCGACAACGCCCTTGAAGATGGAGCGGGTCTGAGTCGAGTCGAGCACGATCCCGTCGAGGAAGGCTGAGGTAATGGGCACTATGGCGTCGAAGGTCCCGGTTACCTCGACGCTGATGCTGAATCCATTGTCGATGTCGACGGTCCCTTCCGGGGCGGGAAAAGGGAGGGTTGCGTCCGGATCGCAGTCGGCAACCGGGATTCCGGCGAGATCGGAGTATGTGATGTGGACGTCACTCGCCCCCAAGCTCATCCCGACCACCTTGTCCAGAGCGGCCTCGACGATCGAATCGCAATCTAGGTAGTTGGGTCCATTGATGCCGTCGCTGTCCCCCACCGTGGTGGCGTACCGGGCGCCTTCACGGGCTGCGGTCCACACCGTGGTGAAGCCGTGCGCCACGCGGGCAAACTCGATGACGCCGAAGAGCAGCAGGAAGAGGAGCGGCGCGACCAAGGCGAACTCGACCAGGCTCGCCCCTCTGTCTTTCACGCCAGCTCTCGCGGCACGCATACAAAATCCCCCTAATAACACCCCGTCACGCCACAACCACGTAATCGTCTGGATGCGAAGAAGGGTTACGCAGAATTTCCACAGTGAGCGATCATTGCTCAGCCAATGTCCAAGCCTGCCGATACTCACCAAGACACTCTCTTTTGGACGATCCCTGGGCCCGGGGACCTCGGTTCGTCGCAGGACTCATTACACCATGTCATCAGCCACAATCCGCAATGACCCCGTGCCCTTAGAAGAGACCTTCGAGGGCACGCTGCGAGCGGCCAAACAAGGAGCCGATTGGGCCTGGGCAGACCTGTACCGGGGTCTGGCTGGCCCGGTCACCGGGTACCTGGCCAGTCGAGGGGCGACCGAGCCGGAGGACCTGGCTTCCGAGACCTTCCTTCAGGTGGCCAGGAACATCCAGGGCTTCGATGGCGACGAGGCCGCCTTTCGGTCGTGGGTCTTCGTCATCGCCCACCGCCGCTTGATCGACGCTCGGAGGGCCCGAGGGCGGCGACCTGCCACCCAGCCAATGACCGAGCTCGAATTCGGCCACGCAGGCGGCGATGTGGAGGACGAGGCCGTGAACCAACTGGTCACGGTGGAGATGAAAGCCGCCTTCGACGAGCTGACCGACATCCAGCGCGACGTTCTGTCTCTCCGCATCATCGGACATCTGACCCTCGAGGAAACCGCCGACGTGGTCGGGAAACGGGTGGGTGCAGTGAAGGCTGCGCAACGTAGGGGGCTGCTCGCCCTGCGGGAGCATCTCGAAGTGGAGAAGGTATCCAGATGAGTCGTCCCGGCGATTACATGAGTGAGATGTTCAACGCAACCATCTCCGACCGGGAGATCGAGAGTCTTCTCACCGGGAGCCCAGCCCAGAACGGGGACCTCTCCGATCTGGCCGGGTTCGTGGAGGTGCTGCGCGCCTTTGAAAGGCTGACTCCATCGGAGGATGCGGTTGAACGTTTCGCCACTGCAGCCGCTGCTCAGGTGCGCGCCGCTCAGCCTCCCACCGCCGCCCCGAGCCCCTCTCGCGATCGACTGGCCCGACGCCCCCTCGGTCTCCGCCCGCAGGTTGCGGCAATGCTCACCACGGTCCTCCTCATTGCGGGAAGCACCGGGGTGGCGGTGGCTGCCGATGGAGCGGCACCGGGTGATCGGCTCTACTGGCTCGACCGGACGGTCGAGAACATCGGCATCGGCGACGGCAGGGCTGATGAGCGTCTGGAAGAGGCCAGCGTGTTGGTGACCGAGGGTCAACCCGAGGAGGCCCTGATCCATGTCATCGAAGCTCTCGATGCGACCGATGACGACGTTGCCCAAGCCCGCACCGCGATCGACGCCGCCATCGAGGGCCTGGAGACAGCCGGGTCCGCCATCGACGAGCAGGTCACCGCCCTGCTCGACTACCTGAGCAAGAACATCGGCCAAGGAATCGGGGCGGACGGACGAGAGTTCGGCCAGGGTGTGGCCGAGCTCGCCCGAGGCATCACATCCGATGACGAGACCGAAGTCACGGAACCCCCCGACGAGCCCGCGCCGAGCAGTGGCGACCAGCCCGAGGACGATGCCGGGACCAACGGGGGCCCGGGTACCGGAAACGGAGACTCCGCCGCTCCGGGGAACGGGAACGGAAACTCAACCGCTCCGGGGAACGGGAATGGAAACCCCGACCCACCCGGTAGCCCCGGGAGCGGGAACGGAAACCCCGACCCACCCGGTAACCCCGGGAACGGAGCCGGGAGCAACAACCCCGACCCACCCGACACCGCCGACCCACCAGAGAGCGGCAACCCCGACCCACCCGGGAACAGCAGCGGAAACGGGATTGGCGGTGGCCAGGGAACGGGACCGCCCCCCGAATCACCCTCGGCTACAGCCCCGGGTCAGGCAAAGAAGCCCTAGGGGCATTTTTTATTACAGCCCTGCCCCGAGGCGAGATCCGGTAACCGGTCTCCAGACTCTCGGTCAGACCCATCTCCTTGAGCTTGCGCACGTCGAGCTTGAAAGGCATCTTGTCCCGACCCACCAAGCGGGCCAGGTCCTCGGCTCGCACTCCAGGGTTGTCGGCGATCAGCCTCAGGGTCTGCCATGTCCAGGGACCGTGGCTGCTGACGGCATCGAGACGCTCCAGCCGACGGCCGATCTCTGCGTGCTCGCACTCATCCGGTATCGCCTCCCGAAGTGCCACGCGGGGATCGGGGCCAACGTGACGGAGTCGGATCCGGTACAAGGTCTCACCCCGATCTCCTGCCGATGCGACCAGGGCGGCAACGGTTTCGAATCCGGCGGCAGCGGCATCCGGCTCGGTGAGCGAATGCGGTTCCACGACTTCGACCGAAACGATCTCCACCACGCCCACAGCGGTGCGCATCGTCGAGCCTGGCTTCACCCGCGGCTGGGACCATCGTCGATATACGGCCTCGATCCGGCCGGATTCGATCCCCTGGAGCACCTCGAGTCTGAGCAACAATCTGCCCGGACGTTAGATCTCGCTCAGATACGACTCCCCCAAACGCGCCTCTGGCTCGCAGGGGGAGAAACGGATCTTCAACCGGGTGGTCGAATCGGGCCCACGGGGCCCCGACCCGAGACCACTCCCGGGTCGACGAGCAGACCGCGGACCGCCCGGGCCAGCTCACGCCGCGATCCCGGTGATCTCCGGGATCGCTGCCTGTGTCTCGACGCTTCGGAGAGACGCGCCCGGAGGCGAGCCTCTACCACCGCGTGGTTGAGATTTGGATTCAATTGGCTCATTACCGGTGCTTTCTGCTGCTCCCGCCTCTACGACGGGAGGGAGTCGACGACTCCAGGGAGATCGCACCCGGGGAGCGGGGAAACGCACGGTGTGTCGAGATGGGATCTGTGGGCCCCTGGCCCGAGTAGCGATCTCTCTGCAGTGGTCGGCGCCGAAAGGGCTCCTCTTGCAAAGAGAAAGCCGCCTCGTGGGCGGCTCTGGGAACACAGGGTCAGACGATGCTCAGATCATCGTCCTCCAGCCCGAACCGGCCGCCAAATTGTCGATCTTGAATCTCATAGCCATCTTTGATCACCTGAACCCCGACCCGTCGTCGGGTCGTCGAGATCGGTCACTATGACCGGTCCCGGTTGGCGCTGTCAAGGTAATTAAGCCTCGAGAACACGACCGGTGTCCCCGCCAACAACTGTCGGGGAACTTTCGACAAACCCACTAGCGGGACCCGGAGTCTCGCAATACATTGGGCGCTGCCGACAAAGGCACACCCTGGCGGGGCGGGAGGCACACAGGAGGAAGTTGTGACTCGGACCCGTTCCACGCTGGGCAGGCTGCTCGTGATCGGCATGCTCACCTCGTTGATTCCGATCGGGGCTCTCCCCGCAGCCGCTACCACCGGTGACCTGGTGATCACCGGTGTCGTCGACGGCCCCCTCGACGGCGGGCTCCCCAAGGCGGTCGAGCTCTACGTCGTCAACGACATCCCCGATCTGAGTATCTACGGGGTCGGATCGGCCAACAACGGTGGGGGTACCGACGGCGAGGAATTTGGGTTCCCCGAAGGTGCTGCCGCCTCTGCCGGCGACTTCATCTATCTCGCCACCGAAATCGACGCCTTCACCTCCTTCTTCGGTTTCGCACCCGACTACGTCCACGGCGGTGCCACCAGCATCAACGGTGACGACGCCATCGAGTTGTTCCTCGACGGGCCGGTGGTCGATGTGTTCGGCGACATCAACGCATCGGGGACCGGCCAACCCTGGGAGTACACCGATGGTTGGGCCTATCGAGTCGACGGCACAGGCCAGGACCTCGCCATCTTCACCCTGGCCAACTGGAGCTTCAGCGGGCCCAACGCCCTCGACGGGGTGATGACCAACGCCGCGGCGACCAATCCCTTCCCCCTCGGCACCTACACCGAGGACCCGACACCGCCCCCACCGCCGACCACTGTGATCATCAACGAGGTCGACGCCGACACCCCCGGGACTGACGTGGCCGAGTTCGTCGAGCTCTACGACGGCGGCGTCGGCAACACCTTGCTCGACGGGCTGGTCCTGGTCTTCTACAACGGGAGCAACGACCTCACCAACGGGTCGGTCGACCTCGACGGGGTGAGAACCGACAGCGAGGGGTATGCCGTCATCTGCGGCGACATCGAAGCCGCCTTTCTACCCAACTGCGACATCGACTCGACCGTCATGATCCAGAATGGCCAGGACGCTGTCGCCCTGTACCAGGGCAACGCCTCCGACTTTCCCGGCAACCAGCTACTGACCACCGACGGCTTGATCGATGCCCTGGTCTACGACACCGATGATGCGGACGACCCGGGCCTGCTCGTCCTGCTAAATGCCGGCCAGCCGCAAGTGAACGAAAGCGGGGGCGGCGCCGGCGACACCCACTCCAACCAACGCTGCCCCAATGGGAGCGGCGGGGGAAGGAACTCCACGACATATGCCCAGTTCTCACCGACGGTCGGTGCGAGCAATGTGTGTGATGACACCCCGCCCACGGAGCCGACCGCCCGGCGGATACATGAGATCCAGGGCCCGGCCGCAGCTAGCCCACTCGACGGCGACGCCGTCAGCGTCGAGGCGGTGGTGGTCGGCGACTTCCAGGGCGGTGCGGCCCTGAGCGGCTTCTACCTCCAGGAGGAGGACACCGACGTCGACGCCGACCCGCTGACCTCGGAAGGGATCTTCGTCTTCGACGGGGGCCTTGGGGTGGACGTAGCGCCCGGCGACCTCGTTCAGGTCACCGGAACCGTGGACGAGTTCTTCGACCTCACCGAGATCACATCGGTGACCGCGGTCACGGTGATCTCGAGTGGGAACACCGTCACCCCGGCCACCATCTCCCTGCCGTTCGCCGCAATCACCGATCTGGAGGCATTCGAAGGGATGTCGGTGCACAGCCCCCAACAGCTCATCATCTCGGAGTTCTTCAACTACGACCGATTCGGTGAGATCGTCCTCACCTCGCAGCGCCAGTTCCAACCCACGGCCCTGTTCGAGCCTGGGTCCCCGGAGGCCGCTCAGGTTGCGGCGCAGAACGCTGTGGACCGGATCACCCTCGACGATGGGAGGACCAACCAGAACCCGGACCCGGCCATCCATCCCAACGGCGCGGTGTTCGACCTGGGCAACCTGTTCCGGGCCGGGGACAGCGTGGCCAACGTGGTCGGTGTGCTCGACTTCGCCTTCGGGCTCTATCGGATCCACCCGACCCAAGGGGCCGATTTCGCGGTGCAGAACCCCCGCCCGGCGACCCACCCCGAGGTCGGAGGCGGTCTGGAAGTAGCGGCATTCAACGTCCTGAACTACTTCTCGACGATCGACACCGGCGTGTTCATCTGCGGTCCGCTGGAGGACCAGGAGTGTCGTGGCGCCGATGACGACGAGGAGTTCACCCGGCAGAGGGACAAGATCATCACCGCCCTCGCCGAGATCGATGCCGATGTCGTGGGCCTAATGGAGATCGAGAACCACCCGACCGACGCCGCGCTCGCCGACCTGGTGGCCGGGCTCAACGAGAGGATGGGTGCCGACACCTACGCCTATATCGGGTCGGGGTCGATCGGCCCCGATGCGATCCGGATCGCCATCATCTACAAGCCGGCAGCGGTGACGCCGCTCGGGGCGGACGCCGTGCTCGACACGGACGCCTTCCTCGACCCCAACGGCTTGGGTGGGGCGCAGAACCGGCCGGCCCAGGCCCAGACCTTCACGGAGAACGACACCGGTGAGGTGTTCACCGTGGTGGTCAACCACCTGAAGTCGAAGGGCTCGGGATGCGGGCCTGGGGACGACGACCCGATTCAGGGGAACTGCAACCTGACCCGGACCTTGTCGGCAGCGGTCCTCGCCGACTGGCTGGCGACCGACCCGACCGGGAGCGGCGACCCCGACCACCTGATCATCGGCGACCTCAACTCCTACGACAAGGAGGACCCGATCGACGTCCTCGGCGCTGGGGCCGACGACACCGTCGGCACCGATGACGACTTCACCGATCTCCTCCTCCAGTTCCAAGGGGAGAACGAATACTCGTTCCTGTTCGACGGTCAGCTCGGCTACCTCGACTATGCAATGGCCAATCAGTCATTGCTGAGCCAGGTCACCGGGGCGACTGCATGGCACATCAACGCCGATGAGCCAGACCTCATCGACTACGACACGACCTTCAAGCAGCCTGCCCAGGATGCGCTGTACGCACCGGACCAGTTCCGGTCGTCCGACCATGACGCGGTGATCGTCGGCCTCGCCCTCGATCAGACCCCGCCGGTGATCGAGGCGGAGCTCGATCGGATCGTGTCCACACGCAACACCGGGTTGTTCCGGGTCGAGTTCTCCTGCCAGGACAATGTCGACCAGGATCCCGATTGCGTCGGCGACCTCAACGGTGTGCCGGTGGATGACGGCCAGTTGGCCTTCCTGGTCAGGAGACCCGGCAAGCCACTCGTCCTGCAGATCGGACCCGTACTCTTCATCCACGACGACGAGTTCCTGCTGACGGTCACCGGGACCGACGACAGCGGCAACAGCGGGACAGCAACCGCCGAACCGGTGTTCCGACGTTGAGCATGACGGCAGCCGACTGAGGGTGGGTCCTGGCGGCCCTCCCTCAGTCGGCAGCTTCCAGCTCGACCGGGTGGGCGGCAATGGTCGATACCGAACCACCCCTGATCACCGTCAGGTCAACCGATTCACCAACCCGGTCGCCGGTCATCAGACGTTGCAGATCCCTGGCGTCTCGAAGCGGTTCGCCGCCCCCGGCGACGAGGATGTCACCAGGGCGAATCCCGGCCCGCTGGGCCGGGCTGCCGGCGACGACCTCGACCACTTCGATCCCCTTCTCCCTTCCCAACTCGTCGGCAAGCCTCGGTGGGAGGGGTCGGGTCCCCCCGGCGACCCCGAGATAGGCACGTCGCACCCTCCCGCTCTTTATCAGCTCGGCCACGATCGCCTTGGTCGCCTCGTCGATCGGCACCGCCAGACCGAGTCCCTGTCCGATCATCGGGCCTACGATCGCCGTGTTCACGCCGACCACTCGCCCGGCGGAGTCGGCAAGCGGGCCACCGGAATTGCCGGGATGCAGGGCGGCGTCGGTCTGGATGACATTCTCCACGAGACGGGTGTGGCCCTCGCTGTTGGCGGCGATGGACCTGCCCAATGCACTCACCACTCCGGCGGTGACAGACCCGGAGAACCCGAGCGGATTGCCGAGGGCCACCACCAGCTGTCCCACGACGAGCGCTGAGGCGTCGCCCAGCTCGGCTGCGGGCACGTCGCCTCCTTCCAGCTTGAGCACGGCGAGGTCGGAGAGTCGATCGCGACCGACGACATCGAAGCCGGTTTCCCAACCGTCGACGAACGACGCCCCGCCTCTCGTCGAGCCCTCGACGACGTGGGCCGACGTCACCATGAAGCCGTCGCCGCTGATCACCACGCCCGAGCCGGAGCCGTCTTGCCAGTCACCACGACGGGCCCGGCGCCTGGTGGTGAGGGCGACGACGGTGGGGAGCAACCGCTCGGCCACCGAGATGACGACCTGTGAATAGGCATCGAATGCCTCCTGTTCCTCGGTGATCCCGGGAGCACGTGAGGTCATGAGAACGAAGCGGTGACACTGAGCCGGTCGTTGACCCGCACCAGCTCGAGCTCCACCGATTCACCCCCCACGGCAAGGATTCGATGGAGATCATCGACGTCGGTCGTCGGCTCTCCCCCCGCTCCGACCAGGACGTCTCCCTCCTTGACGCCCGCACTGGACGCGGGCGACCCGGCCTCGACCAACCGGACCAGCAGGCCATCGGCCTCGTCGAGCCCAAGGGAGCGGCGAAGCCGTCTGGCGACCTCGACAGGGGCCAGACCCACCCCGAGACGGCGCGGCTCGGGTCGGTCCCCGCTTTGGAGCGACGTGACCAGCTGCCTCATCTCGACGCCGGCGGCTTGTGCGAGATAGAAGCCCCGTCCCAGACGTCTCGTGTTCAAGCCGATCAGGAAGCCCCCGGCGTCGACCACCGGCCCACCGGATGCGCCGGGCGGCGCCAGAGCCGTGTGCTCGAATGCACCGGGGACCCGGCGCCCGCGCGGGCCGCGGAACGAGCGATCCGCCGCCGCGACGAAACCCACGGTCACCCGGAGCCCGCGGCCCCCCGGATTGGCCAGGCCGATGACCGGCGTTCCGATGCTCGGGGCGACCTCACCCGGTTCCCAGCTGACTACCGGTGCGTCGGCGGTGCTCACCTGGAGCAGGGCCAGATCGGTGTCCATGTCGACACCGATGACCTCACCCTGCTCACCCCGACCATCGAGAAACGTGACCAGCGCCCGGTCGGTATCGACATTGTGGGCGTTGGTCAGGACCAGATCATCACCTATGACCACCCCCGAGCCCATCCCCCATCTGCCGCCCAGACCCACCACCGACCTGCCGGCGGAAGCCGCCACCGTTGCGACCGTCTCCTTGGTCTCTGCGAGATATGACACTGATCCTCCTAGTCACTAGCAACTTGCAACTTGCAAGTATATCGCGCGATGCCAGGAGCCGGCTCGTAACATGGAGTGGATGGATGACCGGCCCGGCCCGCTCAACCTCGCCCTGGAACGCATCGGCGACCGCTGGTCGCTGCTGATAATCGACGCCCTTCAGGGAGAGGCGCTGCGTTTCTCCGACCTGTCAGACCGGGTCACCGGAATCGCCCCCAACATCTTGTCGAATCGTTTGTCCCGGCTGGAGGAGCGAGGGGTGGTCCTCGCCAACCCATATTCGGAGCGCCCGCCCCGCTACATCTACGAGTTGACCGGAGCCGGCCAGGATCTGGCAGGTGTGCTGCGGCTGCTCGCCCACTGGGGTGATCGTCACTCAGACGAAGGAGAGGCGATCCGGCACGATCTGTGCGGGACGCCGTTGGAAGCGCATTGGTACTGCGCCAGTTGCGACCGCGTCGTGGATCAGGGCGCCGAAACCGAAATCCGACGCGCTTGATCGTCCCCCGAGACCGGCCCAGAGATTGGGACCTGTTCATGCCGGCCCGATTTGGTCAGCGAAGAAATGAGTAGTGAGCCAAACGCGGCAAGCGCCACGGTGGACATGGCCAGGGTGATCAACCAGGGCCCCATCGATACCACATCGGCTGCCGGTTCCACCTGTGGGGAGATGTCCTCGACCACGGCCGGTTCGAACGCCACAACGGCCTCATCAACAGGTGCAGGCTCGGTGGCCGTGGTGGTCTCGATCGGAGGCGGCGCCGGACGCTCGGCATCGATCGTGAGACGGCTCCGCTGGGTCGGGTTGCCATACGCAAAGATCATGTCCGCCTCCGAGGTGGCCGACACCACGATCCTGACCCCAAGATGCCTGCGCTCTCCGAAAACATGGTCGATCTCGTCGAAGTCGACTGTGGTCTCGATCCAGTCGATCCCTGTGCCGCTTTCCATCGTCACCGGCTCCGAGGCCAGCTCGATGCACTCGGCCCCGGACGAGTTGCAGTCGAGGATGAACACGTCGAAGACGCCGGTCGTGTCCGGGGCGAAGCGATCGGCACTTCCCCAGACCACGATCCGGGGATAGCCCTCCAAACGCTCGCCGCCGGCCTCGACCTGCCAATGTTGATACCGGGCCCCGTCCTCCTCGGCGAGCCCCATATCGGAGCGCTCGAGCATCAAGCCGGGTTTGACGTCCCGACCCGGGTCGAAGTTGGTCAACTCCCCTGCCTGCGGGTTGAGCAGCAGGGAACCATGGGGAAATCCATCCGATGCCAGATACCAGGTCTCCTGATCAGCGGCCACGGCTGTGAGGGCCGTAACCAGGGCGACCAGCACGCCCAGTACCACGCCGAGACCTCGCATGTCTCAACGAACCCCGGCCTGGAGAGGGACTCGGGCCACCGGCGGGGTCTCTTCCGCCTCGCTGAACGGCAGACTGATCGAGAAGTGGGTCCAGCTCGGATCTCGCTTGTATCCCATCTCCCCGTCCAGAAGCTCGCCCAGTGCTCGGGCAACAGCGAGCCCGGACCCGTCCTGGGTGCTGGGCCGGGCTTGCTCGGCCAGGTCGACCAGGCGCTCGAAGACATGCTCGCCGGTCTCCTGAGCCAGGCCGGGGCCGTCGTCGGAAATGGTGACTCGCACGGATTCCCCCTCGGCCGACGCCCAGATCGCCACCCGTCGGCCACCGTGGCGAATCGCATTGCCGACGAGAGCATGAAGAATCAGCCGCAGGATGTGAGGGTCGGTCTCCACGACCAGGTCGGCGACGGCGACCTTGATCTCCGCACCCGCCGACTGGTAATCGACCGCCACAGCCAGGGCTTCGGCGCGAAGGTTGCACCTCTCGGGATGCGGGGTGAGCTCGTGGGACACCCCAGCCAGGAACTTCCCGGTCGCCTTGCTGGTCAGGCCCTCCAGTTGCAGAGCGCCCTCGAACTCGGACTCACGGCTTCGCAGCCGCTTGCGTGCTGAGAGCCAGAACAGCGTCATCACCATGGCCGGCACCACGAGCGTTGCAGCAATCTGGGCCGTCCGGGCAGCGTCGAAGGGCCCCGAGAGGACGCCGAACACGACGAGTCCGATCAGGGAGAGGACCAGGATCACTGCCGCCCCATGGCCGGCCATGACCCGCCTGATACTCCCTCGCAGCGTGGTCACACTTGGTTTATCGGCCGTCGTTCAGGATGACTAGACCCCTTTCCTCCCCCGGAGGGGGAGGTGGCCCGCCAGGGCCGGAGGGGGCGTTTTATCGCCACGCGGAAGCATCCGGACTACAGATACAGACCGGTGGTCGGCTCGCTTCTGGTCTCCTGTGATGGGAGCGCCTCGATGTCGCTCCGAACCGACGCCACGAACCTCTTGTGGTCCCGCTCCTGGCGGGCCACGGCCAGATCCGGCTCGAACCGGGAGCGAAATCCGGCCAGATTCCGCACATGCCCGTCGAACTGCTCGGGGCTGGTCCGCATCGCCAGCTCCCAGACCACAATCCGGACCAGGACTTGAAACAGGTCGTTGGGAATCTCGGCCGCGGCTTCGGTCCCCTCTTCCAGTCTTATGTGAATGCTCACTCTCACCTCCACGCCGAAGAGCACCAGGAGACTCCTCAGATACGCCCGCCCATGCCCGGTCCGGAACGGCGACCGTTAGCATCCCCACCCTGGCCGCCGAGGGACTCTTCATGGCTCGCACCTGCAACCGACTCGGGGAACGGAGCACGACGCGATGAGCGGATGGGTGGACCGGATCTCGAGCGGGCTGCGGGACCGGTTGAGCTCGGTGATGGTGGCGACCGCACTGGCCGGCCTGATCGTCCTCGGGGTGCTGGCCGTTCTCATCGTCACAGTG
>Ga0299907_10000169_pt1 | contig 27641 bp, 24 predicted proteins | sample RVTome_16_FD_198680 | JGI IMG/M metagenome (GOLD analysis project Ga0299907, IMG submission 198680) | Soil microbial communities from uranium-contaminated site in the Upper Colorado River Basin, Wyoming, United States - RVT152D67 (version 2) ...
GATGCGTCCGCACGCGTGACCTCGGACGGCTTCGGCACGACGTCGGGGGCCGGCGGCCTCGACATGCGCGTCCAGGTCGCAGCCCTCAACCCGACGGCGGCCTGGGACGAGCGCGCGGGCGCCGGTGTCGGGATTGCCCTCATCGACACCGGCGTCTCGCCCTCGCACGAACTTGAAGGCGCGATCGTCGCGGGCCCCGACCTCAGCGGCGACGACGACGGCCTCGACCACTACGGCCACGGCACGTTCATGGCCGGGCTCATCGCGGGCAGCACCACCGGCGCCGCGCCCGGCGCGCACGTCGTGTCCGTGAAGGTCGCGGGCGCCGACGGCTCGACCTCGCTCTCCACCGTGCTCAGCGCGATCGACTGGGCCATCGCCCATCGCGACGAGTACGCCCTCCGCGTCCTCAGCGTCTCCCTCGCAGTCGACGCTGCGCCCGTGTGGCAGGCGGACCCGCTCGCCATTGCCGCCGAGGTCGCGAGCCGCAGCGGCTTGCTCGTCGTCGCGGCGTCCGGCAACGAGGGGGACGGGGTCACGTCGCCTGGCATCGCGCCCTCGGCACTCACCGTCGGCGCCACCGACGTACACGACACGGCGGCCGTCGCCGACGACACCGTTCCCGAATGGTCGGGCCGCCACGGTGCAAAGCCCGAGCTGCTCGCGCCCGGCGTGTCGGTCGTGTCGGCGCGGGCGACAGGCTCGACGATCGACGAGGCGTTCCCCGGCGCTCGCGTCGACGAGGACCACTTCCGCGGCAGCGGCACCTCGATGGCCACCGCGCTCGCCGCCGGCGCCGCCGCCGTCGTCGCCGAGGCTGCGGTGGACGCGGACGCCGCCGACCTCAAGGCCATGCTCGTCGGCGGCGGCGCGCCGCTGGCCACCGCCTCGCCCGCCAAGGCAGTGGATGTCGCCGCCGCCCTCGCTGTCACCGCTGACGGCGACGGGGCAACCAAGGGCCACGTGCGGAAGGGCCGCTTCGGCGAGGCCACGTGGACCGGCACCCGCTGGGCCGGGACGCGTTGGGCTGGTACCCGCTGGGCCGGTACCCGTTGGGCCGGTACCCGTTGGGCCGGTACGCGTTGGGCTGGCACGCGGTGGGCCGGTACGCGCTGGGCTGGCACGCGCTGGGCCGGTACGCGTTGGGCCGGTACGCGTTGGGCTGGCACGCGTTGGGCGAGCGCCGACTTCTCGCCATGAGACGCCGCATCCTCGTACTTGCCGGGCTCCACCTGGCGTTGGCCGTCAGCCTGAACTGGCTGGCGATGCTTCGCGCGTCGGCGGACGTCGTCGGCTGGCGCACGATCGTGTTCTTCGTCGCGTTCGCCATAGTCGGCTTGCTGCCGGTGAACGTGGAGGTCGGGCGCCAGTCGGTGAGCGTCACGCTCGTCGAAGCGGTGTTGGTCGTCGGGCTCTTCCTCGTCGACGAGCCGCTCGCCGTCGTGCTCGCCGCGGCCGCGGGCGAAGTTGCCGCCTGCCTGCTGCACCGCCAGCGCGGCCTCAAGCTCGTGTTCAACACTGCCGCGGCGGCCGGCACGGTCACGCTCGCGGCGGCCACGTTCGCCTTGCGACCGCTGGAGCACGACGCGACCGCGCCCGCGACGTGGATCGTCACGCTCGCGGCTGTCGGCGCGTACGCGATCGCCAATCTCGCGTCGACGTCCGCGGTGCTCGCAGCGGTCGAGGACCGGCCGTTCGGCGAGCTGTTCCTCACGTCGCTGCCGCCCGCGGCGGTGGCGAGCACCGTGTCGGCCGCGCTGGGGCTCGCCGTCGTCGTTCTGTACGCTGCTGCGCCCTCCGCGCCGCTCCTGCTGCTGCCGCTTGCTGCCGTTGCGGTACTCGCCACGCGCGCGGTCAACGTGCACCAAGGCGAGCACCTCCGCGTCCGCCGCCTGTACGAGGCGTCGGGGCGAACGGCCGGCCTGCGTTCGTTCGACGAGTCACTGGCCGCCGTGGCCGACGAAGCGCGCTCGCTCGTCGGCGGCGCCGTCGCCGTTGCCGCCGCGCCCGACCGCACCGGTGCGTGGCGCGGCACGGTCGTCCACGCGGACGGCAGCGTGACACTCGCCGACGCTCGCACGATCGCGTCGGCGCGCGATGCCGCGGTGGCGTCGGAACGCGACCGGGGCGCACAAGTACATACAACGTCGTCGACGCTGCGCGCGCTGCTGCCCTCGGCCCGGCAGATCGTGGCCGCGTCCGCCAGCGGCGAGCTGCAGTGCGTGCTGGTCGTCCTGCGCGACCTCACCGACGACCGCGGCGACGCGCGCACCCAGGTGCTGTCCGCCTTCGCCGGTCACGCCGCGCTCGCCGCCGCCAACGCCGGCCTCCTCGAGGAGGTGGAGGACACGTTGCACCGCCAGCTCGACCTGCACCGCCAGAAGGACGAGTTCCTCGCCGCGTTCTCCCACGAGCTGCGCACGCCGCTCGCCGCCGTGCTGGCGTCGGTCATGACGCTGCGCCGCGTCGGCGAGCAGGTCGACGCGGACAAGCGCGACCGCCTGTGTGAGATCTCCGAGCGCCAGGCCCGCAAGCTCGAACGGCTCATCGCCGACGTCCTCTTGGTCGCGCAAGCCGAAGCGGGCAGGGTGTCGTGCCAGCTGGAACCGGTCGAGGTCGAGCCGTTCCTGCAACGCCTCGCCGCGAACGCACCGGTGCCCCCCGGCGGCAGCGAGCCGCTGGCCGTCGGCGTGGACATCGCGCCGGACACCCCGCGGGCCGTCGTCACCGACCCCGCCCGCTTGCAACAGATCGTGGGCGCGCTGCTGGACAACGCGTCGAAGTTCGCGCCGGGGCGCGTCGAGCTCGTGGCCCGCCCTGCGTACGGCGGAACCGGCGTCACGATCTCCGTGCGCGACCACGGCCCCGGCATCCGGCCCGAGAACCGTGAGCGGGCGTTCGAGCGATTCGTGCAGCTCGACCAGTCCTCCACCCGCCGCCACGGTGGCACCGGCACCGGCCTCTACCTGTCCCGCCAGCTCGCCCAGCTGCTCGGATGCCTCCTGCGCCTGGACGACACGCCGGGTGGCGGCTGCACGTTCACACTGGCGGTACCGGACCAGTCCGATCGGGCCATTGCGCCTGAACCGGTCATCCCGCACCATGATCCTCGGCCCGTCGCTGTCGCGGCGGGTACTTCGACGACGCAAAGGGCCCATCCGTGACGCAATCCACCGTACGACGGGTGCTCGTAGCCGACGACGACCCGGACATCCTCGATCTGCTCACGCTGAACCTGGAGTGTCACGGCTACCAGGTGCATGCGGCCGCCGACGGCGAGCAGGCCCGTGAGATGGCCATGCGCATGCTGCCCGACCTCGTCGTGCTCGACGTGATGATGCCGAAGATGGACGGCCTCGAGGTGCTCGCCGCGCTGAAGGCCCACCCCGAGACGCGTGACATCCCCGTGGTGATGCTCACGGCGAAGGCCAGCGACTCCGACGTGTGGCAGGGCTGGCAGGCCGGCGCCGACTACTACATCACCAAGCCGTTCGACCTCGACGAGCTGATGCGCTTCATCGGCTACCTGCAGGTGAACGCCCCCGTCCGCTAGGTCCTGCCCCGTTTTTGTCGTGTGGATGAACGGTGTAGCTACACCGTTCATCCACACGACAAACGGCTGATGGGCTAGGCGAGGCGCTCGACCACGTAGTCGATGCACGCGGTCAGAGCGCGCACGTCGTCGGTCTCGATCGACGGGAACAAACCGACGCGCAGCTGGTTGCGGCCGAGCTTGCGGTAGGGCTCGGTGTCGACGACGCCGTTGGCCCGCAGCACGCCGGCGACCGTCAACGCATCGACCGACGGGTCGAAGTCGATCGTGCCGACGACCCGTGACCGCTCGTCGGGCTTCTCCACGAACGGCGTGGCGAACGACGACGCTTCAGCCCAGCCGTACAACGCCTCCGAGGAAGCGTCGCAGCGGGACGCGGACCACTCCAAGCCGCCGCCCGCGTTCATCCACTCGACCTGCTCCGCGAGCAGCCACAGCGTCGCCAGCGCCGGCGTGTTGTACGTCTGCTCCAAGCGCGCGTTGTCGAGCGCGATCCTCAAGTCCAACCCCGCCGGGATCCACCGATCGCCCGACGCACCGGAGGCCAAGCGCTCGATGCGCGCCACCGCAGCAGGCGACACGACGGCAACCCACAGCCCGCCGTCGCCGGCGAAGCACTTCTGCGGCGCGAAGTAGTACACGTCGACGGCGAGAGGGTCGAAGCGCAGCCCACCGGCGGCCGACGTGGCGTCCACCACGACCAGCGCGCCCTCATCGAGCCCCTCGGGCCGCAGCAGCGGCATCATCACGCCGGTCGACGTCTCGTTGTGGGTGAACGCATAGGTGTCGACGCCAGCCCGTCCCACAGCGACCGGGTGCGTGCCCGCCGGCGACGACAACACCTCCGGCTCGGACAGGAACGGCGCGGCTGCGACCTCCGCCGCGAACTTCGACGAGAACTCGCCGAACGACAGGTGCTGGCTCTGCCGCTCGATCACGCCGAACGCGAGCGCGTCCCAGAACAACGTCGTGCCGCCGTTGCCGAGCACGACCTCGTAGCCGTCGGGCAACGAGAACAGCGCGGAGAGTCCCGACCGCACCCGCGCCACGAGGGACCGCACCGGCTGCTGGCGGTGGCTCGTCCCCATCCACGAACCGGCGACCGAAGCCAAGGACTCGACTGCCGCCACCCGCACCTTCGACGGCCCCGACCCGAAACGACCGTCGACGGGCAGCAGCGAAGGCGGGATGACGATTCCGGGCAAGGGAGTGGAAGCCACTGTGGAAGCATAAGAGCCATGGACCAGCGCCTCTCCCGCCGCGTCAGCGCGATCGCCGAGTCGGCCACGATCGCGGTCGACACGAAGGCCAAGGCGCTGCAGGCGGCAGGCGAGGACGTGATCGGGTTCGGCGCCGGCGAGCCCGACTTCCCGACGCCCGACTACATCGTCGAGGCCGCAGCCGCCGCCTGCCGCGACCCGAGGAACCACAAGTACACGCCAACGCCCGGCCTGCCCGAGCTGCGCCAGGCGATCGCCGACAAGACCAAGCGCGACTCCGGCTACGCGGTCGAAGCCGCGCAGGTGCTCGTCACCAACGGCGGCAAGCAGGCGGTGTTCCAGGCGTTCGCCGCCGTGCTCGACGAGGGCGACGAGGTGCTGCTGCCCGCGCCCTACTGGGTCACCTACCCCGAGGCCATCCGGCTCGCCGGCGCGATGCCCGTCGAGCTGCCCACCGACGAGTCCACCGCCTTCAAGGTCGACGTCGACCGGCTGCAAGCCGCCTTCACGCCGCGCACGAAGGCGTTGCTGTTCGTTTCGCCGTCGAACCCCACCGGCGCGGTCTACACGCGCGACGAGGTCGAGGCCATCGGGCGCTGGGCCGCCGAGCACGACGTGTGGGTGATCACCGACGAGATCTACGAGCACCTCACCTACGACGGCGCCACGTTCCACTCGATGCCGGCCATCGTCCCCGAGCTCGCCGAGCGTTGCCTTGTCATCAACGGCGTGGCCAAGACGTGGGCGATGACGGGATGGCGGGTCGGCTGGCTGATCGGCCCGCTCGACGCGATCAAGGCCGCCTCCAACCTGCAGACGCACGCCACGTCCAACGTCGCCAACGTGAGCCAGCGCGCCGCGCTCGCTGCGGTCAGCGGCGACCTGTCGGCGGTGGCGACGATGCGCGAGGCGTTCGACCGCCGTCGCCGCAAGATGGTCGAGCTGCTCAACGACATCCCCGGCGTCACGTGCCTCGAGCCACAGGGCGCGTTCTACTGCTTCCCGTCGTTCAAGGGAGCGCTCGGCCGCGAGCTCGGCGACGGGTCGCAGGCCATCACGCCGAAGACCACGCTCGAGCTGGCCGAGGCGATCCTCGAGCTGGCCAAGGTCGCGATCGTGCCCGGCGAGGCGTTCGGCGCGCCCGGTTACGCACGCCTCTCCTACGCGCTGGGCGACGACGACCTCGTCGAGGGCGTCACCCGCATCGCCAAGCTCCTCGGCTGATGGCGAAGGCGAAGGCGAAGAAGAAGGCCGCGCCGAAGTCGCGCCCCGCGTCGCGACGGGGGAGGGCCGAGGAGCTACGCCGCCAGCGCGAGAAGCGGTCCATGCGCAACCGGATGCTGTTCGCCGGCGTGCTGCTGCTGGTGGTCGGCGCGATCGTGTTCACCGCGGTGCGCGACAGCACCGGGTCCGGGCCGGACATCACCTCGGAGTTCTGCGTGGAGGACTCGGAGTTCGACGGCGCCAGCCGCGACCACATCTCCAACCCCACCTACGAGGTGAACCCGCCGGCCGGTGGCGCGCACACGCCGGCGCCGGCGCAGCCCGGTTTCTACCGCGAGGGCCGCGAGCTGCCGAGCGACGGCCAGCTCGTGCACGCGATGGAGCACGGGTTCGTGGTGCTCTGGCACAAGCCCGACCTCGGCGCTGCTGACATGGGCAGGATCGAGACTCTGAGCGACCGCTTCGGCCGCGAGCTGATCGTCGTGCCCCGCCTCTCGCTGGGCGGGCCGGTCGCGGTCACGGCGTGGCACCGCCGCCTGCTCTGCTCCGAGATCGACGCCGACGCGATCGCCGCGTTCGTCGAGAAGTACGCGGACAAGGGGCCCGAGAAGGGCTTCCTCTAGAACGCTGCCGCGGCAAGCGTCGCGACCAGCCACACGAAGGCCACGATCGCCACGAGGACCGTCGCCGCCAGCACGAGCCGGCCGCTGCGGGCGGGGGTGGCGCGCCGGGTGCCTGCTGCCATGGCCGGACGCGTACCCACGGTTCTGTCCCGTGGAACGTGGCACCAGGCGCCACGTTCCACGGGACAAAACGCCACGGGGGATGATGGGGGATGGCCCGCATCCTGGTCACCGAGCCACTTGCCGAGTCCGGCCTGGCGCAGCTGCGTGACGCCGGCCACGAGGTCGACGTGCAGCACGGCCTGTCGCCCGAGCAGCTGCTCGGTGCCGTCGCCGGCGCGCACGCGCTCGTCGTGCGCTCGGCGACGAAGGTGACGGCCGAGGTGTTCGACGCCAGCCGCGACCTCGTGGTGGTGGGGCGTGCGGGCGTCGGCGTCGACAACGTGGACGTCGCCGCCGCCACGAACCGCGGGGTGATGGTCGTGAACGCGCCGACGTCCAACGTGCTGTCGACGGCCGAGCACGCGCTGGCACTGCTGCTCGCGCTGGCCCGCAACATCCCGCAGGCGAACGCGGCGCTGAAGGCGGGCCGGTGGGAGAAGTCGCGGTGGGAGGGCGTCGAGCTGCATGGCAAGACGCTCGGCGTTCTCGGCCTCGGCCGCATCGGCACGCTCGTCGCCCAGCGCGCCCACGCGTTCGGCATGCGCCTCGTCGCGTGGGACCCGTGGATGTCGGCCGAGCGCGCCCGCCTGCTGGGCGTCGAGCTGCTCGACCTCGACGCGCTGTTCGCCGAGTCCGACTTCGTCTCCGTACACCTGCTGAAGACGAAGGAGTCGATCGGGCTCGTCGGCAAGGACCTGCTGGCCAAGGCCAAGCCCGGCCTCCGGCTCGTGAACGCGGCGCGCGGCGGCATCGTCGACGAGGCCGCGCTGGCCGACGCCGTGCGCTCGGGCGTTCTCGGCGGGGCGGCGCTCGACGTCTTCGAGACGGAGCCCACCACCGAGTCGCCGTTGTTCGAGCTCGACAACGTAATCGTGACGCCGCACCTGGCGGGGTCGACGGCCGAGGCGCAGGACAAGGCCGGCCTCGCCATCGCCGAGCAGGTGCAGCTCGCGCTGGCGGGCGAGTTCGTGCCGTTCGCCGTGAACGTGGCCGCCACCGAGGCGCCCGAGGCGGTGCGCCCGTTCCTGCCGCTGGCCGAGCGGCTCGGGCGGCTGTTCACCGCGCTGTCGGGCGGGCTGCCGTCGACGCTCGAGGTCGGCTACGAGGGCGAGCTCGCGGGCAACGACACCCGCCTGCTCAAGCTGGCCGTGCTGAAGGGCGTGCTCGGCGCCACCGCCGACGCGCCGGTGTCGTACGTGAACGCGCCGCAGCTCGCCGAGGAACGGGGGATGACGGTTCGCGAGGCCACCACGTCGACGTCCGACGAGTACGTGAGCCTGCTGTCGATCAGCGGTGGCCACCACGGGCTGGCCGGCACGCTGACGGGACGGCGGGGCGAGCCGCGCATCGTGAAGCTCGACGGCCACGACATCGAGATCCCGCTCGCCGACCACCTGCTGGTGGTCCGCAACGACGACCGCGTCGGCATGATGGCGTTGGTGACGGCCACGGTTGCCGAGGCGGGCGTGAACATCGCCGACATGCGCTTGGGGCGTACGCCGGGCGGCGACACCGCGCTGGCAGTGATCACGAGCGACGAACCCATCCCCGACGTGGTGCGCGACCGGTTGGTCGGTCAGCCGGGGATCGTCGACGTGCAGGTCGTGAACGTCGACTGACCCGCCCCTCGGTGCTTTGGCCGCGCTCATGCCGGAATACCGGCATGAGCGCGGCCAAAACGGGTCGAGGTGGAGCTGGGTCAGCGCTTGGCGCGGACGAATCCCTCGTCCTCGGCTGCCTCGGCGTCGCGGTAGCAACGGTCGGCCTTGGTGCGGTCGTAGGCGAGCATGCCGGGTAGGTGGAACAGGCGGCTGGCCAGCTTCGCCTTCACCGGATGCGTCTTGGGGCAGATGCCGCCCGCGGCCTTGACCCACGCCGGCACCGCCGTCGTGCCCGGTTCGACTTCGGGCTCGGTCGTGGGCGTGGCTGCCGCGGTCGGCGCGGCCTTCTTGCTCGCAGCCTTGCCCGCAGCACTCTTCTTCGCCGCCTTCTTCGCGGCGCGCTTCGCCGCCTTCTTGACGGGCGCGGCCGCCGCGGTCGGTTCCGAGGGCACGACGTCGAGCGGGTGCAGGTCGCCCCCGGCGAGCGTGGCCGGTGGGGCAGCGTCGAGGAACGGCTCGGCCTCCATGACGGGCTCGGGGTCGGACACCGGATGCGGCTGGGGTTCCGGCTCTGGCTGGGGCACCGGTTCCGGTTCCGGTTCGGGTTCCGGCACGACGACGGGCTCGGACACGACGATGGGCTCGGGCTCGGCCGGCTCCTCGATCGGCTCGCCCACCTCGTCCCTTGGCCGCCGCGGCGGTGCCGGCGCGGCCGGCACATCGGGCATGCGCAGGTCGACGACCTCGGGCGGCGACACCGGCGCAGTCGGCGCAGCAGGGGCGGGCTCGGACCGCGACTCGGGACGGGGCCGCGGCGTGTCCACGATGGGTTGCCACGGTTCAGGCGCCGGCTCCTTGGCGGCCCGCCTCGACTGCACGGTCCGGTACAGCGCGAACGCGACGCCGACGAGGATGCCGAGCCGCAACCCGATACGGAACGACGCTCTCACCACGCCCGGCACGCTACCCCTACCGCTTGACGCCGCAATGCCCTGCGTTACCATGGCCCGCAATGTCCACCCTGATCGCCCCGCCGACCAGCACGACCAGCGCCCTCCTCCTCACCTGACGGCGAGCCACCCCGGGCTCGCCCACGACCTCCTGCGCCCGAGCGGCCAGGGGGTTTTTTGTTGCCCACGAAAGGATCGACGATCGTGCCCCCGCAGCCTGCGCAACCGAAGAAGATGCTGTTCGACAAGTACCGGCCCTTCCGGCCGCTGCCGCTCGCGCTCCCGGACCGGCAGTGGCCCAGCCGACAGATCGAGAAGGCGCCGCTGTGGTGCTCGGTCGACCTGCGCGACGGCAACCAGGCCTTGATCGACCCGATGGACCCGGCCCGCAAGCTGCGCATGTTCGAGACCGTCTGTGCGATGGGCTTCAAGGAGATCGAGGTCGGCTTCCCGTCCGCCAGCCAGCCCGACTTCGACTTCTGCCGCCAGCTGATCGAGGACGACCTGATCCCCGACGACGTCACCATCCAGGTGCTGACGCAGTGCCGCCCCGAGCTGATCGAGCGCACGTACGAGTGCCTGGTCGGCGCGCCGCGCTCCATCGTCCACTTCTACAACTCGACGAGCGTGCTGCAGCGGCGCGTGGTGTTCGGGTTGGACGTCGACGGCATCACGCAGATCGCGGTCGACGCCGCCAAGCTGTGCCGCAAGCTGGAGCACGACGTGCTGCGGGGCACCGACGTCCGTTACGAGTACTCGCCCGAGAGCTTCACCGGCACCGAGATCGACTACGCGGTCGAGATTTGCGCCGCCGTTGCCGAAGTGATCGAGCCGACCCGCGACAAGCGCATCATCCTCAACCTGCCGGCGACCGTCGAGATGTACACGCCGAACATCTACGGCGACGTCATCGAGTACTTCCACCGCAACGTGCCCAATCGCCAGCTGGTCACGCTGAGCCTGCACCCGCACAACGACCGCGGGTGCGCGGTTGCCGCGGCCGAGTTCGGCGTGATGGCGGGAGCGGACCGCGTCGAGGGCACGCTGTTCGGCAACGGCGAGCGCACGGGCAACGTCGACGTCGTGACGCTGGCCATGAACCTGTTCAGCCAGGGCGTCGACCCCGAGCTCGACATCACCGACATCGACGCCATCCGTCGCACCGCCGAGTACTGCAACCGCCTGCCCGTGCACCCGCGTCATCCGTACGTGGGTGACCTGGTGTACACCGCCTTCTCCGGTAGCCACCAGGACGCGATCAAGAAGGGCTTCGACGCGTTGGGTACCGACTACGACGAGTGGGGCGTGCCCTACCTGCCGATCGACCCGAAGCACGTCGGCCGCACGTACGAGTCGGTCGTGCGCGTGAACAGCCAGTCGGGCAAGGGCGGCGTGGCGTACGTGATGAAGGCCGAGCACGGTTTCGACTTGCCGCGGCGCCTGCAGATCGAGTTCTCGAAGGCGATCCAGACGATCACCGAGGACACCGGCACCGAGATCACACCCACGGCGATGTGGGACGCATTCCGGCGCGAGTACCTGCCTGACGCCCCGCGCATCCGGCTGCTGTCGCACGAGGCGACCACGTCGGACAGCGGCTCCACGATGACCGTGCAGCTGCTGGTGGACGGCGCGCTGCGCACGGTGCAAGGGGAGGGCAACGGCCCGATCGCCGCGTTCGTGCACGGGCTGCAGGTCGACCTGGGCATCGAGGTCGAGGTGATCGACTACGCCGAGCACGCGTTGACCGCGGGTGCCGACGCGCAGGCCGTCGCCTACGTCGAGGTCCGCGGCGCGGACGCGATCCGGTGGGGGATCGGTCGTGACGAGAGCATCATCACCGCGTCGTTGCGCGCCGTCGTCAGCGCGGTCAACCGCCTGGACGCGGAGGCGGCGGCGCACGCGGAGGTCGTCGAACCATGAGCACGGGACCACTCCGGTGGCGCTGCCGTACGACGTCCACGAGGTCGAGGCGCGCTGGCGCAAGCGCTGGAGGGCCGCGGGCGTAGGCCAGGTCGACCTGGCGGCGGTCGAGCGGGCCGACGTCTTCTACAACCTGGTCGAGTTCCCGTACCCGTCGGCCGAAGGGCTGCACGTCGGGCACGTGTTCAAGTACTCGGGCGCCGACGCGTTCGGGCGCTACCAGCGCATGCGCGGCAAGTCGGTGTTCCAGCCCATCGGGTTCGACGCCTTCGGCATCCACACCGAGAACTACGCGCTGGCGGCCGGCCGCCACCCGCTCGAGCTGACCGGGCGCACGACCGAGCGCTTCCGGGCTCAGCTGTCGCGAGGCGGCATGGCCTGGGACTGGTCGCGCGCCGTCGACACGAGCCAGCCCCGCTACTACCGCTGGACGCAGTGGCTGCTGGTGACGCTGTTCGAGGCCGGGTTGATGTACCAGGCCGAGGCACCGGTGACGTGGTGCCCGTCGTGCCTGACCGTGCTGGCGCGCGAGCAGACAGAACCGGCCGGCGGCAGCTCGGCCAACAGCGGCGTCTTCCGCTGCGAGCGTTGCGACACCGTCGTGACCGAGCGGGTGATGCGCCAGTGGTTCCTGCGCACGACGCGCTACGCCGACCGCCTGGTCGACGGGCTCGACGCGCTGGACTGGCCCGACCGCGCCAAGCGCCTGCAGCGGGCGTGGATCGGTCGCAGCCACGGCGTCGAGATCGCGTTCGGCGACCTGCGCGTGTTCACGACGCGGCCCGACACGCTGCCGAACGTGACGTTCGTCGCGGTACCGGCGGGCCATCCCGCTGCGGGCACCGAGGTGCCACACCCGCTGAACGGCCGCTACCTGCCCGTGCTCGAGGCCGACTACGTGGTCGAGGGTTACGGCACCGGCGCGGTCATGGGCGTGCCCGCGTACGACGAGCGCGACGCGCGGTTCGCAGCCGAGCACGGCCTGGGGGTGAAGGACGTGGGTCTGCTGTCGCCCGACGAGGTGCAGCGTTCCGGGGTGGCGGAGCCCGCGGTGCGCTACCGCCTTCGCGACTGGCTGATCTCGCGCCAGCGGTACTGGGGGCCGCCGATCCCGATCGTGCACTGCCCGGCAGACGGGCCGGTAGCGGTGCCCGTCGATCAGCTGCCGGTCGAGCTGCCGTATGTCGAGGAGTTCCGGCCCACCGGTACGGGGGTGTCGCCGCTGGCGATGGCCGAGGACTGGGTGCGCACCACGTGCCCGCGCTGTGATGGTCCGGCGCGCCGCGAGACCGACGTGTCGGACACGTTCGTGGACTCGTCGTGGTACTTCCTGCGCTACCCGTCGACGGAGTTCGACGACCGGCCGTGGGATGACGAGCGCACCGCCCGCCTGCTGCCCGTCGACTTCTACGCGGGCGGCCCCGAGCACGTGAACCGCCACCACCTGTACGCCCGGTTCGTGACGATGGCGCTGCACGACCTGGGCCTGGTGCCGTTCGCCGAGCCGTTCCCGCGCATCCGCTTGGGCGGGTTCATCGTGTCGGGCGGGGCGAAGATGTCGAAGAGCCGCGGCAACGTCGTCACGCCCGACGAGTTCGTCGACCGCCACGGTTCCGACGTGCTGCGGTGCGCGCTGCTGTTCAGCGCACCGTGGGAGCAGGACGGCGAGTTCCACCTGGACGCGGTGGCCGGCATCGAGCGGTTCTTCGCCAAGGTATGGCGGCGCATCGTCGAGTCACCCGGCGACGAAGACGACCGGGGTGACGCCGGCGACGGGCGTGATGTCGATGCTCAGGTCGTGATCGACGTCGGCCGCGCCATCGAGCGCATGCACTTCAACGTGGGCTTGGCCCGGCTGATGGAAGCGCTGCGGTCGGTGCGTTCTGCCGCGGCCAAGCGCACGTTCGTGCGGCTGCTGGCGCCGTTCGCGCCGCACCTGGCCGAGGAGCTGTGGTGCCAGCTGGGCGAGGCGTTCTCCGTCCACGACGCGTCATGGCCGGAGCCGGCTGGTGAGGGTGCAGACGCCGCTGCTGCGCGCGAGGTCGAGATCGTCGTCCAGGTGGACGGCAAGGTGCGCGGTCACGTGCGGGTCGTGGACGGTGCCGATGGTGTGGACGTCGAGCGCGCCGCGCTGGAGGCCGTCGGCCTGGGCACCGCTGCGGTGCAACGCGTGGTCGTCGTGCCTGGCCGGTTGGTGAACGTGGTGACGCGCTGAGGCGCTGACGCGCTGAGGCGCTACGCCGCGCTGCCACCCCGCAGCCGGATCACCACGAACGCGGCGGCAGCGGCACCGCCGACGGCGAGCAGGAGGCCGAGCAGCAGGCGCACGATGAAGCGTCCGACGCCGCCACCGTTGCTGTTGTCGATCTCGCCGCCGCCGGACAGGTCGAGCCGCTCGGTGGTGGTGGTCGTGGACGACGTGGTGGTCGTGGGCGGCAGGGTGGCGGGGGTCGGCCGCTCGGTGGTGGGCGGCGGCGGCGGCCTCGTCGTGGTAGTGGGCGGCTCGGTGGTCGTGGTGGTCGGCCGGGTGGTCGTGACCCGCACCGTCGTGGTGGTGGGCGGCCGCGTCGTCGTGGTCGGCGGCGGGCGCGTCGTGGACGTGGTGGTGACGCCGGGCGGCAGGCTCACGTGCACGGTGCCGGTCATCTCCGGGTGTACCGCGCAGTGGTACGGGAAGTCGCCGACGGTGTTGAACGCGATGGGGTTGCTCGTCCGGTCCTGCAGGATCGGGCCCGTGTTGAACGACCCGTCGTTGGCGGTGGCGGTGTGGCCGTTGCCACCGGTGGTCGAGTCGGGGTCACGGTTGGTCCACACGATCGTGTCGCCCTGGATCACCGAGATCTCCTGCGGCTGGAACGCGAAGCCCTGGATCGTCACCGAGCGCTGCGCGGCGCCGGCCATCCACGGCAGCGCGAACGCCACCGCGAGGGCCAGCGTCACGCCGACCGCCGCCGCGAGCTTGCCTAGCTTGCCTGGAAGCATCGGCGGTAGGCGACGGGGGACGTCGACATCTCACGGGAGAAGTGGTGGCGGAGCGTCGCCGCGCTGCCGAAGCCGGAGCGCCACGCGATCACCTCGATGGGCTCGTCCGTGGTCTCGAGGAGGCGCTGCGCGAGCAGCAAGCGCTGCGTGAGCAGCCACTGCAGCGGCGTCGTCCCGGTGACCTGGCGGAAGCGGCGGGCGAACGTGCGCGGGCTCATGAGCGCGCGGGCGGCGAGGTCCTCGACGGCGAGTTGCTGGTCGAGGTGCTCGATCATCCATTGCATGACGCCTTCGAGGGGGTCCTCCCCGGTCGCCGGCGCGACCGGGAGGTCGACGTACTGCGCCTGGCCGCCGTCGCGATGGGGCGGCACGACCATGCGGCGCGCCACCGCGTTCGCCACATCCGCGCCGAAGTCGAGGCGTACGACGTGCAAGGACAGGTCGACGCCCGCCGCGGTGCCCGCGGAGGTGAGCACGCTGCCCGCGTCCACGTAGAGGACGCGCGGGTCGACATCGATCGCGGGGTAGCGCTCGGCGAGGTCGGCCGCGTGCATCCAGTGCGTCGTGGCACGGCGGCCGTCGAGCAGGCCGGCCTCGGCGAGCAGGAACGCGCCGGTGCACAGACTGAGAACGCGGGCGCCGCGCTGGTGGGCACGCCGGAGACCGTCGAGCAGCTCGGCCGGAGGGGGCCACTCGCTGTACGACGCGGGCACGACGACGGTGTCGGCTTCGTCGAGCGCGTCGATGCCGCGCTGCACGTCGATCGCGACGCCCGGGACCTGGGTGGCGACGGGACCGGGCTCCATGCCGGCGAGCACGAACCGGTACCACTCCTTCTGCTGCGGAGCGACGAGGTCGCTGCGGTCGGTGCCGAACACCTCGCACGCGACCGCGAGCTCGAACACAGCGACGGGCGACAGCGCGATCGCCACCACGGTGTGCCGGGCGACGGCCGGCTGCCGGGGCGCGTTCTTGCGCGTCTCAGCCGCGGTACTCGCGGTTGGTGTTACGGAGAAGGTGTTGGTCGAAGCGCGAGCCATGGCAGGATCTTAGCGGACAATGGCATTCCTGCCACTGGCCCCGTTGGGTGGTACGGCGTTCGATCATGCCATGACTCTCCGCCTGCTCTCGACGCCCCCGGGTTCCAAGCCGTCAACGCTGTCCACGGAGGCGGAGCGCCCCTCCGTCCTGACCGACGAAGTCCTCGTCGCCTCGGCCCGCAACATCGCCTACGAGCTGCCCTTGGGCCACGCCCCGCTGCCCCTGTCGGAGCGGCGGCGGGGCGGATGGTCGGCCGCGTTGCGGCGGCTGGAGCGGTCGCTGGTGGCCGTGGCCGCCCGCCACGACGTGCCGGTCGACGTGGACGAGCCCTCCGAGGCCCTCGCCCGCCGCCTGGCCCGGTCGCACACGATCGCCCCTGCCGCGGGCGACGCCTACCTCGCGCTCACGCCCGTCCTCCGCCGCGGTGCCGACGGCGAAGGGCCGGTGGGCCTTGAGGTGTCGGCCATCCGCGTGGCCGAGCGCCTCACCGGCTACCTGCGCTCGCGCGCCGCCGCCGCCTGACGAGCTCAGGCGTACGTACGGACGAGATCGAGCACGGCGGCGGCGTCGGGTCCTGTCGCCTGCAAGGACGTGGCGGCCGGCTCGACGCGCCGGGCGGCGACGAGGCACAGCTCGAGCGCGTCGCCGTTGATCAGGTTCTCGGCGTTGCCATCGGTGAACACCCACGGCTCGCCGCCCGGCCCGCGCAGCTCGAAGGCCACCGGAGCTGGCGCGTCGCGCCCCGAGCTGGCGAACGCGTACGGCAGCGTGCGCCAGGCCAGCCGGGCGATGTGCCAGAGCCGATCGCTCGCCTCCGGTGCCCGCCCGAACGCGTGCGCGACATCCCCGGCGTGGATCCACCCCTCGGCCAGTCGCGTGGTGACGAGCGAACGCACCGACAGCTTGCCGACGACCCACGTCACCCGCTCGTGCGGGTCCGCACGGCGCGCCACGTCGACGAGCCGCGCCGCGCTGCGTTCCCACCGCTCACGGATCACCGGCCACGGCGTGCCGCGCTGCTGCGCCACGCTGGCCTCGGCCCACTCGTCGGTGGACGTGACGTTGACGTCGATGCCGAGGCTCATGCCGCCGCTGTTCTCGGGTACCTCACCGGTGATGCTGGCGATCGCGAGCTCGTCGCTCTGGGCAAGGTGCAGCACGACGTCGGCGACCGTCCAGCCCTCGCAGCGCGAGGTGCGCTGCGCTCCTTCGTCATCTATGGCGACCAGCAACCTCGCGAGCTCGGCGTGCTGGTCGGCGAGGGCATCGGTGACGTCGACGGCGGTCATGTCTGCAATTGTCGTCGCATGGCAGGCCTTGTGCAGGAGTCGATCACCATGTTCGGCGACGAGAAGGGCGACGCACCCGCGCTCGAGTGGGAGTGGGTCGACGAGCGCCTGCGCGCGTGCGAGGACTACTGGCTCGTGTCCGCGCCGTCGGGCGGCGACGTTGGCGGCACTGGTGGTACGCCGGCGCCGAGACCGGTGTGGGGCGTGTGGCTCGACGGGCGCTTGCTGCTGACCGTCGGCTCGCCCGCGCATTGGCGCAACGTAGGGGAGAACCCGCGCGTGGCTGTCACGACCGGCGACGCGCACGACGTCGTGATCGTCGAGGGCGACGCGACGACCGAGGAGGACCCTGCCGCGCTGGCGGCGATGGTCGCGGCCTACAACCCGAAGTACGGCTGGGACTTCCCCGAGACCGGGCCCGACATCGGCGGCGTGATCTCGGTCGCCCCCACGAAGGTGCTGGGGTGGGTCACCGCACCGAACGCGGAAGCGAAGACGTCGCCGTTCCCGGTGAAGGCGGCGCGCTGGGTACCGGTCAGCGAGCCGTAACCGGCAGCCAGGCCGGGCGGCGCGCTTCGTACTCGTCGATCGCCGCGGCGTGGCGCGACGTCAGGCCGATGTCGTCCAAGCCCTCGAGCAAGCGATGCCGCGTGAACTCGTCGAGGGGGAACGGCGCGTCGATGCCGGCGGCGGGCGCGTACACGCGACCGGTCTCGACGTCGACACGCACCTCCAGCGCTGGGTCGGCTTCGACTGCTTCCCACAGCGCGGCGACCACCGCCTCGTCCACTTGCGCTGGCACCAACCCCGCCTTCGTCGCGTTGTTGCGGAAGATGTCGCCGAACCGGGGAGACACAACGGCGCGGAACCCCCAGTCCATCAACGCCCACACCGCGTGCTCGCGCGACGAGCCCGTCCCGAAGTTCGGCCCGGCAACGAGGATGCGCGCGTCGCGGTAACGCGGGTCGTTGAGCACGAACGACGGGTCGCGCCGCCACGCGCCGAACACGCCCTCGCCGAACCCCGTGCGCTCGACCCGCTTCAACCACTCGGCCGGGATGATCTGGTCGGTGTCGACGTCGCTGCGCCGCAACGGCATCGCCGTCCCCGACACGACTCGCACAGCGTCCATCAGCCGTTGCTCCCGTCGATGCCGAGGTCGGCCGGCGAGGCGAACGTGCCCGCTACCGCCGTCGCCGCGGCCACCGCGGGCGACACAAGGTGCGTGCGCCCGCCCGGCCCCTGGCGTCCCTCGAAGTTGCGGTTCGACGTGGACGCGGCGCGCTCGCCGGGCGCCAGCTTGTCCGGGTTCATCGCCAGGCACATCGAACAGCCCGCGCCGCGCCACTCGAACCCCGCGGCGGTGAACACACGGTCGAGGCCTTCGTCCTCGGCTTGCAGCTTCACCGCCACCGACCCAGGGACGACGAGCGCGCGCACACCTTCGGCGACGCGCCGTCCTTCCACGACCGACGCGGCGGCGCGCAAGTCCTCGATGCGCGCGTTCGTGCACGACCCGATGAAGACGGTGTCGACCGGGACGTCACGCATTGGCGTGCCTGGCGTCAATCCCATGTACGCGAGCGCGCGCGCTGCCGCGTCCCGCGCCGATGCGTCGAGGAACGTCGACGGGTCGGGCACCGCGCCGTCGAGCGCGACGACTTGGCCGGGGTTCGTTCCCCACGTCACGTGCGGAACGAGCATCGCCGCGTCGACGTCTACTTCCTTGTCGAATGCCGCGCCGCCGTCGGTCACCAGCGACCGCCAGTCGTCGAGCGCCTGCTCCCACGCCTTGCCGCGCGGCGCGTGCGGTCGCCCTCCGAGGTAGGCGAACGTGACGTCGTCGGGCGCGACGAGCCCGGCGCGCGCGCCCGCTTCGATCGACATGTTGCAGACCGTCATCCGCCCTTCCATCGACAGCGAGCGGACGGCCGATCCGCGGTACTCGATCACGGAGCCGATGCCGCCGCCGGTGCCGATGCGGCCGATGACCGCGAGGATCACGTCCTTGGCGGACACGCCGAGCGGCAGCTCGCCGTCCACCGTGACGGCCATCGTGCCCGGCCGCTGCTGTGGCAGCGTCTGCGTGGCGAGCACGTGCTCGACCTCGCTCGTGCCGATGCCGAACGCGAGCGCGCCGAACGCGCCGTGCGTCGACGTGTGGCTGTCGCCGCACACGATCGTCATGCCCGGCTGCGTCAGCCCCTGCTCAGGACCGATGATGTGCACGATCCCCTGGCCGGGGTCGCCCATGCCGTGCAGGCGGATGCCGAACTCCGCGCAGTTGGAGGCCAGCACCTCCATCTGTTTCGCAGATACCGGGTCCATCACCGGCCCCGCCTCGGTGGGCACGTTGTGGTCCATCGTCGCCAGCGTGAGGTCGGGGCGGCGGACGGTGCGCCCGGCCATGCGCAACCCGTCGAACGCTTGCGGCGACGTCACCTCGTGCACGAGGTGCAGGTCGATGTAGAGCAGGTCGGGCTCACCGCCGGCACGGTGGACGACGTGGCGCTCCCACACCTTCTCGCTCAGCGTGCTCGCGGTGTTCGGCGTCACTGCGCGGCCGGCCATGCGGAGGTCGTGTTCTCGTGCACGGTGCGGCAGGCGGCCACGAGCGCGGGCACGAACGTGCGCGGTGCGGCGACGCACGCGGCGTGGTCGGCGTCGACCGTAAAGATGCGCGCGCCGGGGATCGCGGCCGCGAGCCGTTGCTGGCGCGACGGCGCGACGACCGAGTCCTGCGTCGTCATCACCACGGCGGTGGGCACGTCGACGGCGCCGATCCAGTCGGCCGACGAGAACGACCCGATCGCCCAGCCCGCTTGCAGGAGCATGGCCGCGTCGTGGCGGCGCAGCTCGGCGGCTGCCCACGGGCCGAGCGGCGTCTGCGCGAGGCGGCGGGCGAACAGGCGGTCGGCCACTTGCCGTTGCACGGGCCGCGGCGTGAGCTGCGCGAGGCCCGAGAGCCCGAGCATCGAGGCGAACATGGCGCGCTCGCGCGGGCTGCGCCCGAAGTTGCGGCTCGTCGCGCACAGCACGAGGCCGCGCACGAGCGAACGGTGGCGCTTCCACAGCAGCTGCGCGACCGGCCCTCCCATCGAGTAGCCCACCGCGATCATCTGGTGGATGCCGAGCACGCCGGCTAGCGCGGCGGCGTCGTCGGCGCAGTCCTCGAGGCGGAACGGCCGGCGGCTGCGGATGCCGCGCCCGTGGCCGCGATGGTCGAGAGCGACGACGCGGAAGTGGTGTTGCAGCGGCTCGTAGCACCGGAACCAGTTGAGGTCGGCGGTAGCCGTCCACCCGTGGAGGAGCAGGACCGTGGGCGCGTCCGCCGTGGGGCCGGGCGCGACGCGCACGAACGTGCGGCCGCGGCCCGACAGCTGCACCGCGTCGCCCGGCGGGAGGGGCGGTTCGACGTATGACGTCACCGCCGACGAGGTTACGGTGACACCGTGCGCTACGTGGCCGCACTGGTCGCGGTGGTCCTTGCAGGCGGCGCGCTCGCGGCCTGCGATGCGTCGGAGGACGAGGCTTCCCGCCCTGCGCCGGGCACGACCGCCGTCGGGCGCACGGAGGGGGCCGAGCTGCCCGTCCCCCGCACCGAGGTGGCCGGCGCAGTGCTGGACGACGACACGATCGTGGTAGCCGGGGGCTTCCTCGCCGACGGGACGGCCTCGGCGCGCGTCGACGTCTACCACCGCGACGACGACCGCTGGACCGAGGGACCGTCGCTGCCCGAGCCGCGCCACCACGCCGCGATGGCGTCGTCGGGCGGGCGGGTGTGGGTGGTCGGGGGCATCGGTGCGACGGGCGAGGCGGCCACCGTCTGGAGCCTCGGGCCGGGCGAGCGGGCGTGGCGCGCCGAGCCGCCGTTGCTCGCGCCGCGCGGCGCGCTCGGCCTCGCTGCCACCGGCGGCGGCACGCTCGTCGCGTTCGGAGGAACCTCGGCCGGCGCGTTCCTCGCGAGCACCGAGCTGCTGGAGCCGGGCGCGACCCAGTGGCGGCCGGGCCCGCCGATGGGCGAGCCGCGCGAGCACGTGGCCGCGATGTCGTTCGGCGGTCGCGTGTTCGCGGTCGCTGGTCGCGTCGGGTCGTTGTCGTCGAACAAGGCGACCGTCGAGTCGCTCGACGCGGATGCTGATGTGGCGTCATGGCGCGCAGAGCCGCCGTTGACGAAGGCCCGCGGTGGCACGGCCGCCGCAGCCGGGTGCGTGGCCGGCGGGGAAGAGGACGCGGGCACGATCGCGCCGGTCGAGTGCTTGCGCGATGGGCGGTGGGAGGTCGTCGCCCAGCTACGGCGCTCGCGCCACGGACTTGCCGTCGTGGCACTCGGCGACGATCTCCATGTGATCGGCGGCGGCGAGCGGCCGGGCTTGTTCGTGAGTGGCGCCCACGAAGTGCTCAGCGGCATCCTCTAACAACCCGTTTTGTCCCGTGGATGAACGGTGTAGCTACACCGTTCATCCACGGGACAAAACGAGCTCCGGGGGGCTCAGCGCGGTCCTTTCGCGAGGGCGATAGCGGCTTGTACCAGCGCGAGGTGCGAGAACGCCTGCGGGTAGTTGCCGAGCAGCTCGCGCGACGTCGGGTCGACCTCCTCGGACAGCAACCCCAGCGGCCCGGCCAACTGGAGCAACGACTCCATGCGCTCGTGCGCCTCGTCCCACCGGCCGAAGACGGCCAGCGCGCGCACCGCCCAGAACGAGCAGGCCAAGAACGCACCTTCGCCCGGCGGCAGGCCGTCGGGCATGTCGTGGCCATAGCGGCGAACGAACGGACCGTCCGACAAGCGGGCCAGCACGCGGTCGACCGTGCGCTCCGCCCGCCACGGCTCGCCCGGCCACGGGTTGCGCCATGCCACCGGCAACAGCGCGGCGTCGACGGGGTCGGTGGCATCGCTCGCTTCGCACCGCAGGCTGCCGTCCGCCGCGAACGCGTGCGCTTCGACCCACGCCCGCACCTCCGCTGCTTCCATCCGCCAGCGCGCGCCGTCGAGGTCGAGCGGGTTGCGCAACGCGGCGAGCGACGACAGCCGGTGCAGCGTCCACCAGCACGACAGCTTCGAGGTCACCAGGTGCCGGGGCTCGGAGCGGATCTCCCATATTCCGCGATCAGGAGAGCGCCACGCGTCGCCCAACCAGTTGCCGATGCGAACGAGGTCGTCCCACATCGACCCGACGACGCTGTCGTGCGAGCGCAGCTGCTCGGCGTGCACGAGGTCGACGAGGTCAGCGTAGAAGTCGAGCTGCAGATGGTCGGCCGCGCGGTTACCGACGCGGACGGGCTGCGATCCGCGCCAGCCCTGCAACGCCAACTCGCGCTCGTCCGCGGCCAACCGGTTGCCGTCGACGTCGTAGAACGGCCGCAGCGGCAGCTCGGCCCAGTGGCACACACCGCGCAGCCACGACAGCAGGCGCTCGCCTTCCTCGCGCAACCCTGCGTCGTAGCACGCGTCGGCGGACAGGCTCGCGTCGCGCACCCACGCGTAGCGGTAGTCCCAGTTGCGCTCGCCGCCGACGCGTTCGGGCAGCGACGTCGTCGGCGCCGCGACGATCGCGCCCGTCGGCTCGTACGTGAGCGCGAGCAACGTGAGGAGCGAGCGGCGCACCGCGCTCGCATACGGGCCGTCGTAGGTGACGCCGGCGAGCCGCGACGCCCATGCCTTCGTGGTGCGGTCGACGAGGTCGGCGGCGTGGTCGACCGACAGCGGCTCGTTGCGGCCGTCGGCCGAGATGGTCACGACGTGGTGCTCGCCCGACTCCAGGCGTACGCGCCCGGCGCGCCCGCTCGTCATGTCGCAGCCCGTGGTGACGACGACGCCATCGAACGCGATGCCTTCGGACCACGCGCTCGTACCGCGCGGCTCGCGCGCCTGCCATCGGCCGGACGGCCGCACCTCCATCTCGACGTCCACGACGCCGCGCAGGCAACGCAACAACCGTACGATGCGACCATCGGCGCGATGCCCGGACCCGCGCCACGGCAACAGGTCGGTGATCTCCAGTTCGCCTTCGGGGCCGTGGAGCGTCGTACGCACTACCCAGCTGTCGGTGGCGTACGACTGCGCGCCGAGGGACATGCCGTTGCCCGCCGGGCCGACGCGCATGGCACCGCCACCGGGGTCGAGCAAGCCGAACAGCGCGGCGTCCGCGTCGAAGCGCGCGGGGCACCACCAGTCGATCGTGCCGTCCGCTGCGACGAGCGCTGCCGTCTCGGTGTCGGCGATCAGCGCCCGCGCCGTAAGCGGCAGGGCGTCGCCGTCGCCGATCACGACGTCACGACATCCACGACATCACGAGATGTCGAGGATCGTGACCTTCTGCGGCTTCTCGTTCACCTCGTACCCGACCACGCCGGGGCCCTTGCCGATGAGCGCCTTGCCGAGCGGCGAGTCGGGGGTGAGCACGTCCTCGACGTCGTCGCGCTTCTCCTCGATCGAGCCGACGAGGTAGCGCTCGGGGCCGAAGCCGAAGTCGAGGTTGACGATCGAACCGATGCGCACGGTGTCGCTCGGGCCGGCGTTCTCGACGATGCGGGCGCCCCCGAGCATGGCCTGCAGCTGGCGGATGCGGCCCTCCATGCGGCCCTGCTCGTCCTTGGCCGCGTGGTAGTCGGCGTTCTCGGAAAGGTCGCCGAGCATGCGCGCCGCCTCGATGGCCTGGGCGATGCGGGTGCGGCCGACGGTGGTGAGCTCGTGCAGCTCGTTGGTCAAGCGCTCATGGGTCTCGCGCGAGAGGTGGGTCTCGGCCATGGGCTTCAGGCTATCCTCGTGCGGATGGTCCACTTCATTCCCGAGGTAGCCATTTCGTAGGAGCACACACCACCCGGTGTCGTGCTCGTCAACGCCGCCCCATGGGCGGCGTTTTCCTTTCCCGACAATCCCCGAGCACCGAGGACGCAGTTGACCCACAGGATCGCCGTGATCGGAGGCGACGGCATCGGGCCACAGGTCGTTGCCGCCGCGCTCGACGTGGTGCGCGCCGCTGGCGTCGACGTCGACACGACGCACTTCGACCTCGGGGCGGCGCGCTACGGGTGCGACGGCACCGTCCTGCCCGACGACGTGCTCGCCGCGATCCGCGCCCACGACGCGATCCTCAAGGGCCCGCTCGGCCCTCCCATCGGTGACACGTCCGTTCCTCCCGGCCTCATCGAGCGCGGCATCATCCTCCGGTTGAGGTTCGAGCTCGACCTGTACGTGAACCTTCGCCCGTTCGCGGCGCCCGACCGTGCATTGGACTTCGTCGTCGTGCGTGAGAACACCGAGGGACCGTACGCGGGGGAGGGTGGCGTCCTGCGCAAGGGCACGCCCGGCGAGATCGCGACGCAAGGCTCGGTCAACACGCGCAAGGGCGTCGAGCGCTGCGTCCGCTACGCGTTCGAGCTCGCGCAGTCGCGCCAGCGCCGCCACCTCACGCTCGTGCACAAGTCGAACGTGCTCACGTACGCGGGCGACTTGTGGCAGCGCACGTTCGACGACGTCGCGCGCGAGTACCCCGACGTATCGACCGCGTACAACCACGTCGACGCGGCCACGATCTACCTGCACGATGACGCGGCGCGCTACGACGTGATCGTCACCGACAACCTCTTCGGCGACATTCTCACCGACCTCGCGGGCGCGGTCACCGGCGGCGTCGGTCTTGCAGCGTCGGCCAACCTCAACCCCGAACGCACGTCGCCGTCTATGTTCGAGCCCGTGCACGGCGCCGCCCACGACGCGGTCGGCACCGACCAGGTCAACCCGACCGCCACGATCCTCAGCGCCGCGCACCTCCTCGACTTCGTGGGTGAGGCCGAAGCCGCGGCCCGCATCCGCAAGGCGGTAGCCGACGTGCTCGCCGCGTCGCCTGAGCCCGTTCCTGTCAACATCGCCAACCTCGTGACCGAAAGGCTGTAGCCATGCCCTTGACCAAGGTCGACAAGATCTGGATGGACGGCACGCTCGTCGACTGGGACGACGCCAAGGTTCACGTGCTCACGCACGCGCTGCACTACGGCTTCGGTGTGTTCGAGGGCATCCGCGCGTACGCCACGGCGCGCGGCCCCGCGGTGTTCCGCCTCACCGACCACATCGTTCGGCTGCGCAACTCGGCGCGCATGATGATGATCGACCTGCCGTACTCGGTCGACGAGCTCGTCGAGGCGGTGAAGGTCACGGTGCGGGCCAGCGGGCTCGACGCCTGCTACGTGCGCCCGATCGTGTTCACGGGCTACGGCGAGATGGGCCTCAACCCGTTGCCGTGCCCGATCAACACCACGATCGCGGTGTGGCCGTGGGGCACGTATCTTGGCGACGAGGGCTTGAAGCGCGGCGTGCGGTTGAAGATCTCGTCGTGGCAGCGGCACGACCCGAACGCGATCCCGCCCGCGGCCAAGGCCACCGGCATGTACATCAACTCGTCGCTGGCCAAGATCGAGGCGTTGAAGGCGGGCTACGACGAGGCGGTGCTGCTGTCGCCGCAAGGCTTCGTGAGCGAGTGCACGGGCGAGAACCTGTTCGTGGTCAGGCAGGGCCGCATCCTCACGCCGCCCACCTCGGCGGGCGCGCTCGAAGGCATCACGCAGCACTCGGTGATGACGATCGCACGCGACCTCGGGATCGAGTGCGAGATCGTCAACATCCTGCGCTCCGACCTGTACGTGGCGGACGAGGCGTTCCTCTCGGGCACCGCGGCCGAGGTGGTGCCCGTGCGATCCGTCGACGACCGCGAGATCGGCGACCCCGGCCCCATCACCCGCAAGGTGCAGGAGGCGTACTTCGCCGTCGTGCGGGGCGAGGTCGACCGCTACAAGGAGTGGAACGAGTACGTCGATGGGTGACCCACCCGCGGCCCCTGACGGCTCTGCGCCCGCGCGCGTCGACATCTTCGACACCACGCTGCGCGACGGCTCGCAGCGCGAAGGGCTGTCGCTCACCGTCGACGACAAGCTGCGCATCGCCGAGCAGCTCGACCACCTCGGCGTGCCGTTCATCGAGGGCGGTTGGCCCGGTGCCAACCCGAAGGACGACGAGTTCTTCCGCCGCGCCGCGGCCGGCGACCTGCGCCTGACCACCTCGACGCTGGTGGCATTCGGCTCGACCCGGCGGGCGGGCGGTCCGGTGGGCGACGACCCGACGTTGCTCAACCTGGCGTCGGCGGGCACCGGCGTCGTGTGCATCGTCGGCAAGTCGTGGGACTACCACGTCATCGAAGCGCTGCGGACGTCGCTGGACGAAGGCGTCGCCATGGTGGGCGAGTCCGTCGAGTGGTTGGTCGGGCAGGGCAAGCGGGTGATGTTCGACGCCGAGCACTTCTTCGACGGCTACAAGCGCAATCCCGAGTTCGCGCTGCGGGTGCTGCACGCCGCCGCGGACGCAGGTGCCGAAGTGCTCGTGCTGTGCGACACGAACGGCGGTGCGCTGCCGCACGAGGCGTCGTCGATCGTGGCCGCCGTGGTGGCGGATGTCGCTCGGGCGGGCGGTGGCACGTCGGTCGGCGTGCACTTCCACAACGACGGCGGCTGCGCGGTGGCGAACGCGCTGGCGGGGGTGCTGGCCGGCGCCACGCAGGTGCAGGGATGCATCAACGGCTACGGCGAGCGCACTGGCAACGCGAACCTCTGCACGATCATCCCGAACCTGTCGCTGAAGATGGGCATCGAGACCATCCCGCGCGACCGGCTCGAACGGCTCACGCCCGTCGCCCACCACGTCGCCGAGCTCGTGAACATCACGCCCGACACGCAGCAGCCGTACGTCGGTGTGTCGGCGTTCGCCCACAAGGCCGGGCTGCACACGTCGGCCATCGCCAGGGCGCGCGACGCGTACGAGCACGTCGACCCCGAGCTGGTCGGCAACGGCACGCGGTTCGTGGTCAGCGAGCTGGCGGGCCGGTCGACGATCGAGATGAAGGCGCGCGAGCTCGGGCTGCAGCTGGACGGCCCTGCGATGTCGCGCGTGCTCGACGAGCTGAAGACGCTCGAGCATCGCGGCTACCACTTCGAGGCGGCCGACGGGTCGCTCGAGTTGCTCATGCGCACGGCCGGCGGGTGGAAGCAGGAGTTCTTCGACATCGAGTCGTTCCGCGTCATCACCGAGCACCGCGAGAACGGGTCGTTCGTCACCGAGGCCACGATCAAGGTGCACGTGGGCGGCGAGCGGCTGGTCGCAACGGCGGAGGGCAACGGTCCCGTCAACGCGCTCGACGGCGCGCTGCGCTCCGCGATCGGGCGGGCGTTCCCTTCGTTGGGGTCGCTGCACCTCACTGACTACAAGGTGCGCGTGCTCGACACGGCCAAAGGCACGGGCGCGGTGACGCGCGTGCTGATCGACTCGACCGACGGCGACACGAGCTGGTCCACGATGGGCGTGTCCGAGAACATCATCGAGGCGTCGTGGCAGGCGCTGTCCGACTCGATCGTGTACGGGCTCCTGCGTGCGGCGCCGCCCGGCGAAGCTCGGGCAGCAGCTGGTACCGCCGTGGGTGCAGACTCTGCCGATGGCCCAGCCTGACTACGTCCCCGTGACGCCTGCCGACCGCGTGCGGCAGACCGAGCGGATACCCCCGGCGCGGCGCTGGGTTCTCTCGCGCCCGGGTGAGCTGCCGGGGTTGCAGCAGCCGCGGGGCGAGTCGTTCGGCTCGCCGGGGCCCGACCAGGGGTACGCGCTCATGCTGGCTCGCCGGTTCAACGACAAGCTGCGGCTGCAGCCGGGTGAACGCTCGGAGGACGTCGTGAGCGGCGCGGTCGCGGTGGCGTTGAAGCGTGCCTCGCTCTTCGGGCGCGCGCCGGTTGTGTACGACCTCGAATTCGCGTACGGCTTGTTCGGGTTCCTGAGCGACGCACCGCCGGCGGAGCTGGTGACGGTCCGCAAGCGCTTGTTCGAGTCCGCGGCCCACGACTACTGGGAGCAGCGGGAGATCGCCGACCTCGTCGGGGAGGACACGCTGCGGTTGACGCCCGCGGACGTGCAGGCGCGACTGGCGGACTGGAGGTCGTTGATCGATGACGAAGCCTGACGGCAGCGGCGCAGCGATCGAGCAGCTCGAGATCAAGGCGGGGTCGTACGTCTTCGAGGCGCGCGTTGCCGGG
>Ga0299907_10000170_pt1 | contig 27617 bp, 26 predicted proteins | sample RVTome_16_FD_198680 | JGI IMG/M metagenome (GOLD analysis project Ga0299907, IMG submission 198680) | Soil microbial communities from uranium-contaminated site in the Upper Colorado River Basin, Wyoming, United States - RVT152D67 (version 2) ...
TGCGCGGGAGTCGCCGATCAGAGCCTGCGCCGCATCGAACTCGAGGCGATGGATCGCCCGGATGGCGTTCGCGCTCGCCCGGATGGAACGGCGCGCTGCCGGCAGCGCCTGTTCCCGGGCTGCGTTCTTCGCATCGAGGCGGGACTGGATGGAGAGGGCGAGTTCAGAGAGATCCACAGAGGAAGCTCAGCCGGCGAGATCGGAGGCGGGCCGGACGACCACGTGCACCCGGTCACTCTCCCCGAGGCCCTGGAGTCCGTTGAACATCTCGCGGGCGTGCCCGTTCCTGCCCTCGATCACGTATCGGGCAGCGAAGGCAGCCGCGTGATCGCGCGGAGCGCGGGCGTTCCGAGCGACGTCGCGCGGTTCCGCCATGGTGCGGTGCTTGATCGAGATCAGCATCCAGACGTAGGCGCCCAGCAGGACGGCCAGCGCCACGGCAAGGTTCCAGAACACGCGGAGCGGGGGCACCAGCCCCATGAGGAACGTCACGCCGATGGCCTCGATCAGGAAGACGAGAACGCGGCGCCGGCGATCGCGTACCCGGGCTCGGCGCCTCTCAGCGTCGCCGATGAAGCGGGCCCCCTTGCGGGGAGTCACGATCCAACGACCGGGAGTGCCGTTCACTTCAGCGTGAGCCAAGAACTCCATCCTACGTTCGAAATCCTCGACCGAGCCCGCGAGCGAGCGCCGTCGCCCCTTGAGTGGTATCAGGAATGCGGCCCACATGATGCCGAGAGCCGCGAGGAGCAACCATTCCAACGCGCCCAGCCTCCGTTCTGTCGGTCCCGGTGCGACACAACATCTAGGCTGAGAAGGGACCGTAGCACCACATGTAGGGGTGCTCAATCACATCGATGTGATCCGAAGAACTTTTTCACAAGCGGTAGGAACGACGGAGATGCTCGGCTCAGAGCGTCGACGTCGGATCCGGCGCGCCGTGGACCGAAGGATCATCCTGGGGGGCCGTGTAGTCGCCCGACTTCCCTCCGGCCTTCGACAGCAGCCGCAGGCCGTCGATCCGAGCCGCTCGGTCGTACGCCTTCGCCGTGTCATACAGACTGAGGGCAGCGACGGCCGCGCCGGTCAACGCTTCCATCTCGACGCCGGTCCGATCCCTCGCTCGGACGCGCGTCCTCACCTGGATCCGGCCGCTCGCCTCCTCCGGGATCACGCGCACCTCCGCACCCGTCACGGCGATCGGATGACAGAACGGCAAGAGGTCGGGCGTTCGCTTCACACCCATCAGTCCTGCGACCCGGGCCGCTTCGATCGGATCGCCTTTGGGCGTTCCGGCCACGAGCTGCGCGCAGGCCTCCGGTGTCATCGTCACCACGCACTCGGCCTCCGCCTCACGCTCGGTGATCTCCTTCGTGCCGACCTCCACCATGCGGGCCGACAACTCCGCATGGAGTCGGGCACGCTCGAAGCCCTCCCCGCCGATCAACTCAGTCCTCCGAGGAACGGAACAACATGACCTGCACGCTTGCACCGGCGGTGGCAACCTCGGTCCCGGCCGGGATCATGGCAAGTCCGTTCGCCCGGGCGACGGTCGAGATCAGGTTCGAACCTCTGGCTCCCGTCGGCGTGGCCGACCAGCCGCCCTTGGCACGCCTCACCTCGACCCGGGCGAACTGGACCTTCCCGCGAGGCCCCCGTACGTCCTCGCTCAGGATCGCGGTGACCTCGGGCCGGAAGAGGCGACGACGCCCCATCAACTTCAGCATCGCGGGACGGACGAATACCTCCAGACTCACGAAGACGCTCACGGGATTGCCGGGCAAACCGAAGTACGGCTTGCCTTCGACATGGCCGAACGCCTGCGGCATGCCGGGTTGCATCGCGACCTTGTAGAAGTCCACGTCCCCGCGCCGGAAGAACGCCGCCTTGACCACGTCGCGCTCTCCCACCGACACCCCTCCGGAAGAGATGAACGCGTCCGCCTGGATCTCGAAGCTGAAGATCGTCTCCCGTAATGACTCCACGTCGTCGCGGACGATGCCCGCCATGACCGGCATCGCACCCATCTCCCTCAACGCGCCGAAGATCATGAAGGAGTTGGCGTCCCGGACCTGTCCGAGCGCCGGCGTCTCGGTCGGCGGCACGAGCTCGTCTCCCGTCGAGAGCACGACCACACGTGGCCGTGGATGCACGAGCGGCGTCGGATGCCCCGAGCTGGCGAGGAGCCCGAGCTCGGGAGCCCCGATGCGCCTGCCGCCGGGGATCAGCACGTCGCCCTCATGCACGTCCTCGCCCCGTGGACGGATATGCGTGCCCGGCACCGGCCCGTCGAGCAGTCGGACGAGCTCGTCTCCCTCGACGACCGCGTTCTCGATCGGCACGACGGCGTCGGCGCCGGCGGGGATCGGGGCGCCCGTTGCGATGCGCATCGTCTCGCCGGCGCCGACCGTCCCCTCGGGCTCATGTCCGATCAGCGCGCGTCCGACGATCTTCAGCTCGCGAGGTTGCGAAGGCGTCGCCCCCGCGACGTCGGACGCGCGAACGGCGAACCCGTCCATCGCCGAGGACGCGAACTCGGGGAGATCGTCGGTGGCCAGGATGTCTTCGGCCACGACCGACCCGTAGGCGTCCGTCAGCGCCAGACGGAGCGGCGCGAGCGGTTCCACATGGGAGAGCACACCATCGCGGGCGTCCTCGACGGATCGCAGTCCTTCGGGGGCGTCATGGTCGTGGACGTGCGGCTGCGCCGACATGCGGTCAGTCTAGGCGGGGCCTTGCCGGACGACCCTTAGCTGAGTTTCTCACGGCGCGCGAGGTCGGCCAGGTACGCCTTGAACTCCGAGCCGACATCGTCGCGTTCCAGCGCGAGCTCGACGGTCGCCCGGAGGTAGTCGAGCTTGTTGCCGACGTCGAAGCGACCCTCGAAGGTCAGGGCATAGACCGCCTGCTCCTGCGCGAGGAGGTTGATCGCATCGGTGAGCTGTATCTCGCCGCCGTGCCCGGGGGGCGTCTCGTGGAGGGCGCCGAAGATCTCCGGCGTGAAGACATACCGCCCGATCGCCGCGAGGTTCGACGGCGAACGCTCGGGCTCCGGCTTCTCGACGATGGAGACGATCCGCACGAGGTCGTCCTCGACGGGCTCCGGCTCGATCATCCCGTAGAGCGATGCATCTTCGCGGGCGACTTCGATCGCCGCCAGAACGCTCCGTCCGTATCGCTCGTGGATCTTCATCATCCGGTCGAGCAGTGGCGTCTTCGGACGAACGAGATCGTCGGGGAGCATCACGATGAACGGCTTGTCGCCGATGTGCGCTTCGGCGCAGGCGACGGCGTGGCCCAGGCCGAGCGGATCGCGCTGGCGCGTATAGAAGATGTTCGCGAGCTCGGCGATGGCGCGGACCTGCTTCAGCTCGTCGAACTTGCCCTTCGCCTCGAGGAAGTGCTCGAGCTCGGCGGACCGATCGAAGTGATCTTCGATCGACCGCTTCCCTCGCCCCGTGACCAACAAGATGTCGGTGATGCCGGCACGAACAGCCTCCTCGACCACGAGCTGGATCGCCGGCGTGTCGACAACGGGGAGCATCTCTTTCGGCGTCGACTTCGTGGCCGGGAGGAACCGGGTCCCGAGGCCTGCGACGGGGATGACCGCATTCTGCACCTTCACGCGCGCCACGGTACTCGCGGCGTGGACGCGTTGCCAGCCGGGAACAGGGCCGTGGGTACACTTCCTGCTGAGGATGCCTACCTACGAGTACACGTGCCGCGACTGCGGCCACACCTTCGAGATCGTGCAGTCGATGCTGGATGAGGCGCTGACGATGTGCCCCGAGTGTGGGGGGAGCTTGCGGAAGGTGTTCGCGGCGCCCGCGATCTCCTTCAGGGGATCCGGTTTCTACGCCACCGACCATGGGAAGAAGGCGAAGAAGCAGGGTGACTCCAAAGGCACCGGGGAGAAGTCCGGGGAGACCTCGGACAAGAGCGATGCGAAGTCGCCAGACAAGAACAGGGAGTCGGCGGGATCCGAAGGGTCCTCGAAGACCGACTCATCAGAGAAGTCGAAGCCACCGAAGAAGGAGCCGGCGGCGTCGTGACAGAGGCCAGGGCGGAGATCGGGGTGATCGGAGGCTCGGGCTTCTACGAGTTCTTGGAGGACACCGAAACGGTGGAGATGGAGACGCCGTTCGGAGCGCCCGCCGCGCTGATCACGATCGGCACGGCGGGCGACCGGAAGGTCGCGTTCCTCCCTCGTCACGGCACCGACCATCGCTACCCCCCGCACGAGGTTCCCTACCGAGCCAACATGTGGGCGCTGAAGGACCTCGGCGTGACCCGGGTGTTCGGACCCTGCGCGGCGGGATCCCTCCGGAAAGAGATCCCCCCACGCACGCTCGTCATCAGCGACCAGGCGATCGACTTCACGAAGTCGAGAGCGAACACGTTCTACGACGGCCCGCAGACCACCCACGTGTCCTTCGCAGACCCGTACTGCCCGACCCTCCGCGAGACCCTCGTGAAGACCGCCGGGTCCCAGGGGATCGAGCACCGGGACGGAGGCACGATGGTGGTGATCGAGGGCCCCAGGTTCTCCACGAAGGCCGAGTCGAGGATGTACGCGCAGCTCGGTGCGGACGTGATCGGGATGACCCAGTTCCCCGAAGCGACGCTCGCACGAGAGCTCGAGCTCTGCTACGGGAACGTGGCGCTCGTGACCGACTACGACGTGGGCGTGGACGACATCCCGCCGGTGACGCACGAGGAGGTCCTCAAGGTCTTCGGCGAGAACATCGACAAGGTCCGTGAGCTGCTCTTCGCGACGATCCCGGAGGTGCCGGTGGAACGGACGTGTCCCTGCGCGACCGCGCTCACGGGCACCGGGCACGGATGATGGCCGGCCAGACCCTGGTCACCGTCGAGATCCGCTTCGTGACCGACGAGGACCCCGGACAGCTCGCCGATCGCATGCGGGAGTCGGTCGCGACCATCGTCGGGAAGGACGCGCTCGAAGAGTTCCGGGTGAAGTCGGTGCCGCTCGGAGGCCCGAAGGACGGGAAGGGTGGTCTCCGCCCGGTGGAGTGACGGGCGTCACGGCGGACGCCCGGTAGTGAGGCTACGGTCGCGCGCATGTTGTTCCGTCGGAAGCTGCCGCGGTCCTCGTTGATCCTCCTCGCGATCTCCGTGGTCTGCGCGCTGGCTGCGGCCGTGGTGATGCGTGCGTACGCGCGCCGGCTCGACGTCGTCCGCCCCGACGGCGGCCCCCCGGCCTCCCTCGTAGCGGCGGTCGAGGACGTGGCGAGGGGTGACGTGCTCACCGAGGAGATGCTCCGGCTGGTGACGCTCCCGTCGCGCTTCGCGCCGCCCGGCGCGATGCGCGACATCGACCGTGCAGCCGGAAGGATCGCGATCGCCGACATCGCGGCAGGCGAGGTCGTCACCGCGCTCCGCATCGCCGGGGCGAAGTCCGGGCCGACAGCGTCGCTCGTCCCACCGGGGATGCGGGCCGTGCAGGTACCGGTGGCCGACGCGGTGGGCATCGAGCAAGGTGACCTGGTCGACGTGATCGCCACCTTCGCGGGAGGCGGCGCCCATACGGAGGTGGCGGGCGAAGCGATCGAGGTGCTCGCCGTCGACCGGGGAGGTGGCGGCGGCTCCTTCGGAGCCGCCGCCGCCCCCACTTCGGAGGGCGTGGGACTCGTGCTCCTGGTCACCCCGACGGATGCGGAACGCCTGGCGTTCGCCTCCGCGTTCGCGACGCTCTCGATCGCGGTCCGCGGACCCGAGGACCTCGTGCCGGGCGAGTCGTTCACCGTTCCGGTGACGACCGACGGCTAGCATTGGCCGACCGCTTTCCGACGGAAGGACCGTGTGAGCATCCTCCAGGCGATCATCCTCGGCCTCGTGCAGGGGACGACGGAGTTCGCGCCGGTCTCCAGCTCTGGTCACCTGATCTTGGTCCCGTGGATCTTCGGATGGATGCTCATCGGCGACGCCGACATCAAGAAGTCCTTCGACGTGGCCCTCCATCTGGGGACGCTGCTCGGTGCGCTCATCTACTTCCGACACGACGTCGCCCGCTACGCGGCCGCGTGGTTCCGATCGATCGGGGCGCGTCGGATGGCGACGCCGGACGAGCGGATCGCGTGGGCGCTCGTGGTCGGCACGATCCCCGGGGCGATCGCCGGTGCCCTCTTCGAGAACGTGATCCAGAAGGAACTCGGCGCGCCCTGGTTGATCGCCGTGATGCTGGTCGCGTTCGGGCTCCTGCTCGTGATCGTCGATCGGCGATCTCGGGCCGATCGTGCCTTCGGTACGATCGGCCCGAAAGAGGGGTTACTGCTCGGCACCGCGCAGGCGCTGGCTCTCCAGCCGGGCGTCTCCCGATCCGGTGTGACCATCACCGCCGCCCGGGCGATGGGCCTCGATCGAGAGTCCGCCGCGCGCTTCTCCTTCCTCCTGTCGCTCCCGATCATCGCGGGCGCCGGTGCGTACAAGGCGGTCGATCTCGCGCAGACCGGCCTGCAGGGTCACGCGGCTGAGTTCGTCGCCGGCTTCATCGCTTCGGCGATCAGTGGCTTCGTGGTGATCTGGGGTCTCCTCAAGTACCTGAAGCGTCACGACTTCACGGCCTTCCTCTGGTATCGCGTGGCGCTCGCGGCCGTCGTCGTGGTTCTGATCGTGGCGAACGTCCGTGACGCGAGCGGTTGAGCCCTAGACAGGCGCCACGCCGAACGCGACGGTGAACCTCCGGCACCAGATCACGACCGTCCGGAACCCTGAGAGGTCCACGTCGCCGGGGATCCGATAATTCGAATCGCCGAGGTTGCCCTTCAGTTCCCCCAGGTCGACGTATCGCCCGTCGTCCCACACACCCCAGTCCTCCGAGACCGGCTGGTCGGTGAGGTACACCCTGAGGTCGGGCCCGTCGGAGGTGTCAAGGTCTTGCAGGCGTACGAAGCGCGAGCCGTTCTCCAGCTCAACGATCCTGGCGCGACCAGACGTGGCGTGTTCAAGGCTTTGGAACTCCCCCGACGACAGCTCCCGAACGCGGATCGGCGTCGACGCCTCCTCCCCGCCTGGGGAGGCGCTGACGTTCGCCGGCAGCGTGGGGAGCGATTCGGCCACCTCCCGATCGAGGAAGAGCCGCTGTGGCGCGAACCAGTAGACGCCGGATCCGATCAGCACCAAGGCCGCGACCGCGACCGCCCTATGTGCCTTGGCCCAGTTCAGCATCGCTTTCCTTCCTCTGCTGATGTCGAGTCTGACGCCTTCCCATTACAGATCCCTTTCGTCGTGATCCGGAATTACGCACGACGCCGATCCCGGCGCCCGAACGCCTCGGGGGAACGTATGCGGCGCATCCGCTACTGTGTGGCGCCTGGATCCTGGGCATGTCGCTGGAGGTTGAGATGACCGAGCTGCTGGTGCTGGGCGGGGAACGGGTGTCGGCGGCCGACGGGGCAACCAGCGACGTGATCGAACCGTCGACAGGCAGTTCTGCATGGAAGGTCGCACAGGCGTCACCGGAGGACGCTCGTCGAGCGCTCGACGTCGCCGTCGAGGCGTTCGACAGTGGTCCCTGGCGTCGGATGAGCGCCCGGGAACGGGGGCACGTGCTCACGAAGGCCTCGTTCTTGATCCGCGACCGCCAAGAGGAGCTCGCGACGCTCGAGGCGCGCAACGGCGGGAAACCGATCGGCGGAGCCCGCGCCGAGATCGACATCGTCTCGAACACCTACGAGTACTGGGGTGGCGCGGCGAACAAGATCTTCGGGGAGACGATCCCGGTCGTGCCGCCGGGCCTCGACGTGACGCTCCGGGAGCCCGTCGGGCCCTGTGTCCTGATCAGCCCGTGGAACTTCCCCGCCGTGATCGCGAACTGGAAGGTCGCTCCGGCGCTCGCGTGCGGGAACACGGCGGTCCTCAAGCCGGCGTCGCAGACGCCGCTGACCGCCCTCGCGATCGCGGACATCTTGATGGAGGCGGGTCTCCCTGAGGGGACCCTGAGCGTGCTCCCCGGCCCCGGTGCGACGACGGCTACTGCTCTGATCTCGGATCCGCGCGTCGCGAAGATAGGATTCACCGGCTCGACCGAGGTGGGCAAGAAGGTGATGGAGACCGCCGCCGCCAACATCACGCGCGTCTCGCTGGAGCTGGGTGGGAAGTCCGCGAACGTCGTGTTCGAGGATACGGATCTGGACGTCGCGATCCCGAAGTCGCTCTGGTCGGTCTTCGACAACGCCGGACAGGACTGCTGCGCGCGGTCGCGTCAATTCGTGCAACGGAGGATCTACGACGAATACGTCGAACGGTTCTCGAAGGCGACCGAAGCGATCAGCGTCGGCGAGCCCCTCGACGAAACGACCGAGATGGGCCCGCTGATCAGTCAGGGCCAGCGACAGACCTCGATCGATTACCTCTCGATCGGTCAGGAGGAAGGGGGCCGTCTCACGACCGGAGGCGAGCAGCTCGATCGCGACGGCTACTACCTGACCCCCGCGGTGCTCGCCGACGTGGACAATTCCTGGCGCGTCGCCCGTGAGGAGATCTTCGGGCCGGTAGTGTGCATCCTGCCGTTCGACACCGAAGAGGAGGCGATCCGCCTCGCGAACGACACGCCGTACGGCCTGTCCGGCTCGATCTGGACCCGCGACGTGGGACGTGCGATCCGCGTCGCGAAGGCGATCCGCACCGGCGTCTTGAGCGTCAACTCGTCGAGCAGCGTGTTCACCGAGGCGCCGTTCGGGGGGTACAAGCAGAGCGGGATCGGTCGCGAGATGGGGATGCACGCGGCGGCCCTCTACACCGAGGTGAAGAACATCTTCTTCAGCGAGGAGTAAACGAGGCCCCGCCCTCACACCGATCGGTCGTAGCGGTCCCGTTCCCAATCGGTCACCGTGTCGCGCCAGGCCTTGAGCTCCCAAGCGCGTGAGGTCACGTAGTACTCGCTGAAGGGTTCACCGAGCGCTTGCCGGAGACCCTTGTCCTCCCCGAACGCTCCGATCGCGGCCTCGAGGGACCCGGGGAGCTCGGGGAGGTCGGCCCGGGCATAGGCGTCCCCTTCGATCGGCTCCGGTGGCGTCGCCTTCCGCCTGATCCCGTCGGCAGCCGAGGCGGCGATCGTGGCCAGCGCGAGATACGGGTTGGCGTCGGCGCCCGGTCGCCGGCATTCGAAGCGCCAGAGATCCGAGCGCGCCGATCGGATCGCGCGCACGGCGCAGGATCGGTTCTCGTACCCCCAGGTGGCGTTGATCGGAGCGAACCAGCCCGGAACGAGACGTTTGTACGAGTTGATCGTCGGGTTCAGGAGCAGCGAGGCGGCCGGGAGGTGCTCGAGGACCCCGGCAATCGCCGCGGCGAGCGGCTCCGGGAGCGGATCGTCGGCCGACGCTGCCGCGAACGCGTTCGTTTCTCCGGTCCAACACGACAGATGCACGTGACCGCTCGACCCTTCCTCGCCGGGCACGGTCTTCGCGAGGAAGCTCGCACGCATGCCCAGCGAGGCGGCGACCTGCTTGGCGGCGAACTTCACCATCGTGGCCCCGTCCGCGGCGGCCAGGCCGCGTCCGGGTGACAGGTTGAGTTCGAGCAGGCCCGGACCGGCCTCGGTGTGCACGGCGGACAGATCGACGCCGAGACCCTGCAGCGCGCGTGCCAGGTCGTCGACGAACCGGTCGTAGCGCCCGATCTCGTTCAGGCTGTAGCTGATCCCGCTGGACATCGGTTCGCCGTGCTCGTTCCACAGGCGGATCTCGTATTCGATCGCCGCCATCACGCCGTAACCGAGATCCGCGACGTCCTCCACGACGGAGCGGAGCACCTCGCGGGATGCGAACTCGCACGGGGTGCCGTCCGGCCAGCTCGGCGTGGCGAGACAGACCTTCCAGCCGGGTCGCCAGGACAGGTCACGAACGGTCTCCACGTCGGGGTGCACGACGAGGTCCGCGGCCCCGGTGCGGATGCCGAACCGCTCGTAGTCGGTGATGGGTGTGTCCACGGGGTCCAAGCCGAGTATCAGATCCGTCATCACCGTCCCGTGCCGAACCGCTGCCTCGAACGCGGCCGGCCGCAGGGCCTTCCCCCTGAGCGAACCGTTGACGTCGGGGATCGCGAGGAGGATGAACTCCTCGCCGGCACCTCCGGGACTCATCCGCTGCTCACAGCCGGCAACGACCCTTTGATCGACCGCTCGACCGACTCCATCGTCGCGCGGAAGCGATCGACGATCTGCGCGAGCTCCTCGTCGGTGCTGACGTAGGCGGGCGCGAGCAGCGTCTGATCCCCGGCGAAGCCGTCCGCCTGTGGGTGGGTCGACGTCACGAGGAGTTCGTGCTCGAATGCCGTGTCGTCGATGAGGGACGCCAAGTCGAGCTCGACCGGCAAGAAGGACTCCCCGTCCCGGGGATCCACGAGCTCGACGCCGAGGAGGAAGCCTCTGCCCCGTACCTCGCGCACGATCTCGGATCCCTGGAGCGCGGCCTCGAGCTCGTCCCGCAAGCCGGGTCCTCGCTCGCGGACACGCTCGACGAGTCCCCGTTCGACGAGGAGATCCAGGACGGCCAGCCCGACGGCCGCGGTCAACGGCGCCCCGTCCCACGTGTGTCCCAGGTCGAACTCCCGCGAACCTCGATCGATGGCGTCGTACACGTGCTGGCGACAAAGCACCGCGCCCAGCGGCGCGTAGCCCGCACCGAGAGCCTTGCCGATCGCCACGATGTCGGGCTCGATCGGCAGTTGGTCGGCGGCCAGCCAGCTCCCGACCCGACCGATACCGCTCACGACCTCGTCGAAGCAGATCAGGAACCCGTGCTCGTTCCGGCGTTCCTCGAGACCTTGCCAGAACCGATCCGGGGGCGAGGCGGCGGGGAGCGCCGCCGCGCTCACCGGCTCGCAGAAGAAGGCGGCGACGGTCCCGGGTCCCGTCTCTTCCAGGAGCCGGTCGAGCTCCTGCAACGCCGCCTCACCGCTCGGGTCGAACCGCCACGTCGAGGGCGGGATGTGGAGGTGCGACGCCAGGTACGGGGTGTAGGGCTCGTGGAGCGCGGGCCGGCCGCTCAGGGCGAGCGTTCCCATCGTCGACCCGTGGTAGGACTGCGCCTGGGAGATCACGCGCCAACGCTCGGTATCGCCGCGCTCGACGTGGAAGAGCCGCGCGAGCTGCAATGCCGTTTCGTTCGCCTCCGAGCCGCCGGACACCAGCCGGACGCGCGCCATCTCGGGGGCCGCGACCTCCAGCAAGCGATCGGCCAGGCGTTCCTGAGGTTCGCTCGTGAAATGGTGATTGTAGAAGTACGAGATGCGACCGGCCTGCTCGACGAACGCCTCGACGATCTCCGGCACGCCGTACCCGAGGCACGCGACCATCGCGCCACCCGAGCAGGCATCGAGGATCCGGCGCCCGTCGGTCGTGGTGAGCCAGACGCCGTCGCCGCGCTCGATGCTCGGATAGTCGAGATCGAGGAACCGTGGGAACACCTTCGTCACCTCGGATCCGATCGTGGTCGTCACCATCCCCCTCCGCCGCCTGTGATGCTCGTCAACCCGCTCGCCGGGCGGATCGCGGCTCCGAGCCGTCCTCCGCATCCCGCGGGCGCAGACGGGCGACATCGCGTAGGTAGCGCTCGAGCAGCTGCAACGCCATCTGCCGGCTCTCGGTCGCACGCCGTTCCGTCTCCTCCAGGAGCGCGTCGGGGTCCACGCCGTCCGCATCCAGCTCGTGGCGATACTCGCGAACCCAGTCGTCCATGATCTCCGTCGTCACCTCCGGATGGAACTGGAGGCCGAGGCTCCGGCCGGCGACGAAGGCTTGCGGCCCGATGTCCGACTCCGCGATCAGGGTGGCGCCGGGTGGAACCGTGAAGGAATCGAAATGCCACTGGAACCAAGGACCGCCGGGCACCAGCTCGGGGTCCTTGCTCCTGACCGGCAGCCAGCCGATCTCCGACTCCGTACCGCGGAACACCTCACCACCGAGCACCCGCGCCAGCATCTGCCCGCCGAAGCACAGGCCGAGGACGGGGACGTCGGCGTCGATCGCGGTCCGCATGAGCCGAGCTTCCCGAGGCACGAACGGCTTGGAGTCGTCGAACGCGGCGAACTCGGAGCCGAGCGAGACGATCAGGTCGTAGCCAGTGGGATCCATCTCCCGGTCGTCGATGTCGATCCGGAAGGTCTCCACGGTGGCGTCGTGGCTCGCGAGCCACTCGGTGACGTGCCCCGGAGGAGTGGGTTCCTCGTGCTGGAGGATCAAGGCTCGCAGGCGGGCCGAATCGCGGTCGGCACTCATCGCGCGCCTCCGACGGTCGTCGAGGGGATCGGCCCGGAACCGGTCAGGTCCGGCTCGACGTCCTCCGCGACCCGGCGGACGACGTCGATGAAACGGGAAACCATCTCGCCGAGCTCGTCGTCGGTCGCCGTGAATGCTGGCGCGAACAACGTCTGGTCGCCCGCGTAGCCGTCGCGCGTCGGCTGGGTCGACAGGACGATCAGCCCTCGATCGAACGCGGCGGCGTCGATCCTCCCGCCGACCCGCAGGTCGGGCGGGAGGAACGACTCGCCGTCGCGCGGATCGACGAACGAGACCCCGAGCAGGTACCCGTGGCCCCTCACCTCGCGGACGAGCGGGTTGCCGGAGAGCGCGTCGGCGAGCTCGTCGCGGAGCTTCGCCCCGCGGTCACGCACACGTTCGATCAGACCTTCGGATCGCACGGTCTCGAGGACCGCGAGACCCACGGCGCAGGCGAGCGGCGCGCCGTCCCACGTGTGGCCGAGCATGAAACGACGCGAGCCCTGGGCGAACGCCTCGTAGACGTTCTCTCGGACGAGCACCGCCCCGATCGCGGCATAGCCCGCTCCCAGCCCCTTCGCCGTCGCGATGATGTCGGGCACGCACGCCGTCGCGGCGCCCGCGAACCATTCACCGGTGCGCCCGACGCCGGTGACCACCTCGTCGAAGCACACGAGGAAGCCGTGACGATCGCGTCGCTCCGACAGGCCGTCCCAGAAGCGTCGAGGGGGTGTGTACCCCGGCAGGGAGGCGCCGCTGATCGGCTCGCAGAAGAACGCCGAGACGTTGCCGGGCCCTGCCTCATCCAGCGCGCGGTCGAGGGCATCGAGGGCCGCCTCGCCGGAGGGATCGAAGCGCCAGGTGCTGGGCGGGATGTGCAGGTGTTGCGGCAGATACGGCACGAACGGGCCGTGCATCCCCGGACGACCCGTCAGCGCGAGGGTCTCCATCGTCGGTCCGTGATACGCCTGCGCCGGCGAGATCACCTGCCACCGTTCGGGCTCGCCTCGTTCGACGTGATAGCTGCGGGCGATCTGGATCGCCATCTCGTTCGCGTCGGCGCCGCTCACAGTGAAGCGGGCGCGCGTGAACCCGTCGGGTGCCACGTCGACGAGCTCCTCTGCGAGCCGCTCCTGGGCCGGGTTCGTCAGGCGCTCGTTGTGCACGTAGGCGAGCACTTCGGCCTGCGCCCGAGCGGCGGCGATGATGTCGCGCCGCCCGTGCCCGAGGGTGGCGGCCATCGACCCTCCGCTCATCGCATCCAGGTACCGGCGGCCGTCGGCGTCCTCGATCCAGACGCCCTCGCCGCGGACGACGACCGGCATGGCTCGCCCCAGCTCGAGGGGCAGCACGTGCGTCCGGCTGCTGTCGATCGGAGCCCGCGTCATGGGCACTCAACCCCGCTGCTCTCGACCGTCGACATCGCCCTAGGCTACCGTCGCCGGAGGGAACAACCCGAGATCGCAACGACACAGGCATGGAGCCTGGCGGTGTGCAGATCGCATACTCACCGATGAGGGATGGCAGACCACTCCGTGATCACCTTCCGACCGGAGCCCTCCGACTACACGCGGACGTTCGGAGGCGTGGAGCAGGTGATGAAGCTCCGACCCGGTGACGTGCTCGAAGCCTGGACCGACGACTGCTTCTGCGGAAGGATCACGGGGCAGGAGACCCTGCCGTCCGGGGAGATCGTCTTCTCGTTCCTGAACCCGCAGACCGGACCGTACTTCGTGGAGGGGCGGCGCCGGGTGACACCCTCGCTCTGCACTTCGTCTCGATCGAGCCGGCGCGGGACTGGGGCGTTTCCACAACGGTTCCGCTCTTCGGTGCCCTCACCTCCACGACGAGGACCGTCACCCTGCAGGACCCTCGCCGATGTCTGCGACCCCAACTACACGGTCACCGCGAAGGTCCCCAAGCGGTTCTTCCGACGGCAGACGTCTACGGGGACGTCCGCACACGGCTCATCGAGCTGGCGGCCCGTTACCGCGCGGAGCGCGGTCTCACCTGATCCCGAGCCATCACTGCTCCCAGGCGGTCGACTCACGTCCGAGCTCCCGGTAACCTTCTCCGACCTCCTGGTACCACTTCCGCGAGGGACCAACGCGGGCGCGGAGCTTCCATCTCATGCTCTTGGGCGCATCTTCCACGCGCCGCCAGAGTTCGTCGATCCGGTCGGAGACCGTGGCCCGATGCTGCTCGGTGAGCTCGGGGATCGTTCCCATGTACCGGCGGATGCGATCGAGGTTCAGTGACACGGTGTAGTAGAAGCCCCAGTCCTTGGAGAGCATGTCGACGACGTAGGACGCGTCGAACGATCCGGGCATCTCCTCGTCGGCGACCGGGTGCTCCAGCAGCAGCACCACGAGATCCTTGAGATCCTTCTCGTTGATCTCTACGATCTGGAGCTTCTCGAGCAAGATGTCGCTGAGGGGGATCGTCACGGCCTCCATCTCCAGCCGTCCCTTGAGCTCGATCGGGTGACAGAAGTCGAGTCGGTCGAGGAAGACGTCCACGCGGCGTCGCACTCCCCCCGGATCGTGGAAGATCCGCCGCCCAACCCAGACGTCCATCGTCACGCCGCGGCCGCCCAGGACCTCGTAGCCCAGGTCCTGGAACATCGCTTCGACCTGTCGGATCTCGCGGTCGTATCCCATGAAGTCGAGGTCGGTGAGGACCCGGTTCGTCTGCTCGAGGAGCCACACGCCGTTCGGGCACTGCTCGATCACGGCGAGCGCTCCTAGCAGCCGGAGATGCAAGCCCCGGTCGTTCGCGGCCTGGATCACCGCCTTCGCCTCGGCGACGAACTCGGGCCATGCCGAGAACGGCTCCCCGATCGGCTGGGTCGCCTGCTCCGTCACCCGACCGTCAGGGCGTGGTTCTTCACGCCCTTCTTCTCGTCGAGGACGACCAGCGAGCCACGCAGGATCCCTTCGTGATACTCCGACCCGGTGTTGATGGCGAGCGTCCGGCCGATCTTCACGCCGGCCGAGCACTCGTGGATGTGGCCGTGCAGCGAGAGCAACGGCTGCCACTTCCGGATCGCCTCGAGCACGGCCGTGCTCCCGACGGGGATCATCTTGAGCCCGCCGCCCTCCATCGTCGGCTTGAAGTCCTCATCCAGCTCGGGCGCCACGTCCAGGTTCGTCCCCCAGGGCGGTGCGTGGACGTTGAAGATGCAGCGGCTCATGTCGGGGACCTGCGCCGCGAGCTCGTCGATCTTGGCGGCGAGGACGTCCTCCGTGACGTCCCTGGGGCAGTTCCAGGGGGTCACGTTCGCGTTCCCGAGGGACAGGATGTGGTAGCCGTCGACCTCGATCACCTTCCCGTCGCCGTTCTGGATCGTCTTCGACCGGTTCACGTACTCGTCGATGAACTCGAGGTCGTCGTTGCCGGGCATCCAGATCGCCGGCGTCTTCCCCGGATCGAGTCGCTCGTCCGCGAGCTCGACCCATCCCTCGAGCACATCAGCCATGTGTGACTTGAACAGGTCCTCGATCTGCTCCGGGGTCTGGTACGAAGCTTTCTCCTCCGCCGTCATCCGCTGGGTGTAGTAGCCGCGCTGTCGAAGGCCCTTCTCGACGTTCGCCAGCTCCTCCTCCGTCGAGACCCGGACGGTGCCTCCCTCGAACTTCGCCGTGAACGAGCCATCGGCCTCCGCGACGATCGGCACGAGCATCTTGCCCGTGAGGTCGCCGCCCATGATGAGCACATCGGCCCCGTAGTGCGGTGCGGCGTTCAGCCACTTCCGGAAGGTCGTCTCAGAGCCGTGGACGTCGGTGGCGAAGAAGAGCTTGAGCATCTTGGTTCCTCCATACAGGAGAAAGGGGCTGCGGCCGTGGCCGCAGCCCCAGAGACTACGGCGCGCACCCCCTCGCGGCTACTCCGGCGGAACCTGGGAGAACTGCAGCGCCAGCGGGATCCCCCTGCTCTTGTGGTAGAAGTGCGCGATCACGTAGATCACGATCGGCGCGAGGGCCATAGCCGCGACCGTGATGTACTGCTCCGGCTCGGCGTCGCCTTCGAAGAACGGCTGCGCCACCGCCCACTCCGTGAAGATCGAGACGGCGAGCGTCAAGAAGCCGAGGATCGAGATCACCGGGATCCCGCCGATCCGCCGCTGCGTGGCCGGTGGGCCTGCCTCGAACAGCTCCTTCCGCCGGAAGGGGTAGACGATCCCGGCGACCCCGAGCACGATCCAGCCCAGGAACCAGGCGACGATCGAGTACAGGATCGCGGTCGAGTACGCCGCGGAGTAGATCCCCAGCCAGAGGAAGAGCTCCGCCGTCACGATCACCGCGACGATCGCCCAGAACGGGGCCCGGTACTTCGTCGTGATCTCCGAGAACCTGGTCGGCGTCAACCGGTCGAATGACCAGGCGAACACGTTGCGGATCGGGGCGAACCCGAGCCCGGCCAGCGACGCCCAGGTGGCGACGATGAAGCAGAGCCCGAACAGCAGCTGCAGGATCGGGTTCCCCGTCATGAACGCCATCAGCAGCATCGGGACCGGCTCGCTCGACGTCTCGGCGTGCACGAGCGTCGGCGGCAGCTGACTCGAGTCGTTCACCCAGATCGAATCCAAGGCGTGCATGAAGTTCGTGCCCACGAGCCCGTAGACGAGCATGTACAGCGCGAACCAGATCGCCATCTGCATCACCAGCGACCCGAACAGCGCGAGGGCCTGCGACTTGGCGACGCCCCGGACCTCGCCGGCCAGGTTGGCCGAGAACGTCTGCCCCAGCGTATTGAGGTTGATGTAAACGACGGCTGCGTACATCAGCGCGACGAACTGAACGCCGAAGATCGCGCCGGCCTGTCTCCCGGCCTCGAGGATCTCGTCGTAGCGCGCGCCCGAGAGCTGGTCGAAGTTCTCGCGGAACCCGTCCTGGCCGGTGACCACGAGCAGGAACCCGAGGATCAGCACGGCGAGCCACGCGAAGCCCACGGCCCAGTAGGACACGCGCATCATGGCCTTCGCGCCCTTCAGGAAAAGCCACCCCGTGAGCACGAGCGAGGCCGTGCCGATAACGAACCGAACGACCGGCTTGTCGATGAAGGTCGCGAGATCGATCCAGGTCTGGCTCTCCTGCGAGATGCCGACCGAACGGATCGCGTCGGCCAGGCCCCACCGGATCCACCAGTCCTGGATCTGGCCCGTCCACGAGAGGGCCGTGATGCTGATCACGAAGCTGGCGAAGAGCCCCAGGGACGGGTGCAGGGTCCGGCTGATGTAGATGTACTCCCCGCCCGACCTCGGCATCGACACCGAGAAGTACCAGTAGAGACCGGCGATCGGGAAGATCAGGAGGACGAAGAGGACCCCGATCCCCATGTGGGCCCCCGGATAGAAGGCCGGCGCCCACACGATGTACACGAGCGCGTAGAGCAACCCCGGGTTCATCGCGGAGTACATGAGCGCGTCCCGAGCGCTGATCTGACGCGTCAGTCCCGAGGACTGCCGGATGAAGACGTCCTGCGTCGCCATGCCCCTCTCCTCACGTCACGGCCGAACGCGGGACGCCGCGATGACGCACACGACGCCTGGCGCGCTCCGGCGCCCCACATCGCTCCGGAGCTTAGGTTCGGGTCCCGGCGGGCAACAGGCCCCGGATGCCCACTCCGGTCACGCGCCGAGTGTGCACGGTGACCTTCCCAGGGGGCGGTCAAAGCTCATCGAGGTGCGCGGCGAACAGGAGGACCTGCACGATGAGTACGACCGTGGAGTTCACCACGATCACGAATGCGAGATCCGCGTGCGGGACCTCCTCTTCGCCCGAGAGGGCCGCGGACAGGTGGTGGCCCCAATAGACGAGGGCGACCAGGGCGAGGGCGGGGATCAGGAGCTCCGGCCCGCCGAGATACACTGCCATCAGACCGACGGTCGCGGCCAGCGCCGCTCGGCCGAGGGCGACCCGGCGCCGTAGGAACGCCATCTCGGCATGGTGACACGGTCTTGAACGTCGGTCACTACGCTGAGCGCCGGGCGGCCGGCGCATCCATCAGAAGAGCTCCAGGTACTCGCTCCGCTCCCAGTCGGTGACGTGGTCGTTCTGCCGGGAGAGCTCGTATCGCCGCATGGTGGTGTACGCCGACACGAACTCGTCGCTGAAGAACCCCTTCGTGGCCGACTCGCCCTCGAAAGCCTCGAGCGCCTCGGCGCTCGAGGCCGGCAGCCGCTCGAAATCGGGATCGTCCTCCGCGGGAACACCCGGCTTCGACATGGGTCCGGGATCGACCTCGTCCTCGATGCCCTGCAACCCGGCGTTCAGGAGGGCGGCGCCCACGAGATAGGGGTTCGAGAGCGCGCTCGGAGCCCGGTACTCGACGTGTCGGGATGCGATCGACCCCCCCTTCACCCGCACGAGCGCCGACCGATCCTCGAAGCCCCACGACACGTTGGTCGGGCTGAACGTGTGACGCCGCCTGCGCCGATAGCAGTTCACCGTGGGCGCGATCAACGGGTCGATCGCCCTCGCGTACCGGATCAGCCCGCCTATGAAGCGCCGGCACGTCTCGGAGATCCCGAGGGGGTCGTTCTCGGAGGCGAACACGTTCGCGCCGTCGTCCGGCCGGACGAGGGAGAGGTGCGTGTGGCACCCGCTGCCGGCGGAGTCGGAGAACGGCTTCGACATGAACGTCGCCAGATAGCCGTCCTGCCTGGCGATCTCCTTCACCCCGTTCCGGAACGTGAACGCCAGGTCCGGCCCGTCGAGACCTGTGCCGGGGGCGAAGTTGATCTCCCACTGGGAACCCGCGTACTCGCTGTTCGCCGTGATGATCGAGACGCCGATCGACGGCATCTCCTCCATGATCCGCCGGATCGTCGGGACCCAGTCGTTCCGCACGGTGTTGAAGATGTGGTATCCCTCGAACAACGGTTCATGGGTGTCGGACGTGAGGAGGTAGAACTCGTACTCCGAGCCGATCACCGGCTCGAACCCCATCGCCCTGCACCGGTCGAGGGCTCGTCGGAAGACCTGGCGAGGGGTCGCCTCCAACGGCGTCCCGTCGTACCACGTGGCGTCGCAGATGAACCGCCCCGTGCGATCGACCCACGGGATCACCGCCGCCGTGCTCGGATCCGGTCGCAGCACCTGGTCCGCGTACATCCGCTCCTCGTTGTAGAGCGTGCCGGGCACGACATCGGATCGGGTGTCGAGTACGGCCGTCCCGCCGTACATGTTCAGGCCGCTCTCGGCGAACCCCTCGGCGTGCTCGATCGGGACAGTCTTCGACCTCGAGGTCCCGTGCATGTCCGGGAGCTCGAAGCGAACGAACCGGATGTCGTCCTTCCGCCACTTCTGCAGGATGTCACCGACGTCGTCCATCTCCGGACCCCTCACGACCGCCCTGTGCACGGCGAGGCGCATCGTAGTACCGGGGAGGCCGCGCCGTAAAACGCGGGTCGTCAGCGCGAGAGCTCGCGGAGCCGGATGATCCGCACCGCCATCATGAGGTCGAACCACCGTGCGTGGTCGGACAGGTCGATCCCCACCGCCTGCCGGATCTTCTCGAACCGCTGCCGGAGCGTGTTCCGGTGGACGAACAGCTTGTCGGCGGCGAGTTTCGAGTTCCCGAAGCACTCGAGGTACGCCTCGACGGTCCGGAACAGCTGTGTCCCCTTCTCGCGGTCGTTCTCGAGAAGCTTCTCCAGCCGTTCCTGGTAGGTGTCCCTGACCCGCTGTTGCGCCACGCTGAACAGGTGCCATTGAGCGCCCAGCTCGTCGAAGGTCACGGCCGCACCCGCGCCCCGCACCGCACGACCCATCAACAGGGCCTGTCGCGCTTGCTCGAATCCGTCGGGATAGTCCTGGACGCGGCAGCACACCCTCGAGATCCCCGCGGAGATCAGGAGGTGAGGATCGCGTTGGTGGGCCACCTTCGCATCCTGCACCCGGTCGGCCAAGTGCTCTAGGTTCGTCGCATCGGAGAGGCGCAGGAGAGCCGTGAGCGTGTGATCCCGATGCGTGAACAGCGATCCGGGGAAACCGCCGACGAGGTCCTGGCGAAGGGCGACCCAGAGGCGATCGGCCTCGAACGCAGCCGGGTGGGCCGTGACCTCGAACACGGCGACCACGTGCGGCCGGTTCAGATCGGCGCCGAGGCGGTTCGCCCGCGCTTCGAGGCCCAGGTCCCCGTCTTCCCCGAGCACCAGGGCCTCGAACAGATCACGTACGACGTTCCGCTCGGTTTGCGCCTCGATCAGACGCGCGTTCTCCACGGCGAGAGCGGCCTGCGACGCGACCGTCGCCAGGAGCTCCTGATCCTCCTTCCCGAACGCGCTGCGACCGTCCGTGAAGCACACGAACATGCCGACGACCCGACCAGCGACCCGCATCGGCGCGACCAGGGCCGCGCGCGCGTGGGGCGCGATCGCGTCGAGCACCGCGAACGCCTCCCGATGGTCGCGCCGCCCGATCAGGATCGGTGTCGTCGCGCCGAGCAACCGCCCCCACGCGCCGTCGGCCGGAACCGCAGAGGGGATCGCTCCGGAACCACCGGGCCCGGCCGCCCATACCGCCTCGAGCGCGAGGTGGCTCCCTGCCTCGTCGAGCGTGAGGACCGCGCAACGATCCGCCCCGAGCAGCCCGCCGCTCGTGGACGCGAGCCGGTGGAGGATGTGCCCGAGGGAGGATCGCTGCACCACCGCGCGGCTCGTCTCCGCGAGCGAGTGGAGCACCCGCACCTGTCGCGCCTGCCGCTCGTACAGCGTCGCGTTCTCCACCGCGGCGCCGATCAGCGCGGACAGGGTGTGCATCAGCGTCAGGTCGTCGTCGGTGAATTCGTGAGGGGCGATGGTGTGCATCGTGACGACCCCGATGAGCTGCGCGTCCGGTCCCTCGACGGGGATCGTGAGGTAGGACTGGAAGCGATCGTCGCGCATCTCCGGAACGAACTTGAAGCGCGGATCGTCGTTCGGGTTCTCCCGGATGATCCCCGGCTGGCGCGTGAGCGCGGTCCACCCGGTGAGGCCCTCTCCGAGCGCAAGCGTGAACCGGTCGATCCATTGCTCGTACCCGTCCAGCGCCGCCCGAACGACCAGCCGTTCCCGATCGGGATCCCACAGGTACAGAAGGACGCCCTCACAGCCGGTGAGCTCCTTGCACAGGCTCAGCACGTATCGGAGCAGCTTCGCCAGGTCCAGCGTCGAGACGAGGCTCGTGATCATCTCGAACAGGGCTTGTGTGTCGCCACGCTTGTCACGAAGCATGTCTCGCAGGACGCGAGCAGCCTCAGCTGGGGGCGTCCGGAGCCATACGTGCAAGCCGGAGAGGTCGGTGACCTGCGACATCGGAACCAGCGGCGCCGAACGTAGCACGGATGCGCGCGTCCCGGGAAATCGATCCCTCGATCGATCCGGCGCCCTCGGCAGGGCCCGTCGGCTCAGACGCCAGCGAGCGTCATCTCGCCGATCAGCACCGACGGCGTCCCCACCGAGGAGAAGAACCTCAGGTCGTCGCCGACCCCGGTGATGGCCTGGAGCATCTCGGGAAGCGTCGACGCGATCGTCATCTCCCGGAGCGGCTCCCCGAGCGCCCCGCCGGAGATCCGGAGGCCCGTCGCGCCGACGCTGAACTCACCGCTGATCGGATTGGCCCCGGAGTGCACGCCGCTCACGTCCTGGATCAGGACGCCGCCGTCGGCTCGCCGGAGCAACTCGTCGCGTGGGGTCTCCCCTGCGTCCAGGTAGAAGTTCGACGTTCCGACGCCGGGGGGCGCACGATAGCCGCGCTTGCCGTTCCCGGTCGAGGTCGTTCTGCCCTTGTGGGCCGTGTACGCGTTGTGCAGGAACCCGTTGAGCATGCCTTTCGTGAACAGCTCCGTCCGGCCGCTCGGCACGCCTTCGTCGTCGAACGGGGCCGCCCCCGGTCCCTCGACGTTCGTCCCGTCGTCGACCAGCGTGAACAGCTTCGAGCCGACCTGCTCCCCCGCCAGGTCGGCGAAGAGGGACCTGCCCTTCTGAACGGCATCGGCGGAGACCGCCCCCGCCAGCACGCCGAGGAACGACATCGCCGCGAACTGGTCGAGGACGACGGGGACGCGGGAGGTGGCCGGCTTGGCGGCGCCGAGCATCCGCGCGCCGCGTTCGACCGCCTCGTCCGCGACCGCCTCCCAATCGAGCTCCTCCAACCCCCGCGCGATCCGGTAGGAGAACCCGGTCTGGGTCTCTTCGCCCTCGACCGCGAGGGTCACGGCGAGACACCAGGCGTCCGTTCGGCGGTAGTCGGCCTCCACACCGGCCGTCGAGGCGATCGCGACCCTCGTGACCGCGTCGCCGACCTGGGCCTCGTCGATCTTCGTGACCCGCGGATCGAGGGAGATCGCACGGGCTTCGAGATCGAGAGCGAGCCGTGTCTTGTCCTCGGTCGGGACGTGGGCAGAGCTCTCTCGGAACAGATCGGGGATCGGGCTCCACGGCGCCGGCTCCGGCAGGACGTTGTGCTCGTCGGGTGCGGCGAGCGCGGCGTTCTCCCGCGCTCGCCGCACCATCTCGCGCACGTCGTCGGCATCCGGGTCAGCGGCCCACGCGTAGCCCAGTCGGGCCTCGCGGATGACCCGGACGCCGACGCCTCGGGACTCGGAGAACTCGAGACCCTCGACCTCGCCTCGGAGCGCGCTCGCCTCCGTGCGACGAGACTCTTCGGCGTACGCCTCGACGGCCTCGCCGGACTCCGCCGCGTCGACCGCGGCCCGGCAGAGACCGCCCAGGTCAGGCACCGGTTCCCCCCACTGTGATCCGTGAGATCCGCAGGGTGGGCGAGCCGCTGCCGACGGGCGCCTGCTGCCCGTCCTTGCCGCAGACGCCCTCCCACGTGTCGAAGTCGTCGGCGACGGCATCGACGGCGGACATCACTTGGATCGCGCGCCCGATCAGGTTGGCGCCTCGCACCGGCGTCGTGACCTTCCCATCCTCGATCAGGAAGGCCTCGGAGCATCCGAACACGAAGTCGCCGCTCGCGGGGTTGACCTGGCCACCGCCGAGCGAGGTGACGAACACTCCCTTGTCGGTGCTCTCGATGATCGCATCGGCTCGCTCGGCGCCGTCGAGGATGTTCGTGTTGGTCATCCTGGGGATCGGCGGGTCGGCGTAGGACTCCCGACGACCGTTCCCGGTGGACGCGACCCCGTCCTTGTCGGCCCGGAGCCTGTCGTAGAGGAAGCCGTGGAGCACGCCGCCTTCGAACAGCACCGTCCGCTGGCCCGGCTCACCCTCGTCGTCGAAGTCGAACGAGCCCCACCCGTTCGGGATCGTCGCATCGTCAACCCCGTTGATGACCTCGCTCGCGCACTTCGTTCCCACGAAGCCGCGGTACACGCTCGCTTCTTTGTCCACGGCGTCCGCCTCGAGCGGATGACCCACGGCCTCGTGGAAGAGGACGCCACCCATCCCGGGCGCGAGCACCACGGCCATCTCTCCCGCCGGCGCCGGGATCGAATCGAGCATCGTCAAAGCGCGCTGTGCCGCCTTCTCGCCGATCGCCTTCGCGGTGTATCGGTCGAAGAGCTCGACTCCCGCGCACGCCGCGGGACCGAAGAATCCCGTCTGGATCGTCCCGTCGCGGGCCGCCACGACCTGGGTGACCATCCGGATGCGCGGACGTTCCTCCTCGACCCAGCGACCGTCGGAGGCCGTGATCAGCCGCTTCTGCAAGGAATCGCCGTACATGCCGACCACCTGGACGACCTCCGGGCTGAGGCCACGGGCGGCCTCGTCGAGCTCGCGCAGCCAGGCCACCTTGTCGACAGCAGGGAACTCGGCGGCCGGCCTGTCCGTCCGGTTCACGCCCTTGCCCTCGCGAACGGTGAGGTCGACGACGGTGCCGGGCTCACCTTCCTGCAGGGCCGCGCTTGCCGCCTCGGCCGCTTGGAGGAGCGAATCGCGGTCGAGCCGGTTCGAATACGCGTATCCGTAGGAGGTGCCGAGGGCGACGCGGACGCCCGCCCCCCGATCGAGACCGCTCGACAGCTCCTCGACCTTGCCATCGTCCAGCCGGATGTTCGTGGAGGTTCGCTCTTCGACGAAGAGCTCGGAGAACGAGCCACCCCGACGGCGAGCGGCCTTCAAGACCTCCTCAACCAGCTCGCGGGGCAGCACGGTCGCGATGCTAGCAGCGGGCCTACGAGGCCCTCAGAGGAGGACCGCGACCGCCAGGAACGCGAACGCCGCCACCGCGCCCCCGATCCCGCCGAGGAGCTGATCGCGGCGTGAAGCTCCCACGCCCGCCCGTGTCCAGGCCACGAGCGCGAAGACCCCTGCCACCAGGAGCAGGAGTCCGATCGAGAAGAGGGAAACAACCGCGGCGCCGACGAGTCCGCCGCTCGCGATGCCGAGCGGGATCACACGATCCGGGCTGGTTCGCACGGCTCCGGTGAGAGCGAAGACGCCGAGGCCGGCGATGTATGCCGCGATCACGGTCACGCTTGCGATGTCCACTTCACCCTGCGAAACGATGACGGCGATATAGAGAACGACGGTGGCGAATGTGATGCCGGCGGCGATCACCGCGGGGACGGAGCCGCGACGGTCGCGCGGAGTGTCCTGCATCGGGGGATCGTACGGTCCGGATGAGTCAGGAGGTGGGGTAGGCTCGGCGAGATGCGCGCCGCGCTACAGAGGACCCGGCCGAAGAGAAAGATCCGGATCGCCGGAGCCCTCATCGTGGTGCTCACGACCGCGTGCAGCACGACCGGTGTCGGTCAAGGAGCCAGCGTCTCGCCCTCGCCGCCGAACGACCTGTCGCCGTCCCCAGCCGCTTCGCTCGCGTCGCCGACGCTGACGGCATCGCCGGGGCCCGAAAGCCCGTTGGACACGGGCTCGGCGACCCTCACTCTCTCAGGGAACCTCACGATGGTCGTGCCGTTCGCGTCGATCGCGACACCGGCCGTCTGGGCGCCGCCCCCCGCGCCGATGGACATCACGTGGAACGGGCCGTCCGCTCAGGAGCTTCGTCTCTCCGGCACCTCCTTCGTGAGTCGGACAGCGACAAGCCCCGATCGCGCGCTCTCGTTCACCGTCCCCGGGCCGGACGGGCCGGTGGTGTTCTCCTCGACTGCAGGAGAGTGCACCGTCACGATCACACCGGCCCTTCCGGGCAACATGGGCGGCGTCTTCACGTGCACCCTCCTCACCGATGTCGAAGGCGCAACGACGGTCGACGCCCGGGGCGCCTTCTCCGCCATCGGCTAACGGGTGGGCATGCGATCCGGCCGCCGGGATCTCGTCTGGCTCGGAGTGCTCGGCGTCGTGCTCCTCGTCGTTCTGCTCTGGCCATACGTCGTAGACGGGTACCGGTTCGGCGTCGGCCCGGACGTGCCCGTCTATCTCTGGTGGACGCGGGTGGGGGCGGGCGAGGGCCTCTCCGCGCTGGGGAGCCGGCCCGGCGCGCCTGCGCTCGCGGCGGCGCTGGCCGGGACGCTCTCGCTGAGTGCCGCAGCCGTCACCGCGGGTCTCGCATCTGCGCTCGGCGTCGTGGTCGGAGCGGCCGCCGCGGCGCTCGTCCGCGTGGCCGGCGGCCGGCTGGGGAAGACATGGCTCCTGGCGGGACTGCTCGCCGGCGTGTTCTCCGTCCACCTGGTCGCCGGGTACCTCGCGAACCTGGTGCTCGCGGCGACGTTCCTGGCGGCGGCCGCGTGCCTCGCAGGAACCCGGCGCACGTGGTGGGCTGCGGCGCTGCTGCTCGCGGGAGGGGGACTCGCCCACCCTCCGTTCCTGGTGCACGCGATCGTCGTGCTGTTGGGAGCTGCTGCGCTCGCGTGGCGGGCGGGCGCCCGCCACGAGGCCCGCGACATCACGCTTTCCGTGACGGCGGGTGGCCTCGTCGCGGGCGCCGGGGTGCTCGCCACGATCGCGGGCCCGGGTCCGATCGGAGCCGAGACCTCGAGGGACGGCTACCTCCGGAGGGGGGCGCTAGACCCGGAGCTGATCGAGGCCTATCGAGAGCGCTTCCGGCTCCGGGCGACTCGCTACGTGCAGTGGATCTCGGTGCCGCTCGCGGTCGCCGGCACCACCACCGCGGACGGTTTCTTCCAGCGGTTCCTCATCTCGTGGCTCGCGATCATCGCGATCGGCATCCCGGTCGGCTACGTCACGGGGTGGCTGCCTCCCGACCGGCTGATCACGTTCGGCTTCGCGGTACCGATCGCAGCAGCCCTCGGACTCGTGTGGGTACGGGACCGGTTCGGGACGCGCCAGTGGTGGCTCGCTCGCGTCGTCGTCGTCGTCCTCTCGGCCTGGATGATCGTGGGGGCCCTCCTCGCGTGGGGCAGGCAGCGACCCTTCGTCACGACGCGAGAGGTCGCTCGGACGGAGTGGGCGATGCGCTACGCCGAGGCGTTCACGGAACCCGGCACGCCGATCGTCGTGCTCGTCGACGACGATGACGACACGGCCTCCTTCCTCGCGGCGCGGGCGGCGAACATCCTCCGCGCTGCGGCGACACCTGATCGCGCTCGGGACGTGTATGTCTTCGTGGGGCGCGCGACCGACTTCTTCGAGGGCGAGCCCACGCGACGAGCGAACCCCGAGTTCGTGGCGCTCTCGAGGCTCACGCTCGCCGACATCCCGCCCGACCCCGATCGTCTCGTGCTCGTCCTCCGCCAGTTCTATCGGGGCTCGGACGTCGCAGGGCATCCCCGTCTCCACGAGTTCGTCGACGACGTCTGGGTGTCGGAGGTCGAGCACTTCTTGTTCAAGGGGACGGATGAGCCACGGCGCCTTTCGTGGCGACCGTCCAACCCGCCGGCCATCGCCTTCGCGACGCTGTCGATCCTCGCGCTGCTCACCGTGCTCGGCCTCGGGTACGGGCTGGTGTCGTTCGATGAACCCGTCACCGCGATCGCTTCCGCACCCTCGTTCGGCGCCGCCGCGCTGACGCTGGCTGCGGTCACCCTCGATCGGATCGGCCTACGGCTGGAGGGACTCGGCATCGCCTTCGCCGCCTCGGCCCTTGCGGGCCTCGGTGGCCTCGCGCTCCTCCTCGTCATGAAGCGCAAGCGGGATCGCCAAGCGCCTGCGTAGGTCGAGGCCCAGCCACACGAGTAGGCCGATGACGACGGGCGTGAGGGCGTAGTGCCCGATCAAGATGTTGATGTCGTAGGCCTCGGGGAAGCGGAGCGGCTCGGCCGTCCATTGCGACAGCGCGAGGACGCCCGACAGGACGATCAACGACACACGAGGGACGTGCGGAAGGATCCAGATCAACGGGAGCGACCACGCCAGATACCAGGGCAGGAGCACGGGACCGAGCAGCGTCAGGGCCAGCAGCGACCAGCCCCAGCCGCCGAGGAGCTCCCTCGACGGGCGGCCCGACGCCGCGGCGCGGGCCACCGCTCGCACGAGCACCACGACGGCCACGGCCAGCGCGAGCAT
>Ga0299907_10000171_pt1 | contig 27595 bp, 30 predicted proteins | sample RVTome_16_FD_198680 | JGI IMG/M metagenome (GOLD analysis project Ga0299907, IMG submission 198680) | Soil microbial communities from uranium-contaminated site in the Upper Colorado River Basin, Wyoming, United States - RVT152D67 (version 2) ...
GAAGCCGGCCGAGCCCGTCCCGGCGATGGTGGTGATGCGGCCGGCGGTGTCCACCCGGCGCACCCGGTGGTTGAGCGTGTCGATGATGTACTGGTTGCCGTTCCGGTCGACGTCGAGGGTGCGGGGCGCATTGAGGCGGGCCGACGTGGCCAGGCCGCCGTCACCCGAGAAGCCGGCCGACCCGGTGCCGGCCACGGTCGTGATGATCCCGGCCGCCGGCGGGGGTGGCGGGGGTGGCGGGGGTGGCGTGCCGCCCACCGTCACCACCAGCTGCGGACCGTTGGAGCCGGTCTCCCTGGTGGCCAGGTCGGTGCCGTTGCTCGAGTCCGCCACCAGGTAGAAGCCGTAGGTCCCGTTGCCGGTCACCGCAGCGGTGACGTCCCATTCCACCCACCTCGAGGCGCTGAGCTTGCCGGCGTCGGCCAGCAGCCCGCCGCTGCGGGCCGGCTTGGTGTTCCAGGTCACGGCCGACTCCTCCCAGTCGGTGCCCGCCCGGTAGACCTCGGGCCCGTTACTCGACCCGTCGGTGACCCAGGCCCGGAGCCTGGCCGACGTGACCGCCCCGTCCACGCCCGAGACCGCGAAGCGGAGGATGCTCTCCGTGAGTGGAGAGCCGTCGACCTCGAGGCGCGACGAGCTGCCGTAATTGGTGGAGGGTTTGGCGGCCGCCACCCGGGCGTCGGCCTCCAGCGTGACGACGGGCGCGGCGGAGGCGGGGGACCCCTGGACCCAGCCGCCCAGCACGAAGGTGCCCACGAGGAAGGCCAGGCTCTTTCGCATCGTGATGGCAGGAGGCATGTGGCTGGGCCCCGGTCTGGAGGGAGAGGTTGAGGGACAGCTTCGGCATCTCGGGATCGCCCTCCTTCTTCCCCTCCTCCCGTTGCGGGCAGAATGCCCGTTATGGGACGACCCGGGAGGCCGCCTCGGGTCATCGCCGGCTCAGCGGGGGGGCGCCGTCTGGTGGTCCCCTCGAGCGGGGTCCGGCCCACGGCCGACCGAGTCAAGGAGTCGGTCTTCTCCGCCCTGGGGAACCGCCTGCCGGGGGCCCGGGTCCTCGACCTCTACGCCGGCACCGGGTCCCTCGCCGTCGAGGCGCTCTCCCGGGGGGCGGCGGTGGCCGTGCTGGTCGAGCGGAACCGGGAGGCGCTGGCCGCCATCGCCGCCAACCTGGAGGCAACGGGCCTCGGTCCCGCCCGGGTCCTGCGGGGCGACGTGGCCGTCGTCCTCGGCGGCCCTCCGCCTCCCGAGGCGCCGTTCGACCTCGTCCTGGCCGATCCCCCCTACGAGCTGGGCGACGAGGCCGTGGCCGGCGTGCTCGGGTGTCTCGCCGCCGAGGGTTGGCTCGCCGCCGGCGCCACCGTGATGGTCGAGCGTCCGGCGGGCGCCGACCTTCCCGCCGGCTGGGTATCAACCTGGGAGCGTTGTTACGGAGATACGCTCGTGTGGTTCCTGCAAACTGAGTGAAAGGAGCGCGCGGTGGCCACCGCTCTCGTGCCGGGGTCGTTCGACCCCGTCACCTTCGGTCACCTCGACGTCATCGAGCGGGTGGCGCGCTTCTTCGACTCCGTCATCGTGGCCGTGATCCGCAACCCCCAGAAGTCGGCGTCGCTGTTCTCGCTGGAGGAGCGGGAGGCGATGCTGGCCGAGGTCACCGCCCACCTCGGCAACATCCGCATCGAGTACTTCTCGGGGCTGCTGGTCGACTTCGCCCGGGACCACGGGGCGGACACGATCGTGAAGGGGCTGCGGGCCGTGACCGACTTCGACTACGAGCTCCAGATGGCCCAGATGAATCAGACCCTGTCCGGCATCGACACGTTCTTTCTCGCCACCAGTCCGCAGTATTCGTTCCTGTCATCGAGCCTGGTCCGGGAGGTGGCCCGCTTCGGGGGGGACGTCTCCAGCCTGGTCCCCCCCCAGGTGGCCGCCCGCCTGGTTCAGCGGTTCAAGGAGGAGTCATGACCCCCACTGCGATCTGTGACGCCGAGCTCACGCTCCCGAGGGGAGGCGACATCCACGACAGCCTCGAGGCGTTACGGGAGCTCATCGAGGAAGCCCGCTCGATGCCGCTGTCGAACTCGGCCATCGTCAACCGCGACGAGGCCCTGGAGCTGGTGGAAGAGATCGCCGAGCGTCTCCCGGACGAGGTCCGCCAGGCGCGGTGGCTGCTCAAGGAACGGGAGGAGTTCCTGGCCCGCGCCCGGCGGGAGGCGGAGGAGATCGTGGCCGCGGCCCGCTCCCGGGCCGAGGGGATGGTGTCGCGAACCGAGGTGGTGCGGGAGGCCCAGCGGGTGGCGAGAATCACCGTGGACCAGGCCGAGGCGGCCGGGCGACAGGTGCGCAACCAGGCCGAGGACTACGTCGACGCCAAGCTGGCCGGGTTCGAGCTGACCCTGGAGCGGGCCCTGGGGGCCGTGCAGAAGGGCCGGAAGCGCCTGGCTGCCATCGATCCCGTCGAGGTGATCTCCGAAGATCCCGAGCTCCCCGCCGCTCCGGCCTTCTTCGATCAGGACGCCTGAGTCCCGGGGCCCCGAACCCCCGGGCGGCCGGACCGTCTCCGAGTTCCCGCTGGTAACATCCCAGCGCCGGTCCCTCCGGCCCAGGTCACCGCGCTCTGGCGGCCCTTCGATGACCGGATTGCGCATGAACGTCTCTGATCTGCTCCGACGGCCCGGGAGTACCCGGCAGGTGCATCTCGAGGTGCCCCTCCGGGGCCTCGAGAATCTCTCGGCGCGGGTGGAGGAGACCGAGCCCCTCGTGCTCGACCTGCGGCTGGAGGGTCTCACCGGCGCCATCGTGGCCAGCGGCCGGGTGCGCGGCCGGTGGTCGGCGGTGTGCAGCCGTTGCCTGGTCCCCATCGAAACCGAGTTCGACCTGCGCCTCCGGGAGGTGTTCGAGGCGGACCCGGTGGAGGAGGAGACGTACCCTCTCCGTCACGAGGAGATCGACCTCGAACAGCCCCTGCGGGACGTCGTCGTCCCCGAACTGCCCATCGTGCCGTTGTGCCGGCCTGACTGCGCCGGCCTGTGCGCCACCTGCGGTGCCAATCTCAACGAAGGGGAGTGCGAGTGCCGCCCGGTACCCGTCGATCCGCGTTGGGAAGCGCTGCGAGACCTCGAGCTGTAGACCCCGAAGGAGACCAGAGACCCATGGCCGTCCCCAAGCGCAAGACCTCCAAGGCGAAGAGCCGGAGCCGGCGCGCCTCCAACTGGCGGCTCACCCGCGCCGCCCATTCCCTGTGCCCGCACTGCCACCAGGGCAAGCTCCCCCACGTCGTGTGTCCCAACTGCGGGTGGTATGGCGGGCGCCAGGCGGTCGAGGTCGGCTGAACGCGGCGCAGTTGGCCCTCCAGGCAACCTCAGGGCTGGTCGAGGACCCGGACGCGGCCTGCGCCCCGGTGGCCGTGGCGCCCGACGTCCCGACCGTGGTGGCGGTCGACGCCATGGGCGGGGACCGGGCTCCCAACGAGGTCGTGGCCGGGGCGCGGCTGGCCGTCGCCGAGGGAATCGAGGTCCTTCTCGTCGGCCAGGAACCGGTGGTGGGGCCCCTCCTCGACGGGACGGGCATTCCCCTCCTCCACGCCAACGAAGTCGTCACCATGGACGATGACCCGGCCAAGAGCGTGCGCCGCAAGAAGGACTCCTCCCTGGTGCGCTGCGCCGAGGCGGTCAGGGACGGGCGGGCGGCCGCCATGGTGTCGGCCGGCAACACCGGCGCCACCATGGCCAGCGCCCTGCTGCGCATGGGCCGCATCCGGGGCATCGCCCGACCCGCCATCGTCACTCCCATCCCGGTACCGGGCCGGTCGAATCCCACGCTCCTCCTCGACGTGGGGGCCACCGTCGACTGCGCCCCGGAATGGCTCGTCCAGTTCGCCCGCATGGGCTGCGAGTACGCCCGGCTCCACCATGGGGTGGAGTCGGCGCGTGTCGGTCTCCTCTCCATCGGCGAGGAGATGGGCAAGGGCGACGAGTTGCGCAAGCGGGCCTACGATCTCCTCGAACGCCTTCCGAACTTCGTCGGCAACGTGGAGGGTTGCGACCTGACCCACGAGCGGGCCGACGTGGTCGTCACCGACGGCTTCACCGGCAACGTCGCCCTCAAGACCATCGAGGGCGGAGCCCGCCGGATACTCGGCCTGGTGGCCGACTCCCTCGGGCTGGTACGGACCGGCGACCAGACGCTGGGCGACGTGCTCGGCCCGGTTCTCGGCTCTGACGTGGCCCAGTACGATCCTGATGCCTTCGGAGGCGCCATGCTCCTGGGCATCGACGGGGTCTGCGTCATCTCCCACGGCGCCAGCTCCGCCCGGCACATCGCCTACGCCATCCGCCTCGCCGCCGAGTGCGCCGGGGCGGGTCTCGTGGCCCGCATGAAGGAGGCCATCGCCCATGGTGTCTGAAACCCCCGCCCGTCCACTGGACGGGGACGAGGTGCTCCGGATCATCCGGGAGCGGCTGGCCGACATCCTCGAGATCGAGGAGAGCCGCATCACCCTCGAGGCCAGCTTCGCCGACGACCTCGCCGCCGACTCGCTGGCCCTCATCGAGCTGGTGGAGGCGCTCGAGGCGGAGCTCGAGGACCGCGCCCACGGCTTCCGGATCGAGGACGAGGACCTGGCCGAGTTGCGTACGGTGCGCGACGCGGTCGACTACGTGGTCGAGCGCGTGGGCTGAGAGCGTTGGCGGACGCAGTGGTGGACGGCGGCGGCCTGGACCGCCTGGAGACCGCCCTGGAGCGCCGCTTCGAGGACCGGGAGATGCTGGCCCGGGCCTTGGCCCACCGGTCCTTCTGCGCCGAGAACCCCTCGGTGGAGGCCAATGAGCGCCTGGAGTTCCTCGGCGACGCGGTGCTGGGCCTGGTGGTGACCGATTTCATCTACCGGGCCTTCCCCCACCTGCCGGAAGGCGAGTTGGCCAAGGTCCGGGCCAGCGTGGTCAACGCCGGGGTGCTGGCTGAGCTGGCCACCGAGATCGGTCTCGGGGACCACGTCCTGCTGGGCAAGGGCGAAGGACTCTCGGGCGGTCGGGAGAAGCCCTCCATCCTGGCCGATGCCATGGAGGCGGTGCTGGCCGCCACCTACCTGGACGGCGGATGGGACGCCGCCTACGAGCTGGTCATGCGCCTGCTCGGGGAGCGGATCGCCACGGCCGCGCAGGGACCCGGGGGCCAGGACTACAAGACCCGTCTCCAGGAGCTGGCCGCCCGGCGCTTCGACCAGATGCCCCGCTACGACGTGCGCGACGAGGGTCCGGACCACGCCAAGCGGTTCTACGCCGACGTGCTCCTGCAGGGGACGGCCCGGGGCCGAGGAGAGGGTCGCTCCAAGAAGCAGGCCGAACAGGCCGCCGCCCGGATGGCCTGGGAATGGTTGCGGACCGAGGACGAGGCCCTGGAGGCCGCGGAAGCGGCCGGGACACCCGGGATGCCGTCCGACGCGGTGACCGGCGGCGCCGCCGGTGCCGGAGCTCCCTGAGGTCGAGGTCCTCCGCCGCGACCTGCAGTCCGAGGTCGTGGGCGCCCAGGTGGTGTCGGTGGTGGTCACCGGGCCCCGGACCGTGCGCCGCCAGGACCCCGGAGCCCTGGTCGCCCGTCTGACGGGCGCCCGTCTCACCGCCGCCGGACGGGCGGGCAAGTACCTGCTGGTCGGCTTGGACGGGGGCTCCGACACGCTCGTCGTGCACCTGCGGATGTCGGGCCGGCTCATCCTGACGGACGCCCACGGAGGCTGCGCCGTCCACACCCACGCCGTGATCCGCCTCTCGGACGGGCGGGAACTCCATTTCGTCGACCCCCGGACGTTCGGCGAGCTGTTCATCAGCCGCGAACCGCCGGGGCCGATGGGGGCCGACCCGTTCGACCCCCGGTGGTGTCCCGCCGATCTCGCCCGGGTGTTGACCGGACGCCAGGCCCGGCTCAAGGCGCTCCTCATGGACCAGCGCCGGCTGGCCGGCCTGGGCAACATCTACTCCGACGAGGCTCTGTTCACCGCCGGCCTGCGCTTCGACCGGCCGGCCGGGTCGCTCCGGCGGGCGGAGGTCGGGCGCCTCCACGGCGCCATCGTCGACACGCTGGCGGCGGCGGTGGAGCACCGCGGCTCCACTTTGGGTGACGGCGGCTACGTCGACCTCCACGGCCGTCCCGGGGCCCACCAGGACCACCATCGGGTCTACGCCCGGGAGGGCCGCCCCTGCCTGCGCTGTGCCCGGCCCGTGGTGCGGCTCAGGCTCGGCAACCGCTCCACCTTCCTGTGTCCGGTGTGCCAGTCATGACCTCAGGCATGGTCCGCAGGCGGCTGATGATCTCCGGGCGGGTCCAGGGCATCGGGTTCCGGTACTCCTGCCGGCGGGTGGCGGAGTCGGCCGGCGTGTCGGGCTGGTGCCGCAACCTGCCCGACGGCCGGGTCGAGGCCGCCCTGGAAGGCGAGGCGGAGGCCGTGGAGCGGGTGGTGAACTGGTGCCGGCGGGGCCCGTCCCGCGCCAGGGTCACCGACGTCGACGTCGTCTCCGAGACCCCGGAGGGCGCGACCGGCTTCCGCCTGGGCTAGGGCCGTGACCAGGGGGTCCGCGGATCCGGAGTCCGGGCTCGTTAGCATCGCCCGGACGTGTACCTGAAGTCACTCTCCCTCAAAGGCTTCAAGTCGTTCGCGGAGCGCACCACGCTCGAGTTCGAGCCGGGCGTGGCCGTGGTCGTGGGCCCCAACGGCTCGGGCAAGTCCAACGTGGTCGACGCCGTGGCCTGGGCTCTGGGCGCCCAGGGGGCACGCTCCCTCCGGGGCGGGAAGATGGACGACGTCATCTTCGCCGGAACCCCGAAGCGCCCCGCCGCCGGGCGGGCCGAGGTGTCGCTCACCATCGACAACTCCGACGGAACCCTGCCCATCGAAGGGTCCCGGGTCACCATCACCCGCAGCCTGTCGCGCGACGGGGAATCGGGCTACGCCATCAACGGCGACCCGTGCCGGTTGCTCGACATCACCGAGCTGCTCTCCGACACCGGCGTGGGCCGCACCCAGCACATCATCGTCGGGCAGGGCCGCCTCGACGCCATCCTCCACGCCCGGCCCGAGGACCGCCGAGCGGTCATCGAGGAAGCGGCCGGCATCCTCAAGTACCGCCAGCGCAAGGAGAAGGCCGAGCGGCGCCTGGCCGCCACCGCCGTCAACCTGGAGCGCCTCACCGATCTGGTGAAGGAGGTGCGGCGTCACCTCAAGCCGTTGGAGCGCCAGGCCGACGCCGCCCGCCGCTACGGAGGTCTGAACGACGAGCTCCGGGCCCTGCGCCTGCACCTCGCCGGCCGGGAGATGGCCAACCTGACGCAGCGCCTCGATCAGCTGGCCGGGCGTCGGGCCGCCATCTCCGGCGCCGAGGACGCGGCCCGCGCCCGGGCTGCCGAACTCGGCCAGGCGGTGGCCGTGGCCGAGGCCGCGCTCTCCGACCTGCCCGCCGACGCCCTGGGCGACGCCCTGGCCCGGGCGGAATCGATATTGGCCCGGGCCCAGGGGCTGGCTGCGCTCCTGGCCGAGAAGCGCCGGGGCGTCGAACGCTCCCTCCTGGCCCTGGCGGACGCCGGCGTGGTGGAGACGCTCACCGCCGAAGCGGCTCGGTTGCGGCATGAGCTGGGCCGGGCGGAGGCCGACGCCGCCGCCCGTGCCCCCGGCACGGCCGAGCTCGACCGGACCGAGGTCTCACTGAGCGAGCGGCGGGCCCGGCTCGAGGCGGTGGACGGGCGCCACGCCCGGGCCGCCTCCGCCGGCCGCGCCGAGTTGGCGGCCCTGGCCGAGTCCGGCGCGCGGACCCGGGCGGAGCTCGAGCGCCTCCAGGGGCGGCGGGAGCCGGTGTGCCGCCGGCTCGAGCGCCTGGCCGAGGAGGCCGGGCGGGTCGAGGTCGAGATCGGGGGCGAGACGCCGCTGGTGGAAGCCCTCGACGCGGCCCGGACGGGCCGCCGGGTAGCCGAGGAGCAGGCCGCCGAGGCCGAGACGAACCTGCGGGCGGCCGACGCCGCCGTGTCGGCCTGGGCGGCCCGGGCCGAGGCGCTGGCCGCCGCCCTGGGTGAGCTGCATGCTCAGGTGGCGGCGGGCGGAGCCCTGGAGGGGGTGGACGGCATCGCCGGCGCCCTGGTCGATCTGATCGAGATCGAGCCCGGGGCGGAGGCGGCGGTGGCCGCGGGACTGGGCGACGCCCTGCGGGCCGTGGTGGCCGAGGGGGAGGCCAGCGCCCGGGCCGCCCTGGAACGGCTGCGGGTGGCGCAGGAAGGCGGGATGGTGGTGGTGGCGGACGCCACCGCGGGACCGGTGGTGGCGGAGCCGGACGAGGCGGCCGCCGTGAGTGCCGTCACCGGGGTCCGGCCGCTGGCCACGTACGTCGGGTCCGACCACCCCGGGTTGGCTGCCGTCCTGGGCCGGCTCCTCGAACGGACCGTGGTGGTGGAAGGGGACCGTGACGCTGCCCTCGCCCTGGCCCTGGCGCACCCCGGCCTGGTGGTGGTCACGCCCGAAGGTGACCGCTTCTGCGGTTCCGCCTGGCGGGCCGGCGGCCCCGTGGCGGGCGCCACCCCCGGTGCGGTGGAAGAGGCACGCCGGCAGGCGACGGAGGCCGGCGCAGCCCGGGGCTCGGCGGAGGTGGCGCTGGAGTCGGCCCGCCAGGCCCTGGCCGAAGCGCGGCGCTGGGAGGCGGCAGGGGACAAGGCTCTCGACTCGCACCGGGCCCGCCAGGCGGCGCTGGCCGCGGCCAAGGCCCGCATCGATGGGGAACGCGCCGAGGCCGAGGCCGAAGCCGCCTCGCTGGAGAGCCACGCCGGGGAACTGACGCAGCGGGCGGACGTCGAAGCCCGCCGTCGGGCCGAGCTGGAAGCCGCCCTTCCCGTCCTGGAGGAAGCGGAACAGGCCGAACGGTGCGAGGAAGAGGCCCACCGGGCCGCACTGGCCGCGCTCGACGAGGAGGCGGCGCAGCTGGCGGCCGCTCGACGCCAACACGACCGGGCGCTGGCCGCCCTGGAGGAACGCCGCCAGGGGATCGAGCGCAACCTGGACGAAGTCGAGCGCCGCCTGGCCCGGCACGGCGAGGCCCGGGAGGCGGCCGAGGAGCGGCGGTCGGCTCTGGAACGCCTTGGGGCGGGCTGCGCCGGCCTGGAAGCGGTGGTGGCCGACCGCCTGGTGGTGGCCGCCGAGCTGGTGGGCCGGCTGCGGGACCGGCGCCGGGAACGCTCCGCCGCGGCCCGGGCCGCGGCCGCCGAGCTCGACGCCCGCCGGGCCGAGCGGGGAGCGGCGGAGCGGGAGGCGGCTGAGAACCGGGAGCGCCGGGCCCGGATCGAGGTGGAGGAGGCCGAGGTGCGCACCCGCCTCGACTCGGCTCGGGATGCGCTGGCCCGGGACCTGGAATGCGAACCCGAGGCGGCCATGAGCGCCCCGGCCCCACCTGTCCCCGAGGGCACGACCGCCGCCGCCCGGGCCAAGGACATCGAGCGGGAGCTGCGCCTGATGGGGCCGATCAACCCGCTGGCGGTCGAGGAGCACGCCGCCTTGTGCGAGCGCCACGAGCTGCTCGTGTCCCAGCTGGAGGACGTGAAGTCGGCCCGGCGGGATCTGGGCGAGATCATCCGATCCGTCGACGAGGAGATCGTGGCCATGTTCTCGGCCGCCTTCGCCGACACCGAGGAGCACTTCTCCGACTTGATCGCCACCCTGTTTCCCGGTGGCTCGGGCCGCCTGCGCCTGACCGAGCCAGAGGACATGCTCCACACCGGCATCGAGATCGAGGCCCGGCCCTCGGGCAAGAGCGTCCGGCGGTTGTCGCTGCTGTCGGGGGGCGAGCGGTCACTGACCGCCCTCGCCTTCCTCTTTGCAATCTTCCGGGCCCGCCCGTCGCCGTTCTATCTGCTCGACGAGGTCGAGGCTGCTCTCGACGACGTGAACCTGTGCCGGTTCGTCGACCTGGTCACGGAGTTCCGCCACGAAGCGCAGCTCCTGGTCGTCAGCCATCAGAAGCGCACCATGGAGGCGGCTGACTGCCTCTACGGGGTGTCCATGCCGCCGGGTGGTTCGAGCATCGTCGTGACTCAGCGTGCTCCGGCCTCTGTGGGTGCCGCGTAGCTCATTAGCCCCTCTTTCGAGCAATAACCCCAGAGCGAACAGACGCCACTTCCGCCACTGGATTGGGCGGACACAATGCGCATATGCTCCCTCACGGGTAGCGGCGGAGTTCCTGGGGGGGGATTCGTGAAGCACCGGATGGCGTTCTCCGAGCCGTTGCCGGTAGGACTCGCGAGTCTGGCCCGCGAGTCGAGCCGGCCTGTCCGTACCAGACCGTCGCTGCGGGTGGCCATGGTGCTCCTGGCCCTGGTGTGGACGCAGTTCCCACTGGGCGGGGGCGCCCGAGCCCAGGGGGGCCAGGCCCTGGAACTGTGCTGCGCCTGGGGTCGCACCCTGGCCGACGACACCCTGACGTACAGCATCTCGGCCGGCGACACGCTCACGGCCGACGTCATCCGGGCCGCAGTGCGCGAGTGGGACAGTGCCCTGGCCATCTCCTTCATCGAGGTGGATCCGGGCCGGCCCGTCGACGTGACCATGACGTTCACCGAATCGCCCGGGCGCACCGAGGGTCAGGCGGTGACGAGCTTCACCCAGCGCGGGTTGATCCGCAATGTCGAGGTCACCATCAGGGGGGGGCGGGCACCGGAGAACTCGGGGGGGATCATCCAGATCGCCAAGCACGAGTTCGGCCACGCGCTCGGATTGGGACATGCCAACTTCGATGGCAACCTCATGTCGGAAGCGGTGAGCCCTGAGCCGGCGCCCATCCCGGCCTGCGCCATCGAGGGCGTCACCGAGGCCAACCGCTGGAAGCTGGGCGACCCCGAGTCCAAGCGGCCCCACGCGCCCCGGGCGTCCGAGGTTTCCTGCTAGCGCCACGCAGTGGCGCAGGAGGTGGGGCAGGGGCCCCCGCCGACGCTGCGATGAGCCGCCAGGCGAAGAGCCATGAACAGAGTTACCGCTCGATGCCGGCGGCGGCCAGGATGAAGGCGTAGGTGAAAGCCTCCTTGCGCCAGGCGTCGTAGCGGCCTGACGGTCCGCCGTGGCCGGCGCCCATCTCGGTGCGGAGCAACAGGGGGGCGTCCCCGTTGGCGGTGGCGCGGAGCTTGGCCACCCACTTGGCCGGCTCCCAGTACGACACGCGGGGGTCGTTGAGGCCGGCGGTGACGAGCAGGGCCGGGTAGCGCTGCGGCGTCACGTTATCGTAGGGCGAGTACGACTTCATGGTGGCGTAGAAGTCGGCTTCCGCCGGATTGCCCCACTCCTCCCACTCGATGACGGACAGCGGCAGCGTGGGGTCCGAGATGGTCGAGACCACGTCGACGAAGGGCACTTCGGCCACGGCGCCGGCGAACAGGTCGGGCCGCTGGTTGAGGACGGCGCCGACGAGGAGGCCACCGGCGCTGCCGCCCAGCATCACCAGGCGCTCGGGTGACGCCCAGCCCACCTCCACCAGCTGCTCGGCGCAGGCGATGAAATCAGTGAAGGTGTTGGTCTTGTGGTGGAGCTTGCCCGCCTCGTACCAGGATCGGCCCATCTCCCCGCCGCCGCGCACGTGGGCGATGGCGAAGCTCATCCCCCGGTCGAGGAGGCTGAGGCGCAGGGAGGAGAAGTAGGGGTCGGAGCAGCTCTCGTACGAGCCGTAGCCGTAGAGCAGGGCGGGCGCGGTGCCGTCGGTCTGGGTGTCGGCCCGACGCACGGCCGAGATCGGCACCCGGGTGCCGTCGGGGGCGATGGCCCACAGCCGCTCGGTCACGTAGCGGGACGGGTCGTAGCCGCCGAGAACGGGTTCCTGCTTGAGGAGCTCGCGTTGGCGGGTGGTCAGGTCGTAGGAGAAGACCGACGAGGGCGTGACGAGCGAGGTATAGGTGTAGCGCACCGTGGGGGCGTGGAACTCGGGGTTGAGCGCCTCGGGCAGCCCCACCCGGCTCACCGCCTCGGGCTGGTCGACCACATGCTCGTCGCCGCCGTCCAGAGGGCGGACCCGCAGCCGGCGCACCCCTTCGGCCCGCTCCAGGACGACGAGATGCCCGGCGAAGGCGTCGATGCCTTCCAGCTTGACGTCGGGGCGGTGGGGGATGAGCTCCTGCCAGGCGCTGCGTCCCGGGTCGGACACGGGCGCCTCCACCAGCCGGAAGTTGGGGGCGTCGTCGTTGGCCAGGATGAAGAACCGGTCGCCGTGATGGTCGAGCGAATATTCGACGTCCTGGCGCCGTGGCTCGACGACCCGGAAATCGCCTTCGGGATCGTCGGCATCCAGGATGCGGATCTCGGACGTGGTGGCCGAGTGCAGGCTGATGACGATGAAGCCGCCGCTGCGCGTACGGGACACGGAGGCGAAGAAATGGTCGTCGTCCTCCTGGTGGACCAGGACGTCCCCGGCCGGGTCGGTGCCCAGCCGGTGGCGCCAGATCCGCCAGGGCCGGTGGGCGTCGTCCAGGGTCGAGTAGAAGAGCGTGGCGTTGTCGTTGGCCCAGGCTCCGCCGTAGTAGGTGCCGGTGATGCGGTCGGCCAGGTCAGCGCCGGTGTCCAGGTCCCGGACGTGCAGCAGGTACTCCTCGTCGCCGGCCGTGTCCGACGACCAGGCCAGCAGCCGGTGGTCGGGGCTCACCTCGAACAGGCCGATCTCGCAGTACTCGTGGCCCTCGGCCACCGCGTTGTGGTCCAGCAGGACCTCTTCGGAGGCCTCGTCGCGCCGCCGGCAGTACACGTGGTACTGGAGGCCCTCGACGCTGCGGGAGTAGTAGCGGTAGGGGCCGTGGGGGACGGCCACCGACAGGTCGGTCTCCTGGATGCGGCCGACGATCTCGGTGTACAGCCGTTCCTGCAGGGTCTTGGTGGGGGCCATGACCGCCTCGGTGTAGGCGTTCTCGGCCTCCAGGTAGGCGGTCACGTCCGGGTCCTCCCGGTCGCGGAGCCAGTGGTAGTCGTCCGCCCGGCGGTCGCCGTGGGCCTCGTGGACGTACGGAACGCGTTTGGCCCTGGGAGGCGTGGGGGTCTGATCCAGCATCGGGCCACACTGCCATATCCGCGTCCCTGGCTTCGGCGCCGCGGCGCACCGCCAGGGCCGTCGGGACAGCCTGGCCGTTAGGATCGCCGGGCTGTGGACCTGCTGATCCTGCTCATCGTCCTGACCGTCGCCGTGCTCGTCACCGCCACGGGTTTCGCGCTTTCCCACCGGTCCCGGGGTCGCCGGGCCGAGGCGGAGCGTCGGGTGGTCGAGGAGGCCCGCCGGGCCCCGACGCCCAGGGCTCCCGTCCAACCCCCGCGGCCGGCGGTCGAGCCCGAGATACGCCCCGACCTCGAGGTGCTCGTCGAGCCCGGGGCCGCCCCCGAACCGGAACCCGAGCCGGTCCCCGTCGCTCCGGTCCGGCCCCGGCTCCGGGACCGGCTGGGCAAGGCCCGGGAGCTCCTCTCCGGCTTGGTGGGCGACATGCGGTCCCGGGACCGCATCGACGACGACACCTGGGACGAGCTGGAGGAGGCGCTCCTCCGGGCCGACGTGGGCGTGGCCACCACCGCCCGCATCCTGGACGACCTCCGCCGGCGGGTGAAGGAGACGGGCGCCTCCACCCCCGACGAGCTTCTCGACCTCCTCAAGACCGACCTGGTGGAGCAGCTGGCCGCCGCCGACCGGACACTGGCCTTCGTTCCCGGCGAGCTGAATGTGTGGATGTTCGTGGGGGTCAACGGCGTGGGGAAGACCACCACCATCGGCAAGCTCGGCCAGCAGCAGGCGGCGGAAGGGAGGCCGGTGGTCATGGCCGCGGCCGACACGTTCCGGGCCGCCGCCGCCGAGCAGCTGGAGCTCTGGGCCAAGCGGGTGGGGGCCGACCTCGTCCGGGGCCAGGAGGGCGCAGACCCCGGATCGGTGGTTTTCGACGCCATGAGCGCGGCGCAGAACCGCGGCGCAGCACTCGTCCTGGTCGACACGGCCGGGCGCCTGCACACCAAGGTCAACCTGATGGAGGAGCTGAAGAAGCTGCGCCGCATCGTGGACCGCACTCCGGGAGCGCTCAAGGAGGTGCTCCTGGTCATCGACGCCACCACCGGCCAGAACGGCCTGGTCCAGGCCAAGCAGTTCGGCGACGCGGTCGACGTCACCGGCGTGGTGCTGACCAAACTCGACGGCACCGCCCGGGGAGGCATCGTTCTCGCCGTCCAGGCCGAGCTCGGCCTCCCCGTCAAGGTGGTCGGCGTAGGGGAGACGGCCGATGACCTCATCGAGTTCGACCCCGAGGAGTTCGTCGACGCCCTGTTCTCTGCGTAGCAGGCGGCTCCGCCGGCCGGGTCTCGTACACTGACGCCCTCATGTTCGACGCACTCTCCGAGCGGTTCGACTCGATCTTCACCCGGATGCGGGGCCGCGGCCGTCTGGGCGAGAAGGAGGTCGATGAGATCGCCCGGGAGATCCGCCTCGCCCTCCTGGAGGCGGACGTCAACTTCAAGGTGGTCAAGTCCTTCATCGCCCGGGTGAAGGAGCAGGCCGCCGGGGCCGACCTGACCAAGAGCCTCTCTCCGGCCCAGCAGGTCATCAAGATCGTCCACGGCGAGCTGGTCAACACGCTTGGCGGGACCAGCGGGAAGCTCACCATGAACCCCAAGCCGCCCACTGTGGTCATGCTCGTGGGGCTCCAGGGTTCGGGGAAGACCACGGCGGCGGGCAAGCTGGCCCGGCATCTCAAGAGCCAGGGCCTGCAGCCCCTGCTGGTGGCGGCGGACCTCCAGCGACCGGCGGCCGTCAAACAGCTCCAGGTGCTGGGCGATCAGGTCGGGGTCCCCGTCTACACCCAGGCCAGCGATCCGGTGGCGGTGGCCCGGGGCGCCCGGGAGGAGGCCGCCCGCCTGGGGCGCAACGTGGTCGTGGTCGACACCGCCGGGCGCCTCCAGATCGACGAGGCGCTCATGGACGAGCTGGCCCGCATGCGGGAGGCCGTCGCCCCCGACAACGTCCTGCTCGTGGTGGACGCCATGACCGGCCAGGAGGCCGTCGGTGTGGCCGAGGCCTTCACCGAGGCGGTCGGCATCGACGGCGTCGTCCTGACCAAGATCGACGGCGACGCCCGGGGCGGGGCGGCCCTGTCGGTCAAGGAGGTGACCGGCCGTCCGATCCTCTTCGCCGGCACGGGCGAGAAGCTCACCGAGTTCGAGCCCTTCCACCCCGACCGGATGGCGGGCCGCATCCTGGGGATGGGTGACGTCCTCACCCTCATCGAGAAGGCCGAGGAGAGCTTCGACCAGGTCCAGGCGGAGAAGGCGGCGGCGAAGCTGCGGAAGGGATCGTTCAGCCTGGAGGACTTCCTGGAGCAGATGCAGCAGGTCAAGAAGATGGGCCCGCTCCAGAACATCATCGGGATGATCCCGGGTATCCCCAAGGAGCTCAAGAACGCCCAGCTCGACGACAAGGAACTGGGCAAGGTGGAAGCGATCATCCGGTCCATGACGCCGGCCGAGCGGGAGGACCCCGCCATCATCAATGGTTCCCGGCGGCTGCGGATCGCCCGGGGGAGCGGTACCACCACCCAGGATGTGAATGCCCTGTTGAAACAGTTCAAGATGGTGCAGCAGATGATGCGCCAGGTGGCCGGCGGCAAGCGGCCGCGGCTCCCCATCCCCGGGCTGTAGCCTTTCTTCGGTCGACGACCCCGGGGATCGGGGTGTCCCCGAGATCAAGGAGAATTTTTACGTGGCTGTGAAGATCCGCCTCATGCGGATGGGCAAGAAGAAGCAGCCGAGCTACCGGGTGGTGGTGGCCGACGCCCGTTCCCCCCGGGATGGGCGCTTCGTGGAGATCATCGGGAAGTACGGCCCGCGCCAGGAACCCCCGCTGGTCGACATCGACAACGACAAGGCGCTGGAATGGCTCCGCAAAGGAGCCCAGCCCACCGAGCAGGTACAGCGCCTCCTCACCATCTCCGGAGCGTGGGAGCAGCACATGGCGGCGAAGGCCAAGTGAGCGACGAATACGATTCGAGCGACGACTTCGACGAGGAGGGGGAGGACGATCTCGAGCTCCTCGACGAGGATGACGACGACCTCGAGGACGAGGCCGACGACGACGATCTCCCCGATGAGGTCGGCGCCGAGGGCAACCGCCTGGTGGGCGGCCTGCCCAAGGGGGTGCTCGAATACCTGGCCCGCAACATCGTCGATGACCCCGACGCGGTGTTCGTCGAGACCAGCGAGGGACGGGGTGAGGTCGAGCTGCGCCTCCACGTCGCCCCCGGCGACATGGGCAAGGTGATCGGGCGCCGGGGTCGGGTGGCCCAGGCCCTGCGCCAGGTGGTGGCCGCCGCCGGCAGCCGGGAGGGTGTGCGCGCCAGTCTCGACATCGTGGATTGACCCGGTGGCGGATCCGCCCCTCCTCGAGGTCGGGCGGATCGTCCGGGCCCACGGCATCCGCGGTGAGGTGGTGGTCGAGGCCGTCACCAACCGCCCCGAGCGGTTCGCGGCGGGCTCGGAGCTGACGGCGGCCCCCGGGAACCCCCAGGGCCGTCCGCACCGGTTCGTGATCCTGCGGTCCGGACCGCACGGCGGGCCGGAGCGCGCCGGGCGGGTCTCGAGGAGCCGCTGGATCGTCGCCTTCGAGGGGGTGCTGGACCGCACCCAGGCGGAGTCCCTGCGGGGGGTCGTGCTCCTCGGCGAGCCCCTGCCCGGGGGGGACTCCGACCCGGACGAGCTCTGGGTCCACGAGCTGGTGGGGGCCGAGGTGTTTGATCCTTCGGGCGCCGTCCTCGGCCGGGTGGCGGCGGTGGAGGCGAACCCCGCTTCCGACCTGCTCGTGCTCGAGGAGGGTGCCCTCGTGCCCATGGTCTTCGTGGTGGGGGTGGCTCCCGGACGGGTCGTGATCGACCCTCCCGCCGGCCTCCTCGACCTGTGACCGCCTCCTCGACCTCTGACGCCGTGCGCATCGACGTCTTCACCATCTTCCCGGGGTACTTCAAGGGTCCCCTGTCCGAGTCGCTGCTCGGCAAGGCCCGGGAGCGGGGCCTGATCGACCTGCGGCTCCACGACCCCCGCGACTGGACGACCGATCCGCACCGCGTCGTCGACGACGCCCCCTTCGGCGGTGGGGCGGGCATGGTGATGATGCCCGGGCCACTGTTCGCGGCGGTGGAGGCCGTGCTCCCACCCCGGCCGCTCTACCTTCTGTCCGCCGCCGGGCGGCGCTTCGACCAGGGTCTGGCCACGGAGCTGGCCGGGGCGGGCGGGTTCTCACTCCTCTGCGGTCGCTACGAGGGGGTCGATCAGCGGGTGGCCGACCATCTCTGTGACGGCGAGCTGTCGGTGGGTGACTATGTCCTGTCCGGCGGGGAGGCGGCCGCCGTGGTGGTGATCGAGGCGGTGGCCCGGCTGGTGCCCGAGGTGATGGGCAACGAAAGCTCGGCCGGGGAGGAATCCTTCACCCGCGGCCTGCTCGAATACCCCCAGTACACCCGCCCGGCCGACTTCCGCGGCCTCCCCGTCCCCGAGGTGCTGCGCTCCGGAGATCACGCCCGGGTGGCCCGGTGGCGGCGGGCCCAGGCGCTCCGGCGCACCCGGGAGCGGCGTCCGGATCTGCTCGTCGGGCACGATCTGACTCCCGAGGAGATCCGTCTGCTGGAGGAGCCTGACTAACTCCCGTTACACTTCTTGGTCGCCCACCCCCGCTTCGGTCAGGAGCCTCGTCATGCAACGCACCGACCTCGTCGACCGCGCCTACCTCCGCGACGACGTTCCCGCCTTCGGACCGGGCGACACCCTCAAGGTTCACGTCCGCGTGGTGGAAGGCAACCGGGAGCGGGTCCAGGTCTTCCAGGGAGTGGTCATCCGCCGCCAGGGGAGCGGCATCCGGGAGACCTTCACGGTACGGAAGGTGAGCTTCGGAGTCGGCGTGGAGCGCACGTTCCCCGTCCACTCTCCCATCCTGGCCCGAATCGAGGTCATGACCAGGGGCGACGTGCGACGGGCCAAGCTGTACTTCCTGCGGGGTCGGGTCGGGAAGGCCGCCAAGATCAAGGAGAAGCGGTTCTGACCGAAACCGGCGACCAGTCCGAGACCGGCGAAGCCGGCGTCGAGCCGCGGCCGGTCGGGACCATCGTGACCTCGGGTGGGTCCCGGCGACCCTTCTCCCACTGGCCGGCGGTGATCCCGGAGCCGGCGTCGGCCCCGATGGAACCGCAGGAGCGGAAGCGGCGTTCCCTGGTGCGGGAGCTGCCTGTCCTCCTGCTGGTCGCCTTCCTCATCGCCTTCGGCGTGAAGTCCCTGGTGGCGCAGGCGTTCTTCATCCCCTCGGAGTCGATGGAGTCCACTCTCAAGGTGGGGGACCGGGTGCTGGTGTCCCGCCTCTCGTACCGGCTGCACGACCCGCGGCGGGGCGACGTGGTGGTGTTCACCTCGCCCTTCGAGAACGGAACGGACGATCGGGGCCTCCCCATCCGGGTGGTCCACGCCATCCTGGAGAGCGTGGGGCTGCGCCAACCCTCCACCGAGGACTTCATCAAACGCGTCGTCGCTCTCCCGGGTGAGACCGTCGAGGGCCGCGAGGGGAAGATCTTCATCAACGGCCGGGAACTGGTCGAGCCCTACCTCAGTGAGGAGACGGTGCCGGGTTTCGCGCCCAAGGAGGTGCCGAAAGGGAAGCTGTGGGTGATGGGCGACAACCGCAATCAGTCCCAGGACGGCCGGGTGTTCGGTCCGATCGATGAGGACAAAGTGATCGGACGGGCCATCCTGCGCATCTGGCCCGTGCCCCGTATCGGCTTCCTCTGAGCCTGACACACCTTTCTTCTACACTGGCCCGGATGGGAGGCGTCGGTGAGTGCTGAAGACCTCGAGCGGTACGAGACCGAGATCGAACTCCAGTTGTACAAGGAGTACCGGGACGTGCTGCCGATGTTCTCCTACGTGGTGGAGACCGAGCGCCGCTTCTACCTGGCCAACGACGTGAAGATGGAGGTCAAGAACGAGGCGGGGCGGGTGTATTTCGACGTCCATCTCCACGACGCGTGGGTGTGGGACATGTACCGTCCGGCCCGTTTTGTCTCCGACGTGCACGTGGTCACCTTCAAGGACGTCAACGTCGAGGAGCTGGCCGGCAAGGAGATATGACCGGGGCGAGGCTCGCGCTGGGGTCCGCGGGGGAGGAGCTGGCCGCCCGCTGGTACACCGATGCCGGCTACCGGGTGCTGGACCGCAACTGGCGCTGCCGTGAAGGGGAGCTGGATCTGGTCGTCTGCCGCGGCGGCCTGGCCGTCTTCTGCGAGGTGAAGACGCGGCGATCCCTGAGCTTCGGCCTGCCCGCCGAGGCGGTGACCCCGACCAAGCAGCGCCGCCTGCGGCGGCTGGCGCTCTGCTGGCTGGCCGAGCGGGCGCCGGGTCAGGCCCGCTTCCCCGATCTTCGCTTCGACGTGGCCTGCGTCGTCGCCCCACCCGGCGCGATCCCGACCCTGGAGGTCATCGAAGCCGCCTTCTAGTGGGCACCCGCGCCCCCTAGTGGGACGCACCACTAGCGACTGGCCCGCCACCAGCACCCGGTGTGCCAGTGGCGGCGGAGGTCGGGCGACTCCAGGGGCACCACCACCTTGTGCCCGCGACCGGCCGGGATCTCCTGCTCGCAGCCCGGGCAGCGGTACGCCTTGAGCGCCTCATAGGGCTGGACGTGGCGTACCTCGACCTCGACCGGGTCGGGTGGGGCCTCACGCCGGCGCTTCCTCCTGGGGGCGGCGGGGGCCATGTGCCCAGGCTACCGACGCATGAAGGTGCTCCTGGTGGGGCGCTGACAGAGCACGCCCACGGTCGGTCGATCTGTCACCTGTGTGAGTTATGTCAAACTATGGGGGCATTGACACCACTCTGGGTGATACGGGTGCCAGACTGACCGTCATGACCAGACTTTCGGGCCGTCTTGAGAGAGATGACTAGTCGATACGCAGGAGATCCACCCTCCTCGTCGTATTTCCACCACAGTCAGTGGTGCCCCCCTGTGACCGCGCCGACCCCCCGGTCGGAACGCGGGGACTGAACTTCGAAAGAGGTCTGCGCAAAATGAAACCATCCCGGTTCCCCGGACTCCGATATGGAACGCGCCCGATAGGGCTTGTTCTCGCGCTCGCCCTGCTGGCCGCCTTGTGGGTCCCTCTGGCCCAGGCGGCTCCGGCACCGGGACAGATCGAACGCGTGAGCTTGTCAACCGCGGGCATTGAGCGGAACAAGCTGCCGACCGGCTCGACCACGAGCTGCTCGACGCTGACCATCGGCAAGTGCGCCAAGCGCACCGTGAGCGACGACGGCAACGCCGTGGTCTTCGCCTCGCGCGCCCCCAACCTGGTTGAGGGTGACAACAACAACGCCTCCGACATCTACCTGTGGCGGCGTGACACCGCCGTCGCTCCGCCCACCATCACCCTGACCCGCATCAGCGTGGCGGCGGGTGGCGGTGACGCCAACGGCGACAGCGAGACGCCCGCCATCAGCCCCAACGGGCAGTGGGTGGCGTTCGAGTCCAAGGCCACCAACCTGGTCGCCGGTGACGGCAACAGCTCCTCCGACGTGTTCGTGTGGAACGCGGCGGCCCCGGGCTCCCTCATCATGGCCAGCCAGTCCGACAGCGGGGCTCAGGGGAACCTGCAGAGCTTCGCCCCCTCGGTGGCCAACAACGGCACCGTGGCCTTCACCTCCTTCGCCAACAACCTGGTGGCGGCGGGCAAGACGTCGCAGTTCCAGAACGTCTTCGTCCGCATGACCCCGAGCGCCACGCCGAGCACCGACATCGTCAGTGTCGGCCCCGCCGACGCCCCCGGCGCCGGCCCCTCCAAGGAGCCGAGCATCGACGCCGCCGGCACCAAGGTGGCCTTCACCTCGGCCGCCAACAACATCGGCGACGGCACGGAGGACGCCAACGGCGAGGACGACGTGTTCGTCCGGGACCTCACCGCCCGGACCACGGCCCGGATCACCACCGACCTCAAGGCCTTCCAGCCGGCGATCAGCCCGGATGGTGACCAGGTGGCCTACACCGCCGAGCTCGGCGACAGCGACATCCGCAAGGACATCTTCACCACGCCCTCCGGTGGTGGCAACCCCACGCTGGTGAGCAACTGCACCACCTGCTCGGACCTGACCGACCGCCCGGCGGTGGTTCCCTCCATCTCCGCCGACGGCAAGGTCGCCTTCCAGTCGGCTGCCCGTTTCGAGGGCACCGTCCGCAGCGACCAGGTGTGGGTTGGACCCGGCACCCCGGCCGCCGCCAGCAAGGGGGGCCAGGATGGTCTGGACACCGACCTGGCCGACGACGTGGCCGAGCTCGCCTCCATCAGCGGCAACGGCAACTTCGTGGCCTTCACCTCGGCCGCCACCAACCTGGTGAACGGTGACTTCAACGGCTCCGAGGACGTGTTCCTCAAGGACATGAGCACGAAGACGGTCACCCGCATCAGCCAGCGGGTCGATGGCACCGAGGCTTCCGGCTTCGCTCCCATCCCGACCCACCCGCCGGCCATTTCCGGTGACGGCTCGGTCGTGGCCTTCTCGTCCGACTCGTCCAACCTGGTCGACGGCGACAGCAACGGTGTCCCCGACATCTTCGTCCGGGCCGGCAACGTGACCAGCCGGATCAGCGTGGGCGCCGGTGGTGCCCAGGCCAACGGCAGCAGCATCCGGCCGGACATGAGCGCCGACGGCCGCTACGTCGTCTTCGAGTCGGTAGCCACCAACCTGGTGGCCGGCGACAGCAACGGCATGCCGGACATCTTCCTCCACGACCGCAGCACGGGTGAGACCAAGCCGGTGACGTCGCAAGTCGGACAGTCCTTCCCGGCGTCGAACCCCTCCATCAGCGCCAACGGCCGGTTCATCGGCTTCGAGTCCCGCGGCGTGTTCAGCACCATCCTGGCCACCAACCTCTCGGTGTACCGCTACGACACGGCCACCGGGCAGTTCAGCATGGCCAGTGCGGCCCAGCCCCTCCCCGGCAAGCAGCCCAAGGGTGCCGGTCGTCCCAGCTGGGACGCTTCGGTGGCCGACGACGGCAGCGTGGCCTTCATCTCCCGGGACCGGGACCTCACCGGTGTCGAAGAGGTGGCGCCCAACGACCGGGCCGACGACATCTTCGTCCAGCGCCAGGCCGGCGGACCCGTCATCAAGGTGTCGGTCAACAACGCCGGTGAGACGGCCGACGGGGACAGCTTCGACCCGGTGATCTCGGCCGACGGCAACAGGGTGGCGTTCTCCAGCATGGCCACCAACATGCCGGTGGCCGGGGCCGACGCCAACCCCGACCTGGACGTCTACGTCCGGGACATCGGCGGCAGCCGCACCCTCCTGGCCAGCATCGGGATCAACGGTGGCGCCCCTGGTGGGCCCAGCCTGACCCCGTCGATCAACCGTGACGGCTCCCTGGTGGCCTTTGCCTCCCGGGCCGAGAACCTGGTGGGCGACGACTCCAACGTGGTCCAGGACATCTTCCTGGCCAACCCCTTCAGCGGCGCCGTCACCCGCCTCAGCACCCGGCCGGGCCAGGAGCCCAGTGCCGGCCAGGGCAACCTGGACAGCTACATGCCGGCCGTGAGCTCCGACGGGCTGGTGGTGGCCTTCATGTCGTCGGCCACCAACCTGGTGGACAACGATGCCAACGAGGCCTTCGACACCTTCGTCCGGCGTCTCACCGAGGCTCCGACCTGCGGTGCCGGCTGCCAACCCGGTCCCGGCGGCGGTGCTCTGCCCGGTGGTGGCGGGGCCGGCTACCGGTTCGTGGCCTCCGACGGTGGGATCTTCTCCTTCGGCGACGCCCCGTTCAAGGGCTCGGCCGGCGGCTCGAAGCTCAACAAGCCCATCGTGGGCATGGCCGGCAGCCCCTCCAACCTGGGCTACTGGCTGGTCGCCTCCGACGGCGGCATCTTCTCCTACGGTGACGCCAAGTTCCACGGCTCGACCGGTGACATCAAGCTGAACAGCCCCATCGTGGGCATGGCGGCCCACCCCACCGGCGAGGGCTACTGGTTCGTGGCGGCGGACGGCGGGATCTTCTCCTTCGGCCGCTCCAAGTTCCACGGCTCCATGGGCGGCTCGCCCCTGGCCAAGCCGATCGTGGGCATGGCTGCCACGCCCTCCGGTAACGGCTACTGGCTGGTGGCTTCCGACGGCGGCATCTTCTCCTACGGTGACGCCAAGTTCCACGGCTCGACCGGCGCCATCAAGCTGAACAAGCCGATCGTGGGCATGGACCGCTCGCCCAGCGGCAACGGCTACCGGTTCGTGGCCTCCGACGGCGGCATCTTCTCCTACGGTGACGCCAAGTTCCACGGCTCGATGGGCGGCACCCCGCTCAACCAGCCCATCGTGGGCATGGCCAAGAGCCGCATCGGTGACGGCTACTGGCTGGTGGCTTCCGACGGCGGCATCTTCTCCTTCGGTGACGCCAGCTTCCAGGGCTCCACCGGTGCGATGAAGCTGAACATGCCGATCGTGGGGATGCAGAGCTAAGGCTCCACTTCTCACACTGAAATCGCTTCGGGGCCCCCGCATTGCGGGGGCCCCGGCGCGTATGGGTGCGGGTGACAAACCTGCCGGGCGATGCGGTGCGCTTGACCTCGGGCCGGCGGCTCTGTCCCCTTGTGGCCGCCGCGTCCCGTACAGCCGGAGCGGCGCTTGACCGATCCTTGATGTCGACGACAGCGGTGATGTGGAGCGTCGACCCGCCACCCGGGCCTGGTCACGGGGGTGGCGGCGAGCTAGTCGTGAACCCACCCACGCCACCTTCATGTTCCCTTGGAGGGTGTGTCTCGTGGGTGGCGCGTTCACGACCTGGCGGCTCGTCCGTCAGGTGCTCATGGTGATGACGGTGGCCGCCCTGGGCGTCCTGGTGGTGGCTCCGGCCGTGGCATCGACCGGCGGTCGCGGTGAAGCGGCGGGTGCCGGCAACGGGGCGACCGTCTTTCGCCTGGCTCTCCTCCCCGAGGCCGCCGCCGGCGGTGTGAGCACCTTCGTGGCCACGGTGGAGGTCTCCCGCGACGCCGGCGACATGTGGGAGGCGGCGGCCGGCGAAGGGGTGAGCTTCGCCTACGTCACCGACGGGGCCGGCTCCGTCACGGCCGTCAACGGCGGACCGGTCGGCTCCATGGCGTGCGCCACGGATGGCGCCGGGCGGTGCACCATCAGCGTCCGCACCGAGTCGCCCGGAGACTCGGTGGTCACCGCCGCCACCCGATCCCTGAGCGCCAGCGCCCCGGTCGGTTAGCCCCCGCCCCCCGGATGGGGTACGTGGTCTGGCACGAACCGCATGATCAGGGCGTCGAGCTTGCCCTCGACGCGGGCGAGGTCTTCCTTGTCGGGCTTCCTCGACAAGGAGATCCATATGGCCGTCGACGATCCGAGGACGCTCACGACGATGCCCATGACAGCTATGAGGAGATCTACGCGGTCGATCATGCGAACCGACACCTCCGGCTCACGAGGGTATCAAGACACGAACTCAGACAGGCCAGACAAAGCCCCGGGACCGTTGGACGCTGCCGGCGTCGACGAGTTCCTCGATGGCGATGGCCAACTGGTCAGGGGGGAGACCGGTCCGGGCCGAGAGGTCGTCGGGGTGAGCGGGTTCGCCGGCAAGAGCGCGTTGCACGGCGGTGGCTGACGAGCCCAACGAGCGTCTCGGGCCTGGGATCGACCAGCCCCGGCGTGCGCCCGGGGTCATCCCCAGGGCGAGGAGGATGTCGGAGGGGTCGAGGAGAGGCAGCGCTCCATCGGCCAGCAGTGTGTTGCATCCAGCAGCCGCGGGATTACGGCGCGACCCCGGGATGGCGAACACGGGACGCCCATAGTCGAGAGCGCGCTCTGCGGTGATTCGGGAGCCACCCTTCAAGGTCGCTTCGACGACAATGACGACATCAGCCAGCGCGGCGATGATCCGGTTGCGCACCGGGAAGCGTTTCGGCTCGGGTCGGGTCCCGAAAGCGCACTCGGAGACGAGCACGCCGGAGCGACGGACCCGATCGAACAGGGACTGGTGCCGCCGCGGGTACACGACGTCGAGCCCGGTGGCGAGCACGCCCACCGGCCCGGCCGGACCGTCGCCCGCTTCCGAGACCGACAGGACGCCCAGATGGGCGGCGCCGTCGATCCCGATGGCCATGCCCGAGACCACGGTGATGCCGGCCACGGTCAGGAAGGCCCCGAGATGGTGGGCGTCGGCCAGGCCATGTGGGGTGGCCGCCCTGGTGCCGACGATGGCCACCCGGGGCGCATCCAAGACGGAGGGCCGCTCGCCCTCCATGAACAGGAGGTCCGGCCGGTGAGGCAGGTCTTCGCTGATCGGGAAGCTCTGGTCCGAAGCCAGCACCACCCTGGTCGCCCGCCCGGCGACGACCCGGCCCGGACGGGCGGCGTGCTCGCTGTCGCTCATGCCAGGACGTCCTCCCGCATGCCGGCCGCGATGAGCACGTGGGCGGAAGTCACCTCGTCCACGTCGTCCAGGTCGGCCAGGGTCCGCGCCACCCGGCGCACCCCCGCCAGTCCCCGGCCGCTCCACTGCCGCCGCCGGGCAGCTGATCGGAGCGTCTGTTCAATCTCGTCCGAGAGCCAGATCTGGGAGAGGAGCGCCCTGGCCGGCACGCGTGCGTTGCGGCGCCACGAAGCGTCCCGGTACCGCACTGTCTGGCGGGCGACCGCCTCCGCCACACGTGCCGCAACTTCGGCCGACGAAGGGCCCAGCGGGGCTTCGGGCAGCGCAGAGCCCACCGCTACTCGCAGATCGAACCGATCCACGAGCGGCCCTGAGAGGCGCCGGCGATAGCGGGCCCGCAACGCGGGGTGGCAGTTACAGGCGGGTGGTCCGAGGCCACAAGGACAGGGATTGGTACATGCCACCAGGAGAAAGTCAGCAGGGAACGTCAGGGCGGCGTGGGCCCGGGAGATGCGCACCACCCGCTCTTCCAGGGGCTGGCGCAAGGCGTCAAGGACGGGCGGCGCGAACTCGCCCAGTTCGTCAAGAAATAGGGCACCCCGGTGCGCGAGGGTCACCTCACCCGCCTTGGGTCGTTTTCCACCGCCAACGAGGGCAGCGGCGGAGGCCGTGTGATGGGGAGCACGGAACGGTCGCGAACGAAGGAGCGCACCCCCCACCGCCTGGCCGGCGGCCGAATGAATCTTGGTGACCTCGACCGCTTCATCGGACGTGAGTGGAGGCAGGATGGATGGCAGACATTGAGCCAACAGCGTCTTGCCCGCCCCGGGAGGGCCGACCAAGAGGAGGTGGTGGCCCCCGGCCGCTGCCACCTCGAGAGCACGTCGGGCGCTGATAAGCCCGCGGACGTCGCCCAGGTCGACTGTGGGCCGGTCAGGCTCAGGTGAGTCCGCCGCCATAACGGGCGGGGCGGAAGGGACCGCGGGCCAGGGCTCCTCCCCCTTCAGACACGCCCGCGCTTCGGCCAATGACCTGCAGGGCAACACCCTGATGCCCTCGACCAAGGAAGCCTCTGCGGCATTGCCCATGGGAATGAGCACCGACGTTGTCCCGGAGTGGCGCAGCGCGTCGACCAGAGCCAGAGTGCCCCGCACCGGGCGGATCGACCCGTCCAGGCCGAGTTCGCCGATGACGCCGATACCGTCGAGCACGCAGCCGGGAAGAACCTCGTGGGCAAGCAGAACTCCGAGTGCGGCCGGCAGATCCAGGCCCGGTCCACTCTTCCGTAGTCCACTCGGCGCCAGATTCACCGTGATCCGCCTGGAGGGCCATTCCAATCCGGAGGACAGAACGGCGGCTCGGACCCGCTCCCGCGACTCGCGGACGGCGGCATCAGGCAGCCCGACGAGGTTGTACGCCGGGAGACCCCCGGATGAGACGTGGACCTCCACCGAAACCGGATGAGCGTCGACACCGACAAGGACGGCACTGCGAACCGAGGCGAGCATGGGCTCCTCCTGCAGAAGGTGGCGGACACCAACTCGGAGGGCCCATTGACCGGGGCGGCCTCGACGGCAGCCCGACCTTAACCGCCGGGTGTGGCAGTCAGCTCGGGATTTGCGGCGGGTGCTGGACGGGCGTCAGACGACGACGTTGTCCTCGCCGGTCATGATGACGACACGGTCGACGTCCAGAAATTTCGGGACGTCCTCCATCACCGCTTGCCATTCCGGCGTGCCCAGGGCCTTTTCCATGCTCGTCGCGTCGTCGAAGCCCAGGACCGCGACGCCGTCGTAGGCCGGGTCGCCGCTTGCGTCGGGCAGGCAGACGTTCTGCACGTAGCTGCGCAGACCGGGGACCTTGGAGGTGATCTCGGCGTGCGTGGTGGACCAGTACTCACGGAACTGCTCCGGGCTCATGTCCGAGCGCCTGGCCATCAGGCCGATCATCTTCCTCATCTGCTGGCTCCCTTGTCCGGTCGTCACGAGCGCTCCCGATCTAGCACGGCAGCGGGCTCGGGACAACCGGCGTGAGCCGGACAGGGTCAGAGGTTTCGGCAGAGCTCGATCAGGAGGAGGGCGATCGAGTGGTCGATGCAGAACTGGGTGCGGACGTCACCGGGCGGCACGGCGGCGTGCTCGCATCCGAAGGTGCCGTCGTCGTCGTAGCTGAGCGCACTGGTG
>Ga0299907_10000172_pt1 | contig 27576 bp, 26 predicted proteins | sample RVTome_16_FD_198680 | JGI IMG/M metagenome (GOLD analysis project Ga0299907, IMG submission 198680) | Soil microbial communities from uranium-contaminated site in the Upper Colorado River Basin, Wyoming, United States - RVT152D67 (version 2) ...
CCGTGACCAGACGCGCCGCCTCCAAGGCGTTCTCGGGATCGACCATGGCTTCGACTGTTCGCAGCATCGGCCCGGTCGCCTCCATCAACAGAGTGGTCGCCGGTCGCCATTCCTCAGGGATGGGCGCGAACATCAGGCCATAGGACTCAGGATGAGAACGGGCGAAGTCTCGGAACACCGTCGCCAACCTCACCAGGTCACCTCCCGGATCATCGCCGAGAACCGCCTCTTCCAGCGATCGACCCAGATCGGTTGCGACATCCTCGATGATCAACCTGATCAGCGCTCCCCGGCTCTGCACGTGTTTGTAGAGCGATGGAGCCCTGACTCCCACCGCGGAGGCGACCTTCTGCATGGTGAGACCATCGATGCCGCCGCTCTCGATCAGACGCCTACCCGTCTCGACAATCTCCTCGATCGATGTGTGCGATGGGGTCGGCACCGTTAGCTATTGCCATTAGCTATCATGGCTATTCACGATAGCCATCATTTCCAGGAAAGGGAACAAATGCAGCTAGCACCGTCTCTGCACCGTGTCGGGTCGGACATGGTGAACATTTACCTCATCGAAGAAGAGCGGGGGGTAACCGTCATCGATGCCGGGATCCCTGGTCTGTGGGACGAGCTCGTCGCAGAACTGGATTCGATGGGACGTTCCCTCTACGACATTCGCGGCGTCGTGCTCACCCACGCCGATGATGACCATCTAGGTTTCGCCGAGCGTCTTCGCCAGGACCACGGCGTCACTGTCTATGTCCACGACGCCGACGCCCCGCAGGCCCGAGGCGAGGTGAAGAAGAAGAACCCACCCTGGGGCAGGATGAGGATCGGGCCAACGCTCTCATTCCTCTGGTATGCGGGGCGTCGAGGCGGCCTGAGCGTCAAACCGGTGACCGAGGTCACCACAGTTGGGCATGGCGCCGTCCTCGACCTTCCCGGTAATCCTCAGATCATTCACACTCCCGGTCACAGTCCGGGCAGCATCGTCATCCACTCTCCAGCGGTTGACGCTGTCTTCGTGGGTGACGCCATGACGACCCGACACGTGTTGACCGGCATCGAGGGGCCACAGCCTGCACCATTCACCCTCGACCCGGAGACGGCGCTGGCCTCACTCGACAGTTGGGCCGGCATCGACGCTCGTTGGGTGCTGCCGGGTCACGGCCATCCTTGGGACGGCGGTGTCGACGAGGCGGTGGTCCGGATCAGACGCACCGCGGGCTGATCCGGCTCCTTTTCAGACGCTGTAGGGACCATATATGGCCCCTACAGCATTAGGAACGCGGTTCAGAGCTTTGGGAGGACGAGCTCGAAGACGGTTTCGTCGCCCTCACGACGGCAGGATAGGTCTCCGCCCATGAGTCGGGCGAGCTGACGAGAGACGTACAAGCCGAGACCCACCGAACCGGGTCGGACGATCTCCACGTCCGACGCCCGCTCATAGGGCTCGAAGATCTTCTCCAGGTCATCGGGATCCACCCCAGGACCGTTGTCACGTACCTGGAGAATCCCGGTCTCACCGTTGGACTGGGTAACGACTATCACCTCTTCGCCCCCGTATCGCTTGGCGTTGGTCAACAGATTGCGAGTGATCTGACGGAATCGAGTCGGATCGGCCTCCACCTTGACACCTCCGGGCCGGTGCTCGATTGCTCCGAATTCGGATGGCCAGCCCTTGATGGTGGACGCCACCTCGGCGTCGAGGTCGACGGGTTGTACGTCGATGCTGACGGTGTCGATCTCGACCCGGGCCGCCACCAGCAGATCTTCGACGATGTAGGCGACTTCGCGGCTCTGTTGTGCGATGAGCTGGTGAAACTCCGCCAGATCGTCTGCGGAGAATTCCGCACCGGAACCGCCTGCCAATTCTTCCGACAATCCCACCACTGCGGTGAGCGGGGTGCGCAGCTCGTGGCTCACCGAAGCCACGAATTCGTCCTTGTAGTGCACCAGGTCCTGGAGCTTTTGATGGGCCCGCTGCCGTTCCCAGAACGATCCGATCATCTGGGCGACTGTGCGAAGCAGAGATATCTCATCGGATCGCCATGGCCGCTCATTTTCGAAATCGGCGAAGCCGACGAGACCCACCCATTCGTCTCCGATCATGATGGGTATATCGAGTTCCGACTTGGTCGTCGCAGCGTCGTACAGGTCGCGTTCTTTGCCTTCGAGGTCCTGGATATCGAACGCATAGGGCGCTCCCCTCGAAAGATGCGAGTGGGCGACAGGCATGTCGGACCAGGGGAGATTCCGCCAACGCTCATACTCGGGGGGCGGACGCTCCGAGTTCACCTCGAAGAGGAGATTGGTCACCAAACCGAGTGTGGGATGCTCTTGGTTCCTCTCGACGAATACTGCGTTGACGCCCGTTGCCTCGAGCATGGCTTCCAGCGCATCCTCGAGCGCACGATCGTCTGCCCCTACGAGCAGGGCGTGTGAACAAGCGGAGAGCGCCTTTTCGTAACGCAAGCGGTGGTGTTGCGACTCGACCATCGCGTGAAGTCGCTCCTCGGCGAGCCTGCGCTCGGTTACGTCTTCGAGCGTTCCGTCGTACCCCACCAAGTCTTCCGATGCATCAAGGAGCTCCCTCCCCGAATCACGCACCCAGATGGTGGTGCCATCCGGTCGCCTGAGCTGGATCTCGTGGCCGTGGAGCACATGGATGCCCTCGAACCTCTGTCGCCAGATGTCACGATCGGTGGGGTCGACGTAGAAGTCCTGGGCCCGCCGACCGATGAGATCGGCGGGTTCGTCGTGACCCAACAGTTCGGCGAGCATCGAGTTGGCCTCGAGAATCTCTCCCGACAACCCGGTCCGATAGACCCCTACCGGAACACCTTCGAAAAGCCCGCGGTAGCGGGCCTCGGACACTCTGAGGGCGGCCTCGGCGTTTCTGCGGTCGGTGACGTCACGGATGGTGCCGATGAACTGTCGGCCCTGTGGCCCGAGAGACTCACCAAAAGAGACCTCGAGACTGAGTTCGGTTCCGTCTCTCCTCAGCCCGATGAACTCCATGCTCTGCCATTTGGCCGGCGGCAGACCCGTCTCGGCATAGCGGCTCAGGCCCCGCCGGTGGCCGTCCTGAAATCGGTCGGGGACGAGAAGGGTCAGATCCTGGCCGACCAGCTCCTCGGGGGAATAGCCGAAAACGCGCTCCATCGCCGGATTCGAGTAGACGATCACGCCGTCCTCGTCGCAGGTGACTATGGCGTCGGAGACATTCTCGGCGATGGTCTGATATCGCGACTCCTTCTCGCGCACGGTGTCCTCGAGGGAGCGGCGCTCCTCGAGGCTTTTACTCACCTGGTCGATCAGCCACCACAACATCGGTAGCAGTGCGACAACGGACAATGTGACGAGACCGAATGACTCCACAACGCTCCACTCGAACGAGCGCGTCGTGTCAGCCCAAGCGAGGGCGACCGAGGCGCCGGCGGTGGCGTAGACGCCGATCAAGATGGCCCGACGATCACCGAGGAACAACACTGCTGCAGTCGAGATGGCCACCACCGGAGCGATGCCAACCTCAGGTGGTGGAGCGAGCAGTGCCAAACCCCCCAGAACTGCGGTGGTGTCGACCAGGAGTGACTGCAGAATCGAACCCGGCCGGAGAATCTGCCACAGGGCATGGCCGCACACTGCTCCTGCGAGCAGACCCACGACGATGACGGAGGGCAAGCCTCGGACAAGCCCGAAGACCGACAAGGTCACGAGCACAAGGCCCGACGCGAACATCCGCATTGCGTGGAAGCGGGTTCCGGGATGCACGGCGTCCAAGGGGCCTCTCCCCCTCCCCGGAGATTGATTCATGACGTGTTCTATCGGCAGTTGGACCCAGATTGTTGAGTTCTCGAAAGGGCGTTTAACCGCGTTCCTAATGCTGTAGGGACCACATATGGTCCCTACAGCGCTTCATTCGCATTCAAATGGTCAGGCCGTCCCGATGTCGCGGTGCTGAAACCCGAGAAACCCGGCGACGACCAACACAACGGCGATCGCAGAGAGCACTCCGAATGAGGTGAGGTTCAGGTCGTTCGCCGGGACGAGTGCTTCGTGGCCGAAGGGCGAAAGGTTGGAGACCCACTCGGGCAGGCCCACGATTACGCCCAGCCATCCGATCCAGACGATGGTGATCAAGACCCACGCCAGATAGGTGAGCCGGGGAAGCAATCCGAAGAGCGCCACAGCGAAGCCGGCGACGAAGATGACCGACGGGAAATGTGACATCGTGGCCCCTATCATCGTGCCTATCCACGACCACTCGCCTGTGGCTGAGCCGGCGCTGAGACCGAAGCCGAAGCCGGCGAGAAGAGCAATGACCACCGTGCCGCCTGCGGCGACGAGGAGATGGCTTCCCATCCAACGCCACCGCTCGACGGGAGTGGCCAACACCTGCTCGGCGCGGTGAGCGATCTCTTCGGCGCGAAGTCGCAATATCGCCTGCACGACAAATGACGCTGTCAGCGCCATCATCATGAATCCGAGCATCGAGGCCCACGACTCGGCCAGACTCCCCCCACCGATGGCCGCTAGGGCCTCTTCGATGAAAGGGTTCTCCCCGGCGAAAGTCTCGACTTCCTTCACCAGCCCGCCGTAGGTCGCGGCCAGGACGAACATCCCGACTCCCCACCCGACCAGGAGTCCCCTCTGCAAGCGCCATGCCAGACCCAGGGGACGCCCCAGGCTGGGCGAGGCCTCGCCTGGTCCCGGCTTCGAAGCCAGCAGCCCTTCGCCAAAGTCACGCCGTGTCGCCACGACGAAAGACGCCCAGGTCACAATGACCCCGGACACGACGAAGAGCAGCAGAGGCCACCAGACATCGTCGACAAACGGACGGGTCGCCTGAGCCCAACCGACGGGAGAGACCATCGAAAGGGCGCTGTCTTCGATGTCACCGAGGGCGCGGATCATGTAGGCGGCTCCCACAGCGGTCGCCGCGTAGCCGACTGCCGTCCGCGAGTGGCTGGAAATCTCGGCGATGAGCAGGGTCAACGCCGCAAAGACGATTCCGACCAGGACCACTGCTGCCGAAAACAGCCATGACCCCTCCACGGAGAGATCGAGCCCCGTGCCCGGAAGGAGCAGGGCGAGCAGCACACCGATGAGAATCTGTGCCCCGACTACGACTGACAGCGCCGCAGTGGCAGGGGCGTGACGGCCGACGGGATTGGCCCGGACCAGCTCCGACCGGCCGGTCTGCTCCTCGAGCCGGGTGTTGCGGACGACGAGGAAGACACTCATCAGAGCCAGAGTGACCGCCAGAAACCCGACGTACTCGTTGCTCAGGTAGGCACCGTAGGTGTAATCGTCCAGTCCGATTCGGGGACCACTGAAGGCGACGCCGATTGGGCTGTCCATGATGGAGGCGCGAGCCTGCAGGGACTCCGGTGTCGGGAACAGGTCGACCGAAGTGGCGGCGAACGAGGCCATCAGCCCCACCACTGCGCCAATCCAGACGATGAGGCGAAACCGGTCGCGACGAAGGATGAACCGGATAAGTGTTCCGGTGCCGGCGAGGGTCCTCATGCCGTCGCCACCTCCTCAACTGGCTCCACTTCGTCGCCGTAATGCCGCAACATCAGCTCTTCGAGCGTCGGTGGGTGCGAGACCAGGCTCCGAACCCCGTACTGATTGAGCTCACGCAGCGCACCGTCCAGGTGTTCGCCGTCGACCGAGAAACGCACCCGCGAGTTGTCATGCACGACGTCGTGAACCCCCGGTATACCCGCGAGCCCGGTGGCCGGGCGCGAGGTGTCAGCCTCGATCGTGGTCCGGGTGAGATGACGCATCTCAACCAACGTGCCCGACTCGACCACCTCGCCGAGCCGGATGATGCTGACCCGGTCACACAGCTTCTCGACCTGGGCCAGGATGTGGCTGGAGAGGAAGACGGTCTTTCCCGCTGTCTTGGCTTGAAAGATGTAGTCCTGGAACACTCTCTCCATCAGCGGGTCGAGCCCGGCGGTGGGCTCATCGAGAAGAAGCAGTTCCACATCTGAGGCGAGGGCGGCCACCAGAGCGACCTTTTGACGGTTGCCCTTCGAATAAGTTCGCGCCTTCTTGGTGGGGTCAAGGTCGAAGCGCTCCAGTAGCTCATCACGTCGTTTCTCGTCCACACCACCACGCAGGCGAGCAAGGACATCGATCGCTTGGCCGCCAGTGAGATTGGGCCAAAGCTCCACATCACCCGGTACATAGGCGAGCCGGCGATGTAACCCGACTGCGTCCTCCCACGGGTCGCCGCCAAGGAGCTGAGCGCTTCCCGAATCGGCCTGGAGGAGGCCGAGAAGGATCCTTATCGTGGTGGTCTTCCCGGCACCGTTAGGCCCGAGGAAACCGTGCACTTCCCCGGTGGCGACCTCGAGATCCAGACCGTTGAGGGCCTTGATCGTGCCGTAGCTCTTTTCGAGGCCCTTGATAAGGATCGCCTCAGGCATCTCTGTTCTCCTTGCTCTCTTGTGGGTATGTGTCGATGGCGGCTCTGAGCTCGCGCCAGACGTCGGATTCGGTGAACTCGGCGAAGGCTTCCCAAACGTCGAAAGTGGCAATGCCGATTCGGGTGAGCGCCTCTTGGCTGAACGGCTCGATCTCCATCCTCCTGGCGAGATGTGACTGCATCACCATCGTGCTGGTGTTGATCGCGCTCATCACTGCCGCAGCGTCGCGGGTTTTCTGGCTCTCCGGTGGGAATCGCTCCGGCCAATGAATGCTGAGAAACTGTTCACCAAGACTCATCACATCGGCAACGATCTGGCGAATGCCCGGGGAATCCTCAACCAGCGCACGGCCGACATAACGCTGAACGGCAGGCCCCATGGCCATGAGAGCGGCTAGCACCCGCCGATCGGAGATAGTCCCGTCCTCGACGACTTCGGCTTTGAAACGGACCATGTCCACGACCCGCTCGTCACAAGCGGCGCGTAGACCGTCTTTGGTGCCGAAATGGTGCTGAACCAGACCGACTGAGACGCCCGCGGCGACAGCAATGCTTTTCATCGTGGCACCTCTGAAGCCATTGTCTCCGAACTCGGCCATGGCCGCGTCCCTGATCCGGGCACGTGTGGAGAGGTCTTCCAGGGGACGGTCTGTCATCTGCGGCATGGCCATGTGCCATACAATACTCTTGTATTGGATACAGTGCGAGCGTATTGTCGGGGGAATCACCCGGGGCGGCATAGATTGCGCCGTCCAACGAAAGGTTTGCGGTTGATCGTCCGTATCTGGCGGGGTTGGACACGTCGGGAAGACACCGCGGAATATGCCGCTTACATCAAGAGAACAGGGATCGCCGCATACGAGGCGACTCCCGGCAACCGCGGCGCATACCTGATCAGCCGGGACGATGGTGACAGGACCGAGTTCGTGACCCTCAGTTTCTGGGATTCCCGGGACTCAATCGAGGTGTTCGCCGGCGGGGATATCGACGAGGCGGTGTTCTACCCCGAGGATGACCGCTACCTCGTCGATCGGGAGACCACAGTGCGACACTTCGTGGTCCACTGACCAGGCCACATCGACATGAGCCCGAGTCCTGGGCGATATTTTGCCCCAATCCCATCGAGGGACATCCCGATCCGATAGGTTTTGACGTATCAAGGCGTGGGTAAGGCTGTGCGGCGGATGTAGGAGCACAACATGACGATCACGCAACAAGAGCGGGAACGAATGATCAACGGTTCGGAAGAGACCACCCTGGCCGAACCCAGATTTCACAGGTCTGGTGTCGTGTCATCGCTGATGGGTATGCTTGCCGGATTGGGCATGCTGGTACTCATGTCGGCGACGTTGGCAGCCGGCGGCATACTGCTCGAACTCGAATTTGACCTGGTGGCGACCGATGGGAATCTGCAGGAGCTTTCCGCGATCGCCGTATCCATTGCCGCGGTGGTCCTCCTCGCGTCCACTCTCATCGGTGGATTCGTCGCCGGACGGACCGCCCGATACGGCGGCATGGTCGTCGGACTCGGTGCCAGCCTGTGGTTGACGCTCGTGGCCGCTGTCTTCGCCGGTCTCACCCTTTGGGTGGGAGATGTATCGAACACGTTCGATGGATTCAACCTGGCCGATCGACTCTCGGGAATCAACGCCGCGGACCTGACGATGGTCGCCGCGCTGACTGGTGCCGGTCTCTTCCTGCTGGCCGTCCTTGGTGGCCTTCTGGGTGGCCGGTTCGGCCAGACCGAAGGACGCCCACCAGCTGAGACGGTCGTCGACCTCCGTGATGTGAAGGACACCACGGTGTCCGAGGGGGAGGACACCACGGTGACCGAGGTGGAGGACACCCGGACCTCGGTCTGAGAAATTCGCTCTCCGGCAAGGCCCGTTTCTCCGCAATGAGCTGATCCCGGAGCGAGTTGACGAGGTCTGACGCTCTATTTCAAGGGTCCCAGCAGTTCCTGAGTGGCCGCGCTCGTCTCAGCTGAACCCGGAGATTCCATAGAACCGGCGAGACCCCACGTCCGTACAGAGGAGGAGGACGAAAGGAGACACCTGTGGAGGACAGTGGCGTTCGGGCGGCGACCACTCCGAGAGAAACCGCTCTGAGCAGGACCTGGACAGGTGATATCGCCATTCTCGCGCTCCGGCTCGCCATGGGTGTTGTGTTTACCTATCACGGCTGGCTCAAACTCGACGACGTTTCAGGGTTCGCTGGATTCGTCGATTCACTGGGAATTCCGGCACCGACTTTTGTGGCCTATGTGGTCACTTACCTGGAGCTCCTGGGAGGAGTTGCTCTCATCATCGGGTTGGCCACTCGCTATGTGGCAGCTCTCTTCGCGATAGAGATGGTGTTCACCACCGTGCTGGTGAAACTCGACGTTGGGCTGATCGCCACCGAGGGTGCCGGCGCCGAACTCGACATCCTGCTCCTGGCGATCGCGCTGAGTCTCGTGCTCACCGGGGCCGGGAGATGGTCCGTGGACGCACTCATCGTGGGACGTAGACGGGGCACCTAGTTCTCGAGCTGGGCGTTGATCTGCTCGGACGGACGCGCCCCATCTACGAATTCAGAAAGCCTGGGTCAATGAAGACGAGGACGGCGGGCTTGGCGGCACACGGTCATAGCGGCTTCCTATGCGGCCTCGATGACGCGCTCTGCTCGACTTCCCGAAGCCGAGCATCGCCTTTAAACTTCCGACTCCTTGACTACCAGTCGGGGGGCCCATAGCTCAGCCCGGTTAGAGCGCATCCCTGATAAGGATGAGGTCCGTGGTTCAAGTCCACGTGGGCCCACAATTCATCGACCTGCGAAGACCCAGAAATTGAGGTTAACCAGGCGGAATACCTCCAAACTGACACCTCCGTTGTCGGATCCGTTGCCACCTGGACAATGTTCTCGCGCGCATTCCCGAAAAGGATGAGGTCCATGGTCGTGAGAGTCGATGAGGCGCGGATCACGGTGCATTGCCCCTAGTCACGCCTCACTTCTAGGTGTTATCCAGGTCGGCGGTTCGAACCTTGCTTCACAGTCTTGTGCAACACCGGTGCAACAGACAGGAAAACTGGATGGGATCATCAATCCAGCGCGTAAGCCCCACCAAAGCTTGCGGCGATGAGCGAAGCTGTTCCGTTGACCGTTGCCACCCTGCACGTCGAACCCAGCGACCACCCGAAAGGCACGAAATCACAGACCGCCACAGCCCCCCATAGCCCAAGTTCGATGAGGGAATTACACCCCGAGCGCATATGACTTCCCTTGCGGAGCACCTCACATTTGACGAGGGGTCACGGGTTGAAACCCCGTCAGCTCCATCATCATCGGTCCTCGTCCGCATTCCGACGTGCGGCTGTGCACGCTCGTGGTCACAACCCAACCAGCCATCGTGGACACATCGACCATTGTGGTTAACACCAATGCATCGGCGATCGCCGATCGGCAGAATATGACTGTGAAGTCGAGGTTGCTCATTGTCGACGACCATGAGGAGTTCCGTGACTCGGCCAGGATTCTTCTCGAGGGCGAAGGGTTCGAGGTGATAGGGGCAGCGAGCACGGGTGAAGACGCTGTGGGTCAGACCATCCGTTTGGCCCCTGATCTCGTCCTGCTCGACATTCATCTTCCCGGCATGGACGGATTTGCCACCGCCGATCAGTTAGCCGCCTTGGCGAACCCGCCGGCCGTTGTCCTGATCTCGAGCAGGGAGCGAGGTTCATTTGGAGCGAGGATCGGACATGCTCCTGTTCGAGGATTCCTCGCCAAGCACGAGCTGAGCGGTGAATCCCTCACGAGCCTCCTGGCCTGACCGCTTCAGCCTCGCCCACTCGGCAATTCTGTTCGCCGTCGCCGTCGGCTTTGGATTGCTGTCAGAGCACGTGAACATTGGTCTCGACAACCCGCGGCGGTGGGTTCCCGATCTCCTGGTCGGAGTTGCGCTGACCGGATTCGGGTCGTTCGCATGGCGTTTGCAACGTGGGACCGGGAGCCTTTTGTTTGCCGCCGGAGTGGCGTGGTGGCTGGGAGATCTGTCCTCCCCTTTCCTCTACATCCATCGTGGGCTGCTTCTTCACGCCGTGGCGACTTATCCGAGTTGGCGGACGAGTCGAGCCGGCGCCGGGCTTCTGGCCCTTGGTTATGCATTCGCCTGCTGGTACTCGCTGGCATCCACCAACCTCGGCACGGCACTGTTCGGAATCGTCGTCACCGGGGTGGCGTTGGCTCGGCTTTTCCGGGCTGGCGGTCGGACTCCAAAGTTGCGGATGGCGATGGTCTACGCCGCTACCGCTCTATTCGTTGGGACTGTGGGAGCCGTGGTCATTCGCATCACCGCATCGCGGGACGTGCTCGAACCAGCCAGCCTCCTCTATCAGGTAGGACTCGCAGCCGCGGCTGGAATGCTGTCACTGGGTCTGCGGGCACCTACTTCGACCTCCATCGCCAATATTGTGGTCGACCTCGGAGAGTCGCGATCGGGCGCACGCGACGCGTTGGCAAGAGTTCTCGACGACCCCCTACTCGAAATCGGATTCCGAACCGATGACGGGAGCTACGTCGACGCCTCGGGCGATCACATCGATCTGCCGGCTGAAGGAAGTAGTCGCGTCGCCACGCTGGTCGACCAGGGGACTGGGAGACAAGCAGTGATCATCCACGATCGCACACTCCTCGCCGACACAACCCTCCTCGAGGCGGTCAGCGAGGTTGCAACCTTGTCCGCATCCAACGCCGAACTGAACGCCCGCGCCCGCCATCAGCTGACAGAGCTCACCGAGGCACGTCGCAGAATTCTCACCAGCGAGGACCAGGAGCGACGCAGACTCTCCAACTGGCTCTACGACGAGACCGAACCAGGATTGGCCAGCGTCGAAGAGCTTCTCGTCTTCGCCGTCGAGGCGCTAGAAAGCTACCCGGGCATCGTTACTCCAGTTGGAGATGCTCTCGATCAGCTGCGTCGGGCACGCGACGATCTGCACACCATCACCCAGGGTCTCCATCCCTGGGAGTCGAGCGGTGATTTAAGGACCGCCATGCTTGCCCTGGCCGAGCATTCCCCGGTCCCGGTCACCATCACGATCCCAGATATCTCAATCCGAGATGAGGTCGCCTCGGCCATCTATTACGTCTGCTCGGAGGGAGTCGCCAATGCTCTCAAACACGCAGCAGCGCTCCACATTGAAGTCGCGCTGATGCGCGACTATGACAGGGTGACGCTGACCGTCAGCGACGACGGCCGAGGTGGCGCCGACGCAGACGGGGGCAGCGGCCTTCGTGGTCTGGTGGACCGAGTTGCTGGGCTCGGTGGAGTACTCCAGGTCGAGAGCCCGAGAGGACAAGGGACTCTGTTGACGGCCTCGTTCCCGGTCGATGGTGAATCATGATGCCCGAGACCGAAACAGTCGGCATCGAGCGATTTCACCGCCTGCGGCTGGTCCCCCCAGGACTCCTGACTCTGATCGGAATCGCTTTCCTCTATTGGGTTGCACGGGGTGCTGACAACTCGGTCGAGTCGACGTTTGTGGCACAGTCCACTTGGACGCTGGCGACAGCGCAGGCCGCCGGCGGTGCCCTCTTGTTGGTAGGCCTAGGTGGCGCGATTACCCGCCCCGACCGAATGATCGGTCTCCTGACCACAGGTTTGGCACTGGCCTGGCTCGCCCCTGAAGTGGCAGGCTGGTCGGGAGCCCCGCTCTGGGTCCGCCACACCGCCCTGCCCCTAGGCACGATGTTCACTCCACTCCTCGTCGTCATAGGTTTGCTCTACCCGCTGGGCAAGGCGCGAGCCCGGTCCGATCGTCGGCTCGTGAAGGCCTCGTACCTGTTCGGTGCGGCTATGACGATGGCTGTCGGACTCCTCTATCAACCGTTCCTCGATCTGGATTGCTGGCGAATCTGCTCACCGAACCCTCTGGTCCTCTTCGACAACCCAGACGTCAGCCGATCGGTGATCGACCTTTCTCTGTGGATGGCGATAGCACTCTCGTCTTCCTTCCTCTGGCTCGCCTTGAATCGCCGACTCGCCCGGTCCCAGCACCAGGTGAAGGCGCCCTGGTACGTCATTGGCCCGATTGGCTTCCTCGCTCTTGCCGAGATCGTTCACGCTTCTCTCCTCCTGCCAGGGTTGCAGTTCCCGGTTGACCCCTTCGCCCAGAGATTCATGACCCTCTTCATCATTCGGGCGGGGTTGCTTATTGCAGTCGGGTTCGGGATCGCATGGGATCTGATCCGGGACCTCCGGATCAGATGGTCGCTCGCCGGTCTCGCATCGGACCTCGAGGAGGGAGCTTCCGGCTCTCTGGCTTCCATCCTTGCCCAGGCACTCAACGACGACACCGTCGAGGTGGCCTACTGGATTCCGCGGTTGCAACGTCATGTCGATGCCAACGGGCGGACCGTGGTTCCGTCGCCTGAACCTGGTCGGGCGGTGACCATGATCGAGAGTTCCGGCACCCTGCTTGGCCTGGTCATGCACAGCTCGAAGCTGGCCGCCACCGACCTGGAGCGCGAGATCGGGTCAGCAGCGAGGCTGGCCGTGGACAACGAGAGGTTGCGCGCCGAGCTACTGGCTCAGGCCAATGAGATCAGAGAGTCTCAAGGACGAATCGTCTCTGCCACCGACGCGACCCGCCGGGCCCTCGAACGTGATCTCCACGACGGGGCTCAGCAAAGTCTTCTCGCCCTCTCATACAAGCTTCGCATTGCTCGAACCGAGGCGAGGCGCGCAGGTTCAGAAGACTCAGCGGCCCAAATAGAGAAGGCCACCGAGGAGACGCTCGCAACGATCGAAGCTGTGAGGAAGGTGGCCCATGGGATCTTTCCGTCGATACTCGTCGACGCCGGACTCATCCGCGCCCTGGAATCGCTCCGGGAGAGATCAGCCATCCCGGTCGACATCAGCCTGCCCGACAAGCGTTTCTCTGAACTGACCGAAATGGCCGTCTACCAGTTGATCGCTGACGCCATCGAAGCAACGACTAGCGGAGTCGTCGATGGCGTCTCAGTGTCCGGCACTGAATCGGACGGCTGGCTCACATTCGAGGTGACGCACCCAAACCTCCGGGTCGGCTACGCGCTGACTCACGCTGTCGACCGAATCGGAGCTCTGGAAGGGAGCGTCGTGTTCACTGAGGCTGGGCTGCGTGCGGAGATCCCATGCGAGTAGTGGTGGCCGAAGATGTCATGCTGACCAGAGAGGGGATCGTCCACGTTCTCGAAGAGGCGGGGATCGAAGTCATCGCCGAGGTGGCCGACCCCGGCGCCTTGCTCCGTGTGGTGAGCACCAGACAACCCGATGCGGCGCTGATCGACATCAGGATGCCCCCGACGCATACCGACGAGGGCATCGTCGCCGCCCGTCAGATCAGGGAGACCGAGCCCGAAGTGGGAGTTCTCGTCCTATCGCAGTTCCTCGACTCGGGATACGCAATGGAGGTTCTCGAGGGTCATCCCGAGCGGACCGGATATCTGCTGAAAGAGCGCATCTTCGACGGAGCCGTGCTGGTCGATGCCCTGAATCGGGTCATGGAGGGGGAGACGGTCGTGGACCCGACGATCGTCACCCGTCTCCTCGGCAGACGAAGACTCGAGGATCCGTTGGAAAGACTGACTCCACGGGAGCGGGAGGTCCTATCGCTGGTGGCCGAGGGTCTCAGCAACAAGGGCATCGCCGAGCGCCTGGTCGTGACGGAGCGAACGGTCGAGGCACACGTGACCCAGGTATTTCTCAAACTCGGCCTCGACGGGTCACCGGGGTCACACCGCAGAGTGCTGGCCGTCCTCGCGTTTCTCCGAGCCTAGAAGGCCCACACAATAGAGTGCCGGTCGGCGACGAATCGGCTCTCTGCGAACGACTTTCAGTCGATCTTCTCCCAAGGACGCCTGGCGAACACACCCTCAAGCAACGCCTGCTCAGACCGCCCCTCTGTACCCGCCAGCAGATTCTCAAACCGGAGCAGATCACCATCGAAGGTCCACTCGGCGGAGAAGAGTATGGACCTCGCCGCAGACCCACAACCAGGCTCGGAGCCGAGATAGAGGTACATTCGCCCCTCAGACACCGCGTATTTGCCAGTGCATCCGTCGGCGGCCAACAGTTTTCCGTCTTCGAACGTGCCCGTCCATAGCCCAGCATGCTCAAAGGCGTCAGCCTCAGAAACGCCGACATCCATCAAACCTGCCACCGTGTGCTCGACACGGAAAGTGCCCTCAGGGAAGTCAGCGGTTTCTGTCTCGCCGACACGCACCCACGTTTGGGCGGTCCAAACGGTGTCGAACGCCTCCCGGGCGTCAGGAACGTCGACGATCTCGACGACGAGATCTCCCCGGTCGTTTTGTTCCCATCGGTACACCTCATAGAGGCCATCTTTGTGAGTGATCTTGATCAGGTCGCCCTCGATCAAATAGGTCCCCATGAATCCACCGTCGTCGATCCACAAGCCATCCTGGAAAGTGTTGGTCCAGACTCCGATATTGTCAGCCACCTCGTCTGACGTAACCCCATTCGCCTCGAAGGCTTCCTCGGTGAACTCCCATCGATAAACGCCGTTGATCGCGCTGGCCTCTAAAGCGGTACTGGCATCCGGACCCCCGGGCTCTGAGGTCGGAGACACCTCCCCACACGCCTGCGGGGACAGGTCGGCGGTGGGAACAGCCCGTTTGAGCTCATGGATTTGCTCCATGAGGTTCTCGGTCAGTGGATCAGCTTCTAAATCCTCGTACACCCGGCCGGTTGCCTCTTCGAGGCCAGCCAGCGTCTCCTCGTCGGCGAGAACGACGGCCCCTCCCTCAGCGCAGAACCGGGCAGCCGCTTCGAAGTCGGAGACCCTGGACTCGATGGACCACTGCAGGGTCTCAGCGGCGGCCTGCTCCACGATCTCTCTCTGGGTATCGGTGAGACGTTCGAACGCTTCGACGCTTATCACCAATGTGTTCACCTTGGGAAAGAAGACCACGTTTCCCGTCGCAACCGAACCAGGCTCACCAAACGGGTAACCGGACTCCATGCCGATCTGCGTCTCGGGGTCGATCGCGCCTTCAACCACAGTGCCGCCCAGCGACTCGATGATCGCCGCGGTAGTGGCCGAGGCAGGTGCCCTGATGGCTCCTCCAGCGTAGTCATCGACACCCACCAGAGGTTGCCCGAAGCCGAACGGGTGCCTCAGACCCTCAGGGAGAAGGGCCAGTCCGACCAACCCGATATCCTCGAGGCCGGAGAGCATGTCGCTTCGCAGATCGCTGGCAACTACTTCGTCGAGCAGTTCATCGGTGGTGATCAGGAAAGGAGCGTTGAGCGCCCGAAGACTGGTCACTCCCTCGGTGTCGAAAGCTCGGGAAGGGATGTTCCCCATGTCGAGCTCTCCGCTGACCACCTGGCGGCTCACCTCTTGATCCCAGTGGGTGACATTCTCACCCCCAACCCGCCACACAGGTTCGATGAGGAGCAGTCCCTCGGAGAGCTTGGCGACCGTCTCCGCGAACTTCTCGATCTGTTCGGCCGCCACCCGACCCGGAAAGTCGTTGGTCCCAATCTCGAGCACCAACGGCGGCTCCTCACCCCCAGCCTTGGATGCCGGCTCACCCGACGAACAAGCAGCGGCTGTCAACACCAGCAGCAACGTTCCGACTTTCACTCGCAGAGACGGACCCATGGTGTGTTCTCCATCGCCACCCAGCGGGTTGCACCAAGTCAAGTCAGTATTCAAAGCGTCCACGAGGGCGACCGTCACTCCTCTCGCACAAACGGCCCACTTTCAAACAACGCGATTGAGAGGCATTCGAGCGGGTCTGCCGCGCATACGTCTTGTACCTGGCGATCTTCAAATCCCACATGGATATCGAGGGTCCGCCCGTCGACGGTGAAATCGACCAGCGTCGTGCCGCAACACGTTTCGAAGATTTCCATAGTGTCGTCGTCGAGGATCGTATACGTGCCACTGGAACCGACCTCGTTCGGACCTCCCTCCTGTGACAGGCTTTGAATGAACCGACCGGCTTCAAAGATGATCGAAACCGTAAAGGTGTCACCAATCTCAGAGTTGATCACATCAACAAACTCCTCATCCACATCTACGCCTCTGGCGCGGAACGCGGCCGCAGCATCGTCGCGGGTGAGCTCGGCTGTCCTATAGGCGCCCGCGGGCAGACGGGGATCAGATTCCTCTGCAATTTCTCCGTCAGCGCAACCTTCGGGAACGACAAGGTCCTCTTTCTCGATGGACTTTTTGAGTTCGTTGATCTGGGCGATGAACGCGGCTGTGTTCGTGTCCGCGTTGAGTTGGTCGTATACCCGCTGTAGTGCCTCGCGCACGGCTGCAACCTCCGATGTCGAAGCGAGATAGACCGCTCCTCCTAGGTCACAAATCTGTTGCACCGCATCTTGATCGTCGCCGGCGAGCTCTACCGCATGGGCACTGGTCTCGGCTATGGCAGCGCGGAGCCATTCGGATTGTTGGTCGTCGAGGCGGGCCATGGTTTCTGGGGACGCGACCAAGACCCCAATGCCGGGCCAGAAGGCGACGTTGAGCGTGACATGAGGTGCAAAGGCTGGTTTACCCGCAAAGAAGGCCATCGAACCCTCGAAGCCTTGGATCGACCCGTCTGAAAGACCTGTGTCGCGCTCGTCGGGAACGACGTCGGTATGGGTCGCTCCCAGGGCAGTCAACGTTGCTTCTCCGATCTGTGAGCGAAACGAGTGAAATGTTGCGCCTGAGTAGGACTCGGGTCCGAGGAACGGTGCGTCGACTCCGCTCGGCCCTCGCAACGGACCACCCATTATCGCGAGTCCGCTGACCCCCAACTGCTCTAATGCCGGGAGCATTCGTGCCGGTATGTCACTGTCGAGCACGGCACGTTCAAGTGAATAGCTATCAATCAACATCGGCGCGGTGAGCGCGTCGAAATCGGTGACACCCATCGCGGCCATTGTCCGCGTTCCGACCCAGCCAAGATCGACCTCCCCAGAAGCCACTGCCTCGATGATCTCTCCCTCGACATCCTGGAGAGTCCCGGTGACGTCCCATCCGTCTGCATGCTCGATCCGGAGCCCGCCAGCCGAGAGCATGGCCACGGAGTCCATTAGGTGCTCTATCTGTGCATCAGCGAAACCGCCCGTTGCCGCCAGCGTGAGCGTGGCCTCTGACGTGGAGGACCGTTCTGCTTCAGTAGTGGAGGACGCTCCAGAACTCGTGGTGTTGCCCCCAGCACAGGCACTGAGCGCAAGCAAGAATGCCAGCAGCCAGGCTTTGGCTTTTTGTTGGCTTTCCTTTGACGGGTTCGTCGACTGATCCATGGTGTCCTCCTTGTTTCTCACCATGGTCACCAACGTATGGTCCCGCTTCAGACCGGTCATCGTGGCCAGCCCGGATCATTCGATCGACGACATTGCGGTTGACCACAATGCGGAAGTCGGTGCACGACTCTCGATCACATCGACGACATCAAACGGTTCGACCGCCGTATCGACGACGTCACCTTGAAGATGAACGCCGCGGTCAAAGATACGGCCACCACTCTCACCCGGATCTATGGGGTGGGACAGGTCAACGCCGGCCTGATCCTGGGAGAGGTGGGGCACGTGTCCCGGTTCCCGACCCGCAACCACTTCGCCAGCCACCCCGGCACCGCCCCGGTGGCCGTGTCGTCGGGGGACCACAACCGGCACCGCCTCAACCGGGCTGGCAACCGCCGCCTCAACCATGCCATCCACATCGCCGCCATCGCCCAGAGAAGTCTGGTCGAAGCATCCGGGTGATCGGATACTGCGCCAGCCGCCGTGAACTGTTGACGGTGATCCTGGTACGAGAGCCGGGAGTCGACTGGCTTTGGGGAGCGAACGGGTGGCCCTCCAATTCGGTGGACCGGGCTGTCTATCGGGAAGGAGAAGATTGAGAGATGATTGCAATCGAAGATCAGATCGAGAAGATACAGGATGAGTCGGAGGCGACCCGTGATGAGTCGTATCCGCCGGATACGACCGGAGAGCGTCCGGGTCGTAGCCGGTGGGTGGTGCAGTCGGTGCGGCTACCCACCGACGAGTTCGCCGAGATCGAGGAACTGGCTCGAGCTGCGGACGTGCCGCTGAGCGCCCTGATCCGGGGTTGGGTGCTGGCAGGCCTGGCCGAGGACCGGATGCAACCCTGGCCGATGCCGTCGGACGGCTCGCCGCCGACGTGGACCGGGTCCGTCGACTCGCAACGGGCTAACACCTGAGCGACTGTCGGTCTGAAGAACCGGAGGTCGACGGATCGTGGGCCGACCCTGTTCGCCGTTGGGCCGGCGAGCTGCCGCTCCGTTTGAGGTTTGCCCGGTCGGAGGGAAGACCGGCCCGTGACACAGATGTGCAACAAGCGAGGCGTAAACCCGCGAAAGCCCAGGTAGAGGCCGTGCCTAGGACCGGTTACTGCATCCCTGATAAGGATGAGGTCCGTGGTTCAAGTCCACGTGGGCCCACAAGTCACCGACCTGGGAAGACTCAGAAACTGCTGTTAACCAGCCGAATACTTCGACTGGCACCCCGATGTCGGGTCCGTTGCGACCTGGACAATGTTCGCGCGCGCATTCCCGAAAAGGATGAGGTCCATGGTCGTGAGACTCGGTGAGGTGCGGATCAAGGTGTATTTTCCCTAGTCACGCCTCATTCCTAGATGTTCTCCAGGTCAGCGATCTCGACCTTGTTTCACAGTCTTGTGCAACACCGGTGCAACAGACAGGGAAAAACTGGATGGGATCATCAATCCAGCGCGTAAGCCCCATCAAACCAGGCCCGGCCCCTACCGCGGCCCCGACGGGCGTCAGCAATCCAGAACCTTCTCCCGCAAGATCGACGCCGAGTGCTGGTTGAGAGTCTCGGAGGCCGAGACTCTCACCGGTCAATGGGCGGGCCCACCTGTCGGTGAGAAGCTGTTCGTGCCTTACGCCAAGGAGTGGATCGGGTACAAGCGATCGACGGTCGGGGAGACCACAGCCACTAACACGGAGACACTGCTGCGGGCGCGTGTGCTCCCCGAGTTCGGTGACGAGACCTTGAAGAAGATCACCGCGCCTGCCGTACGGAGTTCGCCGCACTCGTTAGCAAGCTTCCGGAGCTCCTCATGAGTGAGAAACAGCTGAAGCCGTGGCCGCATCGCAGGCGCCTTGACTTTCTTCGGGGGTTGGTGACGAGGAGGCTGTCATCGACGGCCTGGTCGAGAATCTGTGCGAGGGCTCGGCGGTAGTTGTAGACGGTGGACGGGGCAAAGCCTTCCTCGCTCATCGCCGCCAGCCGACTACGAAACCCTGGTGTGGTTGCTCGGTTTGTTGGGGTTCAGGTTCGGAGAGACTGTGGCGTCGTGAACCGGACGGGTGAACCCGTCTCGGCGAGGAGTCCAAGTCGAGGAGGCAGCCACCGAGGTCGGGGGGCCGGTTGATATTCGGCCCTCCCATCGGATAGTGGCCTCCGAAACAACAGTCGAACGGTAAAGCGCCGCGCAGGAAAGCCAGCTGGGTGCTGCCTGCAGCCAGAACTCGCAATAGCGCGAAACCCCCCTCTCGGACCTCTTGGGTGTTCAAGGCAGCGCATAATGCCGGAACCCGGACGGATGGTTCGGCTGAATCAGTAGGGGGGCCGCGGCGTTATGCGCTGTCCACTAGCGGGGGCACCAAGAGTGGCGATGTGCAGGTACGAGGTTGACCCACGAGGTGTCCGCGAACGAATCCAGCAGCGAGCGTTGTGGGCGCACATTCCTTTGCGCGTCTATTGGTCGCAGATGATCTGACACTCCTCTAACTCTCCTCCTGCGACTGCCTTCAGGTCCGGCTTGTCGTCCCACCAACCGTCAGCCAGTAAATCCCGAAGAAAGGCAACCGTCTCGCAGGCGATGTCAAGGGCGGTTTTCTGGAGCGCAAGCGGAATCGCCTCGAGACCGCCCGCTTCAAGAACCCGAGGATTGTGACGGAGAGGAACAAGTTGGAAGCGTCACTCCTTGAAGCCACGCACCGGTATCGGGGATCAGCCGAAGGCACATTGCAGTCAAGCGGTTCAACTCGGCGAGCATGTCTCTCAACTCCTCACGATCCTTAGCTGCACTAGGGCCCTGCGGGTCCGCTTCAATACGACGCAGAACCCCACGCGTTCTCCGCTTCAGACGCTCAAGGCGACGGAAGAGCTCGGCCCTGTCCTCAATCAGCGCGTCTCTATTGAGGCGGAAGACCTCGATGGTGATAACACCTCGTGGCTCCTGACCGGGAGGATCGGTTCCGCTCAGGAGCGGCAAAACTCGGTCGTTCTGGGGCACGAACGTGATCATCGAGAGCCATTGAGATCATCGGCCTCTGATCTTGAGATGGTTCTCTGGATGGTCGACACAAGGGTCTAACAGCAGGGGAACCTCACCGGCTTCCTGCTCGGTTGACACGCCCGATTCGCCCTCCTCGGCCACAGGGAACTTCGTGCCCTTGTCCGGGGGTTGGTTGCAGAGCGTGCACGACAGCAGAAGGTTCTCCCAACGGGCGGCGAGCCACCAGCAACCGGGATGGTTGTCGACACCGCTCAGTCGGCCCTCATTTCGAGCTCTCTGCCCACGCTCATCCTCTCCACGCGATTGGATCAAGTTCGAGACCAGGCCACCGATCAGCGATAGTGGATCTCACAGATGGTCTCGCTCTGCTCGGCATCGGCGATATCAGGTTGACACGCGTTCGACTGGCGGTGCCGCCACTCATAGAAGAAACCTCAAATGTCATACGACCGTTCTATCCGATTATGCGTGACCTTCCGTCGGGCTCAATAACCCATGCGTCGCCGACGCAAAGCTCCTCGTTAAGTCGCGCAATTTCGTCTCCGTCGGGCCTGCGGGCCACGAGACTGCCGGTTGTGCAGCCTGTAGGGAACATCTCGCCCTTCACGAAAAGACCTTGATCATATGAAGCACTCGGCGGCTTCGGAAGTGACACCACAATCGCTTCCTGTCCGTCGACCTCGTGGAAAACGTCTATGGCCTGCAGAGTCCTGTTACGGACGAAAGCTTCACCCGACAGGTTCTCGTCGCAGGCCGCAACCAGGGTTAAGAAGAGGAACAGGCAGAACAAAACGCCCAGACGAATACCTGGGCTGACTGTATCCCATGACGTGATGCCCAAACGCGCCGTCGGGTATCTCCGTTGTGAGAGTACCCGAGGTTGCCCCGCCTGCTCTGGCTCCATAATTTAACTTGTCACATTGCCGATGTCGGATGTCGAATCTCCGATACCGCTGTGGCCAGGCGACACCTTGTACCATAACCTCGTTGCTCTCCGTGGTGGTTCACCGATCACCGCTTCGCGTCTCATTAAGGCACGATACCGCCCTGGTTTGGTGCGGGCTGGGGAATGGCCGAGGAGGCAATCGCGGGACCGTTAATCTGTGGTCCTGTGTCCGATCCGCCGATAATCGCCGACACCGCAACCAGCGACAGACAATCGCTGACGTTCCCCGTGGTCACATGCAGCGTATTGTCCCCACCACTGAGCAGAGCGGCGATGTCGAAGGTCTTGATGTCCCATAGCGAGCCGTTGCCATCGTGCCCAGGGCTGCCGGGCACAGAAGTGCCATCGAAGACCTGCGGCCCGGGGGCTATCACGGTGCCATTCACGACGAGGTCGTCATCTTCCCAGATCTGGCCGTCAGCGACATGGAACTGTAGGGCGGCCGGTCCACCCGCATAGCTGATCGAAGGTAGCATTGCGTCCCAGTTGGCCGGATCGTAGATGCTCTCGATGTTGGAGTCATTGCCTTCGAACAACAAATAGGAGGCGACATCGTTGTCGGGGTTGCCGTCATCGAATATGACTACCAGGGAGGCGCCATTGATGTTGATATTGCCTCCGTCCTTGATCAGATCCTCCAATAGATAGGAGCCATCTCCTGAGACGAAAGAGGTAACGTCGGCTCGGTAGCTCTGGCTGTTGGCATACCCCCAGCAGTTGTCGTTTCCGAAGCCGATGTGTGTGCCAGTGACCGTGTTGCCGTTGAGTCTGATAGTTGCGTTGGCGCTCGTGTCCACCGAGTTTGTCGGGCCATGCCAGAACAGGTACACCTGTTCCACCTGACCCGAGACGCCGGTCAGCTCGATGGTGCCGGTACCAGCGTCTCGAAGACCGCCCAGCCCGGCTGAGACCACGTCGACGTTGCTAAACGTGGCCAATGGTGTCAGTACGCCTTCGACCGGATCGAAGCTGAGAGTCCATAGAAGATGGGCGTTCGAGGATCCCGAGTTGGTTGCGACCAGCGTCGCGAATGCGCACTGGTCACCCAACACCACTTCAGTGGTCCATGATCCCGTCGCAGGATCAAACGGAATGGTGATCGGGTCGGCACATAAGGTTGGGTAGCTGCTGAATGCCAGCAGTCGAAGATCAAGAGTTCCGGTGTCGGCTGTGTCGACCGCTTCGACCCTCATTGTGCCTACAAGCCCTTGCTGAGGGGCGACATCGACATAGATGGAACCGCCGTATTCAATCGTTGCTTCATCGCCTGCATTGCTTGACATGGCCAATACGTGACTATGTCGTGCCGGACGGGATGAACCGAGGCTGTCGCCGGCTGTTTCTTCGCCGGGATTTGGTGAGCTGTTTGCCGCAAGCTTGTTGCGCCACTCGGGTTGATCGGAGTCGTTGAAGTCGAGTAGGTAGCTGGCCTGGGCGAAGTCATTCAGCACGTCTGAGAACGTGTCTCCTCTTGCTTCGACAGTGAGCCGGACGGCGGTATCGCCTCCTGGGTTGCCAGAGTCGTATTGCTCCCAGGTTTCTCTGATCACGTTTTTGGTGTTGTATCGCTCCTCAAGGTATTCGGCGAGGATGAATGACCCGTAGGCTCGCCCCCGCCACAGGTCGCTGGGTGGAGGCGACTCGAGAGTCACGAGATCGATAGCCGGGCGTCCTGCAAAGGCGGTGATCCGATTCGCATAGTTATGGAGTTGCTCAGGTCGGGATGAGGCCTGCGCCGCCTGATGCGCAGCCCACTCGGCTGTCGCTTCCATCCACCACCACGTATTGTCAATGTTTAGGCCCATGACCAGGAAATCGAAGAACGAGACATACTGGTATTGGACAATGTGAAAGAACTCGTGTCTCGGCAGATAGAAGCTGACCCCGGAATTGCTCAATTCGATTCGCTCCGTACCTGGGTTCGGCAAGACCTGGCCGCTGCCCGAGTCCAGACCCCAAATCGAAACGTCGACCTTGTCACCCGGGGTGCGGTATCCGAGTTCTCCCGCACCCGAACCGAGATAGACTGGCCAGACTTCCTCCAGCGAAAAAGCGATCTGGTCCACGTAGTCAGGTATCTGATTACCGGCCGAGTCCAGGTTCGAATCAAGGACGTCGTCTAGTGAGGGATCGTCCGGAACTCCATCGTTCGGGAAGAAAGTGGCAAGTCCGTAATGGATTCTGAAGTGCGCCGTCTCCGTTATGCAGCGGTCGACGAACGTGTTCCCAATTATCTGGCAGTCCTTCCAGTCCGGGTGGGTGCTACTAGAAGGCGAAGCAGTGGCTGCCGACGAGCCTTCTCCTACTGGGATGAATAGTTCGCCTCGCCAAGGTTGGTCGAGAACAGCCAAGATCTCATCCTTCGTCGTCTGCGCAAGGTCATCCCATCCAAGAAGGAAATCGAAGGCGATGATGGTGCTGTCAACGGGAGGTGAACTCGACTGGTAACGAGCGGGTAGTTGCGGTGGCACTGTGACTGCGTAGACGCCATACAAAGCGTACTCGTCCGGCGTGATAGCGCCTCTGTCGAAGTCGACCCCGACACGCTCGTCTGCCCGAAGGCCGTTCGCCACCATGACTGTGATTGCGTCAGTCTCATCTGAATTGCCACTGGTATCGAATGCACGTGCTTTCAACGTATGGCTGCCATCGGTCACAGAGGATGTATCCCAACTGAATTCATAAGGAGCAGTGGTGTCGCTGGCGACTAAGGCACCGCCAACAAGAAACTCGACACGGTCCACGGCGAAATCATCGCCGGCAGTGGCAGACAGGGTTTCGACGTGGAAAACGGTGTCGCCTTCCGTCGGGTCAATCAGGTCCACTGTCGGCGGGGTCGTATCCGTTGGCGTCGCCGGAACTAGAGGCGCGTCTCGTCCGGCCTGATAGTTGTTGAGAACCTCAGTGGGTGACAGCGCTCGATCGTAAACGGCGAGGAGATGGACTTCTCCCTCCCATCCCTCCGGCGCGATGATCAGTGGATGAGACGCTGCCCAGGAGACTGGCGGGAATACGCCTTCCGATGGGCCGCCTCCAGGCCCCGGTGGATCGGCCTGGACCCCGTTGGAGTACAAACGCACGGTTCCAGAGCTGTCGTGCGTATATACAACATGCGCCCCACGATTTGTCCATAGCCACGAGTTGGAGTCAGCTTCCCATGCCGTCCAGTAATAGGAATAGTCCTGCAAATAGAAGGATGCCTGGTTGGAGTTGTCACCTATCTGGACGACTCCACCCACGAACAAGTCTGCCGGTACTAACCACGCTTCAACCGAGAACTCACCTGCCGAATTCACTGCGTCGATAAGCTTGGTCGCGGCTCCATTGGATCCAATTGAGGTACCTTGAAGCGCCAAGGCGTCATCTATCCAGGTTGCCTGCGAGCTATCGGTAATCGTGAGGTCGAGCGGCGTGCCCACTCCCGAAACATCGTTGACGGTATCCCCTGCACCCTCTGAGTAGTCATAAGCTGCCAGGAGATTTGTTGATATTCGTTCCGTATCATTAGCGTCGATGGCGACCTGATCCGTATCAGTCCCAGCACCGTCGCTGACCTCTAAAGTGATTGTGTACGAGCCGACAACTTCATACACATGGGTCGGTGCAACGTCGAGAGAGTCGCCTAAGACACCATCACCATCCAAGTCCCACGAGTATGTGAGGTCGTCGCCATCCGGATCACTGGACGAACTGCCATCAAAATCCACACTTAGCGGAACGCTGCCATGGGTTTCCGATGTCACAATGCGAGCAACAGGAGGGGAATTATTGCCCTTTCCCGGTGGAGGAGCCGCCTCCGCATCCACTACCAACAACTGTGGCAAAGCCAACAAGACGACCAAAGCTACTAGCCACAAGCGCCTCTTGCTGCTGCGAATGACACTGCGAGACATGACTTCTCCTCCACGCCTCACAGCCCATCAAACGGTCAACCATCCTTGCAGACGGCGAGGAACAAAATACGCCGACGAGTGAGGGGAGTCAACAAGAGGACTAGCAGTCTTTTCGCGCTCTTGTCAGGTCGCGGACCCGTTCGCTGTGGGGCGGACCTTCGATCAAGCGGTTCGATGAACACCGACAGTCAGCAGCCGGAACGGGACCTCAAGATAAGTGGCCTTCGGCACCGTTAGAGAGCATGGCAGCCGGGGGGCAAGATCACGAACGGTGGCGTTCCCCGCGTCGGTAGCAATCGCTGATGCTTCCTCGTAATGCGTAACAACAACCTTCTGATATCTAGAACGGAGCCACCTTTGAGGGGTCGTATCCTTCGTAGAGATCCTTGGCTTCGCGCACAGCCTCAATGACTCGGTCGGCCAGGGCGGCTCCCATCGGCACTGACTCGCCCCCACTCCCCGAAGCATGGGACTGGCTTCGGATGCACGGCCTAATCGCAACGGACCCGGAGCAGTCAGCAGTCGGGGCCTTTTTCGTGACACGACTGGGCACCAAAGACCGCGGAGGATGGCCTAGCTGATGCCAGAGCAACAGCTCGGCTACAAGTGGATCTTCACCGATACTCGAGCGGCGAGTCCGACGACAGTTCTTGATTGGTGGGTACGACCTCGCAGCATTCGAAGCAATGAAGCAAGTCGAGGTTCGCGTACGACAGCTTTCCGAAGCATCGGATTCCGAGATCGGCGTAAAGGTGATGAGATCGGCCTTTAAGGAAGGTGGCCCTCTTCGCGACCAAGGCATGGACGCCGGAGAGCAGACTGCCCGACGGGAGCTGGTCGCCGGCGCCATCGGTCTGTTTAAGAACCCGACCAGTCATCGAGAGGTGGAGTTCGACGATCCGACGGAGGCCTCCGAGGTGGTTCTCCTGGCTGACTTGCTCATGAGGATCCTGGACCGCATCGAGGAAGGCAAACGCTTATAACCCCTTGTGACTCCACCGAGGCTCCGCCCAGATTCACTGAGGAGCGACAATTGTCAAAGGGCGCCGGGCTCAACGCCGCCCCTCCGGACGATTCTTCGCCAACGCCGCCTGGCTGGCCTGCGCCGTGCTCGGCCACAACCTCATCCGCTGGACCGAGCAGCTCGGCGGCACCCGCCACGGCGACCAGCTCACCGTCGCCCGCACCGTCCGCGCCCGCGATCCCTCTGCCTGGCCGGCTCGTCAACCGCAGCGGCCGACCCACCCTTCGGCTACCTCGCGACTGGCCCTGGGCCCAGGCGTTCACCCTCACTCTCGCCCGGGTCCGCAACCTCCACCTGGTCACCTGGCCAGCCCCGCGGCCCGGCGCGACCGCCGACGATCACCACACGCCGACAACCCCGACCAGCCCGAAACGTCCAGCTCAACGAGCCCGGCACTTCCCAGCGTGCCCGACGCCGGCCAGACAACAGCCCACCACCCAGCGCCCAGCCCCGAAAGCCAATCGGTGGACCGAGGCTTAGTAGTCTCGCGTGATGGGCTGGGAGATCAGAGCGAACCTCGGGTCGCATGTGCGTGGCGGTGTCGACGGGCGCGGTTGGCTCTGGGAGATCACCCGGGGTGCGCAGGTTGCGCATGTTGTGGTCGAGATCAGCGGATCGGCTTGGTCAAGCGATCCTCTCCGCCTGCCCGAAGACACGCGACATGCCCTCGAGACCGACGGACGTACCGAGATATTGAAGGTCCTGGACCACGACAACCCACCTGGCGTCATCCGATGCGGCTCCTCCGGCTGCGCGTATCTGGCTGCCGACTAGCTCTCGGTGCGACGCGTCCACGCGACGCGCGCAGAGGCTCAAGAGCTCACGCCAGCGGGGGCATCTCGACTTGGAGTGCTTGTACTCCCTGGAAGTCGAGCCAGGCGCGGTCGGGGGCGCGCACCATGCGGACCTGGACCGCGCCGCAGGTTACACAGCGCAACACGGCGCCGGGTGCCTGCAGATAGGCCCGTAGTCCGCCTATGGGAGCGACGGCGCCACATGTGGCA
>Ga0299907_10000173_pt1 | contig 27513 bp, 23 predicted proteins | sample RVTome_16_FD_198680 | JGI IMG/M metagenome (GOLD analysis project Ga0299907, IMG submission 198680) | Soil microbial communities from uranium-contaminated site in the Upper Colorado River Basin, Wyoming, United States - RVT152D67 (version 2) ...
GAAGAGGTCATCCTCGCGGCACTGCTGATCCCCCTCGCCTATTGGTACGTGCGGCGGCGGGCGGCGGGCGTGCTGCGGTGGTCCGACCCACCGACCCGCGAAGAGCGTGTTGCGGTGACGACGCTCCCGTGGCGCCTCGCCATAGTGAGCCTGCGGTTCTGGATCGGTCTCGCCGCCGTGGTACTCGTGTACGACCTCGTCAACGATCGCTACGAGCGGCCCGTGCTCGACGAGCTCTACAACGTCGCTTCTGTCGTGCTCGTGGGGCTGACGTCGGCCGGCATCACGTACCTCGCGTCGCAGCGCCGGCTGCGGCCCGTGTACGCGCTCGCCCTCGCAGGCGCGGCGCCGACCGAGACCGTTCGGATCGGCCTCCGGCGACGGCTGATGCTGTCGTGGGGACTCGGCTCCGGCGTGCCCGCGCTGATGATCCTCGTGCTCCTCGCATGGCGGAACGACGCCGACCTCGACGCCGCCGTCGCGGTGTTGGCGGGCGCCGCGTTGTGCGCGGGGGCGGCGTTCGCCGTCGCATCGGCGCGGAACCTCGCCGAACCGCTGGACCACTTGCGCGCCGCAGTGCGCGACGTGACCGCGGGCGACCTCGACGCGCGCGTCACGGTGGACGACGCGACCGAGCTCGGCTACCTGCAAGCCGGCTTCAACGAGATGACCGAAGGCTTGCGAGAGCGGAAGCGGATCGAGGACCTGTTCGGGCGCCACGTCGGCACCGAGGTCGCAAGGATGGCGATGGCGCGCGGCGCTGCCCTGGGCGGCGAGCACCGTTCGCTCAGCGCGCTGTTCGTCGACCTCGAAGGGTCGACCGAGCTCGCGAGCACGAGCGATCCCGCCGAGGTCGTCGCCGTGCTCAACGACTTCTTCGGCCATGTGATAGCGGTCGTCACCGAGGAAGGCGGGTGGGTCAACAAGTTCCACGGCGACGGCGCGCTCTGCATCTTCGGCGCACCCGACGACCAGCCCGACCACGCCGCACGGGCGGTGCGCGCGGCGCGACGGCTGCAGGAGCGCCTGCATCGGTTGCCACTCGGCTTCGGCATCGGGGTGTCGAGCGGCACGGCGGTGGCCGGCAACGTGGGCGCAGAGGCGCGCTTCGAGTACACCGTGATCGGCGACGCGGTGAACGAGGCGGCCCGGTTGAGCGCTCTGGCGAAGACCTTGCCGGGCTCGACGGCGGCGAGCGGCGTTGCCGTCGACGCGGCAGGTGAGGAGGCGCGGCACTGGGCGTCGAGCGGCGCCACGACGTTGCGAGGGCGGGACGCGCCCACGGTGTTGTGGGTCCTCGCTGCTGCTGCTGCCGCCGCCGCTCAGGCGCCGCGCTGATTGTCGAGCAACGCCTGCGCGGCTTCCGTCACCAGGCGGCCGAGGCTACGCGGGCGTTCGACCGCGACGTCGGCGCCAAGCGAGAGCACAGCTCGCAGCGCTTCGTCCTCGTTCTCGAGGTCGACCTTCACGCGGAGCGCGCCGTCGGCCCGTTCGCTGACGTCGATGACCTGCCCGCCCGCCCATTGCAGCCGCCGCAGGCCGTATTCGGTGGTCCGCAGCGTCGCGACGAACGAAGGAAAGGTCTCCACCAGCCGCTCGCACACCGCTTGCCAGTGCGTGACGAGGTCGAAGTCCGGCGGGCGCGCGAACGTCGTGTCGGTGACGGTCACGTCGACGATGCGCGATACGCGGTACGTCCGGAGCTCGCCGCGCCGGGTGGCGACGAGGTACCACACGAGGCCTTTGGTGACGAGGCCGAGCGGGTGCACCTCGAAGGCCGACGTTCCCGTTCCGTAACGGATCTCGGTTTCGGCGTCGGTGGCGACGGCGCGGTACAGCGTCCGCAGCATGGTGCGCGCGGCCTCGGGTTGCTCGCGCCACGACTCGAGGTCGACGTGCACGCGCTGGCGGGCGTGCTCGGCCGACTGCTGCGCGAGCTCCGGTAGCGATGCGAGCACCTTGAGCATGCCGAGCTCGGAGCCGCCGTCGATGCCGAGGTCGCGCAGCACGGTGTCGGGCCGGCCCACGGCAACTGCGAGAGCTTCTTGTGGTGTCAGCCCGGTGAGCGTGGTGCGGAAGCCTTCGAGCAGCTCCCACCCACCCTCGCTGCCGCGCACGGCGAGCACCGGCACGCCGGCGCCGCTCAAGCTGTCCATGTCGCGCTGGACGGTGCGCACGGACACCTCGAGGCGTCCGGCGAGGTCGCCCGCCGTCATGCGGCCCCGTGCTTGCAGGAGCAGGAGGATCTGCAGCAGCCGGTCGGCCCGCACATTCTCCGAGGGTAGTCATGGAATAGGACAAGAGGTGTCCTAATAGCCTTCGTACCGTCCGTTGCGTACATGTCGACGCAAGGAGAGGAGCAGCGCGATGGTGCTCGCCCGCGAGCTCGGGGACGGGATCGGCTACTGGACGGACCGCTTGGTTGGCCGGCTCGAAGGTCTCGGCGACGACGAGTACCTCTGGGAGCCCGTCGAAGGGTGCTGGTCGGTGCGGCGCGGTGCGGACGGTACGTGGCGTCCGGACCTCGGGCCCCGTGGCACGCCGTGGACGCCGGACGAGGTCGTCCCACCGGTGACGACGATCGCATGGCGGCTGTGGCACCTCGGTGCGTCGCCCCAGCCGGGGTGGCCGCCCACGACAGCCTCGTCGGCGATGGACTTCAGCAAGCGTTGGTGGACGGCCGAGCAAGCGCACGGTGAGGAAGGAGTCGGCACCGCACGCGAAGCGATCGACGCGCTTGTGTCGCACTGGAAGGCGGTGGCCGAGCTTGTGCGCGAGTTCGACGACAACGAGCTGCTGGTGCCGATGGGGGAGACGGCGGGGCCGTACAGGGAGGCGTCCGTCCACGGGCTCGTGCTGCACGTCGCCGACGAGCTGATCCACCACTCGGCCGAGGTCGCGGTGCTGCGCGACCTGTACCGCGCCGGCGCGGCCCGTTAGAGCTCGAGGCTCAGCTGCGTCGGCCGGCTGTCTCCAATGTTTCGAGTGTCTCGGGTGTCTCGAGTGAGCGGGAACAGACCGGCAAGGTCGTCGACGGCCGCGCCGCCGCGCTCGACCAACGGTCGGTTGCCCTTCCCCGCGCCGGCACCGGTCCACACGAGGACGGGCGCGTAACGCTGGGCGATCGACTCCACGGCGCCCGCCCACGTGCCGCCCTTGTCGTGGTCGGTCGTGACGACGAGCGTGGCCGTCGACAGCGCGTACACGAGCTTGTTGCGCGCCATGGCGAGCGCGACGGAGAAGCCGGCCGACGGTTTGTAGGGCGTGACGAGGCAGAGCGACCCGTCGGTGACCGCACGTCGCGTGTCGGGGTCACGCGCCATCCGCGTCAACGACTCCGCGAGCACGCCGACGGCGCGCCCGCCGGCGTCGACCGCAGCGGTCATGGCCAGCCGGTCGACGCCCTTCGCTGCACCGGAGAGCACCGCAGCACCATGAGCAGTTGCGAGTCGCCCCGCGTCCTTCGCCACCTCGGCGGCCTCCGGTGACACGTCTCGCGAGCCGACGACGCCGAGCCCGCCACCATGGAGGAGGTCGGTGTCGCCCACGACGTAGAGGAGGGGAGGCGCCGCGGCTGCGAGCCGCTCGGCGAGCACGCTCGGGTACTCGTCGTCGACGGAGGTGACGACGCGCAGCCCGCCCTGTTCTGCTTCGTCGAGGGCGAACGCCACCTGCGTGACCTGGTCGAGGCGCCGGGCCACGCGGTCGGCTGTGCCGGCATCGATACCGAGGTCGACTGCAAGCTCGTCCGCCGACCGGCCGAGGAGCTCCTTCAGGTCGTCGAGCTGCGCGACCAGCTTCCAATACTCCGATGCCTTCAGCGGCTCCGCAACACCGTCGATCAAGCGCTGGGTCAACAGCGCAGCGACGAGCGACGTCTCTGAGCGCGCCATCAGTCGCTGGTTGCCTTGGCGAGAGCGAACGGGAACACGGGACCGCTGCCGGCCGAGAGCAGCGCTTGCCCCGCGACGGTGAGCGTCCAACCGGAGTCGACGATGTCGTCGACGAGCAACACCGGGCCACTCGGCACGTCACCAACTGCCACGAAGGCACCGTAGACGTTGCGCACCTGTTGCGCGGAGTTCTCCATCTCCTTCTGCGGTGAGCTGGAGCGCTCCCGTCGCAGGACGTCCACGAGCGGGATGCCGAGCTTCGCGGCGATGCGGTCGGCCGCGTCGCTGACAAAGACGCCGGACGCCGTCGACGGCACGACGGCAACCCATTGCGGGCTCGGCGCCGGCATCCACCCTTCCCGCACCAGGTCCGCTGCGGCGTCGATCAGTTCGTCGGGAACCAGGCGGCCGCCGTACTTGCGCGCCTTCACGACCGATCCCCAACCGCCGTCGTCGTAGACCGACAGGGCGCGACCTGGCTGCAGCAGGTAGGCGGCGGCGATGTTGCCGTGTGGTTCTTCGAGGCCGTACGGCCAACGCTTGCGCGGCTGGATGAGGAACGACTGCGACCGCAGGTGCCGGATCGCGTCGGCGACCACCGCGGGGTCGAGGTCCGCGCGCAAGTGTCGGCCGGTGCAGCTGTCGCAGCGGCCGCAGGGTGCCGCTTCGGCATCATCGAGGAGGAGGCGCAGGAACTGCATGCGGCACTCGCCGTTCGTCGCGTACTCGCGCATGGCGTCCTGCTCGGACCGCCGGAGCGCGGTGACCCCCTCGACCCGTTCGGTCGGGTATGCCCATGGCCGGAGCGTTCGCCGCCACTTGGAGCCGTCCCTCTCGACGGCGCCCTCGACTTCGAGGATCTTGAGCATCGCGTCGAGGCGGCTGCGACGAACGTTGACGACGGCTTGGATCTCGGTGACCGGTACCGGCACGGGCGACTCCTCGAGGAGGCCGACCACCGCGTGAGCTTGCTCGCGCGTGGGGAACGCCGTGCGGATGAAGTAGTCCTGGATGTCGGCGTCCTCGTGGCCGCGCAGCAGGATGCCGGCGGCGTCGTCGAGGGCGCGGCCGCCACGCCCGACTTGTTGGTAGTACGCGATGGGCGAACCGGGGCTCTGGTAGTGGACCACGAAGCCGAGGTCGGGCTTGTCGAACCCCATGCCGAGGGCTGAAGTGGCGACGACCACCTTCGCGTCGTTGTCGAGCAGCGCTTGCTCGGTCCGGGGCCGGTCGGCGCTGTCGCTGTCACCGGTGTACGCGAGTGCGGTGATGCCGCGACCTCGCAGCCAGCCCGCGACGCGCTCGGTGTCGGCCTTGGTGAGGCAGTAGACGATGCCGCTGCCGGGGAGCAGCGGGATCTCGCGTGCCAGCCACGCCAGCCGTTCCGCTGGTTGTGCCAGGTCGAGCACGGCCAACCGGAGGCTCTCCCGGTCGAGCGGCCCGCGGATGACGTGGAGGTCGCTGCCCAGCTGCTCGACGATGTCGCCCACCACGCGGTCATTGGCCGTCGCTGTCGTGCAGAGGACTGGGACACCACGCGGCAACATCGGGAGCACGCGGGAGAGGCGGCGGTAGTCCGGCCGGAAGTCGTGGCCCCAGTCGCTGATGCAGTGCGCTTCGTCGACCACCAACAAGCCCACCGACTTGAACAACGCGGGCATGACCGTCGTGGCGAACCGCTTGTTCTGCAGGCGCTCCGGTGAGATCAGCAGCAGGTCGACCGCGCCGGTGGCGACGTCCTGCTCGACGCGATCCCACTCCTGCTCGTTGTCGCTGTTGATGGTCTCGGCGCGGATGCCACCGCGGGTGGCCATGAGGATCTGGTTGCGCATGAGCGCGAGGAGCGGCGAGACGAGGACGGTCGGCCCGGCGCCTCTGGACCGGAGCAGCGCAGTGGCAACGAAGTAGACGGCGCTCTTGCCCCAACCGGTCCGTTGGACGACGAGCGCCTTCTGCCGGTGCTCGACGAGGGCGGTGATCGCCTCGAGCTGGCCGGGCCGGAACGAGGCCTGCCTGTCGCCGGTCAGCTGCCGCAGCAGCGCCAATGCCTCATCTGCGAGGATCACGGTTGCGAACGTAGGCGCGCGGTGGGACAGAAACTCCGCCGGGGACTCGGGGTAGGGCCGACATGCCGAGGACGAGGACGAGGGCGAGGGCGAGGAGAACAGGTGAGCATCGACCGGAGCATCGACATCGACATCGACATCGGCATCCCCGCCGAGCAGCGAGAGGAGATCGTGCATGGGCTCTCTCGCCTGCTCGCCGACACCTACACGCTGTACCTCAAGACGCACAACTACCACTGGAACGTGACCGGGCCGATGTTCCAGACGCTGCACCTGATGTTCGAGACGCAGTACGTCGAGCTGGCCACCGCGGTCGACCTCATCGCCGAACGGATCCGCGCCCTCGGTGCGCCAGCGCCGGGGACGTACCGCGAGTTCGGCGCGCTGTCGTCGATCGAGGAGGACGGCGCTGGTGACGCGCCCGACGCGACCGAGATGATCCGCCGGCTCGTCCATGGCCAAGAGGCCGTGGTGCGCACGGCGCGGTCCGTGTTCCCGGTGGTCGACGAAGCGCACGACGAGCCCACGGCCGACCTGCTCACCCAGCGGATGCAGGTGCACGAGAAGACGGCGTGGATGCTGCGCAGCCTCCTGCAGTAGCAGGTGCAGGCTGCTGGGAGGCGGTCGAAGAGGTGGAGCCGCTACACTGATCGACACCGCCGGCGCATCCGCCGGGTGCCGTTGGCTCCTCGAGCCGCCGAGCTCATCGTTCCAGGAGCCACCGTTGCCTTCCACCTTCGCCGATCTCGGCGTCTCCACGGCTGTTGCCGACGCCCTCGCCGCCTGCGGCGTCGTGACGCCGTTCCCCATCCAGACGCTCGCGATCCCCGCCGCGCTCGCCGGTCGCGACGTCACCGGCCGCGCCCCCACGGGCTCGGGCAAGACGCTCGCGTTCGGCATCCCGCTCGCGGCGCGCGTCTCGCGTGCCCGGCCGGGGCGCCCCCGCGCCCTCGTGCTCGCGCCGACGCGTGAGCTCGCCTCGCAGATCCACGAAGAGCTGCGCCCGCTGCTCGCCGCGGCGATGGCGAACACGTCCGAGCGGCGCAGCGTCGCGTCCTTCTACGGCGGCGTCAGCTTCACGCCGCAGCTAAAGGTGCTCCGCCGCGGCGTCGACGTCGCGGTGGCCTGCCCCGGACGGCTCGCCGACCTCGTGCGCCGCGGCAACATCGTCCTCGACGAGGTCGAGTTCGTCGTCGTCGACGAAGCCGACCGCATGGCGGACATGGGCTTCCTGCCCGAGGTGCAACGCATCCTCGACATGGTGCGCCCCGACCGCCAGACGCTGCTGTTCTCCGCGACGCTCGACGGCGCGGTCGACACGCTCGTCCGCCGCTACCAGCGCGACCCGGAGCGTTGCGACGTCATGCCGGAGCAGTCCGAGCTCGACCGCACCACCCACCTCTTCCTGCGGGCCAAGCGCGAGGAGCGCGTGAAGGTCACCGCGAAGCTCGTGGACGAGCACGGCTCGGCGGTCGTGTTCTGCCGCACGAAGCACGGCGCCGACCGTGTCGCCGGTCAGCTGCAGCGCGCCGGCATCGACGCCGTCGCCATCCACGGCGACCGCTCGCAGCCACAGCGCGAACGTGCGCTGGCGCGCTTCGCCTCCGGCAAGGTCGCCGCGCTGGTCGCCACCGACGTCGCCGCCCGCGGCATCCACGTCGACGACGTCGGATGCGTCGTGCACTTCGACGTCGCCGCCGACCACAAGGACTACGTCCACCGCTCGGGCCGCACCGGCCGCGCCGGCGCCAGTGGCGTGGTCGTGTCCCTCGTGACCGACGCGGACACGAAGAAGGTCAGCGGCTTGAGGAAAGCGCTCGGTCTGCCGTCCGGTGAGCCCGAGCGCACTCTCCGCCGGACGGAGGCCCGAACGCGGGACGACCGGCCAGCGGTGCGGGGCGCATCGCGCGTTCGCGGGCGGCGGAGCTCGCGGCGCAGGCAGGCCGCGTAATCCACGCGGGACCGGCTTCGGCTTCGGGGGCCTTGACCGAGCCCGCCTCACGGTACGTGGCGGGATTGTGGGCTCGAGATGGTTGCGTCGACAACCGTGGAACACCAGCCGCGAGTACCGAGGCTCAGACGCGCACGTTTCCGGCGACCGGCACTTCGAACACGATGACCGCCACCCATCGTGGCATCTGTTCGATTCGCTGATCCGTACACCGATCGCCAATCGGTCGCCTGTCCTCGTGTGCTGACCGCCTGCGGCTTGGCGCCGATGCTTGTGCGGATGTACCGCTATTGCCTCCGGAGTATTGTGAAGCAACTGGTCTCCGACTTTTCGTTGTTGTTCGATGAAGTCGGTCTCCCTTTTTGGTGACAGCAAGGACGGTGTCGTCGCCCATAGAGGTGACAAGCGCGGTTTTGTCGAGGATTTTTCGTAAGGTTCGTTGCCACCGTGCGTTGAATCTCGGCGCTGCCCACCGTGGGCAGCGACGAGTTTCCACAGGAGGAACCATGAAGATCAAGCGTCTCGCTGTCGTTGCCGCGCTCGCGCTCGGCGGTGTCGTCGCCGGCACTACGGCCGCCAGTGCCATCGAGTCGCCGCCGATCGACGCTAGGTGCGTCAAGGTCAAGGGCGGTGCAGTGTGGGTGAGCACGAGCCCGATTGGCGCGGGCATCGATCCGACGTCGGTCACGATCTACTCGGTGGGTGACTGCATCTAGCTCGTAGCGGCAGAGGCGTCCGCCCGGGGGAACCCAGGGCGGACGCCGTGCGCACTGCGCCCGAACGAACGCGAGCCCGTAGGCTCGCCCCCCATGGCTTCGTACGGCACCGTGATGATCGGCAAGCTGGCCCCGCAGGCAACCATCGCCGAGTGGCACCAGGGCCTCGAGGACTGGAAGCGGGAACGCAACGTCGACGGCTTCCGTGCCGAGTACACGTTGCTCGGCGACGACGGGAAGACGGTCGTGAGCTGCGTGATCTTCGAATCGGAGGAGTCGTACCGCAGCCTCGCCGACGACCCCGAGCAGGACACGTGGTACCGCGAGCGCGTCGTCCCCCTGCTCGACGGCGAGCCGCAGTGGCTCGACGGCACCTGGACCTGATCAGGCCTTCAGGACACAGGACACCCGACACCGGATACCGGACACAGGCGTGGCACTCGACACCGAACTCGGCGTGCAGCTCGTAGGCGATGGCCTGGAAGTGCCGTGCGTCGACGGTACCGAGCGCCCGTACCTCTCGCTCGACGCGGCGGCGTCCACCGCGGCACTCCCACAAGTTGCAGAGCGCGTCACCGCGTTCCTGCCGTGGTACTCGAGCGTGCACCGCGGCGCGGGATGGAAGTCGCAGCTCGCCACCGCGGAGTACGAGGACGCCCGCGCCGCCGCGCTCGCCTTCGCCGGCCGCGCCCCCGAAGCAGACGACGTCGCCATCATCTGCCGCAACACCACCGAGGCGATCAACCACCTCGCCTACCGCCTGCAACTCGAACGCGACGACGTCGTCGTCACCACCGTCATCGAGCACCACGCCAACCTGCTGCCGTGGGCGCGCCTGGCCACGCGCCGCTACGTCGAGTGCGGCCCCGACGGCACGTTCACGGTGGACGACGTGGTCGCCGCGCTCGACGCCAACGCAGACAAACGCCCCAAGCTGCTCGCCATCACCGGCGCGTCGAACGTCACCGGCTGGGTGCCTCCCATCGACGAGATCGTCGAGCACGCGCACGAGCGCGGTATCCCCGTCCTTGTCGACGCCGCGCAGCTCGCGCCGCACCGCCCCCTCCCCCGCACAGCGGACTACGTGGCATGGAGCGCGCACAAGATGTACGCCCCGTTCGGCGCGGGCGTGCTCGTCGGTCCGAGGCGTTCGTTCACGACCGGCGACCCGTTCCTCGCCGGCGGCGGCGCGGTCGACCTCGTCGACCTCGAAGAGGTGGTGTGGACCGACCCGCCCGAGCGGGAAGAGGCCGGCTCGCCCAACGTGCTCGGCGCGGTCGGGATGCACGCGGCGATCGACGAGCTGGCACGCATCGGGTGGGAGCGCATCGTCGCCCACGACGACGCGATGGCGCGCCGCCTCCGCCACGGCCTCGCGGGCATCGACGGCGTGCGGCTGCTCGGCGACATCCCCGACGAACGAGCACTGCCCGTCGCCACGTTCGTCGTCGACGGCGTGCCCCACGCGCTCGTGGCCGCGCGCCTCAGCGCCGAGCATGCCATCGGCGTCCGCCACGGCTGCTTCTGCGCGCACCCGTACCTACTGCGGCTGCTCGACCTGCGCGACGACGAGGTGGCTGAGTACCACGACGCCGTCCTGCGCGGCGACCGTCGCAACATTCCCGGCGCGGTGCGTGCCAGCGCGTCGCTGTCGACCACGCCGGCCGACATCGACCGCTTCCTCTACGCCGTCGCCCGCATCGCCGGCGGCGAGCCGCCGCCGGTGCCGTACGACCAGGACGAGCACACCGGCGACTACTGGCCCCACGCCGCCGACCAGGCCGCAGCGTGGTCGCACGCGGCGCGGCGCCTCGGCGCGACATGCGCGAGGGGGTAGCGGCGCGTTGACGGCCGGCGAGGAGCTGGCCCCGCGGCCCGTCGCCCGGCGGCGCACTCTCTCCTCGAGCGAGTACGGCGGCCTCGGAGTCCTCGCTCTGCTGGTGCTCAACGCGCTCCTCTTCATCCGCAACCAACGCCTGCGGGCCGACGTCGACGACCTCCTCACCCGCACGCCGGCGTGGGGGCTCACGCTCGTGCTCACCTCCAGTGCCGTCGTGCTCCTCGCCGCCGCGGTCGTCACGGAGCGGAAGCAGCGCAGGGCGGTAGCCGAGCTGAACGCCTCGCTGGTGGCGCTCGAGCGCATCACGGAGGTGCTGCTCGAGCGCCGCCCGCTCGACGAGTTCCTCCACATCCTCGTCGACCGTGTCCGCGACGCCGTGCGCGCCGACGCGGCCGCCATCCACCTGCACGCGCCCGACGGCGCGCTGGAGTGCCGCGCGTCGAGTGGCGACGTCGACGAGGACGCGATCCGGCCGTTGGTCGAGCGGGCGGTGGCCACGACGTCGTCCGTGAAGCTGCGCTTGGATGGTGCCGTCGCCGAGGCATGGCCGTTGTTGTCCGGCTACGAAGTCCTCGGCGTCATCGGGGTCGTCTATCGCGGCGACGCGAAGATCGCCGAGGAGGCGTCGCGCATCTTGCGGGTCGCGGCAGGACGCATCGCGGCTGCCGTCGACAACGCGCGTCTGTCCGTCGAGGTCGGCTCCGGCGAGGAGCGCGTGCGTGCGCTCGTGGATGCCGCGCCGCTCGCCATCGTCGAGCTCGAGCTCGACGGCGACGTGCGCCGCTGGAACGCGGCAGCGTCGGAGCTGTTCGGCTGGCCGGCGCACACTGGCGCGCCGCCTACGTCGTCAACGGATCGCGAAGGCCTACTCGCGCCGCGCCCCGCCTTCCCGCGCGAGCTGGCCGCGTCCCTCCGACCGCTGGTCGACGACGCGGCGCGCGGCACGCGCTCGATCGACGTCGAGCTGCAGTCCCCGCGCGCGGAAGGCGCCCCGCTCGAGCTGTCCGTTGCCACCGTCCCGCTGCGCAGCGGGACGGTGGACATCACCGGCGTGCTCACGGTGATGAGCGACGTCACGTCGCGCAAGCGTCTCGAGCAGCGCCTGCTCGTCTCGCAGCGCATGGAGGCAATCGGCCGGCTCGCCGGTGGCGTCGCGCACGACTTCAACAACCTGCTGACCGTCATCATCGGCTACAGCGACCTGCTGCTGCGGCGCATCGGCGACAGCGACCCGCGAGCGCGCGCCGAGGTCGAAGCCATCGCCGGTGCAGGCCAGCAAGGCGCCAAGCTCACGAGCCAGCTGCTCGCCATCGGCAGCCACCACGTGTCGGAGGTCAGCGTCGTCTCCGTGGACGACGAGATGGCCGACATCGAGCCGATGCTCCGGCATTTGGTGTCGGAGGACATCGGCCTCGTCGTCGATGTCGAGCCCGTGCGTGTGCTCGTCGATCCGAGCCAGCTCCATCAGGTCGTCGTCAACCTCGTCGTCAACGCACGCGACGCGATGCCGCGGGGCGGGCGCCTGTCGGTGCGGGCCGCGTCGCGCCAGGTCTACGCACCCATCCCGGCGATGAACGGCACGGTGGAGCCGGGGGCGTGGGTGGTGCTCGCCGTCGAGGACAGCGGCATCGGCATGGACGAGGAGGTGCTCGCGCACTGCTTCGATCCGTTCTTCTCCACCAAGGACAGCAGCCGCGGCACGGGCCTCGGGCTGCCGACGGTGTTCGGCATCGTCGAGCAGTACGGCGGGCGCATCGCGCTGCGGTCGGCTCCTGGCGAGGGCACGACCGTGTCCGTGTACCTCCCCGCCGTCGAGACGGTCGACGAGCGGAGCGCATCGCCCGAGGATGGCGACGCCGCGGCCCCCGAGATGGGCGGCACCGAGTGCATCCTGCTCGTCGAGGACAACGAGGCGCTGTGCGAGATGATCGCGCTCGAGCTCGACGCGCTCGGCTACGAGGTCGTCGAAGCGAGCAACGGTGTCGAGGCGATGCAGCTCGCGAAGGAGAGGGACGTCATCGACTTGCTCGTCACCGACGTGGTGATGCCGCTCATGGACGGCGTCGAGCTGTCGGAGCGGCTGAGCGAGCGATGGCCCGGGCTGCGCGTCCTCTATCTCTCCGGCTACACCGGCAGCGCGCGCGAGAAGCTCGAAGGCATCCGGCCCTCGGCGGGCTTCCTCGCCAAGCCGTTCGAGCTCGCCGAGGTCGTGCGCCTCGTCCGCGAGCTCCTCGACCGTCCGTGACGCAAACTTGCGCGCCTGAGGGTCGAGCACCGACCCTGAAACGCGCAAGTTCGTTGTAGTTGCCCGTCAGCCGGTGTAGATGCTGCGGATCACCTCGGAGATCGTGGTCACGTCGTCCTGCACGAGCGCCATCGCCTCCTGGCGGAGCGTGCGCATGCCTTGCGACACGGCCAGGCGTTGCAGTTCCTCCTGCGTGGCCCAGCCGACGATGAGGCGCTTGAGCTCGGGCGTGATGCGCAGCAGCTCGTACACGCCGACGCGGTCCTGGTAGCCGGTGTCGCTGCAGAAGTTGCAGCCCTCACCCCGGTAGAAGGTGCGCTTCGGGTTACCGCCGGCCTCTTCGTAGAAGGCGAGCTCCTCGGCCGTCGGCTTGTACGCCTTCTTGCACGACGTGCACGTGCGGCGAACGAGGCGTTGGCCGACGACGGCCACGAGGGACGACGCGATCAGGAACGACTCGATGCCCATGTCCAGCAAGCGGTGCAGAGCGGCCACGGCGTCAGTCGCGTGCAGCGTGGAGAGGACGAAGTGGCCCGTGAGCGCCGACTGCGTGGCGATGCGCGCCGTCTCCACGTCGCGGATCTCGCCGACGAGGATGACGTCGGGGTCCTGGCGGAGGATGGACCTCAACCCGCCGGCGAACGTCATGCCCGCGGCCTCGTTGGCCTGGATCTGGTTGATCGACGGCACCACGTACTCGACCGGGTCCTCGATCGTCATGATGTTGCGGTGCGGCTCGTTGATCTCCATCAACGAGGCGTACAGCGTGGTGGTCTTGCCGCTGCCGGTGGGACCAGCGCACAGAACCATCCCGAACGGCGACCGGATGATCTTCGAGAACGTGGTGTGCGTGTCGTCCGGCATGCCGAGCTCGCCGAGGCGGTACAGCGAGCGCGACTTGTCGAGGATGCGCATCACGCACTTCTCGCCCCAGATCGTGGCCAGCGTGGCGACGCGGATGTCGACCGACCGGCCGTCGATCGTGACGGCGACCTGGCCGTCCTGCGATCGGCGCCGCTCGACGATGTTCATGCCCGCCATGATCTTGATGCGGCTCACGAGTGCGGGGCCGATGTCCGTCGGCAGCGACAGCACGTCGTGCAGCGCGCCGTCGACGCGGAAGCGCACCCGGATGCGGTCGTCCTGCGGCTCGATGTGCACGTCCGACGCGCGGTCGCGCAGCGCCTGGGTGAACAAGAGCTGCACGATCTGCACGACGGGAGCTTCCGTGGCCGCCGTCGACGCGATGCCTTCGAGCGCCTCGCTCGGTGCCCGCAGCGCGGCGGTGGCAACGAACGCCTGCACGTGCCGGTCGACCGCGCCGAGAGCCTTGTAGCTGGCGTCGATCACACGGCGGATCTCGGTGGAGGGCGCGAGCACGAGCGACACCGGGAGGCCCACCAGCGTCTCGAGGTGCACGATCTCCGCGGTGGTGAGCGGTTCGGACGCGGCCATCACGAGAGAGCCGTCGACCCGCGCGACCGGAACGACGCCGAGCTGGCGGGCCACGTCCTCGGCCAGCAACGTGAGCGTCTCGGTGTCGGGCTGCACCTGGCGCAGGTCGACGACACCGAGGCCGCGCTGCAGGGCGAGGGCTTCGACGACGGGGCGCTCGCCGACCGCACCGCGCTCGATGAGGAGGCGGCCGAGCGGCGGGCCCTCCGGGCTCTGCGAGTCGAGCGCGGCCTTCAGCTCGCCGCGCTTGACGGCACGGGCTTGGACGAGCAGCTCGCCGAGGCGCTTTCCCCTGGGGGAAGCACCGTCGTCGTGCCCGTCCCGCCCGTCTGGCCCGCCCGCCACGGGCGTATGACCGTTGTGTCCGGTGTCGAGGTTGTCGTCGGGGAGGGGCCGGTCGGAACCACGCCTGCGGACGCGCACGCTCATGGGTGCAACCTTTGCTGGCCGAGCCAACGGAGGGAGCTACGGAAAGCCAACGGACGCCCAACTCGACCGCTCGTGGCGTTCGGACGTCACCGCGAGTGGGGCTACTGTACGGCGATGACCAGCGCCGCGGGCGGGCCGGTCGCGCGGGTCTTGGTGGTCGACGACGACCCTGCGATCCGTGATCTCCTCACAGCCGGATTGGCCGAGGACGGCTATCGCGTCGACACCGCCCCTGATGTCCCGACGGCGCGTACGAAGCTCGCGTCCACGCCCTCGCCCGAGCTCGTCATCCTCGACATCCTGCTGGCCGGCGACGACGGACTCGGCTTGCTCGGCGACATCCGCCGTACGAGCAGTGTCCCCGTGATCCTCCTGACCGGCAAAGGGCGCGAAACCGACCGAATCGTCGGCCTCAAGCTCGGTGCCGACGACTACGTGGTGAAGCCGTTCTCGCTCGGCGAGCTGTCGGCCCGCATCGAGTCGGTGTTGCGGCGGGCCAACCCGAAGCCGGCCAACCCGACGAGAGACTTCGGCCGTCTCGCCGTCGACACCGCGACGCGCGAGGTGCGCGTCGACGGCGAGGTGCGGGAGACGACGGCCAAGGAGTTCGACCTGCTCGCGTTCCTCGTCAACTCGCCCCGGCAGGTCTTCAGCCGTGAGCAGATCCTCGACCACGTGTGGGGGTCGTCGTCCGAGTGGCAGGACAGCGCCACGGTCACCGAGCACATCCGGCGCATCCGCAAGAAGATCGAGGACGACCCCGACAAGCCGCGCTGGATCGCGACGGTGCGCGGCGTGGGCTACCGCTTCGAGCCGTAGCCGGGGCGAAGGGCTACGGCTCGTGGCGGCGGGGCGGGCCTGCGTAGTCGAGCCGCCGTGACGGCGCTCGCTCCGCTCGCTACGACCCGGACCGGCGGGGACGGCGGCGGCCGGCGAACAGCAGCACGCTGCCGAAGAAGATGAACGAGCCGCCGAGCGTGGCGAGGCCGAAGGCGTCGGTGCCGGTCTTGGGCAGCTCGGGCCGTTGCAGCACGACGCCGAGGACGATGGTGATCGCCAACGACGCCGAGTCGCTCACTTGCGTGCCGAGGGCGTCGGTGCCGACGGCCTTGCCCACGTTGACGGTGGGCGACGACTCGTCGACCGTCATCGTCTTCGTGAACGTGTGCGACGCACCGGGGGCGAGCGACGTGACGACGCCGATGGCGCCGAGCACGTCGTCGGTGACGACCACGTTGCTGAGCGTGGCGTTACCGGTGTTGGTGACGACGTAGGTGAACGTCACCGTGTCGGCCACGGCGACGGACGCAGGGTCGGCCGTCTTCGTGATCTTCAGAGCCGGGTGCAGGATCGCCAGCGTGTGCTTGCTCTCGGACGTAACCGTACGCAGCAACGGGTCGAGGGCGTCGACCGTGGCGGTGTTCGTGAGCGAGCTGCCGTCGGCCGCGGTCACGACGTGGTTGCACGTGTAGGTCCACACCTCGCCGGGTTCGAGGACGTCGTCCTGGTTACCGCCGGTCTTGGTCTTCAGCACCGCCGGCGAGGCGCATGCCGGGTCGGACACCGTCACGTCGGTGAGCGGGTGGTCGCCGGTGTTGACGACCGTGAGGACGTACTCGATCGTGTCGCCCACGTGCGCGTTGTCCGGGCCGGTCTTGGTAAGGCTGACCTGCGCGTTGACCGGCCTCACCGACGTCGTGTCGTCCGCGGTCACGACCCGACCGAGCTGGTCGGTGGCGGCGACGGTCGCGATGTTGGTCTCGGGCTGGTTCGCCGTGGACGTGTAGGTGCACGTGAACGACGCGGCGGGCGCCAGCGCGGAGCCGATGCCCTGCGTACACGCGGCCAGGATGTTCGGGTTGAGCGTGTCCGCGAGCTGGTCGATCGTGAGCGGGAGCGAGCCCGTGTTGGTGATCGTGAGCGCGTAGTTCAACGTCGAGCCCGCCGCGACCAGCAGCGGCGACGCAAAGGTGGGATGCACGCCGTTGACGAGCTTGGTGAGCGAGATCGACACGGACTGGCGGACGTTGACGAAGTTGACCGTCAACGTCTGCCCGAGCGCGACCGTCACCTTCTGATCGGCGGCCGTGTCGTGGCCGGCCGGCGTGGTGGTCTCACGCACCCAGTAGGTGCCGGCGGGAAGGATGCCCGTGATCGAGCACGTGCCCGCGCCCGTGGCGCCGCTGGTGCACGTCTTGCCCGCGACAGCGGTGCCGATCACGCCGGCGTTGTCGTTGAACAGGCCGAACGTGGCACCGGACAGCACGTTGCCCGCGTCGTTCCTCTTGACGATGGCGATCGTGGCGGGCCGGCGGTTGTCGACGAGCGTCGCGTTGGCCGTGCCGCCGAGCGTGACGGTCACCGGCATGCTGGTAGCCGTGCTGTAGCCGGTGGGCGTCACCGTCTCGACCACCCAGTAGTCGCCGGGCGGCAGGATGTTCGAGATCGTGCACGTGCCCGCCACCGTGGTGCAGAACATGCCGGGGACGGCCGTGCCGGGAGCGCCGGCGTTGTCGGTGTAGAGCGTGAGAACGGCGCCGTCGACGGGATCGCCGATGTCGTCTTCCTTCGTGATCGCGACGCCGCCTGCCTGGCGCGGGTTCACGAAGGTGTACGGCCCCGCAGGCGTGTTGCCGGCAAGCCCAACGGTCACCTTCTGCGCCGCAGCGGGACCGCTGTGCCCGGCCGGCACGGAGTCCTCAACGATCCAGTACGTGCCGGGAAGGACATTGCTGATCGTGCACGTGCCGGCGACGGTGGTGCAGGTCATGCCCGTGACCGCGACGCCGGGCGCGTTGGCCACGTCCGTGAAGAGCTTGAAGACGGCACCCGCGAGCGGGTTGGCCGGGTTGGCGTCGTCGGTCTTGTTGATCACGACCGAGCCGCAGTTCGAGACGGTCGCCGAGGCGCGTGTGGTGAAGTCCTTCATGGCCGAGCCGAACGTGACCGAAGCGCGACTCTTGGCGAACGCGCCAGCGAACGACGTGCAGACACCGGTCTGCATCAGGCCTGACGCGGTCGCGTTAATCACCATCTCACCGAAGTCGCCCCCCGCGTTGACGGATCCCTCGGCGTTGGTCGTCAGCGTCGTCGGTGCGCTCCACGCGCCGGCCGATGCCGTGCCGACCCACGAACGCGACGCCAGCGTGACGGTGCCGCCGCCGCCGGTGAAGTCGTAGGTGATGAGCAGGTCGCCGGCGGTGCGGGCCGGCTGGTGGGACCCGCAGGACGGAGCGTCGGCCGACGACTGGTTCAGCTCGAAGTCGAGCGTGGTCGTGCCGCTCGTCGTCATGCGGTGCCAGCCGAGGTAGATGAACACGCCCGACGCGTTGTTCTGGGACCCGAAGTAGAAGGTGTCGATGTCGCTCGCGTTCGGCGCGGTGCCGGTAGCCACGACCGGGCAGATGTCGTCGTCGGTCGACCCACCCGAGTAGTTCGTGGTGTCGGAGGTGCCCGTCGGGTCGGAGATCGCGACGGCACCCGCTGCGACGTCACTCGTGGGCGACGCGTCCGCGCCGTTGAAGCTGCTGCCTGGCAACGTCGCAAGTGCGGGCCCGCTCGTCGCGAACACCGTCCCGCTGCCGAGCAGCGCCGCGGCTGCGACGACGCTCGCCCACGAGCGGAAGAGGCGGTGGGTCCTGGGTGCGGTTGCGTTCATGTGCCTACCTCTTCCTCTTGGTTGGTGAACCTGCCGTAGGTCCGCCGGGTGCCAATTGCTTCACGGTGCCGACGAGCTCGTCGAGCGACGTCGGCTTGCGCAAGTACGCATCCGCGCCCGCGGCCATCGCCGCGCTGCGGCTGCGTTCGCCGGTGCCGGTGAGAACGATCACCCGCGTGTGCGGGCTCGCTTCCTTCACGGCCGGCAAGACGTCGACGCCGCCCAAGCCGGGCATGTCGACGTCGAGGATGAGAACGTCGGGTTGGTCGGCGGCCGCCAGCGCGATCGCCGCGTGGCCGTCGCTGCCCTCGTCGATCACCTGGATCTCGGGGTCGCTGTCTTCGAGCTGATGACGCAGGACCCAGCGCACGCGGTCCTCGTCGTCGACGATCACGACGGTGATCGGCTCGCGCAAGTCGATCTCTTCGACGCCGTCGAGCCCGTTCTCGGCACTCATGAGATGATCACCTCTTCGGTGTCGACGTTGATGGTGACGCCGAAGTCGGTGTAGGAGACCCGGGCCTGGTAGGTGCCGTTACTCAGAGCGTTGGAGTTGCCGGTCGTCCATGTGCCGTTGGGCCCGACGGAGCCGGACAGGGTGGCCGTGGCGTTCGAGGAGGTGCACGGCGCCGCGCTCGACAGGCACAAGTAGACGGGGAACGCCGTGGTGTGCGCCAGGTCCGTCGTGCCCGATGCCTTGACCTTGTTCGGGTTCTGGCCCTGGCCGACGCTGTCCAGCGATGCGGTGATGGTGGCGACGTAGTTGAAGGTCGTGGTGGCGGCGTAGGTGCCGGCGGCCTGCGTGTTGGTGAGGGTGTCGACCGTCTGGACCCGCACCGTGTAGCTCGACTTGGTGGACAGCGTGACCGGGAGGCTCCACGTGGTCGACGTGCCGAGCGGCGACGCCAGCGTGGCGTTGGTGAAGACCTCGGTTGCCGAGGCGAACGACGAGCCGTTCCAGTAGTCGCCCGAGCCCTGCTGGATCGAGACTTTCACCGTCTGCACGCCGGTGGTGTCGGAAGCGGAGCCGCACAGGTCGTTGGTGGCAGCCGTACCGCAGCCGGCGGTGAACTCGGAGGCGTTGTAGTTGCTGCCGTTGGCGGGGAACGTGATCGTTGCCGTGGGTGCCGTAGCGTCGGCGGCGGCGACCGTGACACTGTTGCTCTTGTCGCTCTCGGCGCCTCTCCAGTTGTCGCGAATGGGCGTGACGCTGTACTTCCACGTGCCGACGGCGACACCGGTCTCGGTGCACGTGAGCGCGGTGATCGTGCCGAAGCAACCGGCGCCGATCGTCTGCAGCGCGTTGGTGACCGCGTCGTAGCGCTTGACCTCGTAGCCGGAGACGGCAGCACCGCCCACGAGCGTGCTCGCGTCCCAGCTCACGGTGACGGACGAACCACTCGCGGAAGCGGTCGGGGTGTTGCCACCACCGACGGATGTTGCCTTCGCTAGCGCGTTGCCGGAGCCGTCCGCGGACAGCCACGCGGCATGCGCGATGCCGCCGCTGAGCGTGGCGGTGACCATCACGGCGACGGCGACGAAGGCGCGCTTCATGCCTTCGTGACCTCGGCGGAGAAGGTGAGGGGGAACGTCGCGCCCTGGCAGGTGTCGGGCGCGGTGGCGATGAGCTCGATCGGGATGCCTGCGGCGCCTGACGCGCTGCCGTCGACAAGGACGGGAGCAGGCAAGGGCTGGATCGAGAGGTTGGCGACGCTGCAACCCGCAGTCGCCGCGGTCGCCCTGACCGAGATCGCGTTCACGCTGACGGTGAACGGGTTCGGGTTGGTGAGCTGCACGAGCAGCGTTCGTTCCTGACCGGGGACCAAGTCGGTGATCGACCCGGAGATGGGGAAGCGGGTGGCGAGACCCGTGCTGTCGGGCTTGCCCGGGTCCGCCGGGCGGCGGCCGTTGGTCGAACCGGAGGAGGAGCCGCTGACCTGCGCACCGAGCACCTCGGCCGGGCGCCCGGTGCCGTCGCCGGTGGCGATGGCGATGGCGACGACGGCAGCCGTGACACCGGCCAGAGCGACGAAGGCGGCCGAGGCGAACACGGTCGCCTTCGTCACCAACGTCGCTCCGAACACGGTACGCACCTACGTCTCCTCAGGAGTCAGTTCGAACAGGGAAGGGACTAGAAGTTCGCCGACTCGGACTTCACCGTGGCCGGGAGGCTGAAGTCCAGGTCCTGGCAGGCGTTGTCCGCCAAGGCGTCCATCGTGACGACGACGTCGTAGGTGCCGGAGTCGTCGGCAGGGATGGCAACGGTGCCGGCGGTGTCGTTCTGCGGGATGCCGGCAGGGTTGCTTCGAGTGGCGAAGTTCACCGTGCCGGGGTCGCAGTCACCCGACTCGGCGTTGCCCGAGCCTTGTGTGATGTCGGTGACCACGATGGGATAGGGGTTCGGGTTGGTGATCGTCACCGTGTTGGTGACGTTCGAGCCCGGATAGAGGGGCTGGGTGCTGTCGTTCGCCGACGACGAGGTGATGTCGGCGGCCACGGCGAGGTAACCCTCCGCCGTGCTGTCGCCCGATCCATCCGGGCTGGTCCACACCGCGCCGGCGATGCCGGCGGAGAGGGTCGCCACGACGGCAGTACCGAGGATGGCGCTCGCACGCTTGCTGATGCTGATGCTCTTCATGTCGATGATCTCCTGTGGATGCGGATGAACGTGTTGTCCATTGGGCGGCGGGTTCGCCACTCGCTCCGCATCAGACCCAGGCGACCAGCTACAGGTCTGCGCATCGTCACTTCGCCCCCGAGACCCCCTTGCGGACGTCCCGTTGCGTACGCAGAGTGCTGGGGTCCACTCATGGTGTCGCCAACAGCTTCACAACGCTTCCCCAACCGGACATTCACCCCAGGGGCGCGCAGTTGGGTTGCAGTTGACGATCCGTAGCGGGACACGTGTGGTGCGGATCCCAATGTTGCGCCCGTGAGCCGGAAGGACCCGCGCCCGTGACCAAGACCGCCAAGTTCGATTACTTCGCCATGACGCGCGACGGCGAGCGCGTCAAGGGCATCGAGCCTGCGACCGATCCCGCCGCCGCGCGCCACGCCCTCGTGGAGCGTGACCTCGACCCGATCAGCGTCGTCGAGCGCCGCTCGATCTGGCAGTTCGAGATCGTGCGGAAGAAGGTTCCCCGCAGGGAGCTGATGCACTTCTCCCGCCAGATGGCGGTGTTCCTGCGGGCGGGTGTGCCGATCCTCGAAGCGCTCGAGGTGATCTCCGAGGAGACTGCCAACAAGCTCTTCCGGACTGCCCTCGTCGACATGCAGGACTCGCTGCGCGGCGGCAGCACCTTCGCCGGCGCGGCTTCCTCGCACCCCGAGGCGTTCCCCTCCTTCTACTTGAGCATCCTGCGGTCGGCCGAGCTGACCGGCCAGCTCGACACCGTCCTCGACCAGCTGTCCGAGTACATCGACCGCGACCTCGAGGCCCGCCGCAAGATCACGTCCGCGCTGACCTATCCGAGCGTCGTCCTCGTGATGTCGATCATCACCGTCGTCGTGCTGACGGCGTTCGTGCTGCCGAAGTTCAAGACGTTCTTCGCCAACCTCGACGCCAAGCTCCCGTTGACGACGCGGGTGCTGCTGTCGGCCACGAACTTCCTCACCGACTGGTGGTTCCTGTTCGCCGGTACCGGCATCGCGCTCGTGGTGTTCGTGCTCGTCGCACTGCGCAGCGACAAGGGCCGCCAGATCGCCGACATCGCCATCTTCAAGATGCCCGTCCTCGGCGAGCTGCTGCGCAACGCGGTGCTCGAACGGTTCTGCCGGGTGTTCAGCTCGATGGTCGCCGCCGGCGTCCCGTTGCCCGACGCCATGGCCGTCACCGCCGAGAGCACGAACAACGTCGTCTACCGCCGCGGCATCGACGCGGCCCGCCAGCGCATGATCCGCGGCGAGGGCCTGGCCACGCCGCTGGCCGACACCGGCCTGTTCCCCGCAGCGGCTCGCCAGATGTTCCGCGTCGGCGAGAACACCGGCACGCTCGACCAACAGCTCGACACCGCGGCCATCTACTTCGAGCGCGAGCTCGACTACAAGATCAAGCGTTTCACGAACCTGTTCGAGCCCGCCGTCATCATGGCCATGGGCGTCGTCGTCGGCTTCGTCGCCATCGCGCTCGTCTCCGCCATGTACGGCATCTTCCGGCAGGTCCAGGTCTGACCGTGCTCGGTCGCGTGCCCGCCACGGCTACCCGCGACGCCGGCGAGTCCCTCGTCGAGGTGCTCCTGTCGATCGCCCTCATGGGCATCGGCTTCGCCGCGGTGCTCGGCGCCATGCAGCTCGGGCTTGTCGGCTCCGACGTGCATCGCAACCAGGCGACGTCCGAGACGGTCATGCTGAGCGCGGTCGAGAAGGTCAAGTCGCAGAGCGAGTACCAGGCTTGCGCGGTCGCCAACGATGCTGCCTACCTGCCCGACGCTCAGAGCGTTGTCCCGGTGGGGTGGGCGGCGAGCACCGTGAGCATCCCGTCCGTCCAGTACTGGAACGGCACGGGGTTCCAGAGCGGGGGCTGCGCCTCGCTCGAGGCCATCGCCCCGATCCTGCGGATCCAGCTGATAACCGTTCAGGTCACGAGCCCCAGTGGCAACGCGACCGAGTCGATGTCCTTCGTGAAGCGCGGATGACCCGGATGACGCGCAGGACACGGCCGACGATGCCCACCCCCGCCCGTGGCGACGACGGCTTCACGTTGATCGAGGTCCTGGTCGCCACCGCGATCAGCATCATGGCCATGGGCGCGGTCACGACCGCGTTCATCGTCGGGCTCAGCACGAGCGACACGACGACGACCCGCCTGGCCGCGTCGAACGACGCGCAGATGCTCGCGTCGTACCTGCCGAGCGACATGCTCAGCGTGTCCCGCACGGGCGTCGACACCGGCGCGTCGACGGCGACGGGTTGCAACGACACCGTCGTCGCCAGCGAGAACCACACGACGAGCCGCAACTGGCTGCGCCTGCAGTGGAGCCAGGACGTCGCCGGCACGATCACCAACTACTCCGCCTCGTACCGCACGCGCTCGTCGACCGACTCGTGGCAGCTCATGCGCTACTTCTGCAGCGGCGCCGACCTCGCCACGGCCGCGCCCGAGACGTTGGTCGTCGCCCACGGCCTCGCCGATCCCGCGGTCAACGCGCCGTCGGTGACGTGCTCGCTGGCTGGTGTCACGATCGCGTGTGGCTCCGGCGTCGATGAGGTCGACGTCGGGCTGACCACGAGCGAGGGCTACGCGTTCACCGTCTCGGGCTCGCGCCGCACGCCCGACCCCGTGGTCGTCGTCCCGCCGCCCGCCGTCGTGCCGGACCACTTCCTCGTGAGTGCCCCCGCGAGCACCACCGCCGGCAGCTCGTTCGACGTCACCGTCACCGCGGTCGACGCCGGCGGCGCCACGCTCACCGGCTACCGCGGCACGGTCCAGTTCACGAGCAACGATCCGACGGCCACGCTGCCTCCCAACACGGTGTTCACCGCCGCCAACAACGGCGTTCGCACCTTCACCGGCCTCATCCTCAAGAAGGTGGGTAGCAGGGTCATCACCGTGAAGGACACCACCACCACGACGGCCACGGGCACGGCGACCGTCGTCGTCACCGCCGGCCCGCCCAGCAAGCTGACGTGGACCGGGTCAACGCCGTCGTGCGCCTCGGGGACTGCCAACGTCGGCAACGGCACCTTCGTCTCGAACGTCGGCCTGCTCGACGCCTACGACAACACGGCGGTCAACGCCACAGGGACCACCGTGACCATCGCCCTCACCAGAACAGGACCAAACGGCGGGACGCTCAGTCCCGCAACGCTCACCATCGCGAACTCGGCAACGCAGACCGCTGGGACCGTCACGTCCAACCCCGCCAACGGCAACAAGACCGACACCGTCACGGCGACGGCCGTCGGCCAGACCTGGAGCGCTGTCTCCTGTGAGGTGAGCTCGTGATCGCCCTCCGGCGCCCCGGGCGCCGCCCGGCCGACGACGACGGAGCGATCCTCGTGATCGTCCTCATCGTCGTCACGGTCATCGCTCTCATCGTTGCCGCGGTCGCCTCCCAGACCGAGGTGAGCATTCGCCGCACCACCGTCGTGCGCAGCCATCTGGCCAAGGTGTACGCGGCGGACGCCGGCATCGAGCACGCCATCCAGTCCCTCAAGCGCGACAACACGATCTGCCCCGATCCGGCCCACGAGTACGACTTCCCCGACCAGACGTTCAACGGCCGCACCGTCTCCATCCACTGCAAGACGCTCAGCGGCTCGGCCAACGGGCTCCTCGGCTACGCGGTCGTCGTCCTCGATCCCGTGGACAGCCTCACGACGCAGGGCGCCGTTGGCACCTCGAAGCAGATCGACGGGCCCGTCTACGCCGTGCGGTTCCCGTCGTCGGTCGACGTCTCCGTGACGCTCGGCGACGTCACCGAGCAGACGGGTCGTTGCCTCACCGACGCCGACATCCCGTCTTCGATGTCGGTCGCAACCGGCTTCGCCTTCCGCTGCGTGCCGGTCGAGCCCGCGCCGAGCCCGGAGCATGCGCTGCCGGCTTCGATCCCGGCGGTTGCCCCGCTGCCGGACACGACCGCCGTGCCCGGCTGCAAGATCTTCAAGCCGGGGACGTACACGCTTGCGACGAAGCCGGTGCTCGCCGCCGACAACTACTTCGCCAGCGGCGTCTACTACTTCGCCGGCATCGGCACCCTCTCGGTGACGACCCAGCACGTCGTGGGCGGCCAGCCCGCAACGGACGAGACGGTCCTCAACGCGGGCGGCGGGGCCTGTGCCACCGACGCGCAAGCGGGCGTGACCGGAACGACGACGGGTGTGAAGTTCATCCTCGGCGGCAACTCGAGCATCCTCACGGACGACCCGTCGGGCAGCGTCGAGCTGTTCACCCGGGACGGCGGCAACGTCGCCGATGAAGGGACGCAAGGCGTCAGCTTGCAGACCGTCCCCACGGGCACCGCGTTGCCCTGGCTGGCGAGCACGCTCGGAGCGGGCGACGCCGTGCTCCGCGTCGGCAACGGCAACAACCCGGCCCTCTCGATCCATGGGATGGTGTACGTCCCCAACGCCCTCGTCGACTTCAGCGCGACGAACTCGTCCGAGGCGCAGCTCCGCGGCGGCGTGGTCGCCGCCCGGCTGAAGCTCCAGAGCAGCGCCAGCGCCAGCGGCCTCGCCGTGTCGGTGAACGTCGGCCGCGGCCGCAGGCACATCGTCCTCACTTCGACGGCAAAGGGGGTGACCGACGGAGGACGCGATGTCATCGCTACCGCAGTGCTCGACATTGTCAGCAACGCAACACGCGACGTGTCGATCGAGTCCTGGAACACCACCTAGCAGTGCAGCCCTAGCAGCACCAGAACCCAGTCACGCACCGAGAAAGAAGGACAACAACACCATGTGGAAGCAGCTCCGCAACAAGAGGAACGGCGAGGACGAGGGCTTCACGCTCATCGAGCTCCTCATCGTCATCATCATCCTCGGCATCCTGGCCGCCATCGTCGTGTTCGCCATCGGCAGCACGCGCAAGGACGCCGTGGCCAGCTCGTGCAAGACCGACGCCAAGTCGATCCAGCTCTCGCTCGAGGCGCAGAAGACCAAGGTCGGCAAGTACCCCATCGAGACCGCGGCGGTGGTTGGTCCGGCCAGTGCGCTCGCACCCTCATCGGGCGCGCTGTTGCGTACCTGGCCAGGTGGCGCGGCTGAGACCGACGACTACCGCTTCACCTACTCGAGCAACGCTGATGGCTCGACATATTCGGTGAAGATCGACGGCGCGTCCGTTGACGGTCTCCCCAATCCGGCCTTCACGCAGCTCGTCGACTCGGCGGCCGCGGCATGCACTGACGCCTAGCTAGTCACGGTCCCAGTAGGTCAGTAGCTGCACCACGCCTGCTTCCGGCGCCCGGTGTCCGGCTCCTTCGCCGGGCGCCGGGCAGGCGCGTGTGCAGTCAGTGCACGTTTCGCGTGCTCAGTGCGTGATCTCCATGCGCAGCCCGGTGTCGTCCCACAGGGGCACATCGGGCAGGCGGTGGGCGGCCTTCGAGGCGATGCGCCTCGCGGTCCAGAGGTCGGCAAGGGCGTCGATCACGTGGCTGTGGTCGACGCCCTTGACGCGTACGTCGAGCACAGTGTTCGCCTCGCGGAACTTCGTCTCCAGCAAGCCCCGCCGTTCCTTGTAGCCGACGGAGCTGCGCTTTGGGAAGCGGAGCGCGGTGTTGTCGTTCAGCTGGTGGAACGTGAGCTCGGGGTTGACCTCGTAGACGCTGCGCTGCCAGTACGGCTCGATGGCGTCGTCGACCTCGCGGATGAGGGGCATGAGGCTCCACGTAACGGGGCTGAGCGTGCCACCGTTGGCGGCGCGTGCCTTCTTGTAGGTGCGGGCTTGCGTGGCTGCTCTGGTGGGCACCGGTGTGATCGCCGCCAACCGGGGCCACCCGAGCACTTGCCGGGCCGCCCGGTCGCAGGCGCGGCCACCTTGCTCTTGAGTCGCGAGCAGCCCGATGGGCGCGTGGACGGCGACGACCGTGAACGCCGGCTTGTGGTCGAGCACGTCGATGAAGCGCTCGAACAGCAGCGGTGATTGTGGGAGGAGCGTGATCCCCTGCAGCCGGCCGGTGACGACCAGCCAGCCCCGTGGGCAAGGCTCGACGCCGGCCAGCAGCTTGTACGGGAGTGTGGCGCCCCGGTGCAGGACCGGCTGTGGCACGGCCCGGAGGTTAGCCGCCGACTTTCACGCAGCGATTTCGACCTCAGTTGGGTCAGGCGTAGTCGAAGTGGAGGGTGCGGCCTTGCAACCAGGGGGACGGTGGTGGCGGCGGGGATGTCGGCAGCGCGGAGCACGGGTGAGTAGGTTCGTCGGTAGTTGCCGGTGCGGTCGAGGGTCACGGTCTTCCACGCTTTGGGGTCGATGGTGTTGATGTGGTTCACGAGCGACGCGCGCCTACTCGCCTTCTCCGGCGACATCGCCACATGACAGGAAGTGCGTTGACTTCCACGCCTCGATCCCGGCGGCAGAGGGCACCCCGAGCGGGGCGGCGTCGAACGTTATGGGCGCATGTGCGGTAACGCCGGTGGACCGTACGAGTATCCGTCGATCCGGCGCGTCTCTTGGTCGCGCGCTATGTCGTGGGTCGGCGTGGCACGAAGCGCTTGAGCTTTCCGGTGGGCAGTCTTTCGATCGCTGCCACGTGCTCGACCGTCACGCGTGGTTCGGCAAGACCGAGGCCGGCGAGCTTGTGCTCCAGCTCGTGCTCGAGGAC
>Ga0299907_10000174_pt1 | contig 27427 bp, 34 predicted proteins | sample RVTome_16_FD_198680 | JGI IMG/M metagenome (GOLD analysis project Ga0299907, IMG submission 198680) | Soil microbial communities from uranium-contaminated site in the Upper Colorado River Basin, Wyoming, United States - RVT152D67 (version 2) ...
AGGACCGTACGGGCCGATATCGCCCGCTGCCGCATCGCCGACCTCCAGTCGCTCTCACCGCCGGGCAGGTCGATCTCGCCGAAGACCACGTCGACCATGCCGTCAAGGAGCTCGCTCTTGTTGGCGATGTGGTTGTAGAGCGACATCGCCTCGACGCCCAGGACCTCGCCGAGCTTGCGCATGCTCAGGGACCCGATCCCGCTCTCGTCGGCGAAGGCGACCGCGGCACGCAGCACACGCTCTCGGCTCAGCGGGGTCCGAACCTCTGGCTTCGGCCGGGTCGGAGCTACCATCGCCGTCCTCTCCTGTCCTCGCGAGTTGACGAACTTACGACGTAAGTATACGGTGACTTACGACGTAAGCCAACAATGAGCAATCGGAGATCTCGATGAAGACAGCGCCCGACCGCCACATGGAACCGATACGCAGCGACGCAACGATGAAGGCGATCGTCCAAGACGCTTACGGCACCGACGAGACCGTGCTCCGACTCACCGAGATCGACCGGCCCACGCTCGACGACGACGAGATCCTGGTGCGGGTGGCCGCCGCCAGTGTGGACAAAGGCACCTGGCACCTGATGACCGGCCTGCCGTACGCGATGCGCCTCGCCGGCTTCGGCGTTCGCAGCCCCAAGGCTCCCAATCCCGGCCGCAGTTTCGCCGGGACGATCGAGTCCGTCGGCAAGGACGTGACCGAGTTCAAGCCAGGCGACGAGGTCTACGGCACGTGCGACGGGTCCTTCGCCGAGTATGCGCGCGCCCAAGCGAGCTTGCTCGCACCCAAGCCGGCGAACCTCTCTTTCGCACAGGCCGCGGCCGTCCCCATCTCCGGGGTCACCGCGCTCCAGGCCGTCCGCAAGGCACAGGTGCAGCCAGGGCAGCGTGTGCTGATCGTCGGTGCGTCGGGAGGCGTGGGCACCTTCGCCGTCCAGATCGCCAAGGCCTTCGGTGCTGAAGTCACCGGCGTGTGCAGCACCGCCAAGACCGACCTGGTCCGATCCCTCGGCGCAGACCACGTCATCGACTACACGCGCGACGACTTCACCAGCGGCGAGCAACGCTACGACGTCATCCTCGACACCGGAGGCAACCGCCGGCTGTCACACCTCCGTCGAGCTCTCACCCCGCGAGGAACACTCGTGATCGTCGGCGGCGAAACCGGTGGACGCTGGCTCGGCGGGTTCGACCGCTCCCTTCGAGCGGCGCTGTTGTCCCCACTGGTGAGCCAGAAGCTGGGCATGCTGGCCTCGAGGGAGAACGCTGAAGACCTCGTTGTCCTGCAGGAGCTCATCGAGTCCGGAAAGATCACACCGGCCATCGACCGCACCTACCCGCTCAGCGAGACTCCGCAGGCCATCCAGCACCTCCAGGACGGTCGCGCCCAGGGCAAGGTCGTCATCACGATCTGACGGGTTGTCTCCTGCGGTGCGCCACTTGCGGCGCGGACAGTGGCAGCGACCAGGAAGCGGCCACGCCCGCCCTCACCAAGGTGTGGGTGTGCGCTATCGGCGGTCGGGCCCGAGATCCGCGATGAGTTTCGGAGCCCGGGCCGGTCTGTGTTGACACCAAGGAAGGGGCTGCGGCGTGAGCGCACCTGAAGTCCTGATGGAAGGGATCGTGTTCGGCGAGTCACTGCGCTGGCACGAAGGGCGCCTCTGGTTCTCCGACTGGGGCGCGAACCAGGTGATCGCGTTGGGCACCGATGGCAGCCATGAGGTGGTCGTGGCCGTTCCGTCGTTCCCGATGTGTATCGACTTCCTGCCCGACGGGCGGCTGCTGGTCGTGGACTCGGCGCAACGACGGCTGCTGCGCCACGAGCCCGGCGGGTCGCTGGTCCAGCATGCCGACCTTTCCGAGGTCTCGGGGAAGCCGTGGAACGACATCGTGGTGGACGACCGAGGCAACGCTTATGTCAACAACATCGGATTCGACTTCCCCGAAGGCGACTTCGCGCCGGGCCTCGTCGTGCTCGTCACGCCGGAGGGTCGTGTCGCTCAAATCGCCGACGGCCTCGCGTTTCCGAACGGGATGGCGATCGCCCCGGACGGCCAGACGCTGATCGTTGCCGAGTCGTACGCCGACCGGCTCACGGCCTACGACATCGGCGGCGACGGCGGCCTTGACAACCGGCGGGTGTGGGCGGAGACGCCCGGCGACCATCCGGACGGGATCTGCATCGATGCCGAGGGCGCTGTCTGGTACGCCGACGTCGGCAACCAGCACTGTGTGCGTGTGCGCGAAGGTGGTGAGGTGATGGCGACGGTGGACCTGGACCGGGGCGCCTTCGCCTGCGCCCTCAGTCGCGGGGCGGACCCGCACCTGTTCGTCGTCGGCCAGAACTGGGGCGGGGCCGAGTCGTCGGAACCCAGCGGGCGGGTCGTGGCGTTCCCGGCGCCCGCGCCGGGCGCAGGAAGGCCTTGACGAGCGGACCGTCCATGATGAGTCCATCGTCGCGTGGCGATCTCACAGCCGGGGTGAGGCGGATCCTGAAACGCCGGCGTGGCGCACTGCCACGTCTCGCGTGATTCCTCGCAGTCCCAGCGCTTGACCTCGCACGTTTACGCGCCACCGCCCAGCCACGCGTCATGGCCAGACCTTTCACTGACGCGTCACGGGCGAGCAGAATTCTGGTCGTGACGCACGAGCAACGGGAGCCCGCCAGGACGCCGGGGTTACGGACGACTCGGGTGGAGGCGTTCAGCGACGGCGTCTTCGCCATCGCCATCACGCTGCTGGTACTGGAGCTCGCGGTTCCGAGCGGTTCCGAGGACGATCTGCTCGGCGCGGTGCTGGACCAGTGGCCGTCATACCTGGCCTACCTGGTGAGCTTTGCGACCATCGGCGCGGTGTGGCTCGAACACACGGTCATCACCGAGTACTTGGATCGCGCCACGCCGATCCTCATCCGGTTGAATCTGCTGCTTCTGATGGTGGTGGCATTCCTGCCTTTCCCGACCCGGTTGTTGGGCGAGTACGTCGGCGAGGACGAACCCGCGCGGGTAGCGGTCACCATCTACGGCCTCAGTCTGTTCCTGGCCTCGGCGCTGGTGTCACTGCTGTGGCGTTATGCGGTGCGGGAGCAGCTGATCCGGCCTGACTTGGCCGACGCGGACGTGAAGATGCTCACCAAGAGGCTCACGCCCGGGTTGGCCGGTTACGTCGCGATGATCGTGCTGAGGCTGCTCCTGCCGGTGCTAGCCGTGCTCGGCTACCTGGCAATCGCGGTGTACATCATCGTTCCTTTTGGTGCGCTCCGGCGCCGGGCCGCCGCTGCTTGACCGAGAGGCGCGCAGGTCCGCCAGCGTCCACGTCCTGACCGCCGTCCGCGGATGAAGCACCCGCGGACGTGTTGCAAGCGGCGCTCGGGGAGGCGATGCGATACAACTACCCGCTCGCAACGATCTGCTTCGGCTGGGTCAGCCGCCAGTGGTTCCCGAACGGGTCGCGGAACCCTGCATCGATGCCGTAGAAGCGCTCCTCTGGCTCATCGATGAACCCCACGCCCCTCGCCTTGAGCTCCTGGAATGTGGCCCGGCAGTCATCCGTGGTGAGCGCTCCGGGTCCCAGGTAACCGGTCGCGACCAGCGAACGGATCTGCTCGGCCGCCTCGCCGTCCACGACCGGCGGCGACGGGTCGACCAGCATGATCGGCACCTCGGGTCGATCCGGAGAGTGGACGGTGAGCCAGCGGACACCGTCTCGGACCATGTCCACGCCGACCTGGAGGCCAAGCTTGTCCGTGTAGAAATCGCGCGCCTCGTCCATGTCGAGGACGAAGACACACACCAGACCGACACCGGTGATCATGCGCAGGCTCCTCATCAGCAAAATCGGCGCGCCTCGGCACATCCGGCGGCCCTCGCGTGCCGGGGAGCGTTCATCGCCCGGTGAACGCGGCCACCGCCGGTGCCAGAGCGGCGCCGGCCACATTGTGGTCCTGTCCGTCGAGGGTCTCATGGAGCGCCCCAGGAATGGTGGCTGCGACCTGCGCAGCAGCCTTTCGCAGGGATTCCGGGCTCTCCGAGCCGGCGAGGACGAGGGTGGGAACGGCGATCCGGCCGTATCGCTCACCCGGGATCGTGCTGTCGCCCATCACGGCGGCGTCGTAGGCGAGCGTGGGAGCCAGGCTCTCACCCAGCTTCCAGTAGGGCGACTGCCGCATTCCGGCGATCATCTGTTCCGGAAGGCCGACGCGCCGCATGAAGTGCGCCAGCGCATCGCCTCGGCGGCCTGCGGCGAGCAGCGCTGTCAGCTCGTCGGAGTACTCCTTCGCCTGCCGCGGGCCGTCGGAATCGACGCTGAACGGTGGCTCCCACATGACCAGCCCGTCGATCGGGATCCCGGCGGCTGCCGCTTCGGCCGCCAGCGCCGCACCCGATGAGAGCCCCACCACCGTCGCAGAGCCACCCACTGCGGCGAGGAGCACGTCGATGTCCTCGATCTCACGCTCGACGGCGAACGGCAGCGTGTCGCCGCTGTCGCCCCGGCCGCGGCGTCGTAGTTGAGCACCGTGAAGTGCCTGGCGAGCTCCTCGGCGATCGGTATGTCGATCGACCGGTCGCAGGACGCCCCTGCGACGAGGACGAGCGGCGCACCCTCGCCCAACTGGTCGAACGCGATCGTCGTGCCGTCCTTGGACTGAACCTTCTCCATCACAAGCCTCCGGTGAGATCGGCACGGTGTCTCCGCAGCCGTCGTCGCCGACGATAGGAAGCTCGGTCGGGCGTCGGCTTCTCGAAAACTGCCCAAGTACCCGCAGGTCACCCTCGCGGGCGCGTCCACATCCGCACGTAGCAGCTCGGCACCTTCGCCAGTTCGGCATGACCGTTCGCTGCCGGTAGGCGCTGGGACTGTCGCCGACGAAGCGCCGGAACTGCGTGCTGAACGAGCCGGGGCTGGAGAACCCGACGGCGAAGCACACCTCGGTGACCGACAGGTCGCCCGCACGCAGCAACGCCATGGCCTGTTCCATGCAACGGCTCATGAGGTACTGGTGCGGAGTCTCGCCGAACGCCGACGTGAAGCTCCGGCTGACATAGGCCTGGGATACCGACGCGCTACGGGCGAGGGCGGCAACATCGAGCTGCTCCGCGTACGCGCGGTCGATCAGGTTCGCGCACGCGGAGCAGGTGGCGCGACAGCGGAACGGCCGGACGGTTCACGTCTCTGATCCTGACGCATGGTCGGAGGTGCGTCACCCGGTGCCGACGGTCAGACCATGTACTGGTCGTGCCGGGCGTAGAACTCCGTCCACTCCGCGTCGGTCAACGTCCGGCCCGATGCGTGGATCTGGGCGATCTCGGTGAAGAACCGCTCCCGCGGGATGCCCGGCGCAAACAGGATGAGCATGGTGGCGACCGCGTCGCCCTCGTTGCGGAATGCGTGGATCCCACCCTCGGGCACGTACAAGTAGTCACCGGGGATCGCGTCCACCCAGTCGGCACCGTCGAACAGCCGCATCGTGCCATCGAGGATGTAGAACGCCTCGGAGAAGGTTCGGTGCATGTGCGCCTGTGGCCCGGCCAGTGGCTTCACCTCGTACCGAAACAGGCCGTACTGCCCGTTGGTCATCGACCCGGGTGCGACGAACCACGACGGCGACTCCACCGGTGGCCGCTCCACTGAGGACAGCGGACGGAAGCGGGCACTGACTTCAGGAGTCTCACCGAGAAACGTCATGACGTGATCCTGCCCACGTGTGCGCCGCCGCACTAGGAATGGCGCAGCGCCCTCACGACCGGCCCTACCGCGAGACCTACCCCGCCGCCTGACACCATGCGTGGCGCGAGACGCTCGGACATGGATGCGCGCTTCTCGGCCATGGGCAATCTCACCGCTGGTCGGTTGCCTGGAGGCATGACCACTCACGACCACATCCAGCACCTCCAGTCCCGCCCGACCGGAATGTCCGACACGACGTCCGGCACGATCCTCGTGACCGGCGGCACCGGCAAGACCGGCCGCCGGATCGCGGAGCGGCTCGCAGCCCGCGGGCAGCCGATCCGTGTCGGGTCCCGAGCCGGCCAGCCACCGTTCGACTGGGCCGAGCGATCGACCTGGGGGGCGGCCGTTCGCGGCGTCGGCGCGGCCTACCTGTCATTCTTCCCGGACCTGGCAGTGCCGGGCGCAGCCGACACCGTCGCCGACTTCGCCGATGTTGCGGTGCGGGCCGGCGTCCGGCGGCTGGTGCTGCTCTCCGGCCGCGGGGAGGCCGAGGCGCAGCGCGCGGAGCGGGCCGTTCAGCAGGCCGGCGCGGACTGGACGATCGTGCGGGCAAGCTGGTTCAACCAGAACTTCAGCGAGAACTACCTGCTCGACGGGATCCTGGCCGGAGAGCTGGCCCTGCCGGTGGGCGCCGTACCGGAGCCGTTCGTCGATGCCGAGGACATCGCCGACGTGGCCTTCGCCGCGCTCACCGGGCACGAGCACGCCGGCCAGGTGTACGAGCTGACCGGGCCGGACCTGCTGACCTTCGACGACGCGGTGATCGAGATCGCTGTCGCCGCCGGACGCGAGGTCCGGCTGCTGCCGGTGACCATGGCGGAGTACACGGCCATGCTCGCCGAGCAGCAGGTGCCGGGCGACATCGCCGCGTTGCTGACCTATCTGTTCACCGAGGTCCTCGACGGCCGGAACGCCCACCTGACCGACGGCGTGCAGCGGGCTCTCCGCCGCGCGCCGCGCAGCTTCCGTGACTACTCGCGGCACACCGCAGGCACCGGCATCTGGACCACAGTGGCTGCGGCCGCCCGGTGATGACGGCACTGCGGTGCTGACCGGTCCACCCCTCACCGCTGCGGTCGAGCAGCTCGAGCCTGTACCGGCGGAGTTCCAGGTCGCCATCGCGGCCACCGTCGAGTGGGACGCCGCACCGAAGCCCGTCTGCGTTGCCCGCGCGGCCTGGGCTTGGTGGTCGAGGTCGGCCAGGAGCCCGTGACGACGCTGGAGACCCAGGTCACCAACCAGGACGGCGTGGTCGTCGTGAACGGGACGGCCGTGGTTTGGCGCGACCCGTGATTGCCGGCCATGCGCCACCATCGGTGCTGGCTGTGGAGTAACTTGACCCGGTCCGGCCGGCCTGCCGGGCGGCGGGTCTCGAGCGAGGGGAATCGCGATGGCTGCTCTCACTGTGTGGCGATTCGACAGCGTGGATGGTGCCGAGCGGGCGGAGGCGATCCTGCTCCGAATGGCCCGGGAGGGTGACATCAACATCCACGACGCGGCCATCGTCAGTTGGGCGTCCGGCCAGAAGAAGCCTCGGACCCGGCACCTGACCGACCTCACCGGCGAGAAGGCCGGCTGGGGTGCCTTTTGGGGATTCCTCTTCGGCCTGCTGTTCTTCGTGCCGCTGTTGGGAACCGCGGTGGGGGCGGGTGTGGGTGCGATGGCGGGCCACTTCGCCGACAGCGGGATCGACCGCGACTTCATCCGCTCTGTCCAGGACCAGGTCACGCCGGGCACATCGGCGCTGTTCCTGCTGTCCGACCACGCTGCGATGGGCAGGGCGAAACTGGAGTTCGTGGGATTGAACCCCGAGTTGATCTCGACGGACCTCAGCGAGGAGCAGGAGCGGAGACTGCGCGAGGCTTTCTCCGACAGCTGAGCCTCGGGACGCGCGAACGCAACAGTCCCTCAGCGTGTTGCCGACCTCGGTTGGCGCCGACGTCCTCAACATCGTGGTGTTGCAGGCGTGAACGGGCAGGCCTGGTCATCCGCGCCTGCCACTGAGGCGATGACCGAGGCTCAGGTGGTGGTTCCCAGCGGGTTCGGTCCCGGCGACGCCGCGTCCAGGTCCGGCGGCCGCAGCCGGTACACCTGAAGCCGCAGGCCGAAGTACTTCTCCGTCTCGCCGACCCATTCCATGCCGATCCGGCGAACGGTCGCCTCGGCCCGACGGTTGGCTGGGCGGACCACGGCGAGAACCTCGTCGATCCCCTGGCTGAATGCCCATCGTGCGATCGCGCGACCCGCCTCGGTCGCATATCCGTGTCCCCATGCGGACGGGTGCAACAGCCAACCCATCTCCAGGTCGACGTCGCCCGGTGGTAGCGGAAGGAGGATCGCGCCGCCGACCAGGCGACCGTCGTCCCTCGACTCGATGGCCCAGCGTCCAGCAGGAGGGATCATCCGGGAGTCCTCGGCGGCCCACTGTTGAAGTACCAGGCGCATCGCGGGCGCGTCGGGTGCACGGTCCATCGCCGGGCTCAGCCAGCGGGCGACCTCGGCGTCCCCGTAGATGCCCAGCGCGGCATCGGCGTCGTCGAGCCGCCAGGACCGCAGCACCAATCGTTCGGTGACCAGTCGTTCGGCCACGCTCCACCGCCCTCTCGACAGCCGCTTCCTGGTCCGGCGACATCGCCACGCCGCGCTCAGCGTAGTGGCCGTGCTCACCCGCGCACGCGCAGGACGGCGGCGCCGTTGACGCGGTCGGCTGCGAGGTCGGCGAGCGCCTGGTCGGCGGCGTCGAACGGGTACGGCGTCGTCGTCACGTTCAGGTGCTGCCGTCCCGCGAAGGCGAGGAACGCCCGTCCGTCGTCGCGGGTGTTCGCGGTGACGCTGCGCACCTGCCGCTCACGGAACAGGTGGCGCTGGTAGTCCAACGTCGGGATGTCACTGAGGTGGATGCCGGCGATCGCGAGCGTCCCACCCGCGTCGAGGGCCGCCAGGGCCACGGGAACCAGGTCGCCGACGGGGGCGAACAGGATGGCGGCGTCCAACGGCTCCGGGGGTTCGTCGTCGGCACCGGCGGCCGACGAAGCCCCGAGCGACAGTGCGAGCTCCCGGGCAGCTGCGGCGCGCGTGAGGACATGCACGGTCGCTCCCTCGGCGAGCGCGACCTGTGTCGCCAGATGGGCGGAGGCGCCGAAACCGTACACACCGAGCCGTCCGCCCGCGGGCAGTGCCGAGCGCCTCAGCGCTCGGTAGCCGATGATCCCGGCACACAGCAGCGGCGCCAGTTCCTCGGCCGTGTACCCGTCCGGGAGCGCGTACGCGTACGCGGCGGGCGCCACCGCATACTCGGCATAGCCGCCGTGCGCATCCCACCCCGTGTAGCGCGACGACGGGCAGAGGTTCTCGTCGCCGCGTCGGCAGTATCGGCATCGGCCGCACGTCCACCGCAGCCATGCGATGCCGGCCCGCTGACCGTGCCCGAAGCCGGTGACGTCGTCCGCAGCGGCAACGACCCGACCGACGACCTCGTGGCCGGGAACGATGTCGGGCGCCCTGGGTTCAAGATCGCCCTCCGCGAGGTGCAGGTCCGTCCGGCAGACGGCACACACCTCGACCCGCACGAGGATCTCGCCCGCACCTGGTTGCGGGACCGGGATCGTCACCCGACGCAGCGGACCGCCGCCGACCGGACCCGGTTCGTGGACGACCCACGCCGTCATGGTCTCCGGTACGTCCTCCCACACCCGCACGAGACGCAGCATCGCATCGTCAGGATCGAGCCGGCAGGGGTGGGGCGACCGCGAGGTAGAGGAAGTCGGTGACGCCCAGCACCGCGAGGAGTTGGCGAACGCCTAGCGGCATGTCGTGTCGCGTCTCGTCATGGACGACGCGCGGATCGGTGAGCCGGACGCGCCGTCGCCGCACCTCCAGCTCGCACCCTCCGTCCACCAGCACGTTCTTCACCCAGTCGGTGTCGGTGCCGTAGGTGAGAGCAGCGACGTAGCCGTCCGATACGCGGAACACGTTGATCGGGGTTCGATACGGACGCCCCGATCGTCGGCCTCGGTGCTGCACTATCCCGAACCCGGGCAGCCAACCGGCGACGTGCCCGGCGACGCGGTTGGTCACGACGCGGTTGACCCTCGCCACCCGCTTCGGAATCACCAATATCGTGCCCGCCGGGAGTCACGGGCCCGATGATGGGGCATGCTGCAGGGGTCGTGCCCTCTGCCCCTCCCCCCTGGGTGGAGGGCACGGCCTGTCGGGCGTGTGCCGATGGTCATCCGGGCGGCTGATGCAACCCGAACGACGAGCCCTGATCGTCTCTGCAGAGCGTGAAGCGACCGAAGCGCGCCACCGACTCGTCGTCGCCCTCCACGTCCACGTCGTCCACCCACCCGCCGAGTTCGCGGACTCGCATCAGTGCGGTCTCCATGTCGTCGACTCGGAAGAACACGGAGGGCGCCGCACCCGTGTCGCCACCGTGTATCCCGCCCGGGACGCCGGGCGTGTTGATCATGAAGCCACCGTCGGACGTGCCGGGCTCGAACCGCCAGCCGAACAGGCCCTCGTAGAACGCGCGGCCCTTCGCGACGTCGTCCACGCCGAGTTCGAAGAACGCCAGTTCACCTGCCATGGCTCTTCCCCTTCCGCGCCCGAGGCGACGCCAAACTTCGCGCCGGGGAGACGCCGGTCGAACCCGCGCAGGTCAGCCCGGTCTCATGGCGCCAGCGAACGGCTTGCGCGATCCCCCGGCCTGCATCGCCGGCGCGATCGTGACATCGGTACGGGGGTTGGACGCATGCACGACCTCGCCGTTGCCGATGTACATGGCAACGTGGCTCACCGGGCTGCCGTAGAAGAGGATGTCGCCGGGCTGCAGCGCGCTGACCGAGACCCGAGTGCCCTGGGTGGCTTGAGCGCTCGACGAACTCGACAGGCTGACCCCGGCCTGACGCCAGGCCCAGCTGGTGAACCCTGAGCAGTCGAACACATCGGGACCCTTGCCGCCGTAGACATACGGGTAGCCCAGTTTCGACAGCGCGGCCCTGACCGCGATGGCCGCACGTCCGCTGGCCGGCACGTCGGCCGCCGGTGCCGACGGCGCGGACGAGCCCCGCGACAACGCCTGCTCACGCTCACTGGCCAGGCGGGCCCTCTCCTCGGCGGTGAGCTTCGCCAGCAACTCCTCCTGTTCGGCTACCAGGTCGTCGAGGGTCTCCTTCTCCGCGGCGAGCACGGCTCGGACGGCCTCCTGGCGGCCGAGCTCCTCATCCGCGACGAGCTTCTTCTGCTCGAGATACCGACGGTGTGTCGCGACGACGGCGAGTTGCTCGCTCTGCTGGGTCGCGAACGCATCGACGATCGACGTACGCGCCAGGAAATCGGCGGGGTCGTCGGCGAACAGCGCCTGAAGAGTCGGGTCGATCCCACCGGCGCGGTAGGTCGCGGCCGCGAAGCCTCCCATGTCTGCGGTGAGCTCACGAAGCCTGGCCTCCTGGCGTTGGACGTCGTTGTGCGCGCTGTCGAGTCGACGCTCGATCTCGGCGAGCAACTCCGTGGCCGCGTTGTGGCGCTCGTTGGCCTCGCCCGCGAGATCCTCGAGCTCCTCGAGCTTGTCGCGGACCTCGTCGAGGGTCGGCTTGGGTTCGGCCGTGGCCGGCGCGGACATCGTCAGCCCGCCGAACACGGCGGCGGCGCTGACGCCCAGGACGAGGAGATTGCGACGTGCATGTGTGATCCGACGGTGCTGCTCGGCCACCCGAGTACCCTCTTCCGCTACGCCTACCGGGTTAGCTGACGGGTTCGGGGCCGGAAGTGCCCCTACGGCTGCCCTGCACAGCCGATTCACCCCGGGGAAGTGGTTCCCCGGCTCCGGCCGCGTGGCCGGATTCGGCGGGTGTCCGCCAGCCGGCCGTGTCGACCGGCGTCGGTGAGGCGGACACCTCGCGCAGCACGCTAGCCAGTGCAGGGGGGTCGAGCAACGGGACACACAACCTTTTCGGTGCCGCAAAGTTGTACAAACGGCTCATACCTGCTCGGGATCATGGCGCCGGTAGAGGCGTGCGACCGCGATCGTGGCGAGCCCGACCGTCATGGCGACGATGTTCGTGACGATCAGGGGCGTATTGCCGATCGCCAGGCCGTAGAGGAGCCAGAGCACGAATCCGCCGGTGAGGATGCCGAAGTAACCCACCGAGACGTCCGACGAGGACTTCCGCGCGATCATGCGGCGGATCTGCAGGACCGGCGACACCCCCATCAGGACGCCGTACGTTGCGGCCAGGACGGCGAGCGCTCGTGTCATGCCGGCCGACGCTACCCACGCAGATCGGGCACGGTGGCCGCGAGAGCTCGGCGTCGGGCGTAATGGCCTTGTAACGATCGGGTGGCCATCCGGTGAGCGAAGATGGTCACCGGCTCCTGCTCAGGTCCAGCGGAGGTATCAACTGACATGCGCGGCCGCGTCTCCGCACTGTGCGTCGCATCGGCACTTGCGCTGACCGCCTGCGGTGGCGAGCAACCGACGACCGGGACTGCGCCGCAGACCACCGCCTCGCAACCGTCGGCTTCCGGCGCAGCACCGTCGCCGACCATGACCGAGGGGACCTCCTCGCCCGACGTTCCGGCGGGCACGGTTCCGGAGGTGCTGGACTTCACTGCCCAGACTGTCGATGGCGGCACCTTCGACGGGTCGACACTGGCCGGCACGCCTGCCATCGTCTGGTTCTGGGCGCCGTGGTGCCCCGTGTGCAAGGCAGGTGCGGCCGACGTGACGGCGGCCGCGGCGGAGTTGGGCGACACGGTCGCCGTCGTCGGTGTGGCCGGCCTGTCCGGGAGCGTCGAGGACATGCGAGCCTTCGTCGAGGACACCGGCAGCGGTTCCCTCACGCACGTTGCCGACGTCGACGGCGCGGTGTTCACCCGGTTCGAGGTGGTCCAGCAGGACACGTTCGCGTTCGTCTCGACCGACGGCACGGTCGATCTGGTCGACGGTTACGGCAGCGATCCGGACCTGGTGGGCATCGCCCGCGAGCGCTTCGGACTGTGACCGACTCGCTCGCCATCGCCCTGGCGGCCGGGATGGTCGCGGCGTTCAACCCGTGCGGCTTCGCCCTGCTGCCCGCCTACCTCACCCTTCTGGTTCGCCGGGCCGCGGACGGCGACCCGCTACGGCGCGCGCTCGGTGCGACCGCCGCGATGACCGCGGGCTTCGTCGCCGTCTTCGGCGCCTTCGGGCTCGTTGTGGTACCGCTCGCCCTCTCGGTGGGGACCCATCTGTCGTGGGCGACCGTCGTGGTGGGAGCAGCGCTGGTCCTGCTCGGCCTGTGGCTGCTCAGCGGTCGCGAGCTCCTGGTCCGCGTGCCGCGTCTCGGCGTAGCCGCGCCGACCGACGGTCCGGCGTCGATGGTCGTCTACGGGGTCGCGTACGCGGTCGCCTCTCTGTCGTGCACGATCGCGCCCTTCCTGGCCGTCACGACCAGCACGTTCCGGCTGCAGAGCCCGCTCGCGGGCATCGCCGTCTTCCTGGCGTACGCCATCGGGATGGGAATGGTCGTCGGCCTGCTGGCCGTGTCCGTGGCGCTGGCTGAGGACGGGCTGGTGCGGCGTCTACGCGGCGTCATGCCGTACGTCAACCGGATCAGTGGCGTTCTCCTCGTCGTGGCCGGCGCGTACGTGACGTACTACGGCATCTACGAGCTCCGGCTGGCCGAGGGCCGGATCACCGACGACGCCGTCGTGGGTGCGGCCACGGCGGTCCAGGGTGCGGTGTCGCGATTCCTATCCGATGCCGGACCGTGGGCGGCGCTCGTGGCGCTCCTCGTCCTGGTGGCAGTCGGAGTTGCGGTCCGTCGGATACGGGCGCGGCGGGCGGCGAACCGAGCCCTCACCTGAGACGCCCCCGCAGGCCTGAGGACCTGCGGGGGGCGTCTGGTGGTCTGAGTGGTCAGAGCGGGCGGACGTTCTCGGCCTGCGGGCCCTTCTGGCCTTGGACGATCTCGAACTCGACGCGCTGGTTCTCATCGAGCGAGCGGTAACCCTCGGTCGCGATCGCCGAGTAGTGGACGAACACGTCGGGCTCGCCGCTGTCCTGGGCGATGAAGCCGAAGCCCTTCTCGTTGTTGAACCACTTGACGGTTCCCTGTGCCATGTGCGATGTCCTCCTGGGACGTTGTCGGACCCGCCTTGTGCGGATCCCACCGGCTGCTGCGGCCGTGGTCCCGAATCGTGCCCGGCACGACGTACGAGAAACGCCCGCGATCACAAGTCCGCGGGCGTTCGAAAACGTGCGTGGAACTGCAACTGCAACAACTGCCGGGAAGCGTAGCAGTGCCGCCACCGGGAGTGCATCCTGCCGGTAACCCGTTCGAAACGTGCGCCAGGGAGGCTGGTCCTGTCCATGCACTCGGACGGGGAGATCTCGGTATGAGCTCGCCACGGCGCCACATCGCGCTCGTCGCGCACGACAACAAGAAGGTGGAACTGCTCGAATGGGCCGCGTTCAACGCGGGTACGTTGACCCGCCATCATCTCTATGCCACCGGAACCACCGGAACCATGCTGGAGCACGAGCTCGGACTGCGCGTCACCCGCTTCCTCAGCGGACCGGTCGGCGGCGATCAGCAGATCGGCGCGAAGATCGCCGAAGGTCTGATCGACATGCTGGTGTTCTTCTGGGATCCGCTGGAGCCGCAGCCGCATGATCCGGACGTCAAAGCGCTCCTCCGGGTTGCTGCGGTCTGGAACATCGGCGTCGCGTGCAACGTGATGAGCGCCGACCTGATGATCTCCTCACCGCTCCTGTCCGGGCTCTACCACCGTGCCCGACCCGACTTCGGTGACCCCGTTCATCAACGGGCCGGCTGAATCAGGCGTTGCCGCCCGCGACCTGCCGGCGAGAAGGTGGAACCTCTCGCAACCGGTGGCGAAGGAGATCGCCCGTGCCGTCGACGATCCATCAGGTCACATTCGACTGCTCCGACACCTTCACGCTCGCGACGTTCTGGGCCGAGGTGTTGGGCGGGTCGCTGCACCCCGACGATCAGCCGGGCGATCCCGAGGCACTGGTCCTGGCGCCGGACGGGAGCCGGATCCTGCTGTTCCAGCAGGTGCCTGAAGGAAAGGTCGTGAAGAACCGGCTTCATCTCGATCTTCAACCACAGGGCGTCCGGCGCGACGACGAGGTGCAGAGGCTGCTCGGCCTGGGGGCCACGGTGGTCGGTGATCGCCGCCGGCCCGACGGTACGGGCTGGGTCACGATGGCCGACCCCGAGGGCAACGAGTTCTGTGTGGAGCGCAGTGACCTCGAGCGGTCCGCGACGGATGACTAGGCCCACAAGGCCTGTGCGGGTTGTGTCCGCGCTTTGGCCCGAGGCCGGGCCTTACGGCGCGGATCTACGCCGCACAGCGCGCCCTCTCCCGGCTATGGGAGCTTCCAGTCGACGGGTTCGGCGCCCTGCTGGACCAGCAGCAGATTGGCTCGGCTGAACGGACGCGAGCCGAAGAAGCCGCTGCGCGCCGACATCGGGCTCGGGTGCGCCGACTCGATGCACGGGACGCCGCCGAGCAGTGGTCGGAGGTTGCGGGCGTCGCGGCCCCACAGGATCGCGACCAGCGGCGTGCCGCGGGCGGCGAGGCCGCGGATGGCCTGCTCGGTGACCTGTTCCCAGCCCTTGCCGCGATGGGCTGCGGGCCGGTGCGGCGCCACGGTCAGGGCACGGTTGAGCAACAGGACGCCGTGCTCGGCCCACGGCGAGAGGTCTCCCGTCGCGGGCTCGGGGAAGCCGAGGTCGTCGACGTACTCGCGGAAGATGTTGACCAGGCTCGGCGGCAGCGGCCGCACATCGGGCCCGACGGAGAAGCTGAGCCCGACGGCGTGGCCCGGTGTGGGGTAGGGGTCCTGGCCCACGATCAGCACGCGCACGTCGTCGAAGGGCTGGGAGAACGCCCGGAGTACGTTCGCCCCTGCCGGCAGATAGGAGCGTCCGGCGGCCAACTCCGCGCGCAGGAACTCCCCCATCGCGGCGACACCACCGGCGACCGGTTCCAGGACGTCGGCCCAGCCGGGGTCGACGAGTTCTCGCAATGGTTGTCCCGGCATGCCGCCACACCATAGTGGCGAGCGACCCGCCCGGCAGCCCGTGACTCAGCTCAGATGCGCCGCGACGCTTGGGATGGGCGCCTTGCGCTCTTGAACCTGCTTCGCCCCGCCGGCGCAGGCGAACCCGGCGGATTCGCCGGAGGCGCCGTGCGTCGGCGGGGCGGAGCATCTCCCGGCGAGGCCCTAGTCGGCCGAGCGCGACGACGAGCCCTCCACGTCGTCGAACTCGAGCCGCGTGCGGGCGCTCGCCGCGAGCTCTGTCAGCACCTCGTCCGGCCGGTAGCTGCGGCCGGGCTCGAACGGTGCCGGTACCGGGTCGAGGGGCACGAGAACGTCGTCGTGACCTCTCTCGTCGCGAAGCCACAACGCGACGAAGTAGAGCGCCGGGATCCGGAGCAGCCGGATCTCGTAGTCGCCCTTGGACAGGGCGGGATCGTCCTCGGCACGGGCGATGGCCTCGGCCGTCGCTGCCACGTACGGGCCTTCGTTGGCCTGGAAGCCCGCGCCGTCCTCGTCGGCGATCTCGGCGCTGCTGACCGCGCGGTCCCCGGCCATGACCAGGAACCGGCGGCCGATCCGCCGCGCCTGGTCGATCCCGGCGCGGTCCGCCATCTCGTCCAGGCCCAGCGTGTAGACGTCGTGCGGCACGGCGAGTGCGACATCGAGTGGGTTCACCCGTGCGAGCGCCCTACGCCGGAACTCCGAGCGGCCGGCGAGTTCGGACAACGCCGCCGACACCGCATCGAGGCTCTGCTGGGTCGGTTCCACGGTCCGTAGCGTCATGACTGGCCACCTCCACCGACCGGCGCGGGGTCGTGGAACGGGATCCGTTCCCAGATCTCCCAGGGGAAGCGGATCTCCTCCAGCGGCGGCACGAAGATCAGCGGCGGGCGCTGGGTGAAGTAGGTGTGCGTCCAGGTTCCGCTGCCCTGGTACATGCCTCCGGTCAGCGTGGACAGCGCCACGTCGGACGCGCCGTACCAGGGGTCGTCCACGGCGATCCACTGGGCGCCGAAGCGCTGGTACCCCTCGATGACGGCGAAGTGCCCGCCACCTCCGCTCCAGCCGATCCGCCAGGCCACCGGGCGCCCGGCATCGATCTCGTCGCCGACGACGTCGTAGGCGACCGTGCCCGCCTGCATGAAGTTCAGGACGCCGGCCCGGTCGAGCGGGGCGTCGAGAACGTGCGGCTGGTTGCACGCCGACGTCGAACCGTCCTGGCAGCAGGTGGACTGGCCCTTCTCCTGGTTGACCATCTCGCACTGCGTCCAGCCGCTCCACGGTACGTAGAAGCGGGAGACGCTGACCGATGTGGCGGCCCAGCACCATTGCGTCTGCTGCTGGAACTGCATGGTGAACTCGAGGCGGGCCCAGGCGGGGATCAGTTTCCACCAGCGGCGGATCGCCGTCTCCCATACGCTCCTGGCGACGAGCGATTCGCCGAGCACGACGTCGTCGCCCTTGCGGTAGGGCCGCAGGTCCGCAGGTTCGACACCATGCTCGTGTGCCACCTCGGCGACAAGCCGTTCGGGCACGAGCGAAATCGGCACGCGACTGGTCTTCAGGACGCTGGCCATCCGTCCCCCTTGGGACTGTCGGGCATACCTCCTTGCCACGTACAGAGTCGGCAAAAGGTTCGCAGATACTCCTCGCCGCCGATGTCGGCACCGTGATCCATGCTGGGCGCATGACCCATCTGATCGCCCTGCCCGACGGCCGTACCATCGCCGTCGACGACCAGGGCAGCTCCGACGGCGCCGTCGTCGTCTTCCTGCATGCAGCTCCAGGATCACGACGCCTCGACCCCGATCCGGAGGCGACCGCCGCGGCCGGCGTCCGCCTGCTGACCCTGGACCGGCCCGGTTACGGGGCGTCGTCGCGGGTCACCGACGCCGTGCCCACCATCGACAGCATCGCGGACGACCTCGCGCGTGCGCTCTCCACGCTCGACGTCGGTCCGGCCGCGATCGTGGGCTGGTCGGCGGGCGGTCGGGTGGCTCTCGCCGTGGCGGCACGACACCCGCACCTGGTCCGGTCGGTGGGCGTCGTCGCGACCCCGGCACCGGACGAGGCCGTGCCGTGGGTCCCCGAGCAGTTCCGCGCGATGACGCCCGGCGTTCGTGCCGATCCGGCCGGCGCGGTTCCCATGCTCGCGGGCGCTTTCGCCGCCTTCGTGGATGCCCCCGACCAGGCTGTCGAGTCGGTGACGGGCGGACCAGCCGACGACGTCGTGCTGGCCGACCCGGCTCCTCGCGACCGGCTGGTGGCGATGCTCGCCGAGGCGTTCCGGGCCGGCGCCGAAGGTGCCGCGGCGGACGTGATCGCCCTGAACGTCGTTCCCGACGACGTCCAACTTCGCGAAATCGCGGAGGCGGTGGGTGCTCCGGTCTCGCTCTTCTACGGCGACGCCGACGCGGTGGCCGGGCCCGAGCACGGCCGCTGGTGGGAGCGGTCGATCCCCGATTCAGCGCTCCACGTCATTCCCGGTGCGGGGCACCTGGTCGCGCTGACGGCCTGGCACGACATCCTCGCCGCGGTGACCACCTGAGTCGATCTCGCTCAGAGGTCGGGGGTGGGGCCCGGCACGGGCTCGGGCCCGGGTCCGGGCTGGGGCGGCATCGGACCGGGTTCGGGGGTCGGCGCCGGCGGCACCGGACGCTCGGGGGCGGGGCCAGGGGGAATCGGCTCGGGTGGCCCGGGCTGCGGCGTGGGTTCCGGGTCAGGAGGGCGCGGTTCGTCGGGCGGAAGCGGCGGGTACGGAGTCGTCATGCGCGTCCCCTTCCCGTCGGCGATGCTGACAAACACGGCCTCTCCCCTCCACGGGTGCTCGCTCGGGTTACGGTCGTCTGCGTGAGCACGTCGATCGCCGAGCCGCAGCGGCTCGGGCCGTACCGCCTCGTCGAGCGGCTGGGCGAAGGTGGCATGGGAGTCGTGCACCTCGCCGTCGGCCCCACCGGCGACCTGGTCGCGGTCAAGGTGCTCCGTCCGTGGCTGGTCGGCGGCCATGACGGCCGCATGCGGTTCGGCCGTGAGGTCGCGACTCTGCGCCGGGTGCGTGGCGCCCGGGTCGCCGAGGTCGTCGACGCCGACGTCGAGGGCGACCCTCCCTACGTCGTGACGCGGTACGTTCGAGGCACCCCGCTGGACCGTGTGGTCGCGGATCACGGGTCACTACAAGCAGGGGCCGTGGCGAGGCTGGCGAGCGGTCTGGCGGAGTCGCTCGCCAGCGTTCACGCCGCTGGTGTGGTGCACCGCGACGTCAAGCCGGGCAACGTCCTCATGACCGACACCGGGCCGGTCCTCATCGACTTCGGATTGGCCAGGGCCGTCGACGAGACGCGGCTCACCGCCACCGGGATGGTCATCGGGACTCCGGGATACCTCGCACCCGAGACGGTCGACGGCGAGGAGCCCACGCCTGCGACCGATGTCCACGGCTGGGCCGCGACGGTGGCCTTCGCGGCCACGGGGCGGGCACCGTACGGCACCGGCCCGGACGCCGCCGTGCTCGACCGTATCCGGCGCGGGCAGCACGACCTCACCGGCGTCGAACCCGACCTGGCCGCGCTGCTCCATCGGGCGCTCGCCGTCGAGCCGCAGCGACGCCCCACGGTCGCCGAGATCCACAACCGGCTCGCCGGACCAGACCCGGACGTCACGTCTGTGCAGACGGCCGCCCCTGTGACGGCTCCGGTTCCGCTCCCTGCCGTGTCCACGCGGGTGGACCTGCAGGTGAATCCGGCGACCCGGCCGGCCGTCCCGTCGTCGGCCCCGGTCGTCCCGGTTCCGACCGCCCCCGCCGAGTCGGCCAGCCGGTCCGCCGTGGCGGTGCCGCCGGCACAGCGCGCCCAGCCCTCACGGTCCAGCCAGGCGCCGGCTGGGCGCCCGGTCGGCGAGCCCGCATCATCGGGCATGGCGCGCCCGCTGCGGGAATGGCCCGCTCGCGTGGCCGTGGCCGCCGCCGCGCTGGCGATGGTGATGCTGTTCGGCGTGGCTCCATACGTCGGAGCCGTGGTGCTGTTTGCGGTGACGGTCGTCGCGCGCACGGTCTGGAGGACGCGATGGCGGCTCAACGAGCGCCGGCTCGCCCGAGGCACGCAGCGCGGCGACCGGTGGGTCACGGCGATCGGATCGCCGTGGGACCTCGTCGTCGTATCGGTCCCCGCGCTCGTGCAGACGGCCTGGGTGTGCCTGTGCGGGTTCGTGCTCGGGGCAGCGGTCGAACTGTCCGACCAGCCCAGCCCTCGGCTCCCTTATCTTGTCGGCGGAGCGGCCGCACTCCTGCTGATCTGGCTCGGACCGGGAACGGCACGGGTCCGGTATGGGGTTCGCCTGCTGGCCGGGCCGTTGGACCGCGACGCCCGGTGGGCCTGGTCGGTCGCCGGTCTCTTCCTGGCCCTGACCTGGGTGCTCGTGCTCTGGTGGGACGCCTACGGCACGTCATGGTTCCCGGGCACCGGGCCTCCCAACCCGCTCGGTATCTGACGCCTGGCGCACCGACATCGGTCGGTGCGCGCCACCGCCCGGACAGCGCCTAGCATGCGACCGTTCTACTGCCATTCCGGACGGAGTCACCGTGCGTCTGCGCCTCTCGCCCCGCGACAACGCGTTCTACGATCTGTTCGCCGCGTCCGCACAGAACATCCGGGAGGGTGTGCGCCTGCTCGCCGAGGCCCTGGCCGACGATGCTGATCGCGTCGCCGTCGCCGAGGCCCTCAAGGAGATCGAGCACAAGGGCGACGAGCACACCCACGAGATCATCCGCCGGGTCAACTCGACCTTCGTGACGCCCTTCGACCGGGAGGACATCTACCGGCTCGCATCCGGACTCGACGACGTCCTGGACGACGTGGAGGCTGTCGCCGACCTGCTCGTGCTCTACCGAATCGGCTACCTGCCCACCGACGTGGGCGACATGGTCGACGTCCTCGACCGTGCCGCGGAGCTCACGGCCGAGGCGATGCCGAGGCTGCGCACGATGGGCGACCTGGAGGACTACTGGATCGAGGTGAACCGCCTGGAGAACCAGGCGGACAGGGACTACCGGCGGTTGGTCGCCCGTATCTTCTCGGGTGAGTACGACGCGTTGACCGCGCACAAGCTGAAGGACGTCGTGGACACGTTGGAGTCCGCGGTCGATGGTTTCGAGCACGTGGCGAACATCGTCGAGCAGATTGCGCTCAAGGAGTCCTGACCCTTGGAGCTCGCGCTCATGATCGCGGTCATCGTGGTCGCGCTCTCATTCGACTACACGAACGGTTTCCACGACGCGGCCAACGCGATCGCCACCTCGGTGTCCACCCGGGCCCTCACGCCGCGGGCTGCGCTCATCATGGCCGCGCTGATGAACCTGCTCGGTGCGTTCCTCGGCACCGGCGTCGCGCAGACGGTGGGGTCGGGAATCGTCGAGTTGCCCGAGGCGACGGCGAGTCTCGTGGTCGTGCTGGCCGCGCTGCTGGGCGCGATCTCGTGGAACCTCATCACCTGGTGGTTCGGTCTTCCGTCGTCGTCCTCACACGCACTCATCGGCGGACTGATCGGTGCCACGCTGGCGTCGGTGGGCATCGTCAAGTGGGCAGGGGTCGTCGAGAAGGTCCTCATCCCGATGGTCGTGTCCCCGGTCGTGGGGTTCCTGGTCGCGTACCTGCTCATGACGGGGATCCTCTGGGCCTTCCGGCGGGCCAACCCGGGCAGGGTCAACCGGGGGTTCCGGATCGCCCAGTCGTTCAGCGCCGCCGCGATGGCGCTCGGGCACGGCCTGCAGGATGCCCAGAAGACGATGGGCGTCATGACCCTGGCCCTCGTCGTCGGGGGGTACCAGTCCGATTTCGAGGTGCAGTGGTGGGTGATCGTGCTGGCGGCGACCGCGCTGGCAGCCGGTACGTACGCCGGCGGGTGGCGGATCATGCGCACGCTCGGGCGTCGGATCGTCCACCTCGACCCGCCGCGAGGCTTCGCGGCGGAGACGACTGCCGCGAGCGTTCTCTACACGACGGCCTTCGTCTTCCACGCCCCGATCTCCACGACCCACACGATCACCTCGGCGGTGATGGGCGTCGGAGCGACGAAGCGGCTCTCCGCGGTTCGGTGGGGCATCGCCGGCACCATCGTCACCGCGTGGGTGCTGACGATTCCGATGGCCGGGCTGGTCGCCGCCCTCTGCTACTGGGTGCTCCGCCTCTTCCCGGCGTTGTGACAGCGCCGGCAGCCCGCCCGAGTTGTCAGGGTGTGATCAGGCTCGGCGCTGTCAGCGCGATCACCTGTGGTGCGGCGCAGCAACCGTCGGACTGCGCCTGGCCGGACTCGTCGAACAGGCCCGACCCGCCACACACACCGGTCTCGGGTAGCTGAAGGTCCACCCGTGCAGCCGCCTCGCGGTCGCCGGCGATCTCGGCGACGACGCTGCGGACCTGTTCGTAGCCGGTGAGCGCCAGGAACGTCGGCGCCCGGCCGTAGCTCTTCATGCCGACCAGGTAGAAGCCCTGGTCCGGATGGGCGAGTTCGGCGGCGCCGTGCGGCGGGACGGAGCCACAGGAGTGCACGTTCGGGTCGATGAGAGGCGCCAGGGCGACCGGTGCCTGTAGTGAAGCGTCGAGGTCCAGCCGGATCTCCGACAGCCATGAGAGGTCGGGGCGGAACCCGGTGAGGGCGACGACCTCGTCGAGGTCGTCCACCCGCCGATTGTCATCGGACACCAGCGTGAGGGTGCCGTTCCTCCGTTCGACGGCTGCGGTGCGGAATCCGGTGACGACGTCGACATTGCCGTCGTCGACGGCAGCCCGCGCCCGCTGGCCGAGTGCCCCACGGGCGGCGAGGGCATCGGCCTGCCCGCCACCGAACACGTTGCCCACCTGGCTGCGACGCAACACCCAGGTCACGTGGGTCGAGGAGTCGGGTGACAGGCTCGTCAACGTGACGAGGGCGGTCAGCGCCGAGTGTCCGGAACCGACCACGGCGACATGCCTACCCCGATATCGGGATGCCACGCGCTCGTCGGCGAGGTCGGGTACGCGGTAGGTGATGCGGTCCGCCGCGGCGTGCTCGCCGATCGCCGGCAGCCCGTCGCCTCCGAGCGGGTTCGGGGTCCCCCAGGTTCCGGAGGCGTCGATCACGGCGCGGGCAGTGATCCGTCCCTCGATTCCGTCGGCGCCGAGCGTATGGACGGTGAGCGGCTCCGACTCGCGGCCGGCGTCGACGATGCGGTCGCGCCCGCGGCGAGCCACTCCGACCACGCGCGTGCCGAGCCGAACCCGTTCACCCAACGTCTTCGCCAGCGGCTCCAGGTAGCGTTCCGCCCAGTCCTCGCCGGTGGGGTACGACGCCGGGTCCGGCCGAGCCCAGCCCGCGCTCTCCAGCAGCCTGGCGGCGGCGTCGTCGATCAGTTCGCCCCACGGCGAGAACAGCCGCACGTGCCGCCACTGCCGGACAGCGGCACCTACCTGATCGCCGGCCTCGAGGACGACCGGATCCAGGCCGCGTTCCACCAGGTGTGCCGCCGCTGCCAGCCCCGCCGGGCCGGCACCCACGACGACGACCGGCACTCCACTGTCCATCGAGATCCCTTCATCGACCGTCATCGATTGACGTCCACGAGACTGTATCGACCATCATCGATGGACGCAACCATCGATGATGGTCGATAATTCCGGTCATGACGACTGCGCTCTCCCTGACCCCGACGCTGGCGGAAGCGGACGCGACGACCTACGCCGAGTGGTTCGCCTGCCTGGCCGACCCCACCAGGGTGCGTGTGCTGCACGCCGTGGCGACGGCGGGTGGAGAGACGACGGTGGGGACCCTGGCCCAGGCGGTCGGGATCAGTCAGTCCACCTGCTCACACCACGTGCGGAAGCTCGCCGACGTCGGCTTCGTCCACCTGCGCAGAGACGGCACAGCCACCCGGGTATCGGTCAACCAGGCGTGCTGTACCGGGCTGCCACACGCGGCCGACGCCGTGATGGGCGCCCTGTCAGCACGTCCGAGCGGCCCGGAAGACCTGCCCGCAGACGTCACAGTGCGCACACTTCGTGCGGGCGACTGGCCGGCGGTGCGAGCCATCTACGGCGAGGGCATCGCGACCCGCAACGCCACCTTCGAGACGTCGGTGCCCGGTCGGGCGGCACTCGAGAGTGCATGGCTGCCCGGCCACCGCTGGGTGGCGGAGATCGATGGGACGGTTGCCGGCTGGGCCGCCATCACCAGGGTGTCGAGCCGTGCGTGCTACGCGGGCGTCGGCGAGACCTCGGTCTACGTCGGCGAGGGTTTCCGCGGCCGTGGTGTCGGCACCGCACTGCTGCATCGCCAGGTCACGGCCGCCGACGCCGGCGAGCTCTGGACACTGCAGACCTCGATCTTCCCCGAGAACAGGGCCAGCATCACGCTGCACCACTCAGCCGGCTTCCGCACCATCGGGGTCCGCGAACGCATCGCCCGCCTCGACGGCGTCTGGCGGGACACGATCCTGCTCGAACGTCGAAGGTCCGCCTGACCCGTCGCCGTGCCGTTGAATTGTCAGGTCACGGCGGTTCCCCACAGCCAGCCCACTCCCACAGCACCGAGGCCTGCGACGATGCCGGCGACCACATTGACAGCTGCCTCGAGACGGGCGCCATGGTCGACCAGCCGCAGGGTCTCGTAGCTGAACGTGCTGTAGGTCGTCAGGGCACCGCAGAACCCAGTGCCGGCAGCTGCGACCACGGCCGGGTCGACGTCTCCGCCGCCGGCGACGGCCGCAACGACGCCGAGGAACGAGCCGGTGACGTTGACAATGAACGTCCCCCACGGAAAGACACTGTCGTGTCGCGCCTGCAGGGCGTGGTCGGTCAGGTATCGGGCCGGGGCACCGACAGCGGCGCCGAGAGCGATCAACAGCACTGTCACGTCGGACCCTCACCGTCGTCGGGGTCGCGCGCGACGTATCGCACGACGTCGACGACGTCGTCGAGGATCACCAGGCCTTCGGTGACCAACTCGTCGAGATGGGGCAGAAAGGCCTCGATCCGGTCGTGGCGAGCCCCTCCGCCGCGGAGAGTCCAACCTCGGGCTGGCACTCGGCCCGGCAGGGCTTGACGTCTGTCACCTACTCAGCAAACATTGACTCAATGTCTGTTGAAGTACGTTGCCGATGACGAGCGCGGCAGCGCTCGTTGGCGGCGAGAACCGAGTCGGCGCCCTTGACGAGCGCGCACGTATTCACGCGGCGCTGGGCGAACCGTCCAGGCTGGCCGTCGTCGACCGACTGGTTCTCGGCGATGCGTCGCCGGGCGAGTTGGCCCGCGATCTCGCGCTGCCGGGCAACCTGCTGGCCCACCATCTGAAGGTCCTCGAGCAGGCCGGCGTCGTCCACCGGACCCGGTCGGAGGCCGACCGCCGGCGCACCTACGTCGGACTTGTTCCCGCCGCCCTGACCGCACTCGTTCCGCGGGCCACCCTGCGCGCTCCGCGGGTGGTGTTCGTGTGCAGCCACAACTCTGCCCGCTCACGGTTGGCGGCATCGCTCTGGTCGGGGAAGAGCACGGTGCCCGCATCGTCGGCCGGAACGCACCCGGCAGCCCGCGTGCATCCGGGCGCGGTGGCCACAGCGCGCCGGCACCGGTTGCACCTCGGCGCCGGCCGCCCCGTGCACGTCAGCGGCGTGCTGCGTCCCGGCGACCTGGTCGTCGCCGTGTGCGACGCCGCCCACGAACATCTCGGCGCTCGGGCGGCGGAACGGCTGCACTGGTCGGTGCCCGATCCCGTCCGGATCGGCACCGCCGAGGCCTTCGAGCACGCCGTCGTCGACCTCGCCGACCGCGTCGGTCGCCTGGCCCAGGCGGTCGAGCCCACGAGAGAGGAGACCTCCGATGAGCCAGACCTGGACCCGTCGTGACATCACCCTCGAGCAGAGCCTCGCCCTGCGGGCCGCGGCCGAACGGCTCGCCGGCGAGTTCGACGGCACGTTCGGCACGGACACGATCGAGCGATTCCTGCACTCGAGTTACGACCAGTTCGCCGGGCGGGCAACCGTCGTCAACTTCCTGCCCCTGATGGCCGAACGGTTCGCGCGCCAGCAGTTGCGCGCGCTGGCCAAGGTCGAAGGGCTGGCCGACGACGGGCTACCCACCGTCCTGTTCCTGTGTGTGCACAACGCCGGCCGATCCCAGATGGCCATGGGCTTCTTCGAGCATCTTGCCGGTGACCGGGCCGTCGCGTGGTCGGGCGGCTCCGAACCCGGGTCGGAGGTCAACCCGGCCGCGATCGAGGCGATGCGCGAGCGGGGCATCGACATCTCCGGCGAGTTTCCCAAGCCCTGGACCGACGGCGTCGTCCGCGCCGCTGATGTCGTCATCACCATGGGATGCGGGGACGCCTGCCCGATCTTCCCCGGGAAGCGGTACGAGGAGTGGACCCTCGACGATCCGTCCGGTCTGGCGGTCGAGGACGTCCGACCCATTCGGGACGAGATCGAGCGGAGGGTGCGGCGCCTGCTCGACGACCTCCGGGTGCCCGCTCGAGCCTGAGGCCGGTGGCTCAGCCGAACCGACCGGAGATGTAGTCCTCGGTGCGACTGTCCTCGGGATTGGTGAAGATCTTGCTGGTCAGGTCGTATTCGACCAGCTCGCCGAAACGATGACCCTTCGCGTCCACGTTGGCGGTGAAGAACGCCGTCCGGTCGCTGACCCGCGCGGCCTGCTGCATGTTGTGCGTCACGATGATGATCGTGAACTCCTCCACCAGGTCGCGCATGAGGTCCTCGATCTTGGACGTTGCGATCGGGTCGAGCGCGGAGCACGGCTCGTCCATGAGGATGACTTCGGGATTGGTCGCGATCGCCCTGGCGATGCAGAGGCGCTGCTGCTGGCCGCCGGAGAGAGACAGGGCGTTCTGGTCGAGCTTGTCCTTGACCTCGTCCCACAGCGCGGCGGCGACCAGGGCGTGCTCGACCCGGTCGGCCAACGCGGGCTTCGAGAGTTTCATGCCGGTGACCTTGGGTCCGTAGGCAACGTTGTCGAAGATCGACTTCGGGAAGGGGTTGGGCTTCTGGAAGACCATGCCGACCCGGCGGCGGACCTCGATCGGGTCGACGTCCCTGGCGTAGAGGTCCTGACCGTGGAAGAGGATCCTGCCCTCGACCCGCGCGGTCGGGATCAGGTCGTTCATCCGGTCGAAGCAACGGATCACCGTCGACTTGCCGCACCCGGACGGTCCGATCAGGGCGGTGATCTCGTTGCGGCCGATCAGCATGTCGACGTCGCGGACGGCGTGGAAGTCGCCGTAGAAGATGTTGAGCTTCTCGACGACGATCAATGGGTCCAGCGGCCTCGACTCGCGCGTGCTGTGGTGCTCGTGGCCCGGCCGAGGCGGCATGACCATGGTGCCGCCCGCGGCCGACGGAGCGGTAGAGGCGTCGCTCGTGGTCGTCGCCGGAATCGTGTCCTGACCGGTCATGTCGTCTCTCGTCTCGCCGTCGGGTGTAGGCACGGTTCACCAGCGCCGCTGGTACTTGTTCCGGATGAGGATGGCCACCGAGTTCATCGCGAGCATGATGACGAGCAGCACGATGATCAAGGCGCTGGAGAGGATGATGAAGTCCTCCTGCGGCCGCTGTGCGTAGCTGTAGATCTGCATCGGCAGCGTGGTGAACCGGTCGTAGACACTGGCCGGGTTGAAC
>Ga0299907_10000176_pt1 | contig 27234 bp, 24 predicted proteins | sample RVTome_16_FD_198680 | JGI IMG/M metagenome (GOLD analysis project Ga0299907, IMG submission 198680) | Soil microbial communities from uranium-contaminated site in the Upper Colorado River Basin, Wyoming, United States - RVT152D67 (version 2) ...
GGTGGGCCAGTACCTGCCGGCCGACGGCGTCGACCTCGTCCTCTCGGCACCGCCGGTCAGCCCCGGCATCGACGAGCTGTCGTACGAGTACCTGGCTACGTCATGGGTGCTCGGACGCGAGGCGGCCGAGACGCTGCGCCTCGAGCCCATCTTCGGCGGCGGCGGCCAGGCCGCCGGGGCGGAGGCCACGGCCCTCCGCCACGGTCTCGCGTCGGCCGTCGCCGCGCTGAAGCCCGGGGGCTGGTGCTCGCTGCTGGTCGAGGGCTCCGACGCCGACCGGCTGCTCGCGACGGCGCTCGCCGCGGCCTCGACGGGCCTCGAGCTCGTCGACGTCATTCACCGCGAGTCGGGTCGCGCCGGCGACGCGGTCACGCTCCACCTGCGAAAGCCCTCGGCGGAGGATCGGCTGCGCCGCGCGGTGGCCCCCGGCCCACTCCGCCTCGGAGCCGAGGGTGGCCACCTGACCTACCCGGAGCTGGCCACCGCCATCGAGCGCTCGGCCATCGGCCTGCTCCGCGACCGGGGCGAGCCGGCCGGGCTGATGCGGGTCGTGGCGGCCATCGTGGTCGAGCTCGGTCGCTCGGGGCTGCTGCGGCGCATCGCCGCCACGCGCACTGGGGACGAGGAGGGGGAGCGCGACGACCGGATCGAGGGCGGCGGACCACAGCTGCTGGGCACGCTCGTCCACGAGGAGCTGTGGCGCGACGATCATCCCAGCCTCGTCCGCATCGGCGACGAGAGCCGGCCGCAGTGGTGGCTGCGCGAGCCGGAGCTGGCCGAGCGTCCGCTGGCCGACCGGGTCGAGTGGTCCACCTGGTCCATCCTGTCGACGGCCGGCCGGATCGACGAGACGGGCTTCTTCGAGCGCATCTATCGCCTCTTCCCCGGGCTCCAGGCGCCGGACGAGGAGCTCGTGCGCGCCTGCCTGGCGGCGTACGTCGCGCCCGGCGAGCACGGCTCCCTCGCGACGGAGGATGACGCCGGCCGCCGCGGCGACGACCATGCCCGGGTCGTGGCGACCCTGGCCGACTACGCGCACCGCCTCGGGCTGCGCGCCTGGATCGCCGGTCGCGAGCACGACCGCACCCTCGATGGCAGGCCGCTCGTGGATCGGCTCACCGATGAAGAGCGCCGGGTCTACCTGCCGCTCGTGCTGCGGGCCCCGGCGGACGCCATCGGCGCGGTCGACGTGATCTGGTACGTGCGCGGGAAGCTGTCGTTCCTGTTCGAGGTCGAGTGGACCGCGATGGTCGGCGACGCCGTCCTGCGCCGGGGGCGCGAGATCCCGGTCGGCGACCAGCAGGCACGCTTCCTCGTCATCCCGGCGGAGCGCGCCGAGCTGCTGCGCCTGAAGCTCCAGCGCTCGCCGTGGCTGCGCCAGGAGGTCGAGCGCCAGAACTGGCACGTCCTGAAATGGCAGCACCTCGACACCCTGGCCGGGCGGTCGGGCGCGAAGATGGAGTGGCTCGAGCCGGTGCTCGGCCTCGACCCGCTGATCGAGCGCGGCGGCGAGCAGCTGACGATGTTCGGAGAGTGATGGCGGATCTGCTTGCTCGCCTGGCGGGCGAGGCGTAGACTCGCCCGCGGGAGTGCCGTGGTTCCCCCCTGCGGCACTCCCACTCGTGCCTCAGGCGGGCCCGCGACGCGGACCCCGGCGCCCCATCGCGCGGCGGACCACGGTCATCACCTCGTCCACGTAGGGCTGTCCCTGCCCGGTCTCGACGGCGTGGGTCAGACAGCCGTCGATATGGTCCTCCAGCAGCAGCAGGGCGACCTGGTCCGCGGCGGCGGTGAGCGCCTCGACCTGCTGCAGGATGTCGAGGCAGTAGGCCTCCTCGTCGACGAGGCGGGCGATGCCGCGCGCCTGGCCCTCGATCCGGCGCAGCCGCGTGACGAGGTCGCGCTTGTCCTTCGTGTAGCTGTGCCGGAAGTGGGCGGCGGCCGGATCGGTTTCCATACTGCGGGGCAGTATGTGGGGGCGCCATCGGGCGGTCAATCGAGGGCTGCCGTAGCATGGGGCGATGAGTCCCCCCGAGCGCCATGAGCTGATCGCGCCGCTCGAGCGCGTGCTCGTGGTCGTCAGCCATCCGGACGACGCCGAGTTCGGCGCGGGCCCGACGATCGCGAAGCTCGCCGCGGACGGGGCTCGGATCGACTACGTCGTGACCACCGACGGAGGCAAGGGGACCGAGGACCCGGAGATGACGCCCGAGCGGCTCTCGGCCACGCGCGTGGCCGAGCAGCGCACGGCGGCCGACATCCTCGGCGTGACCGAGATCGTCCATCTCGGCTATCCCGACGGCTACCTGACCCCGTCACTCGAGCTGCGGCGCGACATCACCCGCCAGATCCGCCGCTTCCGGCCCGACCTCGTCATCACCCAGAACCCGCAGCGGCGCCTCGACCACAACCCGTTCATCGGGCACCCGGACCACCTGGCCACCGGGGAGGCGACGCTGGCATCGGTCTATCCGGCGGCGCGTGATCGCCTGAACTTTCCCGAGCTTGCGGAGCGCGAGGGTCTCGAGCCGTGGAAGGTGCGCCAGGTGCTGCTGACCGGCGTCGAGGAGCCGAACCTGTGGGTCGACGTGGCCGACACGTTCGAGACCGGCCTGGCCTCGATCCTCGCCCACGTCAGCCAGGTCGAGCCCGACGAGGTCGCCGAGCGCATGCGCGAGCGGGCGCGGCTGGTGGGTGAGCCGCAGGGCATGGGCCTGGCCCAGGCCTTCGCCTCGATCATCCTCGAATGACCCGGCGCGGCGGCGGCGGGCGCGGGGGGTTCTGGGGCGGCGGACCGGAGCCGGACCTGACCCGGCGGCCCGGAAGCGAGGGCCGCACGCTGCGCCGGATCGCCGGCTTCTTCCGGCCCTACCGCGGTCGGCTCGGCTTCATCTCGGTCCTCATCCTCGTCACGGTCAGCATCGGCGTCGTCAACCCGATCCTCCTGAAGCTGATCATCGACAACCTGCTCGGCCCGCAGGACCTCGGCCTGCTGTATCTGCAGGCGGGCCTGATGATCGTGCTGCCGATCGTGACGAGCGCGATCGGCGTGTGGCAGTCGTTCCTGTCGAACGTCGTCGGGCAGCGGGTCATGAACGACCTGCGTCTCGCCCTCTACCGCCACCTGCAGTGGATGCCGCTGCGCTTCTTCACCGAGACACGCACAGGAGAGATCCAGAGCCGCATCGCCAACGACGTCGGCGGCGTGCAGTCGGTCGTGACCGATACGGCCGCCTCGCTGCTGAGCAACTTTGCGACGGTCGCCACGACCGTGATCGCGATGTGGATCCTCGACTGGCGGCTCACGCTGCTGAGCCTCGCCCTGCTGCCGGTCTTCGCCTACATCACCTACCGCGTCGGCAAGGTGCGGCGGGAGGTCAGCACGCTCACCCAGCGCTCGATGGCCGAGATGAGCGCCATCACCGAGGAGTCGCTCTCGGTCTCGGGCATCCTGCTCAGCAAGACGTTCGGTCAGCAGGAGGCGAGCATCGAGCGCTTCCGTGCCGAGTCGCAGCGACTCGGCGACCTCCAGATCCGGGGCCAGATGATCGGCCGCTGGTTCTTCGCGCTGATCGGCACCTTCTTCAGCATCATGCCTGCCTTCGTGTACCTGCTGGCCGGCACGTTCATCATCAACGGCGAGTCGGACGTCACGGTCGGCACGATCGTGGCCTTCACCACGCTCCAGAGCCGGCTCTTCTTCCCACTCGGACAGCTGCTGAACGTCCAGGTCGAGATCCAGGGCGCGCTGGCGCTATTCGACCGCATCTTCGAGTACCTCGAGATGGACCACGAGATCACCGATGCGCCGGACGCCATCGAGCTCTCGCCGGGCACGATGCGCGCCGAGGTCGCCTTCGAGAACGTCTCGTTCCGCTACCCGGTCGCGCCCGGCCAGATGGAGGTGACCGCCGAGATGGCCGAGGCCGAGGCGGCCGGACGTGCCGTGCCGAGCCATGTCATGCCCTTCGCCCTGGCGGACCTGAGCTTCACGGCTGCTCCCGGGCAGCTCGTGTCGCTCGTCGGCCCCTCGGGCAGCGGCAAGACGACCACCACCTACCTCATCCCGCGCCTCTACGACGTCGACAGCGGCGCGGTGCGCGTCGGCGGCACCGACGTTCGCGGTGTTCGCCTTCAGTCGATGGGGGAGGTCATCGGCTTCGTGACCCAGGAGACGTACCTGTTCCACGACACCGTGCTCGCCAACCTGCGCTATGCGAAGCCGGACGCGACGATGGCGGAGATCGAGGAGGCGGCGCGCGCGGCCGCCATCCACGAGCGGATCATGGAGCTGCCCGATGCCTACGACACCGTCGTCGGTGAGCGTGGCTACAAGCTCTCCGGCGGCGAGAAGCAGCGCGTGGCGATCGCCAGGGTGCTCCTCAAGGACCCGCGCATCCTCATCCTCGACGAGGCGACCTCGGCGCTCGACACGGTCAGCGAGCGGCTCATCCAGTCGGCCCTGGCCCGGCTCATGGAGGGCCGCACGACGATCGCCATCGCCCACCGCCTGTCCACGATCCTGCGCGCCGACCTCATCCTCGTGATGGAGCGCGGCCGGATCGTCGAGCGCGGGACGCACGCCGAGCTGATCCGGCAGGAGGGGCTCTACGCGAAGCTCTACCACGAGCAGTTCGCCGCCGAGGCGCACGGCCGCTAGCCCAGCGGCACGAGCCCCACGTTGCCTTCGAGGCGGATCGCTACCTCGCCCGGCTCGTCCTCGATCTCCCACTCGGTGAAGAATGCGTTCGCCCCGTCGCGGCTGGCCCAGTGGGCGAGGGCGTAGAAGGCCGATCCATCGGCCGCGTACCAGGCGCGGTGGAAGGTGCAGCCGTGCCGCTCGGCGCTCTCCTGCATCTCGGGGGTGATCCCGTCGACGCGCCGCTCGTACAGGTCGCGGGCGCTGCGCCCATCCGGCGTGGGGGCGGAGACGTGGAAGAGGATCCAGATCGAGCCGTCATCGGTCATGGCTCCATGATGGCAGCCTGGACCGCCTCAGCGCTGCCGGAGCGCCGCGTGCGACACTGGGGTCATGCCCAACGGCCTGGCCGGCGCGACGAGCCCGTACCTGCTCCAGCATGCCCACAACCCGGTGGATTGGTATCCGTGGGGTCCCGAGGCGCTCGAGCGGGCGAGGTCGGAAGATCGGCCGATCTTCCTGTCGATCGGCTACGCCGCCTGCCACTGGTGTCACGTCATGGAGCGCGAGTCCTTCGAGAATCCAGAGATCGCCGCGCTCATGAACGAGCGGTTTGTCAGCATCAAGGTCGACCGCGAGGAGCGCCCCGACCTCGACGACGTGTACATGGCCGCGGTCCAGGCGATGACCGGGTCGGGTGGATGGCCGATGAGCGTCTTCCTCACCCCGGATCTGCGCCCCTTCTTTGGCGGCACCTACTTCCCGCCGGAGGATCGGCAGGGCATGGCCGGTTTCCCGCGCATCCTGGCCGCGGTGGCCGACGCGTACCGCACCCGGCGCGCGGAGGTGGACCAGCAGGCCACGATGCTCACCGACCACCTGCGCGGCCAGCTGGCGCTGCCGGCCGGCGAGCGCGATCCGGAGCTCGCACAGCTCGAGACGGCAGCCAGCCGCCTCGCCGCCTCGTTCGACGCGGCCCACGGCGGATTCGGCGGCGCTCCGAAGTTTCCGCCGTCGATGACGCTCGAGTTCCTGCTCCGCTGGTGGCGGCGCAGCGGCGACGAGGCCGTCCTGCGCATGGTGACCCGGACCCTGGACGCCATGGCCGACGGCGGCATCAACGACCAGCTGGGCGGCGGCTTCGCGCGCTACAGCACCGATGCGCGCTGGCTGGTGCCGCACTTCGAGAAGATGCTCTACGACAACGCGCTGCTGGCGCACGCCTTCCTCGAGGGCTTCCGCGCCACCGGCGACGAGCGATATGCCTCGGTCGCCCGCGCCACGCTCGACTTCATGCTGGCCGAGCTGCAAACCGACGATGGCGGCTTCGCCTCGGCGCTCGACGCCGACAGCGAGGGCGTCGAGGGTCGCTTCTACGTGTGGCCCCAGGACGAGCTCATGACCCTCCTCACCGATGCGGGCCTGGACCATGCCGAGCGGCGCTTACTGGCCGATTACTGGGGCCTTACGCCGGACGGCAACTGGGAGGGCACGAACATCCTGCACCGGTCGGCCGGCTCGGCCGAGCCCGCGCCCGCGCTGCTCGAGCGGGGCCGCAGCGCGCTCCTGGCCGCACGCGGCCGTCGCCCGCGCCCGGCACGCGACGACAAGCAGCTGGCCGCCTGGAACGGCCTGGCGCTCCGGGCTCTGGCCCACGCCGCGCTGGTCCTGCGCGACGAACGGTACGCCACCGCCACGGGTGACCTGGAACGCTTCATCGTCGAGCACCTGCTGCGCGACGGGGATCGGCTGTGGCGCACGGCGCGCGGTGGGCGGTCGCACACGCCGGCCTTCGCCGAGGACTACCTCGCCGTGGCCGACGGCCTGCTCGGCGCGCATGCCGCGCTCGCCCGGTCGGAGCCGCTCCTCCTCGCCCGGCGCCTGGTGGACTCCGCCGTGCGTGACTTCTGGGACGCCGAGGCCGGAACCTTCGTCGACACCTCGGACGAGCATGAGCGGACGGTGGCGCGGCCGCGGGGCCTGGTCGACAACGCCACGCCGTCGGCGAACTCGCTCGGCGCCGACCTGCTCCAGCGGCTGGCGCTGCTGACCGGCGACGAGGAGCTCGACCGCCGCGCCGGCGCCATCCTCCGCGCCGTGGCGCCGGCGCTCGACCGCCAGCCGAGCGCGTTCGGGCGGATGCTGTGCGCCGCGGATCGGCGGCTGGCCGAGGCGGTCGACGTGGTGGTGGCCGCGCCGGCGGCCGACGACCCGCACGGGCGCCGGTTGCGCGAGGCGGCAACGGCTCCGTTCGCGCCGACCCTCGTGCTGACCACGGTCGCTCCGGGCGACCCGCACGCCGGATGGCCGCTCCACGCCGGCAAGGAGCCCCGCGACGGCAATGCCACCGCGTACGCCTGCCGCGGGTACGCGTGCGACGAGCCCACGGCCGACGAGGCCCGGCTCGCGGAGCAGGTCCGCGCCCTCTAGCCCTCCACGAAGGCGAGCCGCACCGTCCGTCGCGGGTTGTCGCGGTTGGGGTCGAGCAACGCAATCGACTGCCACGTCCCGAGCGTCATCCGGCCGGCGACGACCGGGATGCTGAGCGAGGGTGGCGCGAGGAGCGGCAGGACGTGGTCGGCCCCGTGGCCCGGGCTGCCGTGGCGGTGCCGCCAGCGGTCGTCGCGCGGCAGCAGCCGGTCGAGCGCCGCCAGGATGTCGGCGTCCGAACCGGCGCCGAGCTCGACGACGACGAGCCCGGCCGTGGCATGCGGCACGAACACGTTGAGCAGTCCATCGGTGGCGCCGATCTCGGCGAGGAAGCCCGCGCAGTCATCGGTCAGGTCGACGAGCGCCGGATCGACGCCGGTCGTGACCGTCAGCTCGCGGGTGTGCATCGTCCGGCCGCTACCGGGATCACGGCGCGGCGTAGCTGTGCTCGCCGACGAAGAAGAGCCCCGCGCCGATGTAGGTGAACAGGACGCCCGCGAAGCCGAGGACGATGAGCCACGGCGCCAGCCGCTCCCATCGGTCGCGGCGCGCCGCCACGTGCAGGTAGGCGCCGAACACCAGCCACGTCGCGGCCGCAGCAAGCTCCTTCGGATCGTTGCTCCAGTAGGACCGCCAGGCGAGGTTGGCCCAGACCGAACCGAGGGCGATGGCCACGGTCAGGATCGGGAAGGCGATGAGCACGGCGCGGTGCCCGACCGCCCGGGCCGTCGAGGCCGCCGGAAGGCCGGGGACGCGATCGGCCGCGCCGCGCTGGGCGATCTCGGAGGCAGCCGCCAGGAAGGCGACGCCGGCGACGGCATAGGCCACGACCGCGCTGCCCACGTGGATCGTGAGCAGGAACGGCTGCTGGAGGGCCGGGACGAGGGGATCGACGCGATCGTCGAGGCTCAGGCCGAAGGCGACCAGTCCGGCGGCCAACAGGCACGCCAGCGGCGCGAGCCCGCCGATCGGATACGAGCGCGCCAGGGCGAGGTACGTCCCGAGTAGTGCGGCGGCGAACGCGAGGCTGAACTCGTGAAGATTCGACCACGGCGCGTGGCCCGCGACCGCCGTCCGCAGCACCAGCGCCAGGAGCAGGAGCCCGAAGCCAGCCACGAGCGCTCCAGTCGCGACCCGCGACAGGAGTGCCTGCCTCGGGGTGCTCAGCGTGACCTCGATCCCGCCGACGGCGGCAGCGGCATGCCCCGATCTCGTCGACGCCAGGGCGGCGCCGATGCCGGCCGCGGACGCACCGACGAGCGACGCGAGCGCGGCGACGAGGAGGATCGGGATCAGGTCGGTCATCGGTGATGCGTCCGGTCGTGGTTGCCGACCGCGACCGCGGTCAGGCGAGGAGGGCGGGGTCGGCGGCGGCACCGGTGGGGGTGCCGCACCGGTAGCAGGACGCCTCGCCGGCGGCCAGGGTTGCGCCGCAGTTCACGCAGTCGATCAGGAGGTCACCCTCGCAGACGGTGCAGAACGTGGCGCCGGCGGGGTACAGGAGGTTGTCGACCGCGCAGTACGGCACGCCTCGCGGACGCTCCGCCGATGCCTCGGGGCTCTCCGCGGGCGGCAGGGCCACGAGTGGCTGCGGCGAGTGGCCGTCGGCCAGGCCGACCTGGCTGACGCGCAGGTACCCGATCACGAGCCACAGCACGTAGAGGCCGACGAGGCCGAACGCCGCGAACGGGAAGAGGGTGGCGCCGATCTGGGCGAGATCCTCGGCGAGAAACTCGATGAACTCCTTGACCTGCTCCATGGCGGGCCGATTCTAGCATCGGGTCGGTGCGCTACACTCCGCCGACGATGCGAGCACCCGGAGCCCGATGACGCGTCAGCGCCTCGATCCGCGCGCGGCGCTGAGCGAGCTGCACGTCCACCTCGGCGCGGCGGTCACCCCGGCCATCATGTGGGGCATCGCGCACGCGCAGGGCATCCGGCTCCCGACGAAGGACTTCTGGGCCTTCCGCGACCTGATCACCGTCGGACGCCGTCACCGGGGCTTCGACGCCTATCTCGACCTCTTCCACTGGACCGAGCTCATCCAGTCCAGCCCGATCGCCGTCGAGCGCAGCGTGTACGAGGTCATCGGGGGCGCCTACCGCAAGAACAACGTCACCCAGCTCGAGCTGCGCTTCAACCCGATGAAGCGCAACCGCGGTGGCGAGCAGGACCTCGACCACATCATCGCGGCCGCCGTGCGCGGCATGGACCGCGCGGTGCTCGAGTATCCCCAGGTCCGCGCCGGCCTCATCTTCTGTCTCGACCGCGGCTTCTCGCGCGCGCTCAACGAGATCATCGCCGCCAAGGCCATCGCCTGGCAGAGCCGCGGGGTGGTCGGCATCGACATCGCCGGCCCGGTCGTCGAGGGCTTCCGCTTTGCCGACTACACCGAGGTCTTCGATGCCTGCCGCCGTGCGGGTCTCGGCCTCACCGTCCACGCCGGCGAGACCGGCGGAGCCGACGAGGTGCGCGAGGCACTCGAGGCGCTCGAGCCGGACCGCATCGGTCATGGCGTCCACAGCGCGGATGACCCGAGGGTGCTCGAGCTGCTCCGCGAGCGGGGCACCGTGCTCGAGGTCTGCCCGAGCTCGAACCTCAACACCGGCGTGCTGCGTACCATCGGGGACGTGCGGCGGGTGGTGCGCGCACTGGTCGACGCGGGCGTGCGCTTCACCGTCAGCACGGATGGCCCGGAGATGCTCAGATCGTACCTGCGCGACGAGCTGAACCTGCTCATGCGCCACGAGATTCTCTCCCTGGAGGAGGTCGAGCGCGCGATCCAGACGGGCGAGCGGGCCAGCTTCCTGGACCGTGCGCCGGTGATCTCCAGCTCCGTGACCGCGCCCGAGGGCGGCGGAAACGGGCACGCGGCGATCCCCGTCGAGGTCCGTTCCTAGGCTCGTATACTGCCGGCCGTGTCCTCCATCTGGCGGCCGGTTCGAGAGCGTGCGCCCGCCCGGAGCCTGATGGTCATCGTTGCCCATCCCGGCGACGAGGCCTTCGGGTTCGGGGGTGCCATCGCCAGCGCCGCGGCCGAGGGCGCCTACGTCGTCCTCGTGTGTGCCACGCGTGGATGGTTCGATCCCAGGCTGGCCGAGAAACCGCCCGCCCCGGGCGGGAAGAACCGGGACCTCAAGCTCGGCCAGGTGAACTGGCGCAACCTGGATACCGTGCGCGAGGACGAGCTGCGCCGCTCGGTCGCCGTGCTCGGCGTGCGAGTGGTGCGCATGCTCGACTACGCCGAGGGCGAGCTCGACCGGGTCGACTTCGACCACCTCGTCGGCCGGCTGGTCGAGCCGATCCGGATGCATCGGCCCGAGGTGATCCTTGGCTTCGGGGCCGACGGCGTGACCGGCGACCCGGACCACGTCGTGCTGTCGCGTGCGGTCCGCGCCGCCTACGTCCGCGCCGCGGAGCCGCTCGCCTACGAGGAGGTGCTCGAGGAGGACCAGACCGCCTGGCGCGCCGCCAAGCTGTACGAGCTGGTGGTGCCGCCGTCGGCGGTCGCCGTCCTGGGACCGCGCGCGCCGGCCGACTACGGGTCGCCGGTGGAGCCGACCCTGGACCTCCAGCTCGGCGAGATGGCGCAGCTGAAGCTCGCCGCGATCACCCGTCACGTCTCGCAAACTGGCTCGGCCGGGCCGTTCCACGACTGGGGCGCCGATGCGCGCGACGCCTACCTCGCCACTGAGTCCTACCGGCTGGCCGCGTCCGCCGTTCCCGCCGCCCCGGATGAGGCGGGCCTGTTCGACGGGTTGGCGTAGGAGCGTCGCCCGGCGCAGTGCCGCAACGGCTCAACATCGGTTGTGTGATGGTTGCCCGCAACCCTGCTAGGCTCAAACGGCCGCATCGGTCCCGCATCGAGGAGTCCCGAGCACAAGCCCATGTCCAATCAGCTGACGGATGAGAACATCCTCGCCGCGCTCGGCGGGGTCAAGGATCCCGAGATCGGGCGTGACCTCGTCTCGCTCGGAATGGTCAAGCAGATCACCATCGACGGCAGCGTCGTCGACCTGACGGTCGAGCTGACCACGCCGGCCTGTCCGCTCAAGGCGACGATCGAGAGCGACATCGGCGACGCGCTGACGCCGCTCGGCGCCAGCCTGGTGCGCGTCGATTGGGCAAGCAACGTGAAGCGCAGCTTCGGCGGGCCGGCGGCCGACCTGATTCCCGGCGTGAAGAACACCATCGCCGTGGCGTCCGGCAAGGGCGGCGTCGGCAAGTCGACGGTGGCGGTCAACCTGGCCGTCAGCCTCGCGCGCGACGGCGCCCGCGTCGGCCTCCTCGACGCCGACATCACCGGGCCGAACGTGCCGCTCATGATGGGCACGCAGGGCGCGCACGTCACCGGCAACGGCGGGCGCCCGAACCCGGTCGTCGCCCACGGCGTGAAGATGATGAGCATCCAGTACTTCCTCGACCCGAACGCGCCGGTGATCTGGCGCGGTCCGCTCATCCACTCGGCGATCGCCCAGTTCCTCCGCGACGTGGAGTGGGGCGAGCTCGACTACCTCGTCATCGACCTGCCGCCGGGCACCGGCGACGCGGCCCTGTCGCTCTCCCAGCTCATTCCGCTGACCGGCGCGGTCGTCGTCACCACCCCGCAGGAGGTGAGCCTGCTCGACGCGCGCAAGGCCGTCGCCATGTTCAACAAGGTCAACGTCCGGACGCTCGGCGTGATCGAGAACATGAGCGGCTTCGTGTGCGACGGCTGCGGCAAGGAGCACGACATCTTCGGCTCCGGCGGCGGGGAGAAGATCGCGCGCGAGCTGGAGCTCGACGTGCTCGGCCGCATCCCGCTCGAGCCTGGTGTGCGCACCGGCGGCGACGCGGGCGTGCCGATCACGTCGACCCAGTATCCCGGCTCCGAGACCTCGCCTGCGGCGCAGGCCCTCCGCGAGGTGGCCCGCACGGTCGCCGGCCGGGTGAGCGTGCTCGCCGCTCCGACCCTCGTGGGCACCGGCGCCGCCTGACCGAGCTCCGAGCTGCCTGAAAGTCCCGGCGGGGGCCGGGACGGCGGGGGATTGCCCCGAGCGTGGCGAGGCGACAGAATCGGGCGATGCGAATAGCGGTGATGGGGGACATTCACGCCAACCTGCCCGCGCTGCGGGCGGTCGTCGACGACGTGGCCCGCATCGGTGCCGACGCCCTGTACTGCGTCGGAGACGTCGTCGGGCGGGGGCCACATCCGGACGAGGTGGTCGATGAGCTTCGGCGGCTCGAGATCCCGACCGTCCAGGGCAACTGGGACGAGGCGGTCGGCATGGACCGCGACCAGACCGGGGCCGCCTTTGCCACGGCCCAGGCCGAGGCCGACGCCAACGCCTCGATGCGCTGGTCGGCCGAGCGGGTGAGCGAGGAGAACAAGGCCTGGCTGCGACAGCTGCCGCAGACGATGCGGGTGACGCTGGCGGGCCGCTCCGTCTTCCTGTTCCACGGCTCGCCGATCAGGCCGACCGAGTACCTGTGGGCGTCTCGTCCGTCGCGCGTCTTCGCGCGGTTGGCCAGCGACGAGGCGGACGACCTGTTCTGCTTCGGCCACACCCATGAGGCCTTCCACCGCGTCGTCGGCCAGGCCCACGTGGTCGCCTGCGGCTCGGTCGGATGCGGAACCGATGGCGACGCGCGAGCCCGCTACGCGGTCGTCTACATCGGCGAGCCCGACATCGCGGTGGGATTCCGGACGGTCGACTACGACCACGCCTCGGTCGTGCGCGACATGGCCGCCGCCGGGCACTCGATCGACCTGCTGCGCGAGCCGCCGGCGGCACACCCGCACCTCCCGACCGAGGTCGCCCAGGCCTAGGACGCGCCGCCCGTGGGGCCGGTACCGGTCGGGTCATACGTCCCGAGCGCGTCGACGACGAGCTCCCAGAAGCGCTCGACGTCGAGGTCGACCGCGACGTCGACGTTCGGCGGCCGCCCGGTCCGCGCGTGGACGTCGACGACGGTCCTGCCCAGGTTGATCCCGGAGGCCGTCTCGACGGCGACGTTCAGGTGCCGGGTCGGCACGAGAGCCGCGTCGATCACGGCCGCCACGGCACACGGGTCGTGGACGGCCGGCGCCTCGAAGCCGAACACCCGCCGGTAGGTCTCGGTGAAGTAGCGCATCAGCGCCACCGCCATCTCGGCAACCGGCGAGCCGAGGGCCGAGATCCGCTCGAGCACGGCGCTCGTGGCGAGGGCGCGGTGCGTGACCTCCAGGGGGACGAGCGTGATCGGGATCCCCGACCCGATGACCGCCGCGGCGGCCTCGGGGTCGGCGTAGATGTTGAACTCGGCCGACGGCGTCCAGTTCCCGAGCCCGATGGCGCCGCCCATGATCGAGATGCGGTCGATGCCGCGGCCAATCGCCGGCTCACGCTCGAGTGCCTGCGCGACGTTGGTGAGCGGGCCGACCGCCACGAGCGTCAGCGGCCCCGCGTCGGCGGCCATCGCCCGCTCCACGATGAAGTCGGCCGCGTGTCGCGCGTCGAGGTCCATGGCCGGCTCCGGCCATTCCGGGCCGTCCAGGCCCGATGACCCGTGGATGTCGGCCGCGACGATCGGCTCGCGCCGCAGCGGGCGACCGGCACCGGGCACGATCGGGACGTCGACGATACCCGCGACCGTGCACACCCGCCGGGCATTCACGGCCGTTTTCTCGAGGGTCTGGTTGCCGGCGACGACCGTGATCCCCTCGAGCTCGATGGCCGGGCTCGCCGCGGCGAGCAGGATGGCCATGGCGTCGTCGTGGCCGGGGTCGCAGTCGAGGACAACGCGCCGCCGCGCGGCGGTCATTCCTTGATGTACGGCCGGCCGTCGGCGGCGGGGGCGCGGGCCCGCCCGACGAGTCCCGCGACCACGATGATGGTGACGATGTACGGGACCATGAGCAGGAACTCGGACGGGATGGCGATGCTCAGGATCGAGAGGCGAGACTGGATGGCATCGGCGAATCCGAAGACCAGGCCGGCCAGGAAGGAGCCGATCGGGCTCCAGCCGCCGAAGATCATGGCCGCCAGGCCGATGAAGCCGCGTCCCGCGGTCATCTCGCGCTCGAACCCGCCGGTCGAGCCGATCGTGAAGTAGGCGCCACCGAATCCGGCGACCATGCCGCCCAGGACGACGGTGCTGTAGCGCACCCAGTACACGTTGATGCCGACCGTATCGGCGGCCTTGGGGTGCTCGCCCACGGCTCGCACGCGCAGCCCCCAGCGCGTGTAGAAGAGCCCGAAATGGATGAGCGCGATGAGCGCGAAAAGCGTGTACACGAAGATGTTGTGCTGGAACAGGATCGGTCCCATGACCGGGATGTCCGAGAGGAGCGGGATGTGGATCGGTCCGAGGCGCTGCGGGGTGTTCAGCTCCGATTGATAGGGCTGGAGGATGCGGACCGAGAGGAACGCGGTGAGCCCGGTGGCCAGGATGTTGATGAAGAAGCCGGCGATGATCTGGTCCACCCGGTAGCGGATGGCGAGCACCGCCAGGAGCAGGGCCAGGAGCGCCCCGACCAGCACCGCCGAGGCGATGCCGAGCCACGGGTTGTCGGTCGCGCTGGTGACGACGGCCGAGATGAAGGCACCTGACAGCAGCATGCCCTCGATGGCGATGTTGATGACGCCCGCCCGTTCGCAGAGCACGCCGGAGAGGGCGCCGAACACGATCGGGACGGCGCGCTGGACGGTGGTCTGCAGGACGCCGGTCAGGTTCATCGACTGGCCCGCGGCGACCCAGGTCAGGAACGCGAACACGAACGCGAACGCGACGAGGCCCATGATCAGCGCCCACTTCGCGCCGAAGCCGCGCGTCAGCTGGACTGCGCCGGCGAAGGCGACCACGGCCGCCAGCAGGTAGATCGACATCGCCGAGGGCAGGACGAGGTTTGGCACCGTGATCGGCGCGGTGGCCGGCGTGAGCGTGAAGGTCGACGTATCGCCGGTCTCGACGCTCAGCCCGAAGGCGATGACCATGGCAGTCGCGACGAGCAGATACAGGATGCCCAGGATCCGCTGACGCGTGCGGACCCGGTGCTCGGAGCGCGTGAGCGGGATGACCGCGGCCGTCACGAGCCCCACCCCTTGGCGAAGACCTCGGTCCCGGTGGTCCGTTCGGCCCGGATGCGATAGATCGCGCGGACGAGGGCCGGCGCGGCGATGAACAGGATCACGAGCGCCTGGATGATGACGACGAGGTCCAGCGGCGTGCCGGTCGCCGACTGCATCGGCGTGGCTCCCGCTCGAAGCGCGCCGAACAGGAAGGCGGCCGCCACGACGCCGAGCGGCCGGGTGTTTCCGACAAGCGCTACGACGATGCCGTCGAAGCCGTAGCCGGGCGAGAAGCCGGGCGAGAGCGTCCGCGAGCCGCCGAGGATCACGGCCGCGCCCGCCAGGCCCGCCAGGCCACCGGCGATGACCATGGACATGACGGTCGACCACGAGATGCTCATGCCCGCGTAGCGCGCCGCCCGCGGGTTGAACCCGACCGCGCGGAACTCGAAGCCCTTCGTGGAGCGGAAGACGAGCCACCACACGGCCACTGCAGCCGCCAGCGCGATCACGATGCCCCAGTTCGCGCGGAGGCCCTCGACGATCGGCACGAGTGCCGCGGTCGGCTCCACGATCTTCGAGATCGCGTCGGATCGCCCCTCGCGCTGAACGAGCTCCGTTCGGAGCGCCCAGGTGATGAGGTTGTAGGCGACGTAGTTCATCATGATCGTCACGATGACCTCGTGGGCGCCGGTCCGGGCCTTCAGCAGGCCGGGGACGAAGCCCCACAGCGCGCCGCCCACGAACCCGGCGCCGACGGCCAGCGGCAGGTGGATGAACCACGGCACGCCGACGAGGCTGAAGCCGACGATCACGGCGAACAGGGAGCCGACGTAGAGCTGGCCCTCGGCGCCGATGTTGAACAGGCCGACGCGGAAGGCCAACGCCACGGAGAGCCCGGTCAGGATGAGCGGGGTGGCCGAGATGATCGTCTCGGACAGCGGCACGAGCGCGCTGCGCAGCGCCTCCCAGTCGAGCGACACGATCGCGGAGAAGAGCTGACCGGGGTCTCCGATCGAGCCGCGCAGCAGCGCCCCATAGGTCATCACAACCGCCGACCAGGAGGCCCCGAGCGCTCCGCCGGGGTCAGATCCCCACATGCCCATGATCTCGAAGTCGGTCAGCACGATGACGAACGCGCCCACGAAGAAGGCCGTCAGCAGCGCAAGCGCGGGGAGGAGCAGCCCGCGCAGCGTGCCGCCGACGCCGCTCCGGCGTTGTGGGATCCCTGCCTCCGGCGCAGCGGGGTCGACCGGCGTCAGGTCAGGCACCTCCGCAGCCTCGGGCTCCTGGGGCTGCGCGGGGACCGGCTCGCGGGGCTCGTCAGTCATCGGTCTCGCTCGCGGCAGCTGCGGCAGCAGCCATCTCGACGGCCTCCTCCGGCTGTGTCTCCTCGGGGTGGGCGCCGCCCATGAGCAGCCCGAGCCGCTCAAAGGTCGCCTCGGACGGATCGAGGACGTCGACGATCCTGCCCTGGAACATGACAGCGACGCGGTCGCCGAGGGCGATCACCTCCTCGAGCTCGGTCGAGACGATGAGCACCGCGGTGCCCTCGTTTCGCTTCTCGACGATGCGGCCGTGGATGTACTCGATCGAGCCGACGTCGAGGCCACGCGTCGGCTGGGAGGCGACGATCAGCTCGAGCGGACGCGAGAATTCGCGCGCGGCGATCACCTTCTGCTGGTTCCCGCCCGACAGGTTACCGACCGCGTTGAAGATCGACGGCGTGCGCACGTCGAACTGGTCGACGAGTTCGGTGGCGGACTCGACGATCGCGTCGCCGTTCAGCCGCAGGCCGCTCGAGAAGGGCGCCCGCCAGTAGCTGGTGAGGACCATGTTGTCGGCGACCGTGAAGTCGCCGATGAGCCCATCCTCCATCCGATCCTCCGGGATGTGCGCCACTCCCGCAGCGTAGACCGCTCGCGGATCGTTCTCGAAGACCCTGCCGTTGATGCGGACCTCGCCGTTGTCCACGTCCCGCAGGCCGGTGATGGCCTCCACGAGCTCGCTCTGCCCGTTCCCGTTGACGCCGGCGATGGCTACGATCTCGCCCGCGTGCACGGTGAGGCTCAGGCCGTTGACCGCGGGATGGCCTCGCTCGTCGAGCACGACGAGGTCGCGCAGCTCGAGGACCGGCTCGGCCGGCTTTGCCGGCACCTTGTCCACGACGAGGTCGACTTCGCGACCGACCATCATCGTCGCGAGCTCCTCGCGGGTCGTCTCCGCGGGTGTCGTGGTGCCGACGACCCGCCCACGGCGGAGGACCGTGATCCGGTCCGCGACCTCGAGGACCTCGTTGAGCTTATGGGTGATGAAGACGATCGATGTCCCGCCCTCCACCAGCGAGCGCATGACGGCCACGAGCTCCTCGGTCTCCTGGGGCGTGAGGACGGCCGACGGCTCGTCGAGGATCAGCACGTCCGAGCGGCGGTAGAGTGTTTTCAGGATCTCGACGCGCTGCCGCACCCCGACCGGGAGGTCCTCGACGAGGGCATCGGGGTCGACCTTGAGGCCATGACGCTCGGAGATCTCGACGATCCGGGCTCGTGCCGCGCGCCGGTCGAGGGCGCCCATCGGTCCATTGGTCTCCTCGACGCCGAGCATGATGTTCTCGGTGACGGTGAAGACCGGGACGAGCATGAAGTGCTGGTGGACCATGCCGATGCCGGCGGCGATCGCGTCACCCGGGCCGCCGAAGCGGACCGGTGCTTCGTCGATGAGGATCTCGCCCTCGTCCGGCGCGTAGAGGCCGTACAGGACGTTCATGAGCGTCGACTTGCCAGCGCCGTTCTCGCCGAGCAGGCCGAGGATCTCGCCGGGCTGCACGACGAGATCGATCCCCTCGTTGGCCACGACCCCGGGGAAGCGCTTGGTGATCCCCCGCAGCTCGAGCTTCACGCACTGGCTCCGTAACGTGAACGGGCGGCGTCGTCGCGACGCCGCCCGTTCAGCATACCTATGCCGAGCTGGACCTACTCGCCGTAATAGTCCGAGGGGGACAGCTCCCCGGCGATGATCATCTCCTGCATCGCCGTGATGGCGTCCTTGACCTCCTGCGAGATCTCGCCGTCGTAGTCATGGAACGGCGCGATCCCAACACCCTCGTTCTCGAGGTTGCTGAGGAAGGTCGCCTGGGGCGCATCACCGTTCAGTCCGCGCTCGACGGCCTGGAAGACCGAGTTGTCGATGCGCTTGATGATGCTGGTGAGCAGCCACGGCGTGAAGTCCGGGGCGCTCTCCGTCCAGTCGACGTCCACGCCGAGCCCGACGGCCTCGGCGCCGCTGTCCTCGATGGCCGCGAAGGTGCCGCCACCGATCGGCCCGCCGACCGGCAGGATCACGTCGGCGCCCTCGTCGAGCATGCCCTGGGTGACGTTCCTGGCGTCATCGGTGCTCTCGAAGTTGCCGGTGAACGTTCCCGAGTCCGCGTCGCTGGGCACGCGGCCGCCGAGCACGCGAACGTCCGCGCCCTGCTCCTCGTTCCAGTAGTTCACGCCGGCGATGAAGCCGTCCATGAAGTCGGTCACGCCGGGACCGATGTTGATGCCGCCGAAGGTGCCGACGATGCCGGTCTTCGACCACGACGCGGACGCGTAGCCGGCGAGCATGGCGCCCTCGGCCGTCGCGTAGACGAGGCCCTCGACGTTCGGCAGGGCCGGATCGTACGCGAAGTCGACGATCGCGAAGCGCGTGTCCGGGTTCGCCTCGGCCGCGGTCGCGGTGTCGCCGCCGAGCAGGAAGCCGACGGTGACGATCATGTCGCAGCCGTCGGCGATGTGCTGGTCGATGTTCCGGGCGTAGTCCTCGGCGCTGCGCGACTCGAGGAAGGTGACCTCGACGCCGAGCTCGCTCTGCGCCCGCTCCATGCCTGCCCAGGCGTTCTCGTTGAAGCTGTTGTCGTCGATGCCGCCGACGTCGCTGACCATGCAGGCCTTGTAATCGACGGTCGGTGCCGCCGACTCCGTCGGCTCAGCTGCCGACTCGGTCGGCTCGGCCGACGGGCTGTCGCCTGTGCCGCCGGTGCAGGCGGCCATGATCAGCGTCAGGATGGCGAACACGGCCACCATCGAGCTGGAAGTTCTCCGCATCAGTCTCCTCCACACCGCTCGGGGTGCGTTCTGCCGCGAGTGATCGCGGCTCCACGGGGTGCGCTCGGGCCGGTGGGCACACGGCGCAGAATCGGCGGCATCATACTCCCGCCCTCTCCCGGCACTCAAGGGGTTCCGCGCGATTCGGTTCCCGGAGGCCCCCGGCTATCATCCGCCGGGTGACCGCCCTCCCCCCGTGCGTGCGCCTCGTCATCTTCGATCTCGACGGCGTCATCTACCGCGGGACCGATGCCGTCGCTGGCGCGCCGGAGCTCGTCGCCTGGCTCCACGATCGGGAGGTGCTCGTGCGGTTTGCGACGAACAACTCGATGATCACCCGCGCCGGCTACGTCGAGCGCCTGGGTGCCATGGGCATCGCGACGGCGGCGGAAGAGGTCGTGACCTCCACCTCGGCCACGGTCGATCACCTCGCCCGCCACGCGCCGGAGATCCGATCGGTCCTCGCCGTGGGCGCCGACGGCATGCGTCGCGAGCTCCACGACGCCGGCCTGGAGGTGACGCTCGCGGCCGACGCGACGCCGGCCCTCCCCGGCGGCCCGCTCGGCCGACGCTTCGACGCCGTCATCGTCGGGCTCGACCCGGCGCTCGACTACGCGAGCCTGTCGAGCGCCATGGCCGCGGTGGCCGATGGCGCGCGGCTCATCGCCACCAACGCCGACAGCCGCTACCCGACGCCGGCCGGCTTCCTGCCCGGTGCCGGCTCGATCGTCGCAGCGCTCGCCATCGCCACCGGCGTCACGCCGGAGGTGATCGGAAAGCCGGAGCCGGCGATGTTCCGCTCCGTGCTCGACTCGACCGGCGTTCCGGGCTCCGAGTGCGTCGTCGTCGGCGACAACCCCGACGCGGACGTGGCCGGCGCCCACCGCGCCGGCTGTGCCTCGATCCTGGTGCTCACCGGGGTCGCCGACGCGATCGTTGCGGCTTCCCTGGCCGGCGAACGCTTGCCGAATGCCGTCGCGGACGGTCCCGACGCGGTCCGGCGCCTGCTCGAGCCGCGGGTCAGCTGATGGAGCCGCGACGCCAGGCATCCCATGCCCGACGCGCCTCGTCGTGGAGCGGCTCCAGCAGCGCGGGCGGCGCGAAGCCGCGGGCGAATCCGTTGAGCGCGATCTCGGCCAGCTCGACAGCCGTGAGCTCCAGCGCGGACGCCACCCGGGCCATCTCCCCGGTCAGCGACGTGCCGGTCACGGTGCGGTCGTCGGTCGAGATCGTGACGCTGACGCCGGCCCGGTGCAGCGCGGCCAGCGGATGGTCCGCCAGGCCGGCCACCAGCCCGGCCTGGACGTTCGAGGTCGGGCACAGGTCGAGCGTCACGTCACGCCCGCGGAGCAGGTCGACCAGGCCCGGGTCGTCGATCGCCGTGGCGCCATGGGCGATGCGTCGGACGCCGAGGTCGAGCGCCTCGCGGATCCGGCCCGGCCCGGGCACCTCGCCGGCGTGGGCGGTGAGCGAGAGGCCGGCCTCGCGCGCGGCCACGAAGGCGATGGCGTGCGGAGGCGCCGGCCAATCGGCCTCCGGCCCCGCCAGGTCGAAGCCGACCACCGGCGAGCCGATGGCGCCGGCTGTGCGCGCGAGCTCGGCATTCGCGGCCGGGGGGTGCTGGCGCATGGCGGTCACGATCAGGCCGACCAGCGGCGCGGCCGGACCGATCCGCTCGACGGCGCGCACCACCCCGGACGCCACCGCCTCGACGACGGCCTCCACCGACAGGCCGCGCTCGAGGTGCAGGCGCGGTGCCCAGCGGACCTCGGCGTACCGGATCCCATCGGCGGCGAGGTCCGTCACCAGCTCGTCGGCCGTCCGCTCGAGCGCCGGCGCCACCTGCAGCAGCGCGACCGGGAGGTCGAAGAAGCCGAGCAGCTCGGCCTGGTCCGCGCAGCGCTCGGGGCCGACCATGCGCGCGGTCGCCTCCTCCAGCGTCAGCGGAACGCCGATCGCCTCCGCCAGCTCGACCGCGGTTGCCGGCCGGACCGATCCGTCCAGGTGCTGGTGCAGCTCTGCCTTCGGCAGCCCCCCCAGCGCCTCGAGGTCCATCGCGCCATGATAGGCAGGCCGCCACTGGCCGCGGCGGTCACGGGGCTGGCGCTCGTCGTCGCGCTGGGAGGGGGCACTCCGCGCCCGGAGATCGAGCTCGCGGCGCGCGGAGCGATCATCGTGCACGCCGCGCGCGCCGAGGCGGCCCTCGCCCTCCTCCGCGAGCGGCTGGCCGCCGCGCTCGACGCCGGTCGGGCCGGCTCCGCCCGGACGATCGCCGGGGACGCGGCGCCGGGCCCGATGTTCGATCGTGCCGCCGACGGCGTGCTCGCCTCGGTCGACGTCGCCCTCGACGCCCTCGATGCGCGCGACGACGTCGCGGCAGCGCGGTCGGCGCGCTCGCCGGAGGTGATCGCGCTGCCGCCGGCTCCCGACCCGGCCGAGCTCGTGTCACTCGGGGCGCAGCTCGCCGCAACGGCCGACGCCGCGGAGACCTTCGTGCAGATGCGTGGCCGCGCGGAGTCGGTGACCCCGACCCTCCTCGCGGCGCTCGACGCGCTCGAGGCGGGGGAGATCGACGTGGCCGAGGGGCTCGTGTCCGACGCCCGCGCGGCGCTCGACACCCTGGCCGCGTGGGAGGTCGGCGCGGTGACGCTGCCGGTCTGGCTGACGACGGCGGATGAGATGATCGGCGCCATGCAGCGACTCGTGACCGCCACGCGCGACGGCGATCTGCCCGGCGCGGAGGCGGCAGCTGCCGAGTTCGCGGCCCTGGCCGAAGATGCGCCGTCGGCCGATCGCGCCCTGCGCATCGCCCTCGGCGAGGGCGGCAGCGCGGTCGGCGCCACCGCGCTCGAACGGTTGGCAGCGCACCTGGCGGCGACCGACGAGCTCGGGGTGGCGATTGCGGCCGCCCGGCAGGGGGTCGGCGGGTGAGCGAAGCGGACGAGCTCGTCGGACGCACCCTCGCCGGGCGCTACCGGATCGACGAGCTGCTGGCGCGGGGCGGCATGGCGCGCGTCTTCCGGGCCCGCGACGTGCGCCTCGAGCGCGACGTGGCGGTGAAGGTCCTCTCGCCGCCATACGCAGATGACCCCGCCTTCAACGCGCGCTTCCTGGACGAGGCGCGGGCAGCCGCGTCGCTCTCGCACCCGAGCCTCGTGCACGTCTACGACTCCGGCAGCGACGACGGCTCGCACTTCATCGTCATGGAGCTCCTCGACCGGCACCGCACGCTGAGCGACCTGCTCGCCGAGCGCGGCCGCCTGCCGCGCGACGAGGTGCTGCGCATCGGCCAGGAGCTGCTGGCCGGGCTGCGCGTGGTCCACGATCGGGGCCTCGTGCACTGCGACGTGAAGCCGTCGAACGTGATGCTCGGCGAGGGCGGGCCGGCCAAGCTGATCGACTTCGGGATCGCGACCGCCCCGCATGGCGGGACCGAGGGCGACACGAGCATCGGCTCCCTGCGCTTCATGTCGCCCGAGCAGCTGCGCGGCGAGGCGCTCACGGCGGCGAGCGACCTGTTCAGCCTCGGCGCGGTGCTCTACCAGGCCCTGACCGGCCGCCCGCCGTTCGCCGGCGACACGCCGCAGGAGGTGAGCGACGCGCACGCCGCCGGCAGGGTGCGCCCTCCGTCGACGCTGGCCGAGGGCGTTTCCGGGCGGCTGGACGAGGCGATCCTCCAGTCGCTGCGCCGCGATCCGGCCGCCCGCTTCCACAGCGCGGAGGCGATGAGCGTCGCGATCGGTGCCGCGGTCGACGAGGGCCGGGTCGCCCGCGACGACGAGACCCGGGTCGTCCGAGCTCCGCCGGCCCCCGCGGCCCCGCCGGCGGCGCGCAGCGGCTACGTGCCCCCGCCGCTCCCACCACCGAAGCCCGCGTCGCGCGAGTCGCCGTCACGCGTTCCCGGCCGCTCGCGTGCGGCGCGGCCGACCGGTGGCGGGGCGGGCCCATGGGGCCTCCTCGGTTCCATTGTCATCCTCGGCGCGGCCGGGCTCGTCTTCCTGTTCGTCGTCTTGCCGATCCTCGAGCTCGGCCGCCTGGGCGGTGGCGACGGGAGCGAGGGCTCCCCGACCGTCACGGCGATCGCCACGCCCGAGCCGGGCACGACCGTGGTCACGGTACCGGACCTCGTTGGGATGTCCACCGACGACGCGATCGCGGCAGCACGTCGACTGCGCCTGGACTGGACGGTGTATTGCGACGAGGACCAGGACCAGCCGGCCGGAATCATCGACCAGGAGCCTCCGGCCGGCCGCGAGGTGCCGCCCGGCGCGGCCTTCGCGCTCTACTCGGCGCGCGTCGAGGATTGCCGGTAGCGTCGGTATACTTGGGCGCCCGCCCCCACCACCTGAAGGAGCCGATGAGCATGCGCCTGCGCGCCGTCCCGTCCACGCCCGCCACCCTGGACGTCGACGTCCTGGCCGTCCCGATCTACCGAGGCGAGGACGCGGAGCTGCCCGACGACCTCGCCGCGCTGGACGAGGCCTCCGGGGGCGCGATTCGCGGCGCCATCGAGTGGGGCGAGTTCAACCCGATCGAGACGGCCTCGGCGCTGACCGATGCCGGCAGCCTGCCCGCCGGACGCCTGCTGCTGCTCAACGCCGGAGCGCGTGGACGTGGTGCCTGGCGCGCGCGCCGGCTCGCGGCGGTCGCCACGCGGCGGCTGAACGGCCGCGGGGCCAGGACCCTGGCCGTCTGGCTGCGCGACGGCGAGGGTCCGGAGGCCTGGAGCGCCGCGGCCGCCGGTGCGATATCGGGCACGTACCGGCCCACCGACATCTACGGCCGCGTCCGTGACACCGATGCCATGAAGCGCGCGATCGACGAGGTCCTCGTGCTCGGCGCCGAGCAGGCGGCCCTCGACGAGGGGGTCGTCATCGGCGAGGGGACCGCCTTCGGCCGCGACCTCGCCAACCGGGCGGCGAACGACCTGTACCCCGAGCGCATGGCCGAGGTGGCGCGCGGGCTGGAGGCCGACGGCTGCACGGTCGAGGTCCTCGAGCCCGAAGAGATGGAGCGGCTCGGCATGGGCTGCCTGATCGGCGTCGGCCAGGGATCGGCGCGCCCGCCACGGCTCATCGCGATCAAGCTGCCCGGCTGGGCGAGTGGTGGCGAGCGGCGGCTCGCGATCGTGGGCAAGGGCGTCTGCTTCGATTCGGGCGGGATCAGCATCAAGCCGGCCGAGAACATGGGCGACATGAAGCACGACAAGTCGGGCGCGGCCGCAGTGATCGCCGCGGCTCGCACCGTCGCGCGGCTGGCGCCGCAGACGCCGCTCATGGCCGTGGCGCCGATGGTCGAGAACATGCCCGGCGGCAACGCCCAGCGCCCCGGCGACGTGGTGAAGGCCATGAACGGGATGACCGTCGAGGTCACCAACACCGATGCCGAAGGCCGGCTTATCCTCGCCGACGCCATGACCTGGGCGGAGCGCGAGGGCGCGAGCCACATCGTCGACGTGGCGACCCTGACCGGCGCGTGCGCCGTCGCCTTCGGCGACCAGGTGAGCGCCTACTTCTGCAGGCCGGACGAGTGGGGCGCGGAGGTCGGCGCCGCCGCCGAGCGGGCGGGGGAGTGGTTCTGGCAGATGCCGCTGGTGGCCGAGTACCGTCCCACGTACGACTCGCCGCACGCGGACATCGTGAACTCCGGCACGCGCGACGGCTCCCTCATCAAGTCCGCCGTGTTCCTGTCCGAGTTCGTGAAGGTGCCGTGGGTCCACGTCGACATCGCCGGCACCGCCTATCACGGGACCGAGAAGCCGTACGGGCCGAAGGGCGCCACCGGGTCGGCCGTCGCCACGCTCGTGCGCCTGGCGCTGGACTTCGCCGCCGCCGGCCCGGACCCCGCCTAGCGCAGGGCACAGAGCGAGCCCCGCCCACGGGACGGGGCTCGCTGACGGGGGACTGCCTCAGCGATCGTCGTCGGCGACGTCGCGCGCGGTGTCCTTGGCCTCACCCCACTCGTTCTGCAGATTGCCCTCGGCCTGGTCCATCTTGCCCTCGGCCTCGGTCGAGGCGTCGTCGGTCGCGTCGCCCCACTCCTCCTTGACCTTGCCACCGGCCTCCTTGAGGGGGCCCTCGATGCGATCAGAGTCCACGTTCGTTCCTCCCGTTGCGAATGCGCCCGGTGGGCGCCCGAGCCGCCATATCGCAGGTGACGTGCCAGCATCGGACCCGACGGGGGAGACCATCGGCCTATGGCCGCCGGGGCATGGACCCGTAGGATGCGTGGTGCCGCGGCGCACCGCAGCGCGGCGAGGAACGAGGAGGCACGCGTGACGCTGGAGGGACTCGCCGTCGGTGGGCTGTTCGCCGTGGCCGGCGCCGCCGCCGAGCGGCTGGCGAGCGTGTGGCCCGCCGACGAGGCGCACGGCCGTCCGTTCGGGCTGCGCACCATCGTCCTGGCCGTGGTGAGCGGCATGGCGGCAGCCGGGATCGCGACGCGCTCCGAGCTGCCGGCATGGGCGACCGCGACCCACCTCGCGCTCCTCGCGCTCCTGCTGGTGCTCACCGCCACCGACCTCGAGCAGCGTCGGCTGCCGCACCTCGTGCTCGACCCGCTCATCGTGCTGGCCGCCCTGTTCGTGCCCTTCAACCCGGCCGTCGAGCCACTCGACGCGCTCATCGGGGCCGGGGCGGCGGTCGCCTTCTTGGGGGCGCTGGCGCTCGTCGTGCGCGGCGGGCTGGCGTTGGGCGACCTGTACCTGGTGGCGCCCATCGGCCTCCTGCTCGGCTGGCCGGCCATCTTCACCGCGCTCTTCGTGGCGGCGTTCCTGGCCGCCGGGACGAGCCTGGTGCTGCTGGCGGTGCGGCGGGTCGGGATGCGCAGCTACATCCCCTTCGGCCCCTTCCTCGTCGGCGGAGCGGTGATCACGCTGCTGTTCGGGAACGGCGTCCTGGCCGTCGTGCGCTGAGGGCCATTCGACCGAAGGCACGTCCGGCTGGTACCCTCCGCGCGATGCATCCGGCACTCCAGCGTCGGCGTCGTCACCTGATGATGACCCGCCGCACCGTGCGCCGTGGCTCGCAGCGGCGCGGGCTGGCCACCTTCCTCCTCGTCACCCTGGGCGTCTTCGGGCTGACCTTCGTCGGCTCGATCGTCGGCACGGCGGGCGGCATGTTCGCCGCGTACACGTACTTCGCCTCCGACCTGCCCGACCCGCGCATCCTCGACGACCCGCGCCTCGCGCCGGCGGAATCGACCTACGTCTACGACCGCAGCGGCGAGACGCTGCTGGCCCGCTTCGAATGCCAGAACCGCGAGGCCGTCGAGTTCGAGGAGCTGCCGGACACGATCTGGCAGGCGACGGTGGCGAGCGAGGACCGCACGTTCTGGGACAACAACGGCGTCGACTTCCAGGCCACCGTTCGTGCCGCGCTGCGCAACCTGGAGGCCGGCGAGATCGTGCAGGGTGCGTCCACCATCACGCAGCAGGTGATCGATTACGCTCGGGTGCTGCGAGCGGAGGGGGAGTCCACCCAGGTCGAGGAGGGCGCCAGCCCGGCCGCCAGCGTCGCCGAGGCCGATCCCGACGAGCCGGCGGCCGACCCGGCCGACGAGGCAGAGCAGGAGGACGTCTGCAAGCCCCCCGAGCCGAGCCAGTCGAGTGACTTCCAGGAGAAGATCCGCGAGAACATCCTGGCCATGCACGTCACCGAGGCCTACCCGGGCCGGGCCGGAAAGGAGCGCATCCTCGAGACGTACCTGAACCTCATCTACTACGGCAACGGCTCCTACGGCATCAAGGCCGCCGCCGCGAACTACTTCGGCGTCACCGATCTCGCCGAGCTGACCGTCTCGCAGGCCGCGTTCCTGTCAGCCCTGCCACAGGCTCCATCCTTCCTGGATCCGTACCAGAACCCGAACGGCGAGCCCGGCAGCGAGGAGGCCGCGGCCGATGCCCTCTCGGAGCGCGACCTGGTCCTGGGCGCCATGGCGGAGGAGGGCTACATCACCGCGCGCGAGGAGCGCCTGGCCCGGAACACCACGTGGCTCGAGATGGAGCCGCAGCGGCTGACGAGCATCCTGCGGGAGCCGCACTTCGCCT
>Ga0299907_10000177_pt1 | contig 27119 bp, 22 predicted proteins | sample RVTome_16_FD_198680 | JGI IMG/M metagenome (GOLD analysis project Ga0299907, IMG submission 198680) | Soil microbial communities from uranium-contaminated site in the Upper Colorado River Basin, Wyoming, United States - RVT152D67 (version 2) ...
GTGGAACGAAGCCGACTCTGCAAGGAGCCGGAGGTCGGCAGCGAGGGCGATCACCGATCCCGCCCCGGCGGCGACACCGTTGACCGCGGCAATGATCGGGATGGGGAGGCGACGCATCCTCTCCACGACCGCGCCGGTCATCCGGGTGAACTCGAGAAGACCCTTGGTGTCCGTCTCTCGAAGCTGTCCGATGATTTCCTCGACGTCGCCGCCCGAGCAGAAGCCCCGGCCCTTGCCGGTGATCACGATCACCGAGACGTCCTCGCGCTGCTCTACCTCGGCGAGGAAGTCCCGCAGGTCGGCGTAGGCCTCGAAGGTGAGGGCGTTCAGCTTGTCGGGACGGTCGAATGTGACCGTGGCCACCCCGTCCTGCACGCCGAGATCGAAATGGCCCCAGCTCTCGGTGAATCCGGGCGAGGCTCTGAAAGGGCTCACGACGCGGAGGCTACTTCCTGTCGTTCTAAACCTTCTCGGGCACCCGCTCCGCCCTCTCTGCGATGAGGAGGGCGAATATGGCGTGGAGAAGCGCCAGTCCGAGGATCGGGGTGAAGATCCGCTTCAAGTTGGTGCTCTGGGCGAGGAGCCCAACTACGAACCCCGAGGCCCCGACGACGAGCCCGTAATACATCACCGCCGAGGACACCGCCGACACAGCCGAACCGGCGATCATCATCGCCAGAATCAGCCCGGTCACCACCAGCAGGAAGTTGGTGTGGTCCAGGGCGACCAGGATGTGGACGAAATCTGGGAAATCGGCGCCGCTCACGAACTGCTGAATCACCATCGCGGTCAAAACGACCACCGGGACGAGGGCAATGAGCGAGGTGCGCACGAACCGGCCCGGGCCGGCCCTCCACTCCGAAGGTCTCAGATGTCTGCGCAGACGCCACAAGACAAGACCGATGGCGGCTACCTCCAATGGGACGTTCAGCATCAGCAGGGGCTCGATTGTGAAGAGCACTCCGAGCATCGCCGACAGCCCGGCGAGGAACATCGAGATCATCTGGATGGCCCCGAGACGGTCACCACCGAGCAGCGGGGCGTCGTCGCCTCGCAGCATCCATTCCGCCAGCGCCAGCGAAGCCAGCACCACAAAGCCGAACACCATCGCCGCAGGGTGGGCGCCGGCCAGGTTCTCGGCGTTCTCCGGGGCGACGATCCGGACGTCGGCGAGCTGGAGCCCGAGGAGCACGCCGAGCACCGCCCCGATCACCAGGAACACCAGCGCCAACGCCATCCCGAACTGGGGGACGGTCCACACCCTGCCCCGCTTCCTGCGGAATGCCCACACCATCATCCAAGCCATGGCGATGAACGCAAGCGTGCCCCCGATCGGTCTCTGGATCGTGGTGGGAGCGGTCAGATCGACGGACCAGAAGGCGAGCACATAGGCGGATAGGGAAAAGATGGAGAATACGGCCAGACCGTCGGCGCGCTCCCCATCGCCGAACATCCAGATGGCCCCGGCGAACACTGCCAGGGTGATCCAGCCCAGAGTCCCAGCGTGCACGTGGGTGAGCAGGGCGCCCCTCGGCGGGTCCCAGATGTCGAGACCGTTGAGGATCCCGATCACCACCGTGATCACGAAGGTGACCAGGGCGGCGCGGAAGAGCTTGCGGACGCTGGACGGCATCGACGACATCAACACCCCTCGGATCGGTTAGTCGGCGGTGTTTCTAACAGGGACCGACGGGGCGCGGCGGGCGAAGGGCTAGTTTTCCCCGGGATGACCGATGCCGATCTGACGACCGAGGCCGAGCGTCTCGGGCTAACACTGGTCCCGGTGGCGGAGGCACATACCCCCGGGCGTGTCAATCGGGATTTGGTGTCCGCCCTGGCGACGGCGGGTCTTTTCGATCGGATCTTCGCCGACGAGGGAGTGACCGCCACGGAGCTCTGCAGGATCAGGCAAGGTCTCGCCCGAGTTTGCACCGAGGCCGACACCGCGCTCGCGGTGCAGGGTCTGGGCGGGGCCCCGATCCAGCTCTTCGGGTCTGCAGCCACCAAGGGAGAGTGGATGCCTCCGATCCGCTCCGGTGATGCCGTCGCCGCCTTCGCCCTCACCGAGCCTGGTGCGGGTTCCGACGCCGCCTCCCTCTCCCTGCGCGCCGAGCGGGACGGTGACGGCTACCGGCTCCACGGTGAAAAGGCGTACATCTCCAATGCCCCCGACGCCGACGTCGCGGTGGTCTTCGCACGGACCGGCGAGGACACCGGCGCAGGCGGGGTGACCGCCTTCGTCGTCCCCATCGACGGGGACGGCATCTCCGGAGAGTCGATCCCTATGGTCTCGCCCCATCCCCTGGGGCGCTGGGCTTTCGACGGGGCGTTCGTGCCCTCCGCGGCCGTCCTCGGCGAGGCGGGCCGGGGTTTCACAGTGGCGATGCGCACCCTCGACCTCTACCGACCCAGCGTAGGGGCCTTCGCCCTGGGCATGGCAGAGGCCGCCCTGCGGATCGCGGTGGAGCACGCCGCCACCCGGGAGGCCTTCGGGTCACCGATCGCCGAATACCAGGGTGTTGCCCATCAACTCGCCGATGCCCGGGTGGGCATCGAGGCCGCCACCCATCTCGTCTACTCGGCGGCTGCCGCCTACGACGCCGGTGATCTGGAGTCGCTCACCGGAAAGGCTGCCATGGCCAAGCTGCATGCCACCGAGGTGGCGCAGAGGGTGGTGGACATGGCCATCCAGGTCCTCGGGGCCAGGGGCCTCGAGGCCGATTCGACGCTGGCCCATCTCTACACCGAGGTGCGCGCCCCGCGGATCTACGAGGGCACATCGGAGATCCAGCGCAACATCATCGCCCGGGAGTTGCTCCGCGGGCGGATCTAGACCGTCAGACCGATACGCCCCGGGTCTTCACCATGACGCAATCCTCGGCGACGTAGTCGAATCCACCCTCCTCGAGGGCCTCGATCAGCTCGGGTGAAGAAGCCCCCGGCTGGACCCAGACTCTCTTCACGCCGGCCCGGGCACAGTCCGCGAGCACCTCGAGACCCCTGCGGGCAGGGACCACGAGAACAGCCATCGTCGGCGTCTCCGGGAGCTCGTCGACCGTGGCCCAGCAAGGGTCGCCGTCCACCTCGTCCCGGTATGGGTTGACGGCATAGACTTCGAATCCCTTTCTCTTGAGATCCCGATAGATGATCCCCCCGTACTTGCCGGGGCGGTCGGTGGCACCGACGACCGCAAAGGAGGTGTCGGGCTCGCCAAGGAGTGAGAGAAGGTCGCTCATGTCCGGTTCAACGCCATATCTACTCCCGAGATTCCTAGTGGTCCGTCGCTAGCCAAGCTGCTCCCTGATGATCTCGGGCACCGGCACCGGGCGGAACTGGTCGGGGTCGACGAAGACATAGACCCCTTTCCCCTCGGCCACCACCGCCCCGTCGGAAAGGCGTCGAGTGGAGAATCCGACCGTCATCGAGGTGCTCCCGAATCCCGTTGTGCTCGAGGTGGTCTCCAGCTCGTCGCCGAGCCGGGCCGCCGCCCTGAAGTCGATCTCGAGACGGGCGGTGACGATCTCGGTGCCGATGCCGCCCAGCTCCGCCCCGCCGAAACCGTGCTCCTCGAACCAGTCGGTGGCGGCATCGTCCCAGTATCTCGCGTAATTGCCGTTGAACACGATTCCCTGAGGGTCACAATCCGAATATCTGATCTTCTGCTTGGTGGGCATCCGGGGGACGGTACCGGTGGCCAGTGCTGTGGCACTAGCACTAGTGCTGTGGCCGCAGCACTAGCGTCACCGGGCGGTGGAACGGTTGATCATCGATGGCGGGCCCCTGACCCCCGAGCAGGTGGCCCAGGTAGCCCTGGGGAGCATGGAGGCGGCAGCGGCCGACGACCTCGACCGCCGTCTCCGACCCGCCCGCGAATTGGTGGATCGTGCCCTGGAGTCCGGTGAGGCCGTGTACGGCGTCACCACCGGCTTCGGCGCCCTGGCCAACACACACATCGGGCAGGAGGACGCCAAGGCCCTCCAATACAACCTGCTCAGGTCGCACGCCACCGGTGTGGGCGTCGCCGTGCCCGACGCCCTGGTGAGGGCGATGCTCCTGCTCCGCGCCCGCTCCCTGGCCCAAGGCCACTCCGGGGTGAGGCCGGTCATAGTGGAGAAGCTGTTGGAGATGCTGGCGAGGGGGATCCTGCCGGTGGTCCCCTCGCAAGGGTCGGTGGGCGCCTCGGGCGACCTGGCGCCCTTCGCCCACCTCGCTTTGCCCATGATCGGGGAGGGGGAGGTCAGGGTGGCCGGTGAGGTCATGTCCCCGGCCGCGGCCGGCCTCGAGCCGATCGAGCTAATGGCCAAGGAGGGCCTCTCCTTGCTGAACGGGACCGAGGGGATGGCGGCGATGGGGGCCATTGCCCTCCACCACGGAAGGCATCTCGCCGAGGCCGCCGACATCGCGGCCGCCCTGACGGTGGAAGCACTCCTGGGCAGCTCGCGGCCTTTCCGCCCCGAGATCCATGCCCTCCGACCCCACCCGGGCCAGATCGCATCGGCGGCGAGGATCGCCAGCTTGCTCGAAGACTCGGAGATCGTCGCCAGCCACGCCGACGACTTCCACCACGCCGTGCAGGATGCCTATTCGCTTCGCTGCGCTCCCCAGGTCCACGGAGCGGTGCTCGACACGCTCGACCATCTCGAGCGTGTTCTTCGAATCGAGATGGGATCGGTGGTGGACAACCCCATCGTCTTCCCCGATACCGGAGAAGTCCTCTCCGCGGGGAACTTTCACGGCGAGCCGATCGCATTCGCCCTCGACTTCGCCACCATCGCCCTATCCGAGCTGGCCTCGATATCGGAGCGGCGCACCGACCGGCTCCTCGACCCGGCTCGCTCCCAGGGGCTCCCCCCGTTCCTCACCGAGGGATACGGGGTGAGCTCGGGATTCATGATCAGCCAGTACGTGCAGGCGGCTCTGGTCTCGGAGAACCAGGTCCTCTCCCACCCCGCCTCGATCCACTCCATCCCCACTTCGGGAAGCCAGGAAGACCACGTGTCGATGGGATGGGGCGCGGGGAAGAAGCTGCTCGAGGTGGCGGCGAACACCCGACGCGTGATCGCGGTGGAGATCCTCTGCGGGGTGCAGGGGATCGAGCACCGATCCCCGCTGAGACCGGCAGCGGGCACCGGCGCGGTGGCCAAGCTGGTCAGGGCGCACGTGCCCCCGCTCGAAGAGGATCGCTCGTTGTCCGGGGACATCGAGATCGTCGCCAGCCTCATCGAGGAGGGGGCGATCGGCGCCGCTCCCCGATGACCGACCTCCTCCTCACCGGGATCGGCCATCTCACCACCAACGCCGGCGAACCGCTGAAGGACGCGGTGGTCGCCGTGGAAGCCGGCCGCATCTCATACGTCGGCGGAGAGGCCGACTCCCCCTTCCAGGATGACAGTCGGCGTCTCGATTGCGGGGGGCGGGCGGTGATCCCCGGCTTCGTCGACGCTCACACCCACCTCGTGTTCGCCGGGGACCGCTCCGACGAGTTCGCTAGAAGAGCCGCCGGGGAGAGCTATGCGGACATCGCGGCCGCCGGTGGTGGAATTCTCTCCACGGTGGCCGCCACCCGAGCGGCCTCCGACGAGGCCCTCTTCGAGCTGGCCGCCGAGCGGGCCCGTCGCATGCTCGCTGCGGGCACCACCACCCTCGAGGTGAAGTCGGGCTACGGGCTCGACGTCGAGACCGAGCGGCGCCTCCTCGCGGTCGCCCGCCGTCTCGGAGAGGAGCTCCCCATAACGGTGAAGACCACCTTTCTCGGGGCCCACTCCGTCCCCCACGAGTTCGCAAAGGACCGCCGGGGCTACATCGAGCTGGTCATCGACGAGATGCTCCCCGCGGTAGCCGCTCTGGCCGATTACTGCGACGTCTTCGTAGAACAGGGGGTCTTCGATCGCGAGGAGGGCCGACCCATATTGGAGGCGGCGCAGCGCCACGGCTTGCAGGCGAGAGTCCACGCCTGCCAGCTCAGCCCCGGGGAAGGGGCGGCCCTGGCGGCCGAGTTGGGTGCGGCATCGGCGGACCACCTCGACCACGCCACCGCTGAGGACGCGGAGGCTCTCGCCGGCGCCGGAGTTGCCGCCGTGCTCCTCCCCGGAGCGTCTTACACATTGGGGGGACGACACGCCCCGGCCAGGATGATCTGGGACGCCGGCTGCACCGTGGCCCTGGCCACCGACTGCAACCCGGGGACCTCCTATTTGGAGGCTATGGGGCTAGTCATCTCCCTCGCCGTAGTGAAGATGGGCCTCACCGTGGAGGAGGCGATCTGGGCCGCCACCAGGGGTGGAGCAATCTCGCTGGGGCTGGAGGACCATGGTCTGGTCCAACCGGGGATGGTCGCCGATCTCGTGGTCCTCGAAGCCCCCAACCCGGTCCACATCCCCTACCGGCCGGCCACCAATCTGGCTTGGCGGGTCGTGGCGGGCGGTGTTCTAAAGGAGCCGAGCCACTACCTTCGCCGGTCATGACCTTGGATCGCGAGAAGATCGAGGCGTTCCTCGACAGATTCGTCGGTTTCGCCTCGGGCGCAGCCGTGATCGGGCTGCTCTCGGTCGCCGATCGCTCCGGGTTGAGCGCATATCTGGCCGGGAACCCGGCAGGGACCGCCACCGAGATCGCCGCGGGCTCGCGTCTCGAGGAGCGATACGTGACTGAGATCCTCTCCGGGCTGGCCGCGGCCGGCGTTGTCGACTACGACCCTGAGACCGGAGTGTTCCAGCTGCCCGAGGAGCATGCCCTATTCATCGCCGACGACTCCAGCCCATACTTCATGGGTGGGTGGCTCGACATGCTCCCCTCGGCGATGACCCAGATCGAGGGGGTGGCCAGCGCCACGGTCCACGGCGGCGGGGTTGGCTTCGAGGAGTTCGGGGGCTCAATGATCAGGGGCATCGACCGGGGCAACAGCCCCTCCCAAAGGGTCTTCCTGACCAGGAGGTGGCTGCCTGCGATCCCCGGTCTCGTCGATCGACTCGATCAGGGGATCAGGGTGGCCGACGTCGGTTGTGGCTCCGGGACGGCCGCCATCGTCATCGCCAAGGCATTCCCCAACTGCCAGGTCCTCGGTTTCGACGTCTCCCAGGAGGCGCTGGCGGTCGCCCGTGGCCGCGCCGAGGGCGTGCCCAACGTGGAATTCCACGTTTACGCCGCCGACGAGATCCCGCTCGACCCCGGATTCGACCTGATCACTGCCTTCGACGTGATCCACGACCTGCCCAACCCCCTCGCCGGCCTGACCCGGATCAGGGAGGCGCTACGCCCGGACGGCCAGTTCCTCATGATGGAGCCCAACGCCTCCTCCCGGCTCGAGGCCAACCTCGATGATCATGGGGCGCTGCTCTACGGGATCTCGACATTGCACTGCATGACCCAGTCCCTGGCCCACGACGGCGCCGGGCTGGGGGCGGCGTGGGGTGCGGAGCAAGCCGAAGACCTCGCCGACCACGCCGGTTTCTCCACATTCCGGCCACTCGACGACATCACCAACCGCTTCTCTGCGTTCTACCTGCTGGAGCTGTGACTCAGGGCCAGCCCTGATGGTGCATCCGCAGGTCGCGGACCTCCTCGATTGTGGCCGGGCCCCAGACCCTGGAGGGCACCGGGTGCAGGCTGCGGATCTCGTCCAGGTCCTCCCTGGTGAACCCGACGGGCTCGATGATCGGCTCGATTCCGTAGAGCCGAGCCGCGTTCCAGCCGAGGATCTTCTCCTTGACCCTCGTGGTGAGCTCCGGGTAACCGAACCGGTCCCTCATGTCCGACGGGATCTGGAAGGCGCGGAAGGCGTCGATCTGACCCTGCGGGGAACCGTAGAAGATCGAGTCCGTCCCCCAGAGGATGTTGTCATCGCCCAGCGCCACCAGCAGCTTCCCCAGCACATGAGCCGCCTCGTCGGGGCGGCGGAGCAGATGCCACCAGGTGGAGCCGAGCTCGGCGTACACATTTCTCCCGGGGCGGATCCCGGCATCCTTCACCGACTTGATCAGCCGATTCACCCCGCGATGCGAGGTCTCGGCGGTGTAGGGGCCCTCCCGTTGTCTGACCTCGAAACCGGAGTGGTAGACCACGAACGAGACGCCGGGATGGTCCCTGGCCGCGGGGCCGACGTCTGCGGGCGACCCGTGGCGGGTCTGGTTGGAAAGGCCCTTGTGCACGAAGAGAATGGGCGTCCCGATGGCGACCAGGTGCTCGAGGAAGAGATCTCCGACCAAGGGAAGAGCCGGATCGTGATCGTCGAGCCACCAGGGCATGCCGGCGGGAAAGTGAGTGAAGGTCTTCCACCCCGCCACCCGGTGCTCGGCGACCGTGCGCTGCATCTCCTCGAGAACCGACTCGATCGGCGCCGTCTGGGGCAGCGCCAGTGCGTTGACCACCACCCTCTCGTCGCCCGAGAGCGCCACCACGAGCTGTCTGGTCTCCTCCATCACCTCGTTGGAGAGCGGGCTGCCCTCGGGATTGATCGGCAGCCCTGACAGGGCCACCATCGTGGTGTCCGATCTGATGAAGAACTCCTCGAGGAAGTGGCTCGTCGAGAAGCAGGCTCTCGGGTCGTCCTCGTCCTCACACCGGGCCTGGGGGAACTGCCGGCCCCAGAACCAATCGCCCCGGGACGACCGGTCGAGGTCGTACTCGAGGAGATGACCCTGCACGTCGAACACGAACTGCGGCGCTGCGATGAGGTCACGCGCCGCCCCGGTGTCGAGACGGCTCGTTGGGTCGAAGGGGTAGAACATGCCGGTGGGGAGGCCGCCGGCCCGGGCCACGGCCTTGTCGATGGCGGTGAGGCAGATGGCGAGGGCACATGCAGAGCGAAGGAACCGGCGTCTCTCCATCCCGGTGCGGGCGACCCCCTCGTCGATCCCCGCCCGGGCCAGCCGTTCCGCCTCGAGCCGCGCCGGGGTCACCGGCTCGGGTTCGTACTCCCCGTTGGAGCATTGACCGAAGTGGATGGGGAGCCCGGGATCCTCTTCGCGCCAGCGGATCGGCATGTCTCCGATTCTGGTCGATCAGGCCGGCTCCGCTACCAGGAGCCTCCCCCGCCACCACCTCCGCCGCCGCCACCCCCGCCGGAGAACCCTCCGCCGAAACCGCCTCCGCCGCTCGAGGCGGGTGGGGCGAAGGCGCCGTGCAGCGCCGATCCCAGCCCGGCGAATGCGTTCTCGCTGAGCCCGCCGGTGTAGCCGTGGGTCCCGAACCAGTAGATCGAGGACTGCTCCTCCAGCTGGGGCGGAGCATGGAGACGGGCCTGGGCGAGCACTTCCTCGGCGACACCGAAGGCGATGGCGTAGACCAGGTAGCGATCCCAGAGCTCGAGGGAGATGGGTGGTGCCTCTTCGAGCCTGGAGAAGTCGGACAGGTAACGACGGAACGCGCCCCAGCGAGCCGCCGCTTCGGCTCCCCGCGGCGTCCTTCGGGTCCGCACTTTTCGGAAGGCGAGAAAGACGAACAAGATCACCGCGCCGAGGATCATCCCCACCAGGATGAGCAGGGCGATGGTGTTTCCCCCGGGCCGATTGCGCAGGAGATCGGGGAGGAGGGTGAACCCGATGGCGATGGCCACCACCACCCCGATCCCGACGAATACCGCCATCCCGGCACCGCTGGTGTCGATGAGCCCGCCACGCCGTACCGCTCCCAGCACCCGGTCGCGGAAGTTCTGGTAGGTCTCGGCGTTGGCCGCAGCGTCCTCCCGGATGCCGTCGCGGAACTCGTGGAGTGGTCGGGGCCCGAGCTCGAGGACCCGGCGCATCACCGTCATCACCGACTCCTCGAATTCGGTCAGTCCTCCCCGCTCCTCGCCGAGAGAGAGCACGAGGTCGGTGATCGTCTCGGTGCGCAGCCCGCCCCAGGTCACCCTGCTCACCTGGGAGGGCTCGGCTGCGACCACGCCGCGCCGGATGAGGTCGAACAGTGTGGCAGTGAACTCCTTTTCGGTGACCGCGCCCTGGGAGAGGAGGGCCCCCACCTCGGCAGGAGAGAGCTCGGATGGCGGCTCCTGCTCGTATTCGCGGTCATATGCGACTCTCGGCTCCCGCCCGTAGCCGAGGAAGACCAGCCCTCCAAGACCCACCGACACCACCACGGCGGCGAGGGCGCCAATTGCCACGCCTTGAGACACCGCGGCTCGGGCCGCCTCGGCGTCATCGGCGAACCTGGCTTCGTAGGCAAGGATCGACTCGAGGCCAGGCCCGGACATCACCCTGGACCCGCCGGTCGAGGAGAGGGTCTCTGCGGGGAAGACTACCCGCATCTCCACCCACTGCTCCGCGGGGATGTTGGAGGCAACGAGCGTCGGTGACACCTGGTCCTCCCCGAGGGAGGTGCTCCCCTCGACCCCAACCGGGTGGCCCCACACCCTGACCTCGCCGGGTCGGGGGTCTCCGGGGAGCTCCATGCGGGCGTCCAGCCGGTCCAGCCCCACCGCCCACTGGTCGCCCCAAACCTTGAGATTGACATCGACGACGTCGTCGTAGGCCACGGCCAGTCCGACGATCCGGTAGACGAGGACAAACCGACGCACTTCGTCGTGGCTCTCGTGGTGCCAGACGATGCGCACCAGGCTCGGCCGCGTCTCCACGCCGTAGGTCCCCGGCGGGGAGCTGCACCCGAGCTCGGTGCACCCTCCCGGCTGGTAGGTCGTGGTCTCGTCCCCTACCGAGAGAACCGCCAGCTCCTCCCCGGGGTCGAGGGGGATGTCCCGATAGGCGCCGGAGAAGCTCCCCTCGTAGTCGAAGGCGAGGACCTCGGTGACCTCGACCGAGCCGTCCGAGTTGACCACCACCGTGACATCGGCGTAGTCGAGCCAGAAGGACTTGGCCGCCGCGGGCAGCGCCGGGAGGATCAGGACGAGGAGCGCGGCCACCAAACCGACGCGGGGCCTCAACTCAGGGGCCCCCTAGAACTGGACCGAAGGCGTCTGCTGCGCCTCGTCCCCGGCGTCGAAGAACTCCCTCGGCCCGAACCCGGTGAGGGACGCGACGATGTTGGTCGGGACCTGCTGCACCCTGTTGTTGTAGGTGAGCACCGTGTCGTTGTAGATCTGGCGGCTCACCGCGATCTTGTTCTCCGTCTCCTCCAGCTGCTCCTGGAGGTTGTTGAAGTTCTCCGAAGCTCTCAGCTCCGGGTAGTCCTCGGCGACCGCGAACAGCTGGCGGAGTGCCTGGGTGAGGAAGTTCTCCGCCTGGGCCTGCTCGGCGGGCCCTTCGGCGGCCTGTGCCCCGGCGCGGGCCCGGGCCACGTTCTCGAAGGTCGCCTGCTCGTGACGGGCGTAACCCTTGACCGTCTCCACGAGGTTGGGGATGAGGTCCCACCGGCGCTGCAGCTGCACCTCGACCTGACCCCAGGCATTGTCGACCCGGTTGCGATCCCGAACCAGGCTGTTGTAGATGACGATCACGAAGACCGCGAGGACGGCGACGATTGCGAGGACTATCCACTCCATGTCGGGAGCCTAACGCTTGGGGGGTGGTGCCAACCCGTCGACCGCGGCGGACCAATCCGCGGGTAGCTCCACCGTCGAGGGACGGGACATCAGGCGGAGGTAGAGGTCTGAGCCAGTACCGGTGACCGTGCTCGTCGTGGTCCCTCCCCCGTATACCCAGGACCGCGAGAGGTCCACGGACTCAACACCGAGGGGCTGCAATTCGGTGTCTCCGAGCCGCGGCAGCCACATCTCGCCGAATTCGTCCAGCCCCGACTCGGCCACCCAGTCGGTGAGAGGCTCGGTCTCACCGAAGGCGTGGAAGGCGTCCCAGCGGTGGATTCCCGTCTCGATCACCATCCTCCGCTCCCAGAAACCGAGGTTTGGCGTCGGAGCGAAGCCCCAAACAGGCGTCGCCGGGTCGGCCTCCTCCAGAACCTGCAGCATCTCCTCGAGCGTCTCCTCGTACCACTGGACCGGCTCCTTGCCATCCGGCAGCTGGGGCGCGGAAATCCGCTCCGCGGGCAGGTCCCTGCAGATGAGGGTGGTCCGACCATGCATCGACGCGGTGTGCGCCACCAGGTCGGCGAGAGCCCAGCCGGGATACTGGGGAACCGCCCGTCCCGGATCGCGTCGGGCCGCTTCCCCCAGCCTCCTCCCCTCCGACTCGATCGACGCGAGGTTCTCAGCCGAGAGCACGACGCATCGCCTCGCCCATGCCCGAGGGGGTGTCGGCAACGACGATCCCGGCGTCGCTCATCGCCGCGATCTTGGCCTCGGCGGTCCCCTTGCCCCCGGAGACGATGGCCCCGGCATGGCCCATCCGCTTCCCGGGCGGGGCCGTGGTCCCGGCGATGAAGCCGGCCACCGGCTTGGTCATCTCTTTGGCGACGAACTCCGCCGCCGCCTCCTCGGCGGTCCCCCCGATCTCCCCGATCATGATCACCCCCTCGGTCTCCTCGTCGTCCTCGAACAGATTGAGGACCTCGACGAAGCTGGTCCCATTGACCGGATCGCCACCGATGCCGACCGCGGTGGTCTGCCCCAGGTCGAGCTGGGTGAGCTGGTGCACCGCCTCGTAGGTCAGGGTCCCCGACCGGGACACCACGCCAATTCGCCCCCTCCGGTGGATGTAGCCGGGCATGATCCCGATCTTGCACTCCCCCGGGGTGATCACCCCGGGGCAGTTTGGCCCGATGAGCCGGGTGGAGGTCCCCTCCATGTACCGCTTGACCACAACCATGTCGGCTACCGGGATGCCCTCGGTGATCGCCACCACCAGGTCGAGCTCGGCCGCGACCGCCTCCATGATGGCGTCTGCGGCAAAGGGCGGCGGCACGTAGATCACCGAGGCGTCGGCACCGGTTTCGGCCACGGCCTCTCTCACCGTGGCGAACACGGGTAGGTCGACCGCGTAGGTGTCATCCCGGCCGGGAACTCCCGACTGGTCGGTTTCCCCCTCGAGGTGCAGAGTCGTCCCGGCGCGGGTGGGGTGGACTCCGGCCACCATCTGGGTCCCGTAGGCGATGGCCTTCCCCGTGTGGAACTGCCCGGTGTTGCCCAGACCCTGGACCAGGACCCGGGTGCTCTTGTCGACGAGGATGCTCATTGCCTCTCTGTCAGCTCCAGGATCTTCTTCGCCCCGTCGAGGAGGGAGTCGGCGTTGACCACGTCGAGTCCGGATTCCTCGATGATCTGCTTACCAAGCTTCACGTTGGTCCCCTCCAGCCTCACTACGAGGGGGACCTCGAGGCCGACCTTCTGCACCGCCTCCACTATCCCGTTAGCGATGGTGTCACAGCGCATGATCCCCCCGAAGATGTTGACGAAGATCCCTCTCACGTTGGGGTCCTCGGTGATGATGCGAAAGGCGGTCTCCACTTGCTCTGCGTCGGCCCCACCCCCGACATCGAGAAAGTTGGCCGGCTCCCCGCCCACATGTTTGATGGTGTCCATGGTGGCCATGGCGAGACCGGCCCCGTTGACCATGCACCCGATGGTGCCGTCGAGCTTGATGTAGCTGAGACCGGCATCCTTCGCCGCCAGCTCAGCAGGGTCCTCCTCGGTCTCGTCCCTCATCTCGGCGATGTCGGGATGACGGAAGAGGGCGTTGTCGTCGAAGGCCATCTTCCCGTCCAGGGCAATTACCTTGCCGTCCTTGGTGACGACCAGCGGGTTGATCTCGATGAGGTCGGTGTCGACCTCGGTGGCCGCTTCGGCCAGCGACTTGACGAATCCCTGGAAGTGGCGGGCCACCTCCCCATCCAGACCGAGGCCATGGGCCAGCTCGTTGGCCTGGAACTGGGCGAGGCCGATCGCCGGGTCGATCTCGGCGCGCAGGATCTTCTCCGGGGTCTCCTCAGCCACCTTCTCGATCTCCACGCCCCCTTCGGTCGAAGCCATGACGATGTTGCGCGAGCGCGCCCTGTCGAGAAGCACCGCCAGGTAGAGCTCCCGGTCGATGTCGACCCCCTGCTCCAGATAGAGACGGTTGACGGTCTTGCCCTCTTTCCCGGTCTGCACCGTCACCAGGGTGTTGCCCAGCATCCTCTTCGCCAGTTGCCGCACCTTCTCCTCGGCGGCAGCGGGGCCCCCCTCCACGGCGTCGGCTATCACATTGACGCCGCGCACTTCCGGGTGCTCCACGAAGCTGCCCTTGCCCCTCCCCCCGGCGTGGATCTGCGCCTTGAGCACCACCACCGAGTTGCTGGACTGCTCGATCAGGGGTCGCACCGCGGCCACCGCCTCCTCCACCGATCTGGCCACCCGTCCGAGGGGGACGGGAATCCCCCTTGCCGCCATGAGCAGCTTCGCCTGGTGCTCGTGGATCTTCAACGCGGCCCTCTCATTGGCCCGCACCGGGCTCCACCCGGCTCGGCACATGCTCCTCGACCCAGGCGGTGACCTCGCCCAGGGGGGTTCCCGGAGTGAAGATGCGGGCGATGCCCGCCTCGGTGAGCAGGGAGATGTCGGCTTCGGGGATCACCCCGCCACCAAAGACCACGATATCGGGGGCCTCCCTGCTCCGCAGCTCCGCGACCACCTGGGGGAACAAGGTGCGGTGCGCCCCGGAGAGAGAGGAGAGGCCCACGGCGTCGACATCTTCCTGCACCGCGGTCTCTGCGATCTGGGCGGGCGTCTGGTGAAGACCCGAGTAGATGACCTCGAAACCGGCATCGCGCAGCGCCCTCGCTATCACCTTGGCGCCACGATCGTGACCGTCGAGACCCGGCTTGGCGATGAGGATTCGTCGTGGCATCGGCGGAGACGGAGGCTAGTAGCGGCTCTCCGGATAGCCCCCGGGAACTAATCATCCTCTACCCTGGGGCCATGCCCAAGTCCAACCTGCACGGTCTTGCTGCAGCCGGGGTCTCCATCTGGTCCGACCAGATCTCCCGGCAGATGCTCGACGAAGGCGAGCTGGCGCGGCGGATCGAGGAAGACGCCGTCACCGGGGTCACCTCGAATCCCACGATCTTTGCCAAGGCGATCGTGGGGTCCGACGAGTACGACGACCAGTTGGACGACCTGAGGTCCGCCGGTCTTCCCACCGAGGAGATCGCCAAGACCCTGATGACCGATGACATCCAGCGCGCCTGTGACGCCTTGGCCGGGGTGCACGCGGAGAGCCGCGGCCAAGACGGGTTCGTGTCCGTCGAGGTGTCCCCCGATCTCGCCGGCGATACCGAGGCAACCGTCGCCGAGGCCCGCGACTGGGTGAAGCGGGTGAACCGGCCAAACCTGTTGGTGAAGGTCCCGGCCACTCCTGAGGGGATCCCCGCCATCCGCCGTCTCATCGGCGAGGGGATCTCGATCAACGTGACCCTGATCTTCTCCCTGGATCGCTATGCGGAGGTGATGGACGCCTACGTCGCCGGGCTGGAGCATTTCAACGAGACCGGCGGAGACCTCGAGTCCGTGTTCTCCGTTGCCTCCTTCTTCGTCTCCCGATTCGACACCGAGGTCGACCGGAGACTCGACGACATAGGCGGCGAGGAGGCACTCGCGCTCAAGGGCAGGACCGCGGTGGCCAACGCCCGGGTGGCCTACGAGCGGTTCCTCCACGAGTTCGCCACGACGGGCTTCGGCCTCCTGGCCTCCAAGGGCGCCCACCCCCAGTATCCGTTGTGGGCCTCGACCTCGACCAAGAACCCCGAGTACTCCGACCTCCTCTATGTCGAGAGCCTGGTGGCGCCACACACTGTCAACACCATGCCTCTGGAGACCATCGACGTCTATCAGGACCACGGCGATCCCGATCCCCAGCCCTTCGGGCCCACCGAGATGGCCGAGGCGAAGGCCACGCTGGAGCGTCTCGGGGAGGTGGGGGTGGACTACGACGACGTGGTGGCCACCCTCGAGCATGAGGGCGTCGAGAAGTTCGCCGCGAGCTGGCTCGAGTTGCTCGAGGGGATCGAGCAGACCGGATAGCCGGTACCGGTTTGCACGTGCAACGGGTTGCGCTGACCGCAACCCGTTGCTATCGCAACATTTTGGCTAGGCCCGCTCCAGCGGCGCCCAGGCCAGGAGCAGCCGCTTCTTGCCCTGGGTGTCGAACATGACCTCGGCCTCGGCGCGGTCTCCCTGCCCGATCACCTCCCGCACCGTGCCCAGACCCCACTTGTCGTGCCTAACCCGGTCTCCGGCCTCGATCTCGCCCACGGCCACCGTGGTCCTGGGGCCGTTGGCCGCAGCCCGGTCGACGGGGCCCTTCCTCTCCCTCTTGCCCGCCTTGGACACGAGACCTTCCGGCACTTCCTGGAGGAAGCGTGAGGGCGGGTTGTAGGAAGAGCCTCCAAAAAGCATCCGGTTCCACGCCGAGGTGAGATACAGCCGGTCCTGGGCCCGGGTGATCCCCACGTAGGCCAGCCTGCGCTCTTCCTCCAGCTCCTCGGGATCGCCCAACGACCGCATGTGGGGGAAGACCCCATCCTCCATCCCCACGATGAACACTGCGGGGAACTCGAGCCCCTTGGCGGTGTGCAGGGTCATCAAGGTGGCCGCCCCTGCTCCCTCCTCCCACTCGTCGATGTCTGCCACCAGCGCCGTCGATTCGAGGAACAGCTCGAGACGGCGCATGTTGCCCATGTCGTCGAACTCCTCGTCGCCGATCACCGCGCCCTCGTTGGAGGTCTCGAACTCGGTGGCCACACTCAACAGCTCACGCAGGTTCTCCACCCGGCCCATCGCCTCCACGGTCTTCTCCGCCTCGAGGCTGGCGAGCATCCCGGTGTCGGAGAGGACGGCGGAGACGGCCTCGGTCACCCCGCCGGCGGCGGCTTTCTCGCCCAGCAGGTCGATGAGGGCCACGAACTCCGCCACCGCGGTCTGCGCCCTCGTGTTGAGCTGGGGGATGTCGTCGGCGCGGCGCAGCGCCTCGAAGAAGGCGATCCCGTTGGCCTGGGCGAAACGGTCGACGTGGGCAACGGTGGTCGAGCCGATGCCGCGACGAGGCTCGTTGATGACCCGCTTCACCGAGACCTCGTCGGACGGGTTGACCAGCGTCTTGAGGTAGGCAACGGCGTCCTTGATCTCCTTGCGGTCGTAGAACTTGACCGACCCCACCACCGTGTAGGGGACGCCTCTGCGCACGAAGACATCCTCGATCACCCGGGACATGGCGTTGGTCCGGTAGAAGACGGCAATGTCCCCCAGGTTGAACCCGTCGGCCTGGAGACGCTCGATCTCGTCGACGACGAAGCCGGCCTCGTCGTGCTCGTCTTCGGCCTCGTAACGGATCAGGGGGACACCTTCACCCCGATCGGACCACAGGTTCTTGGGGGTCCGTCTCGTGTTGTGGGCGATCACCGAGTTGGCCGCCTCGAGAATGGTCTCCGTTGAGCGATAGTTCTGCTCCAGGACGATGACCCTGGCGTCCGGGTAGTCCTTCTCGAAGTCGCGGATGTTGCGGATGTCGGCGCCGCGGAACTTGTAGATCGACTGGTCGGAGTCTCCGACAACACACAGGTTGCGGTGGGTGTCGGTGAGCTGGCGGACCAGCATGTACTGGGCCCGGTTGGTGTCCTGGTACTCGTCGACCAGCACGTAGCGGAACCGCTCCTGATAGTGGGCGAGAACAGTGGGGAAGGCTGCGAACAGCTCGACGGAGACCATGAGCAGGTCGTCGAAGTCCATCGCCGAGGCCTCGACCAGACGCTGCTGGTAGAGCCGATAGATGTCTGCCACCTGCTCGTGGAAGAACCCCTCACCCTGATCGGAGAAGGACTCGAAGTCGACCAGCTCGTTCTTGGCCTTGGAGATGACCGCCTTCATCGCCCGCTCGGGGAACCGCTTCGGGTCGAGGTCGAGGTCCTTGGTCACCATCTTGAGCAGCCGAATCGAGTCGGCGTCGTCGTAGATGGAGAATCCCGACCGGTAGCCGAGCCGAGGGGCCTCCCGGCGCAGGATGCGGACACAGGCGGAGTGGAAGGTGCTCACCCACATCGACCGGACCACCCCACCCACCAGGGCACCGACTCGACCTCTCATTTCGTCGGCGGCCTTGTTGGTGAAGGTGATCGCCAGGATCGACGCTGGGGACACCCCGAGATCGCGGATGAGGTGGGCGATGCGATAGGTGAGCACCCGGGTCTTGCCGGACCCGGCACCGGCCACCACCAGAACCGGCCCCTCGGTTGCCGCCACCGCCTCCCGCTGGGTGGGGTTCAGGTCGGCGAACAGTGGCGACTCGACCGGCACATCGTCGAACAACCAATCGGCCTGCATTGGGCTCGATGGTACCGAGAGGCACCGACGAACCGGTGTTGTCTCCAGTCGGCCTCAGCCGGCCTCGACTGTGTCGGGGACCTCGACCACTGCGGCCTCCTGTTGGTCGGGGACCTCGGCCACCGTCTCCCCGGCCTCGGCGCCCCGGCGCCGGAGCGGCAGCGAATAGCAAAACCGTGCCCCCGTGGGAAAGCGGCGCTCGTACCAGACATCGCCGCCCATGAGCCGGGCCAGCCGGCGAGCGATGGGGAGACCGAGACCGATCCCGGTGGATTCCCTGGCGTCGCCCTTCGACACCTGCTCGAAATTCTCGAAGACCCGCTGCGTCTCCTCGTCGGGGACCCCCGGGCCGTTGTCGGAGATGATCACCAGGTACTGGTCCCCAAGGACCTGACCCTCGACGAGGACCTGGTCCCCACCGTATTTGCGGGCGTTCTCCATGAGGTTGCGGACGATCTGCTGCACGCGGCGACGGTCGGCGAAGACCCTCACGCCGTCGGGGAGTGAGATGAGTGAGGACTTCCGTCCCCCGGTGGGGAACACCATCTGGGCGACGTCCTCGAAGAGATCGCCGAGATCGAAGAGTTCGGGGTCGAGACGGAGCCGGTTGGCCTCGAGGCGCGGGATTACCAGGACGTCCTCGACGAGGTCGCCGAGATACATCGCCTGGCGATTGATTATGGATACGAACTCGGAGACCTCCTCGGGGGGCAGGCTCTCCCAGGACTCCTCCAGGGTGTCGGCGAACCCGGCTATGGAAGTCAGAGGAGTGCGCAGCTCATGGCTGATCAAGGTGACGAAGTCGTTCTTGATCGTGTGGGCCTCCTCGGACAGGCGAAGCACCTCACGCTCCCTTTCCCGACCATGCGCAGTGATGCGCCACGCCCAGATCAGCGCGATCACGCCCACCACCGGCGAGACGTAGAGCAGGATCTCCGGGATGCTCGGGGCCTCCATCTCCCCCGATTATCGGTGCCGGGCGCACACTCCTGAACAGGGCGGGCCGCTCAGGCGCTGTCGGCGTTCTCCATGCCCATCAGCTGTCTGAGCGTCTTGGTGAGAACCCCGTGCCGCAGGTCGTACTTGTCGAGGTAGGCGTCGACACCGGCCTCCCATGCTGCCTCTTTCTCTTCGGGCGTCGCCACCCCCGAGACCATGATGATGGGGACGGTGACATCGGCTGCCCTCATCGCCCTCACCAACTCGACACCGTTGGAGCGTGGCATCGAGTAGTCGACCACCAGGGCGTCGAAATCGTCCGCCGCCATGGCGAGGATTGCCTCACGGGCGCCGCTGGCCACCTCGACGTCGAACCCGGCGCCGTTGAGAGTGGCGGAGAGCAGCTGGCGGACACCCGCCGAGTCGTCCACCACCAGCACCCGGGGGCGGTCCTCCACCAGGCGGGGACGCTGGTGGGCAACCATCCCCAGGAAGTCGGGATCGAGCACCACGAGCACCTGGCTCCCTCCGAGGAGGGCGGCGCCGGTGATGTGCCCAGCTCCCTCGAGAATGGGGCCCAGGTTCTTCACCGCGACCCGTCTCCTATCGATCAACTCGCTCACGGTCACCGCGACCATGCCCGAGCGGGTGCTCACCACCAACAGTTCGGACTCATCGGGCGGGAGCGTGACACCCAGGGCGAGTGAGAGGGAGACGCAGGGCATGGCGTTGCTCCTGAAGCTCAGCTCGCGACCTTGCTCGGTGCTGGTTAGCTCGGCCTTCGACAGCGGCATGGCCGCCTCCACCGCGGCTTCGGGGAGCCCGAAGAAGCGGTCCCCGACTGCGACGACCACCACGTTCTGCAGGACCATGGAGAGTGGGAGGGTGAGTGTCACCGTGGTGCCCGCGCCCGGCTCCGATTCGATGCGAACGGTCCCGTTGACCCGATTGACGGCCTCGGCGGCCATGGCGAGCCCCTCCCCCGTTCCCGAGAAGTCATTAGCGGCGTCGATCGTGCTGAACCCTGGATGGAGGAGCACGGGGACGAGGTCCCTCGGCACCGGGTCGAGACCGTGCTCACGCGCCGCTTGGGCGACCCGATCCCAATCAATGCCCCGACCGTCGTCGACCACAGAGATCTCCACCCGATCGGCGATGACATTGGCCCCGACTGTGAGTCTCCCGGTGCCCGCCTTGCCGGCCCCCAACCTCTTGTCCGGGGGCTCGATGCCGTGATCGACCGCATTCACCAGTAGGTGGCGCAGAGGGTCCCGCACCAGGTCGATTATCTGCCGATCGAGCTGGACGTCGTCCCCGATCAACTCGAGCCTGACGTCCTTGTCGAGCCGCCTCCCCAGGTAACGCACGAACTGGGGAAGAGTCGCCACCGCGTCGAAAAACGACACATTGGCCAGGGCCACCGCCTGGTCCTGGATGTCGTTGATCGACCCGCTGAGACGCTCCAGTTGGGCCCGCCACGACCGTCGGAACACCTCGGGGTCGAGGCCTTCGACCGACACCACGGAGAGGTCGGCGAGAGCCTCGGCGTCCAGTGCGACCTCCACGATCCTGTTGATCAGACGGTAGAGATCACCGGTGTCAACCCTGGTGGCTCCGCCCAACAAGGTGTCCGACACGGAGGTGAGCAGCCCGCCGAGACTCCCGGTCTCGGGCTCCCTGAGGGGGACAACCTCGGGTCTGCCTTCGGCAGCGAGGCCGCTATCGAGCCTTTCCACCAGAGCGCCCAGTTCGGGGTCCTCTTTCTCCATGCTGGAGAGGAGCCTTCCTGCGGTGGCCTCCATGGCCACAATCACCTCCGGCTCGGGGAAGTTCCCCTCTGAGACGCGGCGCCACAGCTTCTCGAGCCGGGCGGCCGCCCCGGCGATAGCGGGATACTCGAGCATGCCGGCCGAGCCCTTGATGGTGTGGGCGTCGCGGACCAGGTCCGCGATCGAAGAGGCGTCGACGGACCCCTCGGACAGGGCGCGCGCCGCCTCGACGAGACGACGCGAGCGCTCCTCGAGCTCCTGTCTGAAGATGGCGGTGAGCTCAGGGTTGTGTAGGTCCAACTTGCTTCCCCTGGGGTAGCCGTCTTATCGGCAGCATCGGGGAGTCTCTGAATGGAGCTACGGACCCGGTGAGGTCACTCCCACTCGATGGTGGCCGGTGGTTTCGAGGAGATGTCATAAGCGACACGGTTGATCCCGGGAACCTGGTTGATCACTCTCGACGAGATGCGCTCCAGGACATCGTGGGGCAGCCTCGCCCAATCGGCTGTCATCGCATCCTCGGAGGTCACCGCCCTGACCACCAGCGGATAGGCATAGGTCCTGCCGTCGCCTTGCACGCCGACCGTCTTCACCGCGGGGAGGACCCCGAAGGCCTGCCATACCTCGCGGTACAAGCCGGCCCTCCTGATCTCCTCGTCGACTATCCGATCGGCGGCCCTCAGGATCTCGAGTCGCTCCCGGGTCACCTCCCCGATGATCCGCACCGCCAGACCCGGGCCAGGGAAGGGTTGGCGCCACACGATCTCCTCGGGGAGGCCCAGCTCCTCACCCACTGCCCGCACCTCGTCCTTGAACAGGTCTCGCAGCGGCTCCACCAACTCCAGCTTCATGTCGTCGGGCAGCCCGCCCACGTTGTGGTGGGTCTTGATCACGGCCGCAGTCCCCGAGCCCGACTCGATGACGTCCGGGTAGAGAGTCCCCTGGACGAGGAAGGCGGCGTCCCCCACAGAAGACGCAGCCTCCTCGAAGACGCGGATGAAAGTCTCCCCGATCACCATCCTCTTCGCTTCAGGGTCGGTGACGCCGGAGAGGAGCTCGAGGAAGCGGTCGGCCGCCTTGACATGGACCAGATCGACCTCGAAGTGGGAACGAAAGGTCTCTTCGACCTGCTCCGCCTCGCCCTCTCTGAGCAGGCCATGGTCGACGAAGATGCAGGTGAGCTGGTCTCCCACCGCCTTGTGCACCAGGGCGGCGGCCACCGCCGAGTCCACACCGCCGGAAAGGCCGCAGATCACCCTTCCCGAGCCCACCCTCTCGCGTACGGCATCCACCTCACGCTCGATGATCGAGTGCGAGGTCCAAGTGGGAGCGGCCCGGCATATCTCGTAGAGGAAGCCCTTCAGTATCTCGAACCCGCGGGGGGTGTGGGCCACTTCCGGGTGGAACTGGACTCCGTAGAGGGCGCGATCGGGCCCCTCCATCGCAGCCACCGCGGCCCCAGGGGTGGTGGCGACGGAGCGGAAACCAGGGGGCGGCTCGGTGACCTGGTCGCTGTGTGACATCCACACCTGCAGCTCGGAAGGGAGACCATCGAGCAGCACCGAGTCGCCGGTCCGCTGCAGGGAAGTGTTCCCATACTCGGCTTCACCCGTGTTGGCCACCTTCCCCCCGGTTAGGTCGGCGATCAACTGGTGCCCGTAACAGATGCCGAGCACCGGGATCCCCATCTCGAGCAAGCCGGGATCCATGCGATAGGCGTCTTCTGCGTACACCGACGCCGGGCCACCGGAGAGGATCATCCCGATCGGACGGAGGGCACGCACCTCGTCGGGGGTTATGTCCCGGGGGACGATCTCCGAGTGGACGTGGGCCTCGCGGACTCGGCGGGCTATCAGTTGGGCGTATTGGGCACCGAAATCGACTACCAGGACCGTCTGTGCTCGCTCCCCAGCCGTCATCCCATGCCGACTCGCTGGGACCGCTGCAACGACTTGCCCTCGGTCTGGAGGGAGGGCGCGATCATGACTTCGGCCTTCTGGAACTCCTTGACGTCAGAGTAGCCGGTGGTGGCCATGGAGACCCGGAGGGCACCGAACAGGTTCCGTCTGCCGTCGTTCTCGTGGGCCGGCCCCACAAGGACCTCCTGAAGGGTGCCACGATCCCCCACCTGGACGCGTGCCCCGCGGGGAAGCGAAGGGTGAAAAGTCGCCATGCCCCAGTGATAGCCCCGACCGGGGGCCTCGGTCGCCGATGCGAGGGGCGAGCCGATCATCACCGCGTCGGCGCCGCAGGCGATTGCCTTTGACACGTCCCCGCCGGTGCGCATCCCGCCGTCGGCGATGACGTTGACGTAGCGGCCGGTCTCGTCGAGATATCGGATCCGGGCCCCGGCGGCGTCGGCGATGGCGGTCGCTTGAGGGACCCCGATGCCGAGGACCCCACGGGTGGTGCAGGCGGCTCCCGGTCCTACCCCGACCAGGACCCCCACCGCCCCGGTGCGCATGAGATGGAGAGCTGTGGAGTAGCTGGCACAGCCGCCGACGATGACGGGCACTTCGCATCCGGCGATGTACTGCTTGAGGTCGAGCGGCTCCTCACGGCTGGAGACGTGCTCGGCGGAGACCACCGTCCCCTGGATCACCAGGATGTCGAGACCGGCCTCGAGGGCGAGCGGGGCCCAGCCCTCCACCCGCTGCGGGGTGAGGCTGGCCGCGGTGACGATCCCCTCCGACTTCATCTCCTCGACACGTCGGCCGATGAGCTCGGGCTTGACCGGCTCCAGGTAGATCTCCTGCATGCGGCGGGTGGCCTTCTCGTCGGGCAGTTCGGCGATCTCCTCGAAATAGGGGACAGGGTCCTCGTAGCGGGTCCACAGCCCTTCGAGGTTGAGCACGGCGAGGCCGCCGAGACGGCCGATGATCCCCGCAGTCTCCGGGCTGATCGCCGAGTCCATGGCCGAGCCCATCATGGGAAGCTCGAATCTGTAGCCGTCGAGTTGCCAGGTGATGTCCACGTCGTCGGGGTCACGCGTCCGCCGGGAGGGGACTATTGCGATGTCGTCGAAGCCGAACGCCTGCCGCCCCGACTTGCCTATCCCGATCTCGATCTCCACCTGACCCTCCTGTGACGCCTGGCCGCAGGGTAACAAAGGGAAGGGAGACACAGCCAGTAGGCTCCGACACGGTGTTGAAACCCTGGTCGGTAGTTGACTTCGTCCTCATCTGGCTGGGGGGCATCCTGGGCGCCGGGGTCATCTATGCCGCCGCCACCGTCCTCGGCGACGACGAGCTCGCGGTGGTCCTGGGTCTCGCCGGTCAATACATCGGCAGTCTCGGAGTCTATTGGCTGCTTCGTCGCCAGCGGTCCCGGCCGGTCGGGTTCAACGTCGAGCCAACAGATGTCCTCTACGTCGGGATCGGGCTTCTACTCCAGACCGTGCTGGCGGTGGCCTTCCTCCCCCTGACCCTGCTCCTCTTCCCCGATCGGACCCCGCCCCAGCAGGTCGCCCAGGCGCTGGCCGACATCGAGTCCTCGCTCTTGCTCAAGTTGGTCCTGGTGCTGGCCGCGGTCCTCCTCGCCCCGATCACCGAGGAGCTCATGTATCGGGGGGTGCTGCTGCGGGCAGTCGAGGGCAGGAGCCGGCGGTTCGTCATGGTGGTCACCGCCCTGGTGTTCTCACTGGCCCATGTCGTAGGTCTCGACCCGGAGCGACCCTTGGCTTCGGCGGCGGTGGCGCTGCCTCAAATCTTCCTCCTCGGCTTGACGCTGGCATGGGTGACTCTCCGCGCCAAGCGGCTGGGCCCGGCGATATTCGTCCACTCGGGATGGAACCTGCTCGCGGTGGTCATCTTGCTGCTCCCCCAGGACCTCCTGGAGATCCCTCCGACCTGAAAGGCGTCGCCGGATCTTGGCTAGGGGCCGCTGATCCGAGCCTGCGCAGGTGAGGGCTCCGACGATCCATCGGCATCGCCCTGGACACCAACCAGTGTGGCGAAGACGAGATGTTGTCGAGATAGTGACCTGTGCCACGGTCGAATACCCCGCCACAGGTGATCAGCCGGAGGGCGGCGTGGTCGGTCTCGCCGTATACCAGGTCAGTCGGAAAGTCGTCCTTCGGATATCGGCCGATTTCGTCCACCCTGAAAACCGCGACCTGGCCATCGGCGCGGGTGACGAGCACCCGGTCTTGCGGTTGCAGGTCTCCGAGCTTGTAGAACACCGACGGTCCCTCAGCCGCTGAATCGATGTGACCCAGGAGGATGGCGGGACCGAGCGAGCCAGGGGTCGCCGAGTGCTTGTACCAGGCCGCCTTGTTGTAGTCGGGGCCGGGAGCCGGCACTTCCAGCCTGTGCTCGGCGGTCAGGCCCAGATGGAGCAATGTCGATTGCACTCCGATTGCGGGGATGTCGAGGGCAATCGGATGGGACGAGGGGAGTGACAGAGGCTCCACGACCTCTGGGATCGTGGTGGACGCAACCGGGGGCTGGCGCAAGCCAGCTTCGGGCAGCGGTGACAGTGGGACAGAGTCCAGATCAGCGACCGGTTACCCCAGCCCGGTGACTTCCCGCACCAACTCCATGGTCTCCTCGGCCATCACCTTCGCCCGCTCGGCACTGGACGACATGACCGCGGAAACCTCGGAGTCAGACATGCCCTGGTGGGCCTCGCGGATCGGCTTCACCCCGGCGGCCACCGCCTCGGCGACAGCCGTCTTGAAGGCCCCATAACCGCCGGTGCGGTACTCGGCGGCGAGATCCTCGACACTTCGCCTGGCGAAGAAGGAGAAGATCTCGAGGAGGTTGGAGATCCCCGGCTTCTCCTCCCAGTCGTAGGTGACCTCGGTCCCGATGTCGGTGACCGCCGCCTTGATCTTGGCCACGATCTGCTCATCACTGTCGGTGAGGTTGATCCGCGACTTCGGGCTGGGGTCCGATTTCGACATCTTCTCGGTCGGGTCGGTGAGTGACATCACCCGGGCCCCGATCTCGGGGGTGATCCGCTCGGGAAGGGGGAAGACCTCTCCGAAACGGCTGTTGAAGCGTTCCGCCAGGTCGCGGGTCAACTCGAGGTGCTGGGTCTGGTCGCCGCCCACCGGCACCGCGTGCACACGGTGGATGAGAATGTCGGCGGCTTGGAGCACCGGGTAGGCGAGCAGCCCCAGGTTCTGACCCGCCTTGTCCGCCTTCTCCTTGAACTGGGTCATCCGCTGCAGTTGGCCCAAACCGCTCAGGGTGCTCAGGATCCAGGACAGCTCCACGTGCTGGGGGACCTCGGACTGGAAGTAGACCAGCGACCGCTTGGGGTCGACACCCACCGCGAGGAACATCTTGGCCAGGTCGAGGCGGGCCCGCCGGTAGTCGGCCACCTGGTAAGGGGTGGTCATGGCATGGAGGTCGACCACGCAGTAGATGGTGTCGTACTCCTCCTGCATCTTCACCCAGTTGTCAAAGGCCCCGATGAGATTGCCCAGATGGACGTCACCGGTGGGCTGCATCCCGGAGAAGACTCTCTTTCTGCTCATCACCCTGACCGCGTGGATGAATCCTCGGCGGTCTCCACGCTGAGGAACTCGGCCACGATCTCGTCGACCGGCTGGGATGCCCGCAGAACGGCCGCCCCGCCGGCGGTCACGTCGTCGTATACGGGGACCTCGAGCTCCTCGACGGCACCGCTGCCCAGACCCCGAAGCGACCAGGCGAAGTCGACCGCTCCTATCAGGCTCAGCTCCGAGTCGACGGTCACATACGGGGCAACGGCCGAGGCGGTGGAGGCGATGGCCTGGGGACTGCTGAAGTCGGACAGCCGACCCATGAGATCGATGAGGAACTCTCGTTGACGCTCATTCCTGACCAGGTCGTTCATCCCCGGGAGAGGACGCCACCCGTTGTCGGTGCGCTCCTCGGTTTGACGGGAGCGCAGCCAGGCCAACGTCTGTTGCCCGTCGGCGACGGTGCATCCCGCGGGTAGGTTGAGCCCGGAAAGGGGATCCCGGACTGGTCGCCGCACGCAGATCTCGTAGCCACCGATGGCGTCCACGACCTGCTGGAAGCCGGCGAGGTCCACCATGGCGAAGTGGTCGACCTTCTCCCCGATGAGCTGTTCGACGACGAGGGTGAGCAAAGTGGGGCCGTTCATGAGATCGTCACAACCCTCCAGCATCATGTTGAGCCTGCCGTCGGAGCCATCACAGAGGTTCTTGACGACCAGATCCCGAGGAAGGGAGAGGACCCCGGCTCGATTCCCCGATCTGAGGAAGACCATGACGACGTCGGCGCGCCGCCCCTCGAAGGAGCCGAAATCCTCCAGGTCCT
>Ga0299907_10000178_pt1 | contig 27117 bp, 28 predicted proteins | sample RVTome_16_FD_198680 | JGI IMG/M metagenome (GOLD analysis project Ga0299907, IMG submission 198680) | Soil microbial communities from uranium-contaminated site in the Upper Colorado River Basin, Wyoming, United States - RVT152D67 (version 2) ...
CAACCTCGAGCCTTCGACCGCCGAAGCGGGGGTCGGCGGTGACGGGGCTGCGGCGCGCGAGTCGGCTGAACCAGCAGGAGGGGGCGCCGCGGAGGCGGGACTCACGAAGCGGACGGAGAGCGCGCCGGTTGAGCACACCGCAGAACCCAGCGGAGATGCGTCCCGCCGGAACGGCGCTCCCGACTCGAGTAACGTCGACGTGGCGATGCTTCGCCGGTCGTGGCCCGCGGTGATCGAGCACCTCGGTGAGCTCAAGCAGCCGATCCTGCGTGCCCTGCTCGAGAGCGCCACCGTGGCCGCGTTCGACGGTGAGAACCTGGAGATCGCCTTTCCGCCGGCGTTCCGGAACAACGTCCGGCAGGTGGAGAGCAGGGTGGAGACGCTGCAGGACGCGCTCGCCGATCTGCTGGGCATCCGCCCGGCCATCAGGTGCGTGGCTCGCGAGCAGCGCTCGGGCGACGAGCCCGCCTCGGTCGTGCTTGTCGAGGAGGACGATGTGCCCGACGAGGCCGAGGCTCTCCGGCGGGTGCAGGAGATGCTGGGCGCCCGGCTCGAGGGGGAGTAGCGGCATGTACGAGGGACCGATCCAGGAGCTGATCGACGAGCTGGCGAGGCTGCCGGGTGTGGGCCCGAAGTCGGCGCAGCGGCTCGCCTTCTGGCTGGTGAAGTCCCCGTCCGACGACGCGAAGAGGCTCGCGCACGCGATCGTCCAGGCCAAAGACCGGATCTCGTTCTGCCGCGAATGCGGCAACGTGGCGGACGGAGACCTCTGCCGGGTGTGCCGCGACGAGTCGCGCGACCGGACCGTGCTCTGCGTGGTCGAGGAGCCGAAGGACGCGGCCACGATCGAGAAGGCCGCGCTCATCAAGGGCCGCTATCACATCCTGGGCGGCGCCATCAGCCCGCTCGACGGGATAGGGCCCGAGGACCTCCGCGTGCAGGAGCTGCTCGACCGCGTCGAGCGCGACCACGTCACCGAGGTCATCCTCGCGACGAACCCCAACCTCGAGGGCAACGCCACCGCGATGTACGTGGCCGCCCTGCTGAAGCCCGCGGGCATCCGAGTCACCCGCTTGGCGAGCGGGCTCCCTGTGGGCGGGGATCTCGAGTACGCGGACGAGGTCACGCTCTCGCAGGCCCTCGAGGGCCGCCGCGAGATGTAGCCCGATGCCCAGGCCGACCGCCGCCGAGGTGGCCGATCGCGCCCTGGTGCTCTACGCGCTGGCCCGTCGCTCCGCGATCGAGCGTGCGCTCGAGGAATTCGGTGGCGAGCCGGTTCGTATGGCGCAGGCCGAGCGCGCGAGGACCGAGACCGACCGGTGGCTCGAACGAGAGTCGCTCTCCGGTGCGGTGACCGACGTCGAACGCCGACTTCTCGACGCACCCTCCGGATCGTGGCCGCGTGCGGCTGTAGTGGACGGCATGTGGCGCAAGGAAGCCCTCGGGGTGCTCCTGTGGTCGTTGCAGCACGTGCCCGTCCTGCCGCAACCCGAAGACGAGTTCGAGCAGTCCGTGCTCGAAGCCGTGATCACGCGCTACGGCTCGGTCTCGTCGTTCCGCGCGAACGGGCTGGCTCGTGCCGAGCGTGAGATCGAAGAGGCCTGGCTCACCGCGGATGCCTGGTTGGGCATGAGCGAGGGAAGCGACGACACCACCGCGTCCATCAACGCCGAGCGCTTCCGTGCGCTCGGGTGGTTGCGCGACGGATCGGCGCCCGCACCGTAGTGGTTCAGGCGCCGGCCGCACGCCTCCGAGCCAGACGCACGGCCAGCCACACCAGCACGCCGATGGCTGCGATCGGCACCAGGTAGCCCAGACCGATCACGACCGCCGCCACGACGTTCAGGAACCCCTGGACCGCGCGCTCCCAGGCCACGGCGAGGCTGGGCTTGTCGATGTCCTGCGGGGTCTCGATCTCCACGGCCCGCTCGCGGATCGCGACCCGGATCGTCGACTCGGCGACCTGGTCCCGGATGAACCGGAGTTCGCCCTGGATCCGCTCGAGGGCGAGCTGCGTGTCTTCGACCCGGCCGTACAGGCTCAGGGTCTGCTGCACGGTGTCGGCCTCCCGTAGGAAGCCCAGCAGGACTCGCTTGCGTGCGAGCAGGATTTCCTGGCGCGCCTGGAGATCGACGAACTCGGCGGTCACGTCCTGGCCCGTCTGGTCCTCGAACTCGACCCTCCCCACCGTGCCCAGGGCGGTGAGCGTCTCGATGAACAGCCGATCGGGCACCCGCAGCACGAACGTACCGCGACGCTCCTGGGTCGACGAGGACAGCACGATGCCCTCGTTCTCGATGGCGATCTGGTTCACGGCCGCGCGCGCTTCGGCGAACCGGCCGTCGTCCACCACGAGCCCGATCCGCCCGTCCCGCACGATCTTCGACAGGTCACGTTGCACCGCGAACGTTTGGCCCACGTCGGCCGGAGCCGGGCTGGGGGCCGTCGCCTCCGGCAGGAGGGCCTGATTAAGGGTTCCCTCTGCCTCATCGAAGCCTGTGTACGTGGCGCTCCAGGGCGACTCGCGGAGCGCCGGCTGGTTTTCAACTCCGGCCGGCCCCCTGGAGGCCGCCGTACCGGCCTGCTCTGCCGGCGCGTCCCCTGCCCCATCGGCGCCACTCATCTGGAGCACGAACGGCGAGCCGCCGGTGGCCACGAAACCGATGCTCCCGGCGAGGATCAGGACGGAGAGCGAGGCTGCCGCCACCATCGCCCAGGTCTTGCGGCGCCGCGGAGCCGGGGAAGCGCCCCGCCGCGAGCCGAAGGGAACCGCTGCGCCGCCGCCGCCGCCCGCCCTGCCCCGTTGCGATTCCTCCGTGGCCAGCCGCTCGCGGGCGGCGGCGCCGCGGAGATCCTTGTCCAGTTGCTTCAAGAACTCGAACGTCGTATCCATCAGGCCTCGACCTCCGTCGTGGGATGAACGCCGTTCGCCTGCAGCACCAGCGCCAATTTGCGCAGGCCGCGACTGACTCGCTGCCGGGCGTTCTGTTCGGTGCACGAGAGCCGCGCTGCGACCTCCGTGTAGGGCAGCCCCTCGATCACGCGGAGGTGCATCGCCTCACGCTGGTCTTTCGCGATTTTCGCGAGCGCCTCGGCCATCGCCTCGCGAATCGGTGCGAAGTCCACCAGATCCTCGATGCGCTCGTAGTCCTCGAGCGGCAACGGCCGCTCTGGCATGCCGAGCCGTTTGCGCGCCGCGCGGTCGATCCGCCCGCTCCGGAAGAACCGTCCGAGCTGGTGCCTCGCGACGCCGTACAACCACGCCACGCCGTTCACCCCCTGATCCGTGTAGGTGCGCCGGGACGCGAACGCCTGCGCGAACGTCTCGGCCGTGAGCTCCGCCGCCGCTTCCGGATCGAAGGTCCTCCTCGCGAAGTAGCGCAGCAGGTCCTCGGCGTGGCGCCGGTAGAGCTCGGTGAACGCCTCAGGTTCCTCCGCTGATGCCAGCAGCAGGTCGCTGTCGCTCCGCTCGTCGGGCAAGGGCGTCTCCCGTTCGCCGTTCCGGTGCTCGAACCGAACCATGCCCGAGCACCGAGGGCTGTGACAGCCCTTCGACGTGACTCGACGAGGCCGGGGTTCCCGCTGCTAGCGTGCGACGCATGGACACCTATCCGCGGCAGTCGGCCCGGACCCGCCGCTACTCGCTCGGCCTGCCCACACGGTTCCACGTTGCCGAGGACGGATCGCGGGTCGTCTTTCTGCGTTCGAGGGCCGGCGACGACCCGGTCGCAGCGCTCTGGGTGTTCGATGTGGCCGAGGGGAGCGAGAGGCTGGTCTTCGAACAGGCCGATGCCGGCGGGGAGCTGACCCAGGAAGAGGGTGACCGGCGCGAGCGGGCCGGGGAACGCCTGGACGGCGTCACCGGCTACTCCGCTGACCCGTACGCGCTCGTCGCCGCGTTCGTCTCGAGAGGGCGGCTGATGCTGGCAGATCTGGCCAACGGCGGCGCCCGGGTGCTCGAGGGCGCGGCGCCCGGCGCGTTCGATCCGCGGATCGACCCCACCGGGCGTCACGTCGCGTACGTGGCAGGCGGAGCTCTGCGCGAGTTCGACCTGGACGCCGGCCGAGACCGTCTCCTGGCTGAGGACTCCGATCCCGACGTGTCGTGGGGTCTCGCCGAGTTCATCGCCGCCGAAGAGATGGAACGCTCCCGAGGATTCTGGTGGGCGCCCGACGGTGAGGCGATCGCGTGCGCCCGTGTGGACGAGCGGCCCGTGCTCGTGTGGCACATCGCCGACCCTGTCGATCCGGCGAGGCCGCCTCGCGCCGTTCGCTACCCGAAGGCCGGCACCGCGAACGCCCTCGTGACGCTGCACCTGCTCGGCCTCGACGGTTGGCGCGCGGACGTCCAGATCGACACGGACGCGTTCCCCTACCTGGTGAACGTGTCATGGAACGAGCACGGGCCGCCGCTGGCGTGGATCCAGTCCCGAGACCAGCGGTCGGCCCGCGTGGTCGGCGTGGACCCCTCGACCGGGGCCATCAACGTTCTCCGCGAAGACCGGGACGAGCAGTGGATCAACATCCTGCCGGGAGTCCCGGTCTGGCTTCCCGGCGGGCGGTTGCTCCACACCAGCGATCGCGAAGACACCCGTCGTCTCGAGATCGATGGTGAGCCGGTCACCCCCGAAGGACTCCAGGTCAACGCCGTGCTCCATGCAGCCGAGGACGTCTGGTTCGTGGGGACCGAGGACCCGACGGAGATGCACGTCTGGCGGCTCGCGACGGGAACCGGCGAGCTGGCCCGGCTCACGGAGGAGCCGGGTATCCACGGGGCGGCCACGGGCGGGGACGTGGCCGTCATCACATCGGAGACGGTCGAGACTCAGGCGCCGGTGAGCGTGGTGATCCGTGACGGCGCTTCGGCGGTGACCCTCGAGTCCCTCGCGGAGCCGCCGGTGCTCTCGGCGCGCCCGACCTTCTTCACCGCCGGAGCTCGTGATCTCCGATGTGCGCTGTTCACTCCCGATGGCCTGGAGCCCGGCGGGCCGCTGCCGGTGCTGATGGATCCCTATGGGGGCCCCCATTTCGGGCGTGTCCAGCGGGCGCAGCGATCCCTTCGCGAGTCGCAATGGTGGGCCGATCAGGGTTTCGCGGTCCTCGTTGCCGATGGGCGCGGTACCCCGAACCGCGGCACCGGATGGGATCGCTCCGTCCATATGGACCTCGCCGAGCAGGTGCTGCAGGACCAGCTCGACGCCCTGCACGGCGCTGCGGAGGCGTTCGGGTTCCTGGACCTGACGCGGGTCGCGATCCGTGGGTGGTCGTTCGGCGGCTACCTCACGTGCCTCGCCGTCATGCGGAGACCCGATGCCTTCCACGCCGGCGTGGCAGGAGCGCCGTCCGCGGATCCCGCCTTGTACGACACCCATTACACGGAGCGCTACCTGGGCCACCCCGACGAGCACCCGGAGATCTACGAACGCAACTCCGTGTTGCCCGACGCGGCGAAGCTCGAACGGCCCTTGCTGCTGATCCACGGCATGACCGACGACAACGTGTTCGTGGCACACACGCTGGCGCTCTCGAAAGCCTTGATGGAGGCCGGTCGCCTCCACTCGGTACTGCCGCTGTCGGGTATCACGCACCGCCCGGTGGACGAGCGCCTCGCGGAGAACCTGGTGCTCCTCGAGCTCGGGTTCCTCCGTGACGCGCTCGGTCTGAAAGGCTGAGGCCGAGGCGTTCCCGAAGGCCCACTGACCTGCTGCTACGCTCGACCGGCAACGTCTCCGACGCGCGCGGGAGCTCTTCCATGCCGATCGTGGTGCAGAAATACGGCGGCACGTCGGTCGCCACGACCGAACGGATCGGCCTGGTGGCGGACCGGGTCGTGCGCGCGCGCGAGGCCGGCAACGACGTGGTCGTGGTCGTGTCCGCGATGGGACACACGACCGATCAGCTGGCGTCCATGGCTCGAGAGGTCGCGGCCGTCCCCGATCCGCGCGAGCTCGACATGCTTCTCACGGCCGGTGAGCGCATCGCCATGTCGTTGCTGGGGATCGCCATCAACGCGCGTGGCTGCCGCGCGGCCAGCTACACGGGTTCGCAGGCAGGGATCATCACCGATACCCAGCACGGAGCCGCGAAGATCGTGGAGATCCGCCCCAAGAGGATCCTGGAGGCTCTCGCCGGTGGGAACGTCGTGGTGCTCGCGGGGTTCCAGGGACTTTCCAGCCAGTACGAGATCACGACCCTCGGGCGGGGAGGCTCGGATCTCACCGCCGTGGCGATGGCGGCCGCGCTGAGCGCCGACGTCTGTGAGATCTGCACCGACGTCGCGGGCGTGTTCACCGCCGACCCTCAGCTGGTACCGGCGGCTCGAAAGATCGATCGGATCAGCTCGGATGAAATGCTCGAGCTGGCTGCGGCCGGGGCGAAGGTGCTGCAGTCGCGCTCGGTCGAGTACGCCAGGCGCCACGGGGTTCGCCTGCATGTGCGTTCGTCGTTCGACGAGGCAGAAGGGACGTGGGTGGGAGACGTGGAGGAGACGATGGAAGGTCCCCTGATCTCGGGTACGGCGCTCGATGTTGGCGAGGCGAAGGTCACGCTCGACCGCGTCCCGGACCAGCCCGGCGTCGCCGCCACCGTCTTCAAGGCGGTGGCCGCCGCGGGGATCAGCGTGGACATGATCGTGCAGAACGTCTCGCATGCGGGAGCGACCGATCTGTCGTTCACCGCGCCGCTCGCCGATCTGTCGCGCGTGCAGGAAGTCTTGCAGGGCATCGTGAGCGACATCGGGGCGGAGCGGTTCGAGATCGATGATCGGATCGCGAAGGTCTCGCTGGTGGGCGCCGGCATGAAGAGCCATCCGGGGGTGGCGGCAGACATGTTCGATGCGCTTGCCTCGGAGGGGATCAATATCGAGATGATCTCCACGTCGCCCATCCGGATCTCGTGCGTCGTGCGAAGCGAGGACGGGGAGCGCGCACTGCGATGCGTGCATTCCCGGTTCGGACTGGACGCGGAGGGCTCTCATGATCTAGGGGTGGACGGAAGCGCGAGAATGGACGATAACTAGCAGGTATGGACCCGCAGATCCTCCTGCCGGAGCCTCCTCCGCCGCCCCCCCGAAGCGAGCCGGCAATCGAGCCCGCGGTCGAGGAGAAGCGCTCGCGAGCTGCGCTGTTCGGGGCGATCGCCGTGCTGGCCGGGCTGGTCGCCGTGGTGGCCGCGGTGGGCACGTGGATCGCGGCGCCGGGGCGATGCGACGGGTCCACGTTCACGTCCAGCAGGTTCGCGTACTGCGTGACGACCCCCGCGGGGTGGCAGTCCCAGGAGGTCGACCAGCCGGGTCAGGTGTACGACTCGTTCCTGAAGCAGGGCGGGACGGGGCAGGTGTTCGTGGCGGCGAATCCGGTCCCGCAGGGAACAAACCTCGGGGAGATCGTCGAGGAGGTCAGGTCGGGCGCGGAGGAACAGGGGTTCGTGCTCGGGGAATCGATACCACTTCGGGTCGACGGCGTTCCGGCGATGCAGTTCGACGCCCAGGTCGAAGACGAGCAGGGGAACCCGATCGCGATCCGCGTCGTCCTTGTGAGCCGGGGCGGGACCTTTTGGACGGTCCGGCTCCACGACACTCCCGACCTCGACGGCAACGCCGGCGACTTCCGGGCCATGCTTCGATCCTGGCACTTCATCTGACGCGGGCGCCGTTCCCTGCCATTCAGTTCGCCGTTGGTAGGGTCCCCTCATGAAGGTCGCCGTCGTCGGAGCCACCGGAGCGGTCGGCCGGGAGATGACTCGCATCCTCGAGGAGCGGCGGTTCCCGGTCGAGCGCTTCGTGCCACTCGCTTCTGCTCGGAGCGCCGGCAGGACCGTTCCGTTCGCCGGCGAAGATCACGCAGTCGAGGAGCTGTCACTTGATGCCCTCCGTGGCGTCGACCTCGTGCTTGCCTCGGCAGGTGCGAATGTGGCTCGCTCGTTCATTCGTGAGATCGCATCAGAGGGAACGATCTGCATCGACAACTCCAGCGCGTTCCGGATGGATCCCGACGTGCCCCTGGTCATCCCGCACGTGAACCCGGAGGCGCTCGCGAACTCACCCTCGATCGTTGCAGTGCCCAACTGCACCACGATCACGTCGATGGTTGCCGTGGGGCCGCTGCACCGGGCGGCCGAGTGCCGCTCGCTCGTGCTCTCCTCGTACCAGTCGGTGAGCGGCGCCGGATGGAAGGGCACGCGCGAGCTTGGCGAGCAGATCGGGAAGCTCCACGGCGACATCGAATCGCTCGGCCGCCCGGACGTGGACGCCCTGCCTATTGGCGAGGTGTTCGGCAAGACGATCGCGTTCAACGTGGTGCCGAAGATCGGCGAGGTCGAGCCGACAGGATTCACCGACGAGGAAGGCAAGATGATGGCCGAGCCCCGGAAGATCCTCTCGGCGCCCGACCTCCACGTGACGGCGACATCGGTGCGCGTACCGGTGGTGGCCGGTCACAGCGTCTCGATCGTGGCCGAGTTCGCACGCGCGATCAGCGTCGAGGAGGCGCGGGATCTTCTCTGGGCCGCCCCGGGCGTCGAGCTGCGTGACGATCCCGCGAACGGGATCTATCCCTCACCCTTGGAGGCCGCCGGCCTGGACGTGGCCCTCGTGGGGCGGATCCGGCAGGTCCGGGGACGCGAGAACGGCCTGGCCCTGTTCAGCTGCGCCGACAACCTGCGGCTCGGCGCGGCGCTGGACGCCGTGTTGATCGCGGAGCATCTGTTCACGCGGTGACCGAGGACTGTGTCCTCTGCGCGATCGTGTCGGGCTCCCTTCCGTCGAGGCGGGTAGGCCAGAACGATCGAGCTCTCGCGTTCCTCGACATCAATCCTGCGACGGAGGGGCACACCCTCGTGGTCCCGAAGGCCCACACAGCGGAGATCTGGGACCTTCCTCGGAAGGACGGCCACGCAGTGATCGATCTCGTTCGCGAGACCGCCGAGCTCCTTCGTCGTGTGCTGCGGCCCGAAGGGATGACTCTCTTCCAGGCTAACGGTGGCGCAGGATGGCAGGACGTCGGCCATGTGCACGTACATCTCGTGCCTCGCTGGATGGGCGACGGACTCACGAAGCCATGGGGAGGGACTCCAGGCGATCCGGCGACGCTGGACGCCATCGCGGCACGATTGCGCCAGAGCTAGCTCTCGCCTCCCACACCTCAGGCCGGGCAAAGACACGGCGCGGAGTGGCATCTCGGGCAACCGCGTGCGTAGCGCCCGGCCGCGGACTCGAGATTGACGCCGGCCAGATCCGCGACGGTGGTGAGCCATGCCAGCACGTCGCCGACCTCGTGCTCGAGGTTGTCGGCATCCCCGGTGCGCAGGGCCCTCGCGAGCTCGCCGACCTCCTCGGTCAGCCACCGGAACGAGCCGTCGATGCCCCTTTTCGAATCACGATCGTGGTAGGTCGCGTGGATCGTGGCCTGGAAATCCGAGAGGTTCATGGTGGCCGCGAGTCTAGCGGTGCCCTGCTTCGCCCTGATCTGGTCGGCACTTGTCTACCGAGTGGTAGATAACGGATAATCTGCCGCGTGGTAGAGAAGAAATCGCCGAGGAAGGCCACTCCGCGGACGAAGCCCGCGCGCGGTACCGGGGAGTCGATCGTTGACTCGCTTGCCGGGCGTACGCTCTTCCTGACCGGCGTCACGGGGTTCCTGGGTCAGGTGATCCTGGAGCGGCTCCTGCTGGACTTCCCCGAGACGCGGATCACGTTGCTCGTTCGTTCCCAGCAGGGTGCAACCGCTCGCGAACGCGTCGGCTACCTCCTACGCAAGCCGGCGTTCCACGTCATCCGCGAACGCCACGGCGATCTCGGCGCGCTGCTCGACGAGCGCGTCACGGTGGTCGACGGCGACTTTTCCCGCGGCGTGCCCGAACTGCCGGGTGGGATCGACGTCGCGATCCACTCGGCCGCGGCGGTCAGCTTCGATCCGCCGATCGACGAGGGTTTCCAGACCAATCTGCTGGGAGCGGTGAACCTCTACGAAGGCCTGCTCGCACCCGGCAACCGCCCCGCTCTCGTTCACATCTCCACCGCATACGTGGCCGGCGTTCGCAAAGGAGTCATCCCGGAGGGTCCCCTCGAACATCGGGTCGAGTGGCGCCTCGAGGCCCAGCTCGCCCTGCAGGCTCGCAGCGACGTCGAAGCCGCGAGCCGCAAACCCGAGCTCCTCGAGCGCTTCCTCGACGATGCCTCCGACGAGCACTCGCGTGCGGGCCCCGCGACCGTCTCCGAAGATGCGGAGGAGCGCCGCCGCCGCTGGGTCACCCGGCGACTGGTCGAGTACGGCCGCCAGCGCGCTCGTTCGCTGGGATGGCCGGACGTCTACACGTTCACCAAGGCGATGGGCGAACGGGCGGTCGAAGAGCTCGCGCACGAGCACGACCTTCCCTTGAGCATCGTGCGGCCGTCCATCATCGAATCGGCGTACTTGCACCCGGCGCCCGGCTGGATCGACGGGTTCAAGATGGCCGACCCGATCATCCGCGCGTACGGCCTCGGCCAGATCCCCGAGTTCCCGGGCATCCCGGAGGGCATCGTCGACATCATCCCGGTGGACTTCGTGGTCAACGCGATCCTTGCGGTGGCGGCCAACCCGCCGGCGGGCGGCGACCCCGCTCACTACAACGTCTCGAGTGGTTCGCGTAACCCTCTGCGCTTCGTGGAGCTCTACGAGTGGGTACGGGAATACTTCGAGGCCCATCCTCTCCCGGAGCGCGGGCGGGGCGAGCACAAGGTTCCCGAGTGGAACTTTCCCGGCAAGATCAAGGTGGAGTCGATGCTCCGACGCGCGGAAAGGCTGACCGACGTGGCCGAGAAGATCGTCACCCACCTCCCGAAGTCGGACGCGATGCGCAAGGCCGTTGCGCGAGTGGACCGCGACAAGCTCCGCGTCGACTTCGTGAAGCGATACTCCGATCTGTACGGGATGTACACCGAGACCGAGGTGGTCTACACGGACGACCGGGTCGCGGCCCTGTGGGAGAAGCTACCTGTTCAGGACAAGGCTCGATTCCCGTTCGACGCAGCCGCGATCGACTGGAAGTACTACCTGCAGGACGTGCACTCGCCGGCCGTCACGCAGAGCCTGCGCGACCTCTCCACGAAGGACCGGGAGAAGTCGCGCGTGCACATCCGCGAGAGCGAGCAGCCGGTGCTCGCGGTCTTCGACATGGAGGGCACCATCATCACGTCGAACGTGGTGGAGTCCTACGTCTGGACGAGATTCGCGGATCTTGATCCCGACGAGTGGCCGGCCGAGTTCGTGAGCGTGTTCGGTCGGATCCCCGCGTACCTGCAGACCGATCGGCGCGACCGTGGCGACTTCTTGCGCACGTTCTTCAGGAGGTACGAGGGCGCCTCGGTCGAGGAGGTGCAGCGTCTGCTCGACGAGCACGTGAGCGAGTTCATGCTGCAGAAGGCCTCACCCGCGGCGATACGGCGGATCCGCGAGCATCGAGCAGCCGGACATCGAACGATCATGATCACGGCGGCGGCCGGCGCGTTCGTGCAGCCGCTGGCTCCGCTGTTCGACCTGCTGATCGGCGCGGAGCTCGAGGTCCGCGAGGGCCGCTACACCGGGTTCATGTCGCAGCCGCCGCTCGTGGGCGAGGCGCGCTCGGCGTGGCTCCGTCGCTACGCGCTCCAGGAGGGCGTGGACCTCAAGCACTCGTACGCGTACGCGGATTCGTACTCGGACCTCCCGCTGCTGCGCGCCGTGGGCAACCCTGTTGTCGTCTCTCCCGACTCGTCGCTGTACCGGTTCGCCAGGCGCCGGCGTTGGCCGATCGAAACGTGGGAGATGTCGAAGGGGATGCCGCGGGTTCGCTTCCCCAAACCGGCGGCGAGGTGAAGGTGAGCATCAGATGACCGTTCGCGCGCTCGAGTTCTACCGCTCACCGGCCAAGTACCTCGGCGCGCGAGCGTTGGGTGCGAGGGCGCCGGGTCTGGTCTCGGGCCCGCTCGCCCCCCTCAGACTGGCCTCCTTGAAGGATCTCGCGCCCTCGCGCCCCGGCTGGGCTCGCGTGAAACCGAGGCTCTCCGGGATCTGCGGCAGCGATCTCGCCACGATCGCCGGCGCGTCATCCTTCTACTTCTCTCCGCTGGTGTCGCTGCCGTTCGTCCCCGGGCATGAGGTCGTGGGAGAGCTGCTCGACGACTGCGACGATCTGAAGACCGGCACGCGCGTCGTGATGAGCTCGGTGCTCGCCTGTGCGGCTCGCGGCGAGGAGCCGATGTGTCAGAACTGCGCCGCGGAGCTGACCGGCCGCTGCGATCGCGTCACCGTCGGCCATCTGCTCCCGGGACTGCAGACGGGATTCTGCAAGGACACGTACGGAGGCTGGGGGCGAGAGATGCTCGCCCATCGCTCGCAGCTCTTCGCGGTACCGGAGGAGATGCCCGACGAGGTCGCCGTACTGCTCGAGCCGTTCGCGTGTGCGATCCACGCGGCACACCGAGCGAGGATCGCTCCGGGAGGGTCGGTCTTGATCGTAGGCGCCGGCACGGTGGGGATCTTGACCCTCATCGCGGTGCGCGCATACACCCAGGCGGGTCACGTCGTGATCGCGGCCAAGCACGCCGGTCAGCGCGCCGCCGCGCGGATGGCGGGCGCGGACGAGGTCGTCAACCCGGAGCACGCGGCCAAAGCGGTCAGGCGCCTCTCGAGCGCCGTGAAGCTGACGCCCGAGCGCGGTCAGGAATTCCTCCTCGGGGGTGCCGACGTTGCCATCGAGTGCGTGGGATCACGATCCGGCTTAGACCTGGCGCTGCGGACGGTCAAGGCCGGCGGCCGTGTCGTCATGTCCGGGATCCCCGGCGGTGGCGCAGACCTCACCCCCCTGTGGTTCCGCGAGCTGGAGCTGGTCGGCGCGTACACGACCGGAGAAGAGGAGCTCGCCGACGGCACGCACAGGCACGCCTTCGATCTCGCGATCGAGACCGCATCCAACCTCGGCCCGGTCCTTGGGCAAATGGTGGGGGCCACCTACCCGCTGGACCGGTGGCGCGACGCGATCGACCATGCGATGTCGGCAGGCCGGCTCGGCACGTTCAAGGTTGCGTTCGCACCGCAGGAATAGGAGACACGACCGATGCCCAGACCCGGTTTCGTCCTCGACGTCGACGAGCGCACGCCACCTTTGCTGGTCCACGAAGGGGAGAGCTTCAGGATGCAGCGGTTCCCGATCGGAACTCGCGTCGTGTACCCACCGGACTCTCTGCCGGGGATCCGTGACGTGCCCGGGGCCGTCCGGCACGCGCTGCTGCACCCGGTCGACATGGAGCCGCTGACCGAGCTGTTCACGCCCGGCATGAAGCTCACGATCGCGGTCGACGACATCTCCATCCCGCTGCCTCCGATGGTGTTGCCCGACATCCGCCAACGGATCCTGGAGCAGGTGATCGAGCTGGCGGCTCGCCGAGGCATCGACGACCTGAAGATCATCGTGGCCACGGCCCTGCACCGCCGGATGACGTCGGTCGAGATCAGGCGGATGGTGGGCGAGCGGGTGTTCCGCTCGTTCTGGCCGAAGGACCTCTACAACTTCGACGCCGAGGATCCGGAGGCGCTCGTGCACGTCGGCAAGACCGACGAGGGCGAGGAGGTGGAGATCTCGAAGCGGGCGGCCGAGTCCGATCTGATCGTGTACGTCAACGTGAACCTCGTTGCGATGGACGGTGGCCACAAGTCGGTCGCGATCGGACTCGCGAGCTACCGGAGCCTCCGCTACCACCACAACGTGCACACGATGTTGCACTCGCGTTCGTACATGGATCCCCGGCCCGGGAAGTCGGCGATCGCCGACTCGGCCACCCGCATGGGCAGGCTCCTGCGCGATTCCGGGGTGAGGATCTTCCAGATCGAGACCACGATGAACGCCGACACCTTCCCGAAGAACCTCGGCTTCTTGAACAAACGCGAGTGGGAGTGGTCCGCGTACGACCAGGCGCTCATGATGGCCGCGGAGAAGGCGACCGCCCTCGCGCCCCCACGAATACGCCGGGAGTTCTATCGCCGGATCGAGGCTCCGTACAAGCTCACGGGCGTCAATGCCGGTGAGGTCGAGGCCGTGCACGAGCGCACGATGGCGAACCTGCATCGCCAGCAGCTGGTCGAGGTCGAGGGGCAATCCGACGTCGTGATCTTCGGCTTGCCGTACATCGGTCCCTACAACGTGAACTCGGTCATGAACCCGATCCTGGTCCACTGTCTGGGACTCGGCTACCTGTTCAACATGTATCGCAACAAGCCACTCGTGAAGCAGGGCGGCGTGGTGATCATGTACCACCCTGTGCCCTGGGAGTTCCACCAGATCCATCACCCCAGCTACATCGATTTCTTCGAAGAGGTGCTCCGCGAGACCACCGACCCGAAGACGATCGAGACGAAGTTCGAGGAGAGGTATGCGACGGACCCCTGGTACACGCACCTGTACCGGACGTCGCACGCCTACCACGGCGTGCATCCGTTCTATATGTGGTACTGGGGCGCGCACGGCCGGGATCACGCCGGCGACGTCATCCTGGTGGGGGGCGAGCCGAAGTCGGTGGCGCGCCTCGGTTACCGGACCGCGGGCTCCCTGCGGGATGCGATCGAGATGGCGAAGGACACGGTCGGCCCCTCCCCCTCCATGACCTACTTCCACGCCCCGCCGATCATGATCGCGGACGTCAGGTGAGTTCCTGATGGGCGTGGCAGACGACGTGAAGGAGATGGCACGAGGGTTCCGCTGGGGCCGTCGGCCTTTGGTCCCGAAGAGCGCGGAGCCCTACGCCGAGCCTCGCGAGGATCCCGTGTTCCCGTCGGACTGGGCTCGGAGCGGCCCCGGGGTCGCTGCACGCCAGCTCATCCTGAAGGGCCCGATGAACGCGATCGTGCGGAACGAGCTGTCGCTCCGCGTCTACGGTCGGGAGCATCTCGAGGGCGTGGAGCCTCCGGTGGTCTTCTTCTCGAACCACTCGAGCCACCTGGACGCGACGCTCATCATGACCACGCTGCCCGATCGCTGGCAGGCGAAGACCGCCGTCGGCGCCGCCCGCGACTACTTCTTCGACGTCTGGTGGCGCCAGGCGTTCACGGCTCTGGTCTACGGCGCCTTCCCCATCGATCGCGGGCGAGGAGGCCGGGGCGCCACAGACAAGGCGCGCGAGTTGCTCGACGACGGGTGGAGCATCGTGGTCTTTCCCGAGGGCACCCGGTCGAGCGACGGACATGTGCAGCGGTTCCGGCACGGGACGGCGCGGTTGTGCCTGGAGGCCGGCGTCGGCGCCGCACCGATCGCGATCGTCGGTGCCTTCCAGGCCATGCCGAAGGGACGCTTCTGGCCCAAAGCCGGGCGCGAACCCGTGACGGTTCGTTACGGCGAGGTGCTCTACCCCGAGGAAGGTGAGACCCATCAGGATTTCACTCGGAGGATGATCCAGGCAGTCGCATCCCTGTTCGACGAGCACCGGACGACGTGGTGGGACGCGCTGCATCGCTCCGAGAAGGGCGAAACGCCGTCGCTCGCTCCCCCCATGGGACCGGACTGGCGCCGGAGGTGGGAAGGCTCGCGGCCCGTCCCGCGCCGTGGGCCGGCCAGGGCCTGGGACTAGGGGGCGCGATGCCTCGAGCCGGTGGCGAGCGGCGGCGCACCACGATCGTGGAGGAGGCGATCCGGGGATTCGGGCGCGACGGATACCAGGGGTCGTCACTCGATCGTATCGCGCAGGCCGTCGGTGTGCGGAAGCAGACGCTGCTCTACTACTTCCCCACGAAGGATGCGCTGCTCGAGGCGTCTTTGGCGGCCGCCGGCCAGCGCGTTGCGGAGGAGATCTCCGGAGCGCTCGAGGGCGAGGGGCAACCCTGGGACCGCGCGGAGGCGGTGATCCATGCGGTATACGGTCTCGCGGAGGAATGGCCGGAGTTCCCGATGTTCATCCGGGAAGCCGGCCGGCTGGGGCCCAACGCGTTCGATCGCTTCGCCGGGGCCCTCGATCCGCTCAGGCGTCGCGCGATCGACTTCCTGCAGGCGGGCATGGACGCCGGTCTGGTCAGGAAGCAGGATCCCGCGATGCTGCTGTTCACGCTCTACACCGCGGTGATCGGCTCGCTCACCGAGGCGAGCGTTCTCTCCACGTTCGTCGGCGCGGACGATGCTCGCTCATCGCTGAAGCGACGCGAGGAGGAGGTCGTGACCCTCGTCCGGCGGTCGCTTGAGCCGTAGATCCCCAGGCCTCACGTGTTGTACCCGGGCGGGGGGATCTCGGATGGAGGCGACCCGATCACGATGGCGATCTCGAGCCCGTCAGTGAGCTCGATGTCGGCAGGATCCCCCTCATACGCTTCCCCATCGAGATGGACCTGGATCGACGTGTCGGGCTCGCAGTACTCGCCGACGCACTCGTCCTCGAGCGTGACTCCCCATTCGATGAAGAACTGACCGAGCGTGTTCGGCTGCGCCTCCGCCGACTCGGTGTGCAGGACGCCGTCCGGTGAATGCGTGTGGAGGGGTGAGATGCAGGGGTCCCCGCAAGGAGGGTCGATCCCTCCGTACGCCGAGCCAGTGGGCTCCTCGAACACCCTGACCGCGGGGTCGTCGATGTCGATTCCGATGCCCGCGGGCACCTCGATCCTCTCACCGTCCACGAACACGTCGAGGTGCGCGTGCACGTGATAGTCGAGGAACTCGTGCGTCGCCGGCTCGAGCCCGGCTTCGACCGCCAGCGCCATCGGGTCCGACGGCGCCGGCCAGAGCGTGCTACCGGCGGCGGGTGCCGGGGGTGTTTGCTCCACCTCGGCTGGCTCCCCGCATCCAACCAGGAGCACGAAACAGAGTGAGGTGAAGACGCCCCGTATCCGGACGTGCCTCTTCATGCCGCGGATGATAGCCGAGGTCCTGACGGATCCTCAGTCGTTCGGCACGAGCAGCGCGATGAGCGCTGCCACAACGATGCCGATCACGATGACGATGGCTAGCACCGTGCCACCGACCCCTCCGCGCTGGCTTCGCAGTGCGCCGCCGATCCACTGCAGGAGCATGTCGAGCATGATGACCGGGCTGTACCCCGCAGGACGCCGTCGAAACTCGAGGATCTCGTTCGTTACGAGTAGAACTCGACGATCAGGCGCTCATCCACCAGGACCGGGAGGGGGATCTCATCTCGCTCGGGGAGACGAGAGAGCGTTCCTGAGACCTCGTCCTTGTTCCGATAGAGGTACGTCGGAGGGTCGGGGGTGATCTCGAGAGCCTCGCGCACGGGGATGAAGTTCCGGGCCTTCGGGGACACCTCGATCGTCTGGCCGGGCTTGACACGCGCGCTCGGCACGTCGATCCGCTTGCCGTCCAGACGGACGTGACCGTGTGAGACCAGCTGTCGTGCCTGTCGGGTCGTGAGCGCGAACCCCAGCCGAAGCACGACGGTGTCGAGACGGGTCTCGAGCTCGCGGATGAGCTCCTCGCCCGTGACCGCCCGGCTGCGTGTCGCACGGTCCAGGTAGCGACGCATCTGCCGCTCGCCGATCCCGTAGATGGCGCGCAGTTTCTGCTTCTCGACAAGGCGTGTCTGGTACTCGGAGATACGCTTCCGGCCCCGGCCGTGCTGGCCGGGCGGATATGGTCGTTTGGTGCTCGGGCAGTTGGGCCGGCCACAGAGGGCCTGTCCGACGCGCCGGCACATCCGATGTTTGGGTCCGATCTTCTGCATGGGCGGTTGGCCAGGCTACCAGGGCATCTTGCTTCCTGACCTGCGGCGATGCGGCGCACCGGTAGCCTTTCCGCGGTGAGCAGCCTGCGGGAACGGGCGGTGGGAAGCGTCCTCGGCCTGGCGCTGGGCGACGCTCTCGGGGCACCGTTCGAGTTCCGGAGGTCGCACAACATCCCCTCACCGTTGCCGGCTTTCGAGCTTCCCTGGATGGGGAAGCCACCGGGCTCCTGGACCGACGACACGGCGATGGCCAGGAACCTCGTGCGGTCGTTGGTCGAGCGGGGAGGCCTTGACGTCGGCGATGTCCTCGCACGACATCTCGACTGGTTCGCGACCGGGCCACCCGACATCGGGAACCAGACGCGGCTCGCCCTCCAGGGGGCACGTAAGGGCACACCGGAGCACGCGCGCGTCGTGTTCGAGCGGCGCGGCCCGGAGGTGAGCGCAGGGAACGGCTCCGTGATGTATTGCGCTCCGCTCGGGGTCGCGTATGCCCGGCGACCGAAGGAGCTGCACGAACTCGCTCCCGACCTCTCCGCGATCACCCATTGGGACGAACGCTGCCGGACTGCCTGCCTGGCGGTGACGCTCGCGGTTGCGGCTCTCGTCCGCGGAGAGCCGGGTGAGCAGGCCGTGGTGGAGGCGGTCACGTCGGTGCGCGACCGGGAAGGTGCCGAGGAGCTCGAGCATCTCGTGGAGACCGCCGGGATCTCACGGCCCATCGACGGGCCCGACCAGGGGTTCACCCTCTTCACGGCTGCCGTTGCGATGCGTCAGGCGGCGCACGAGCGTCCGTTCGAGGACGGCCTCCGCGAGGTCGTTGCCCTGGGGGGCGATACCGACACGAACGGCGCGGTCACTGGAGCGCTGCTCGGTGCGCTTCACGGTCGAGCAGCGCTGCCGGGCGCGTGGCTCGTGAAGCTTGCCGACCGCGAAGAGATCCAGCGTGAAGCCGAGGTGCTCGCCGATCTCGCCGAGCGTCAGTGATCGAACCTAAGCGTCGACACCCACTCGTCGTCCACTCGTTCGACGAGCCCGGTCCGCGCGAGCTCCGCCATGATGCCGGTCACGGTTCCCAGGGGGAGCCCCAGGCGGCCGGCGAGGCGATCGATCCTCCAGCCGTCGCCGCCACTTCGTTCGAGTATCGAGAGAACCAGCCCGCGGGCATCGCCGTCCGTCATACGGGGATCGATCACGCGCTCACCTCAACGGTCATGTCACCTCGACAGATGCCTTTGGGGAAAGCCTCTGTGACAACGTTCCTCAGGAGTTCCCGGTCGGTTCACTCATTCGTGATGAAGCGCTCCGGGGCGGATCCCGCGTCGCAATGAGGGGAACGCGAGCGCCGACGCGACGAGACCGGCCATCACGGCCAACGCGACGAAACGTCCGATCGGCGCGATCAGGCTCGACCACGGTATTGGGCGGCTTTCGGGCGTCGAGGAGAGCACGACCACGGCAGCGGCGACGCCGGCGAGGACGACCCCGGCGACGAGCGGCGCCATCGTCTGCACGAGGACGGAACGGCGGAGCGCGCCGACAGGCACACCCAGGGCCGCGAGCGCAGCGAGGGGCTTCCGTCGCTCCTGCACGGCGCCGACGGTCGAGACCAGGAGGCTGGCTGCGGCCACCGCGAGCGCGAAATAGGTGCCAAGCTCGATCGCGAAACGGATCGGGACCGAACCTCCTTCCTCTCCCAACGCCAGCTCCGATCGAGTGAGGACGGTCGGGAACGGCTCCGTCCAGGCGACCGCTTCGCGGATCTCCTCCACGGTCTGGTCCCGGCCGTCGGTGGCGACGAGGATGCGCGTCACCGGCATCACCCGAAGGAGTTCCTCGGGCGCGGCAGCCTCATCGATGACGTACCCGTCGTAGCCGTTGTCCGCGGAGAACTCCGTCGACAACACACGATCCGGTACGGGGATCGGGAAGGGAATGTATTGCGAGTCGGAGTACGGGACGAACGTCGCGAGATCACCGGGATACACACGTGCCAGGACGTTCGATTCCTCCGGGTTGTGCAGCAGGATGGCTCCGGTGTCGCAGTTGGGTGGGGCGGCCAGCAGGACGCTGGGTAGGTCTCGGCACGAGAAGATCGTTATACCCGCAAGGTAGTTCTGGGTGCCGGCCTCGACCAGGTGGGTCGTGCGGAGCGCGGCGGTTTGCCCGGCGCCGTCGACCGCGGCGATCTCATCCAGCACTTGCCCGACATCGCCTCTCCACGAGTCCACCACAATGGTCTCGGGTCGGAGTGAGGCCGATGCGCGCAGGCCCCCCGCGGTTCCGTCGAAGTACACGATGTACCCGGCCGCGACACCCGCGGCGAAGACGACGGCCACCGTCGCAGTGGACACGCGGGCGGCCGTACGTCCATCGGTCTCAAGGCGACGAGCGCCAAGCCACGCGCCAAGGCTCTCCGTCCTGCGCGTGATCCATCCAGCTGCCCGAGTCCCGATCCACGGAGCGAGCCCAAGCAAGCCCAACGCGGTCAGCACCCAGGCGCCCAGGATGAAGGCGATCCAGGACCAGCTGTCACCCAATCCTCGCAACGCCCACGCGACGAGCAGCCACTGAGAGATACCCACCGCGAGCGCCACGGCGGCGGGTGCTGCGATCCGAGAGCGTATCGGCGCTCTCCGGACAACCGAGAGCGGGCTGCGGGTGATGCGTCGAAGAGCGAGCCACGCCACCACGACGGCGAGGACGGGGATACCGATACCGATGCCGAGGATGGCGGCGAGCGGGGGGACCGCATCGGATGGTTCCAGCCCCAACTCGACCGAAAGGGCGAGGAGCTGCCGCGCCGCCAGGAACAGCCCGAAGCCGAGCAGTGTGCCGGCGAACGCAGCGAGCCCGCTCTCGACCGCCGACAGGAGCCGAACTTGACGCGGCGTGGCGCCGGCGAGGCGAATTGCCGCAAGGCGCGTTTCCCGAAGGCCGGCCGACAATCGCGTCGCCGTCCACACGAACACGAGGACGGGCAGCAGCACCCCCGCCGAACCGAAGATCACCGACTGGAGGACCGCCTCGTGGACGGGGAAGTCGGCGTTCTCTTCCAGCGTGCCGAATCCGGTGACGTACGACCGCTCGATCTCCTCGATCTCCCCGCGACGCACTCCCAGGTAGGCGGTCAGCTCATCGGGATGCAGTAGGCCGGACGCGCCGATGATCCCCACGACACGACCACGGAGCCGGTCGTCCAGCAACGCTCCCTGTGGTCCCTGGAGGAGCACACGGAGCGCGGGGGAGACGACAACCTCACCGGGGCCCGGGAGCCGTTCGAGACCCGGCGGGACCGGTGCATCGCCGATGGGCGCGACGAGGAGGCGTTGAAGCATCTGGCCGCCGAACCATGAGTCGCGCTCGGTGAGGATCAGCTGGTCGGGTGCGTCGGTCGGGCCGTCGGTCGCGAAGTACTCGAGGCCCGCGACCCGCGCATCCCGGGCCTGGATGGCAGGGATGACGGAGAACGCCCCGACGATCACAGCGACGCCGACCGCGATGCTCGCCGCCATGAGCGCGAACCGGAGCTTCGCGCCGCGATCGCTGCCGAGCGCGAGCTTGAGGCCGAGCCCGAACAGCCCCGCCGATCTCATGCCGCCGTCGGGGTCGTGACGGTCCGGCCGTCGCGGATCACGACCTCCCGGTCGGCGTGAGCCGCGACCCTCGGCTCGTGGGTCACGAGCACGACCGCTGCCCCGCCTTGGCGGGCCGCGGCTACCAGCAGGTCCATCACCATCTCGCCGTTCAACGAGTCGAGCGAGCCGGTGGGCTCGTCCGCGAAGATGACCCTCGGCTCCGCGACCATCGCCCGAGCGACCGCGACCCGCTGGGCCTCGCCACCGGAGAGGTCGCTTGGATGGCTCGAGGCGAGCTCGGCCAGATCCATCCGCTCGAGCCAGGCGTTCGACCGTCGAGCGGCTTCGGCTCGCTTCACGCCCGCAAGTCGCAGCGGGAGGCTCACGTTCTCTAGGGCGGTGAGGTCGGGCACGAGCTGTCCGAACTGGAAGACGAACCCGAACCGCTCGCGCCGCAGCTCGCTGCGCCTCGCCTCGCTCAGATCGTCGATGCGGCGACCCTCGTAGTGAACCTCTCCGGCATCCGGGCGGAGGATTCCGGCGAGGCAGTGCAACAGGGTCGACTTCCCCGAACCGCTCGGCCCCATGACCGCGACGATCTCGCCGGCCTCGACCGTGATCGAGGCTCCTCGCAGCGCCTCGTTCTTGCCGAAGGTCCTGTGCAGCTCGACACCGGCCAGCAGCCGATGGGTCGAGAGAGCTCGGCCGGCCGCACCCACCTGCGTCGTGGTCGTCGCGTCAGGCATCGGCGAGCTCCTTCCGGAGGCGGTCGAGTCGGGCGGTGGTCAGCTCGATCCATCGCAGGTCGGCTTCCAGGTGGAATAGGTCGCGGTCGGCGGCCACCACGTCGAGGAGCGCGGCATCCCGCTTGGCCGCGGTCAGCTCGCGCATGCGCTGGAGGTGGCTCGCACGCTGGCGATCCAGCAACACCTCCGCGTCGCGGCCGGAGGTCACGGTCAGCACGACCTTGGTGAACAGCTCGTCGTGCAGGCCGGCCGAAGGAGCGAGTGCTTCGCGCAGCCAGCGATCGAGGTCCGCCACTCCCTCGTCGGTGATCGCATACCGCTTCCGATCGGGTCCCTCGCCCCGCTCCACGGAGTCCATGCGAACGAGGCCGTCGCGAGCGAGCCTGGAGAGGGTCGCGTACACCTGTCCGAATTTGAGGGGCCGGCGACGGCCGAGGAGCGTGTCATACCGTTGCTTCAGGTCGTAGCCGTGGCGTGGTCCAGTCTCGAGAAGGCCGAGCAGGCTCGGGGCGACGGACACGTCTCGGGACTATACGCTCAGTGTATAGCCAGGTCAATCCCGGATCTTGAGGCTCAGTGCATGTGCCAGCGCCGCGGCGCGATCAGCTCGTCGGCGTCGGAGGGGCCCCACGTGCCGGGCTCGTAGTGGAATAGGGGTCCCGGCTCCTCGAGTGCCGGCGTCACGATCTCCCACGAGCGCTCCACGTCGTCCGCACGCGTGAACAGCGTCTGGTCCCCCAACATCGCGTCGTGGAGCAGCCGCTCGTACCCACCGGCGACCGGCTCGTTGAAGGACCGTTCGTAGTCGAAGTCCATCCGGACGGTGTGAAGGTCGTAGCCGGGCCCCGGGTCCTTCGCCTGGAACGCGAGCGAGATCCCTTCGTCGGGCTGGATGCGCACCGTGAGGTGGTTCGGTGGGACGTGCTCGATGCCTGCATCCTGGAACAGGTAGTCTGGCGCCCGGCGAAACGCCACCGTCAGCTCGGTGAAACGCTTGGGGAGCTTCTTTCCGTGACGCACGAAGAACGGCACGTCTTCCCAGCGCCAGTTGTCGATCCACAGGCAGGCGGCGACGAACGTCTCCGTTTTGGAGTCCGGATCGACCCCCTCCTCATCCCGATAGCCGATGTACTGGGCTCGCACAACGTCGGCGGGGTCGATCGGGCGGATCGTGCGGAGCAGCTTCACCTTCTCGTCGCGGAAAGCCTGGTCTTCCAGTGAGCCCGGGGGCTCCATCGTGACGTAGCTGAGCACCTGCAGCATGTGGTTCTGTAGCAGGTCGCGGATCGCGCCCGCCTCCTCGTAATACCCAGCTCTCCCCTCGACGCCCACCGGTTCGGCGACCGTGAGCTGGACGTGATCGATCGCGTCTCGGTTCCAGACACGTTCCCAGATCGCGTTCGCGAATCGGAAAACCGTCAGGTTCTGCACAGTCTCCTTGCCCAGGTAGTGGTCGATCCGGAACAGCTGAGACTCGTCGAAGAACTCGTTGATCTCACGCGTGAGGGCGCGGGCGCTCCCCAGGGAATGGCCGAACGGCTTCTCTACGACGATCCGGCTGTGCGGCGTGTTCGCACCGATCTTCCCCAGACCCTGCACGACGTGAGAGAAGGCCGATGGGGGAACGGCCAGGTAGTACAGTCGGCCACCCTCGCAGCCGTGCTGCGTGTCCGCTTCTGTCAGCTCCTCGGCCAGTCGAGCCATGGCTGCCGGATCGTCGAATGAGCCCGACACGTAGGAGAGCGCAGGAGCGAAGCGCTCCCAAGCCTCCTCGTCGAACCCCGAGCGGGGGGACTCCTGGATCGAGGCGCGCGCTTGAGCGCGGAACTCCTCGGTGCTCCACTCCGTGCGAGCGAATCCGATGACCCGGCACCTCGTCGGGAGCAGCTCGTCGCGCGCGAGGTTGTAGAGGGCGGGGATGATCTTCCGGCGCGCAAGGTCGCCGCTGGCCCCGAACACCACGATGGCCTGCGGAGCGGGCGGTCGTAGGCTCATATCGTCCTTTCGGCGTCCTTCCGGTCGAGGAACGTCGTCTCTGACGTTAGTCGGTCCGTTCGCATCAGGAGACGAGACATGAGCCCGATGGAACCACGAGCGATCTTCGAGTTGATCGTGCAGGCCGACGAGAAGATCAAGTACGCCAAGCCGGGGGTCGCCGACGCGCGAGCGAACCAGGCGCGTGATCTGCTTCGCAAGGCGATCGAAGAGGCGCACGCCATCGGCAACGAGGCGCTCGTCGAGCAGGCGGAACGGCGGATCCTCGACCTGGACGCCCTCGGCGACACCGAGGACCCCGCCCCGGGCTAGGCGGGACGACCTGCGGCGACCGGCTGCGCGTACCCGGAGACGGACGCCAACTGAACCTGGCCGCCGGGCCCGGGATGGCGCGCGTGGATCATCTGACCGCCGCCGATGTACAGGCCCACGTGGCTCACGGGGCTGAAGAAGAAGAGGAGGTCACCCGGTTGCGCCTGACTGTACGGGAGACGTGGCAGCGACGAGTACTGGGCGGCCGAGGAATGCGGGAGGTAGACGCCCGCCTGTGCCCAGGCCCACGACGTGAGCCCTGAACAGTCGAATCCCACGCCGGGATCGGCCGAGCCCCACACGTATTGCGTGCCGATCACGGACCTCGCAGCCGCGATCGCGATCTGCGCCTTCGTGGCGTTCGGGGGCGGCACGAAACCGCCTCCACCGGCGACCCCGCCACCGCCACCGCCGCTCAACTCGTTCTCGGCTGCCTGGGCCGCCGCTCTCTGCGCGGCGAGGTAGTCCTGGTATTCCCGGTCCAGCTTCTCGAGCAGCTCGGCCTGTTTGGCGAGCATCGCCTTGACGTTGTCGAGCCTCCCGCGCACCGCGTCGAGCTCCTTCTCACGCGCTTGGACGGCCTCCGCGTGGCGGTCGGCTGCCCACTCCGCCCGCTGGCCGGCGGCGGCGGCTTCCGCGGCGAGGTCGGCATCACTCTGGGCGATCGCTCCCATGAACTGGAGCCGGTCGGAGAAGTCGGCCAAGCTCGCTGCGTCGAGGAGCGTGCCGATCTGACTCCCGGCGCTGGTATACGCGACGACCGCACGCTCACCGAGCCGGCTCCGCGCCTCCTCCGCCTCCGCTTCCGCGGCCCTTCGTTCACGCTCGGCCTCGAGCTCCCTGGCCTTCGCCAGATCCAGGCGATAGCGCGCATCGTTGAAGGACTCGATGGCCGCCTCGAGGTCGTGCCGGATCTCGGCGAGCTCTGCCTGGGCCTGCTCGCGTTGCTCCTTGATGGAGTCGGCGAGCGACGATGGGGCCGCGACGATGACGATCGCGGGGAGGACGAAGAGCACGGCCACAATGAGCCGTGTCAACTTCGGGTACGTCCCGGTCATCTGCCTCGCAAAGTCGTCTCGGAAACGGCCGAGCCCCCGGACACCGGAGGCTCTTGGCGCCCGAGGCTACCGGTGGCCCTGCAGACCGTCAATCACTGCACGCGAACACCTGTTCGAGCAGACGGCGGCCGGGACCGAGTCCCGGCTCGCTGATGTGGTCGGGACGGCGGGATTTGAACCCGCGACCTCAGCGTCCCGAACGCTGCGCGCTACCAAGCTGCGCCACGTCCCGAGTGCTCGACAGTCTAGCGAGCACTCACGGCCCCGGTCGGGGGCGAAGCTCGAGGATCGTGGCTTCCGGCCGGCACCAGAACCGGAACGGCGCGTACTTCGACGTCCCGAGCCCTGGGGACGTGTGCAGGACGGCGGAGCCCATCTGCACGAGCCCGTCCACCAGCCGGCGAGGCATCGTGCTGTTCGTGACCAGAGCGCCGATGAACGGCAGGCGCACCTGGCCACCGTGCGTATGGCCGGCCACCAGCAGGTCGTAACCGAGCGCCGCGGCCTCGGGAGCCGAGTCCGGCGAGTGCATCACCGCGAAGCCGAAACGCTCGGGCAGTGCCCGGGGCGCCACGCGGAAGTCCTGCCGCCGGATATGGGCGTCGTCCAGCCCCAGCAGCTCGACCGGGAGTCCATCCAGCGCCACGGGCCGCCGAACGTTGGTGAGGTCCCGCCATCCATCGGCCGCGAGCTGCGCACGGAGATCGTCGGGACGCCCTCGGGACGCGCCGCGCCGCGGCCGATGGCGCCGGAAGTAGGCGAGGTAGTTCAGCGGCCGCGGCGCGTAGTAGTCGTTCGATCCGAGGACAAACCACGAGGCGATCCGGCCTTTCGTTGGCCCGACAGCGGCGACCGCCGCCTCGACCGCCTCCGGTTCCGCCAGGAAGTCTCCGGTGACCACCGTGACGTCGGCCTGCGGGAGCCCTGCGAGGAAGCGTGTCTTCTTGGGGTCGCGGCGCAACACGTGCAGGTCCGAGAGATGCAGCACCGTGAGGGACGGCGGGCCGCCCACCGGTAGGATGTGCAACCGGTGGCGCCGCAGCCTGAACCATGTGCGCTCGACCAAGATCCCGTAGAGCACACACACGAGTCCGGTGCCGAGGACGACCCACACGAGGGGAAGCACGGAGGCAGTGTAGGTGTCCGATTCGCTCAAGGACCGCATCCACGAAGACTTGACGCAGGCGTTGAGGGCCGGTGACAAGGTTCGGCTGGGGGCCTTGCGCCTGCTCTCGGCAGCCATCACCAACCGCGAGAAGGAACTACGCCACGAGCTGTCCGATGATGAGGTTCGCGAGGTGGCCGGCAAGGAGGCCAAGAAGCGGACGGAGTCGATCGAGGCGTTCGACGCGGGGGATCGGCCCGAGCTGGCAGCGCGGGAGCGGGCCGAGCGCGACGTACTCACGCCGTTTGTTCCGGCCCAGCTCGCCGACGCCGATGTCGACGCCATCATCGACGAGGCTCTGGCCTCGACCGGCGCCTCGTCCCCGCAGGACATCGGAAAGGTGATGGGCGTGGTGATGGGCCGCGCGAAGGGTCGGGTCGACGGCGCCGCCGTCCAGCGAAAGATCCGCACCCGGCTCGAGGGTTAGACGAGCAGCGCACGTCTGGCCGGTCGAACCGGGGCGTTGCCGCCTCCGCCCCCGACCCCGACGGTCAGGGTGACCGTGGATCCCTCCAGCTGCTCGCTGCCTCCCTTTGGGTGCTGCTGCAGCACGATGCCCACCCGGTCGGGGTCGACGACCTCCTTCTCGACCTCC
>Ga0299907_10000179_pt1 | contig 27103 bp, 28 predicted proteins | sample RVTome_16_FD_198680 | JGI IMG/M metagenome (GOLD analysis project Ga0299907, IMG submission 198680) | Soil microbial communities from uranium-contaminated site in the Upper Colorado River Basin, Wyoming, United States - RVT152D67 (version 2) ...
GAGGTCGACCGCTACATCGGGATGCCGGGCCAGGCTCTCTCCTACAAGATGGGCCAACTCGAGATTCTTCGGCTGCGGGCCGAGGCCGAAAGGCGTCTCTCTGACGACTTCGACATCAAGGCCTTCCATGACACGCTGCTCACCAGCGGAGCGATGACCCTGCCCCTGCTGGCAGAAGTGGTAGAGAGCTGGATCGAAAAAGGCGAAGTCAGCGGAGAGGGAGGGATTTGAACCCTCGAGGAGGTTTTAAACCCCCTACTCGCTTAGCAGGCGAGCGCCTTCGACCACTCGGCCACCTCTCCAATGCAGATGTGCACGTCTACGTTATACGTGGTCGGTGCCCTGCCAGGACTCCGCTCCCGAGCCTCAATCACTTCATATTCGGGACGCACCAGGGTGAGATACGGATCTGACGGTTTCATTCCGGACCAATCCGTCCCGGCCATGGCGGGTAGCCGGCCAGGCTCAGTCGTCGTAGAGGACCTTGGACTTCCACTGCAGGGGCCGGGGCTTGCCGAAGAGATAACCCTGCCCGAAGGGAACTCCCAGCTCGAGGAGGACTTCCTCCTCTTCGGGAGCCTCGATGCCTTCGGCAACCACCATGATCCCCAAGTCCTCGGCCATCGCGGCTATCCCACGGATGAGCGCCCGATTGCGTGGGGTGTGCTCGATGTCCCTCACCAAGCAGAGATCGATCTTCATCACCGTCGGCTCGAGCCGGAGGATGTGCCAGAGATCGATCTCCCCTGAGCCGACATCATCCACCGCAAGCCTGATCCCCCGATCGCGCAACGAGTCGACGAACCGTTTGGTGACCTCGTAGCTCTTGATCACCGCCACTTCGGAGAGCTCGAGAACGAGACGACCCGGGTCGAGATCGGCCACGGCGTCGAGGAGGAGAGAAGAAGTGAGGCTGGAGTCGGAGAGATTCAGGGCCAGGAATCCGTCGTGATTGGAAGGGACGAAACCGGTGATGCCGGCTCTCATCGCCGCCAGCTCCAGGTCGATGCGAAGACCCGAGGATCCAGCCACCTCGAACCACTGTGGAGGCGTGGCATACGGGAAACGGGCCAGAGCCTCGTAGCCAACAATCCGCTCCACGCCGTTCCGGTGGGAGGCAATGTCCACGATTGGTTGGTAAACCATGTCCGGCCCGCCAATCCTCAGCACTTCTTGGATCGCCTCCTTGGTCGGACGACCGGCATGTGGGTCGATCACGACGTCGGGAGCCTCGGAGTAGCTGTCGAACTCGAGGCTGACTCGGGGCAGTGACAGCTCGAAGATGGTCTCGTCATCGTCACGCAGATACCGGACGTCTCCACCCATTGCTCGAGCCAGTCTCCGGGCGACAGATAGACCGAGACCCAGAGAGGGGAGGAGACGATCAGACTGACGTGCCGAGTGGTATGCCTCGAAGAGGTCGTCGACCTCTTCTGGCGCGATCCCCTCACCATCGTCGACCACTTCGATGACGACCTTGTTGAAACCTTCGCCGATCCGAACCCAGATGTTGCTACCGCCGAAGGCGACGGCATTCCTCAGCAGGTTGCGGACGACCTGGGTGACCCAGTGGCCGTCTGCACTGGCGACCGCGTTGCCGCTGACAGTCAGACGTGCTCGTTGCTGGCTGGCCCAGTCTTGAGTGGCGTTCTCTACCACCGCTCGCAGGTCGACCGCCGCCGAATCGATCTCGATGTCAGCCAAATCGAAACGGGCGGCAATGAGAAGATCCGCTACCACTTGGGCAGTCTCGTTGGCCTGGATCGCCAGTAGTTCGATGATCTCGTTTCTGACACCGGCGCTCAGGTCACGAGATCTGTCGCGCAGGATCTCCGAGAAGCCCACCAGCGCAGCCAGAGGGTTGTTGATGTGATGCGAGGCGGCGTTGAGAAAGAGGTCCTTTTGACGACGTAGCTCTTTCTCCCTTTCCAGCTCGGCCGCCAGATCTCGTTGTTGCCGTTTCCGGTCGGTGTTCGCTTGAAAAATGGGCATCGCCGGAGTCATCGACAATCCATGCTTCACGCTTAATAGGCCTCCCGCCCCGTGGAAACGAGTGGCGCCATTTGAGACAATTCGGGCGAGGCGCGGTGCAGGGGGTTCGTCGCGCCCACCAGATTCAAGTTCCGGTCAGCCGATGTCGATTACCGGGATGTGAGCACGGCCCTGATCTCTCCCCACCATTTGCGGGGCTCTCCGAGTGACCTCATGGCCATCGCCCGATACTGGGAGTGGGAGCGGACGATCGCTCACGAGCTTCCCCGAGTCGTCAGCGAAGACGACATCAGTGTCCTGTTTCAGCCGATCTACCGGCTTCGCCGGGGTCAGCCGGTGGCCCGAGGCTTCGAGGCCCTGGCGAGGTTCCCGATCGCCCCGCTCATCCCTGTCGGTTTGTGGTTCCGAACCGCCAGTGACCTGATGATGGTCAAGGAGTTGGAGCTGGCTGCGATCCGTGCCGCATTCGCGGCGGCGGTGCGGCTCTCAGAGGATGCCTTCTTCTGCGTCAACGCCTCGTTGGTGACCGTGCCAGATCTCATCGATATCATCCCCGAGACCCTCCGGCACCGGTTGCTCATCGACCTGCCCTACGTCACAGTCGACGACCGACGAGCCGAAGACCTCTTCCACGACCTTCGTCAGGGTGGCGCCGGTATCGCAATCGATGACGTGCCTCTCGATGACTTACACATGCTCCGCCCCGCTCTGCTCCGCTTGCGACCCGATTGCATCAAGGTCGACGTGCTCACCGGGCTCGCCGATAGCCAGATGGCGCGTTTCAACCTCGCCGAGGGCTCGGCATGGTGTCAGCAGGCGGGAATCAATCTGATTGTCGAGCGGGTGGAGAGGATGAGCGACCTCTCGGTCCTCAGCAGTGTGGGTGTGGAGTGGGCCCAGGGCTACAGCCTCTCCCGACCCGTGGATCTCTGAAGTCGCACGACTTCAAGCGCAAGCCGCTAGGAACGGTTCACTCGGTGTCGTGGGGAAAAGAGGGCGCCCTGGGAGTGTGATCCCATGGCAGCTTGTGACGGGTGAGGTAAAGCACCACCGCGACAATGACTAAAAGGAAACCGCCGACCATCGCCAGGCCGACGTTGCCTGCAGCCCACGAGTCCTGAACAAATGGGGCCTCGACAATCACAACGACCACATCGGTACTTCCTGGAGGCAGAAGATTGCGATCCTCCAGATCGGGAAGAGCTACAAATCGCCAAGTTCCAGCCTCGAAGAAGGTGAAATTGGCTCGGTATTCGTTGTCGCTGATCTGGTCCAAGTCCGCAAATCGGGTTCGTGAGCCGGACGAATGCTCGATCTCAAGCAGAGTCGACAGGTCGTCGATCACCGCAGAAGGAACTGAAGGATCTGTCTCGAGTACCGAGACCGTCACGGTTGCTGCCTGGCCAACCTCCACCCTGATCGGTGCCGCTGAGTTCGCCACCTGTTCGAGGTCCTCGAAGGTCACCTCGATAGAGACGCCGTAGGCGGAGGTGCTCTCTTCCGCGGCCTTCGCCGGAGACGTTGACCAGCCTGACAACACCAAAGACACACCCAGCAGCCCGGTTACCAAACCTGCCCGCCGACGGAGCTGGTACGGGTTGCTCAAGTCAAGGTCTCCTCGGCCATTGTGAACACGTGCGAGCGGAGGGGGTGGGATTCGAACCCACGAGACCCGAATGGGCCCAACGGTTTTCAAGACCGTCTCCTTAGACCGCTCGGACACCCCTCCGATTCTCAAACCCCCTGGTCAGAGGCTTGTGATGGCCTCTGCTCGAGACGCCTGACAAACGTTTGGGGCCGCGCCTCTTGCCGCACCAGGTCACGGTGGTCGGGATCAAGACGGTCCATCACTGAGTCGTAGGCGTCCTCGAAAGGGGTATTGACACTCAGCGTAACCACCGGCGAACGTCAGCCCGAGAAAACCTCGACGTCGATTGCTCCAGTGTTGCCGCCGCTCGAGGACTCGACGTGGAACGTGAGCACCTGGCCGGTGAATGAGACTTCGGAGGCAGTCGGTCCAGCAGGAAACGGCCCATACATGGTGCCGTCGACCTCCACCGTGAAGGTTTCAGTGGTGGCCGACCCGTCGCTCATCGACCTGGTGCGAAAACCGATGGCGGTGACATCGGTCACCTCTCCGAGATCGATGGTGATGAAGGCATCGTTGCCGTCGCCTCTCGACGACCACTCGGTGGCCAGGTCGCCGTCAACGGCGTTGGCCGCGGCGAAGTCGGCAGAGAACTCGGAGCTCACATCAACCACGACGGCGCCGGCCGCAACATTGGGCCCGAAAGCCTGTGTGGTCGTCGCCGATGGGGTGGTGAAGGTGAGCACCTCACTCCGATAGATGTTGCCGTCGGCGGCGACACCCTGGAGTCGGTACTGATACTCGGTGTCGGGCTGGAGACCGGTCATCACTGCTGCATGATCGCTGTGGCCGGCTCCTCCGCCCATGTCCTGATCGGTGGCAATCGACCCCGAGGGGCCATCGGTTCCGTATGCCACCGCGCACACCGCATCCAAGTTGGTGGTCACCCTCAAGGTGGCGGCGGTTCCGGACGGGTCGAACTCGATCACCGGATCGGTAACGGCGATCTCGGAGAAGTCCCGAACTACCTCGTTGTCACCGGTGGAGCATGCGGCGGCAGCCAGACCGAGAACCAGGAACGGCAACAGAAAGCGGCGCATGGGATCCACGCTATTCGGGTACGGCCAATATGGGCTGCCACGCGGTGATGATCGATGAGCGCACTCGGGTTGCCCTTGCTGGATTCATTCGAGGTCGGACACACCGTCACTTGGTCCGGAATCACCGAGCGCTGGATTGGCAAAACCTTCGACGGCGGCCCTCATTGCCTGTTCGCTAGCCCGTATCAGCGAGTTACGCATCGAGGCTGCCACGGCTTCGATAGCCAGGGGTTGGATTTGGTTGAGCTGTTCTATGATCGTGGGCAGCTGTTCTGCCGACAACCCGGACTCCACATAGGGCTCCCAGACGTGTTCTTTGAAGAGCTGGACGAACCGGTCGGCGAGATCGTCGGTGACCCGGGCGGTGTGTTCGGCTTCGGTGATGACCGCCGTGAGGTCGATGCCTGTGTCGGCCAGTGCGGTGCCGATGCGGAGAAGTCTGTCGTCGGCGAGCTCGAGATGGTCGTCTCTCTGACTCAGTGCACCAAGGGCTTGGAGCCGTTGGAGAAGTTCTTCGTTGGCGGCAATGGCCGGGAAAAGTGATCCGAACTCCGTTCGGGAGACAGTGACCGGCTCACCACTTGCCAGCAGGTCTATGAGGCCCCTTCCAGTGTCCCAGGCGTGAACGAGCCTGACTATTGAGGCGAGGGAATAGCCCTCGTCCTGGAGGCGTGCGATGAGTCGTAGCCGTTGTAGGTGGGTCTGGCCGTAGTAGCCGACTCGGCCCTCGATCTCGGGTCCCGGGAGCAGGCGGCGGTGCTGGTACATGCGGATCGTTGAGACCTTGACACCGGCAGCCTCGCTGAGCCCGTCGATGGTGAACCGCTCTCCTTGTTGTACTGCCATCAAGAACCTCTTGAACGTTTACTAACGAATAGATATACTGTGTTAGCACATGCTAACAAGATCGACCGTGAAATCGAAGCAGCGCTTGGACGAGAGCTCGGATCCTCGCCCCCTAACCGTGTATGTGGGTGGCGCTGTCTTGCTCCTAGCGGTCCTGTTGTGGCTGCTGGGGGACACAGCGCCGGGTTGGCGTCTGGCTGGGGCCGCTGGGGGTGGCTACGTGCTCTTCAAGCTCGCTGCGATAGCGGGTGCCCAGCGGACCGAGTTCGTAGCCTTGACATCCGAGGCGAAACTGTTGTTTGGGCTGCCCTGGCCCGGCTTCGACGCAAGACGATTCACGATCCGGACCAAAGCCGGGACCTCTCAGGGCCGTCTAGTGGATGGGGGCCTCCGATTGTTGGCCGGGACACTTGTGCTGATGGTCGCGGCCTCGAATCTCGACGAGTGGGGTGATGCAGCAGCATGGCTGGGCGTCACCGGGATTCTCCTGATCGTGCACCTCGGTTACGCCGACCTGCTCACGTGGGCACTTAGAGACCGTGGATATGCGGTGCGCCCTCTCTTCGACCGTCCCTGGGCAAGCCGCTCGCTCGCTGAGTTCTGGACAAGACGTTGGAACGTCGCCTTCGTCGAAATGGATCGGGTCCTGTTCCTTCCGATACTTCGACGCCGGCTACCCCCACGAGCCGCAGCTTTCGGCGTCTTCCTGATATCCGGGGTGCTTCACGAGCTAGCGATCAGCTACCCCGCCGGTTCCGGCTTCGGACGACCCCTGGCCTACTTCGGGATACATGCCATCGCCGTCTACGCCGAGCGCAACGTCCTTCGCATCCTCGACCGGCCCATCTGGCTGGCTCGAATCTGGACATGGCTCGTCGTTCTCATCCCCCTACCCCTCCTGTTCCACGAGGCGTTCCGCACCAACCTGATCGCTCCGCTGCTCGAGACCATCGGCGAGGTGTTGCCGTGACAGTTGAACCTCTCCTCGACCTCGGACTCTGGATAGCCGCAGGGACCAACGCCGCACTCTTGGCAGCCGGCCTCCAGGTACCGGTCCGATACCGGTGGCGCCAGCAAATGCAACACCTCGACTCGTTCACCGCGAAAGTCCTATGGGGTTACGCCGGATTCGTAGCCATGTCACTTCTCGCCTTCGCCGTCATCACAGCACTGCTACACGACGCCATGCTCTCCGGTGAGCAATCAGCCGTGGTCATCGCAGGATTCATGGGCGTCTGGTGGACCGTACGGCTAGGCATCGACGTCCTTTGGTACCGACATCGCGACTGGCCTGAAGGGCTTCGCTACCTCTTCGCCCACGCATTGCTCATCGCGGGATTCACCGGACTGGCTGTCGTCTACTGGACGGTTGTCTTGCGGGCTTGAGGGCCGTTCTCGTCGACGGGCATCTGAGCTTCTGTCCGTGGCGAGAATACGCAGACAGCAAACCTCGACCTGGATTGTGGCGGAGGGGGAGGGATTCGAACCCTCGAGGAGGCGTCAACCCCCTACGGCATTTCGAGTGCCGCGCACTAGACCGGACTATGCGACCCCTCCGGTGGCGGTGGTGGGCACCGCCGGTTGTACGTTAAGCATCATGCCTCTGGGTCGGGCCGACGCACAACACTCAACGCAACAAGGCACCGCCTTCGGCGGCGCCGGCGGAGGGAGAGGGATTTGAACCCTCGAGGAGGCGTAAACCCCCAACGGCATTTCCAGTGCCGCGCACTAGACCAGACTATGCGACCCCTCCAGAGCGCCTACCGGGCCCGGCAGGCTGACAAAGGATAATCCACACTGGTGACTCAACCCACTTCCCCCGACGGCTTCGTCGAAGCAATGCGAAAGGCGTTGACCGTCGCCTCAGAGAGCCAAGCCAGCGGCGACGTCCCGGTGGGCGCGGTGCTTCTCGACGCCAACGGAGAAGTGGTTGCAGCCGATCGCAACCGACGCGAGGACCTGTCGGACCCGACTGCGCACGCCGAGATGCTCGTGCTCTCGGCGCGGGCTCGGCAATTGGGTGATTGGCGTCTGACAGGTCACACGTTGGTGGTCACCCTCGAGCCTTGCGCGATGTGTGCCGGGGCGACGGTGCTGGCGCGGCTCGACCGCATCGTCTACGGAGCGGCCGACCTCAAGGCGGGCGCGGCGTGGTCGCTGTACAACATCCCCCAGGACCGGCGGCTCAACCACCGAGTCGAGCTGATCGAAGGGGTTCTCAGAGATGAGTGCGCCGCGATGTTGGCCGAGTTCTTCGCAGAGCGGCGTTGATTCAGGCTACGGCTGCTGCTGCTACCAATCGTCGATCCCAGATCGAATACACCGCCGCCCCCACCGCCAATGCGATCGCCACCGCGCCAAACGCCACCCGGTAGTTGAAACCGTCGATGAGGAACCCGACGGCGGGAGCAGCCATGAGCAGAGCGATGTCGAAGATCGAAGTGAAGATCGACATCGCCGACCCTCGCTCCGCAGTCCGGGCGCGGGCCACGACCTGGCTGGTCAGGATGGGGAAGACCGCCCCGTGGGCTACACCGCCGAGAACGGCGGCAACAACGAGCAACGGCACCGAGCCGGCCACCGCAAGGAAGGCCAGGCTGAGCCCGTATGCCACCAAGGCGCTGACCACGAATTGTCGTTGCGGGATCCGGTCGTAGTAGCGCCCGCCGAAGATCCTCATCGCGGCGGCCGACAGACCATATGCCCCGAAGAAGAGACCGGTCGACCCGATCTGGCGATCGCTGACGTAGGTCCGGGTGAAGGTGAACAGCGTCTCGAGCCCGATACTGAAGAAGAGGGTGACCCACCACATCGGCAGCAGGTTTCGCTGCACCAGCGAAGCCCAAAAGCCGCGTCGAGGGCGGCGACCAAGCACCGGCAACAGGGGGAGCCGCCACACCAAGAGCCATGAGGTGACACTCGACGCCGAAGCGAGGATGAACAAGGCCGGGAACCCGTAGGAGTCCACCACCAGATCACCGGCCACCCCACCGAGGGCGATCGGGAACAACCCCGAGAGACCGAACAGGGCAAGACCTTGGGTCCGATGCTCGATGGGGAGCGAGTCGGCGCCGTAGGTGAGCATGGTCGTGAAGAGAGCGATCTGCACGACTCGCTGGGAGAGGAACAACACCCACAGCAGTGGGCCCCAGATGGTGGTCGTGGCCAGGGCGAGGACCACTGCGGCGTTAAACAAACCGGTCACCAACAACACCGTTCGCCGGTGCGTGAGGTCGAGAATCCTGCCCAGTGCCGGACGGGAGGCGAGACCAAGGACGGCGGCCGCCGCGTAGAGCACGCCAATCAGCGATTCGGTGACACCCAACCCGGAGAGATACCCGGGAAAATGGACCAGGAGGACAAAGGACACTTCCTGGAGCAAGGCAGCGGCAAAGATCTTGCCGAAGTTGGGGCCATAGCGATCGGACATCAGCCGCCGGACGGTACTGCAACAGTGAGGGACCCCTGTCGCAGTAGTCGCCCGGCCTCGGTAGCCTTCGACCCGATCGTGATAGGCGGGGCGCTAGGGGTGCCCTGAACCCGAAATCCTCTACATGCGGGGCTGAGTCCCCCGCCCGAGGGGCCACGTGGCGTCGCCTGACGATGGGCACGGGACGTTGACGGTTGGGTCCTGCGCGGCGGAGCACCACGAATCGGGTCAGATCCGGAAGGAAGCAGCCCTAAGCGGATCGTTCCGGGTGACGCAGGGGAGCTTGACCCGAGTCCACGACCCATAGTCAGCGGCGTTCACAAGGCTTCGAAGGCGGGGTCACGATCAACCCCCGGCGAGGGGGGCCACAATCCCTTACCTGAGGTACCTGGCGCCATATCTGGCGCCAGCCGGGAACGGAAAGCGGGCGTTCCCCATCGCTCGTGGAGGGGTGTCAACGATGCGTGGCGAAGTGCCTAGAGAATCAGGACGCCTCGACGGGTATCGGACGGTTGCCGCCGAGCGGGTACACATTGATGTAGAGGTCGCTCGGGACGTCGAGACCGTCAAAAGGTCGGGGGCGCGGCTCCTTCAGCCACTGGTCGAAGAACGCGCTCACCACCGCCCGGGTGGTGACGACAACGGACCGGCCGGTATTCGAGAACGGAATGACGTCCGGCTCCAACAGGCCGCCGTCGGTGAAGTCGCCATGCTCGGCAACCGGCACCACTGCCCTCACTGTACCGGCCCCTGCGGCTTCGAATCGGCTGTGGAGCGCGTCATGAATGGAGGCTTCCTTGGTGAGGAACATGAATGGCTGATCGGGGGCGGGCGCGTCTTGCTGGTATCCGAAAGGACCACCCGCCGCCTGTCCGTCGATGTTGAGACAGGCGGTGATAGCGGCCTCAGCTCGACACATTTCGGCGGCCGAGATCCCGCCGTTGGAGTGTCCGAGCACTCCGATCCTGGCCGGGTCGAGGCTGGGAGCGAGAAACTCGACGCCACCCGTTCCCTCGCGGATCTGTTCCAAGACGAACGTCAGGTCGGCGACCCGCTCCTCGATCTTTGCCCCGATCGACTCCGGTCCCGTATCCATGGAGTGGTCATACACGGCCACCGTTCCATCCTGGATGCGGACCGCGGCCACCTGGAAGGCGTGGTCGATGCCGAAGACGACATATCCCTTGGACGCCAGGTCCTCTGCAAGGGCGCTGTAAAAGCCAACATTGGTGGCGTTGCCGGGTGAGAGAAACAGCACGGGAAATCCGCCGTCGCTCGCCGCCACCTCGGCCCCCTGGAGCGCTTGGTGTCGGACCATCCTCAGACCGAGGGTCTCCAGCCAGCCAACCTCCCCACTCTCCTTCAAGCCGGCTTCGATAGCGGCGAGGTCCTCGACGTAGCCGGCTGGTTGACCGGTGCCTGGTTGGGCTGGATACCAAGCCCGAACCGGCACAGACCTCGCATCGTTGGTGTCGGGAGTGTGACTCTCGGGCCTCGAATCATCCACCCATACCCAACTCGCCCGGCCCACGGCGTGGTCGCCCGTTGGAGGGGGGATGGCGAGGTCGAGCAGCGTCGAAGCAGCGGATGTCCCAATCGCCGCGAGACCGATGAGGACAATCCAGCGGGAGGGCCGGCGTCCCTTCCACTCGACGCGTTCGGCCCCCTCCATGCCAAACCGGAATGCTGCAACGGTCACGGGTTCTCCTGCTCTATGACGTCATCACTATGTCGATGGTGGTCTGAGCGTGTTGCGGCGCCGCTGTCGCCTTCTCTGTCTGTGTAGCGCCACTATTGGCGCCAGGTACCTCAGGTAAGCGGTTTGCGCAGCCGGGCCCCGTAGACGAAGCCGAACAGGCCCATGCGCCAGACCTCTTCCACGAGCAGACCGTGACCCGCGAACAGCCCTTCCGGTGGGGGGAGGGAGCCGAGAGACTTGTGCAAGTACCAGTACTCCCGAGGAGCGGCAGCAAAAAACAGCCCGACCAACGGGAGGACGATTGCTGTCCCCAGGCGGTGGAGGGCACGGAGCGGGCTGTTTCGGGGGCGGGCCAGGTCGACCACGACCGCCGAGGACCCGGGTCGAAGGACCCGGTGGATCTCGGCGAGGGTCTCTTCTACCGAGGCGAGGTTGCGGAAGACGAACCCGCTGAACACCCCGTCGAAACTCGCCGCCCCAAATGGCAAGGCTTCCCCCACCCCTACCACCCGGCCGCGCACCGGGCTGAGACGCAACATCTCGATCACGGGGTCGAGACCCACCACGGATCGGCCCTCGAAGTCGGTGTCACCGGTTCCACAGCCCAGATCGAGCACCGAGCCCGGCTCCAGCATGCCGATGCCTCTCGCCCTCCACTTCCTCTCCTGGCCCAGGGAGAGGATCCGGTTGATCAGGTCGTAGCGGGCGGCGATCCGGGCGAATATCGGGTCGGAGACCTCACTCACGGTTCGATGATGTCGAACCCGGTATAACGTCGCAACGCCTCCGGAATGACCACCGAGCCATCGGTCTGCTGGTGGTTCTCGAGAATGGCGAGAATGGTGCGTCCCACGGCGCAGGCGGTCCCGTTCAGGGTGTGCAGGATCTCATTGCCGGACTCGGTCCGCAGCCGCACTTTGAGCCGGCGCGCCTGATAGTCGGTGGTGTTGGAACAGGATGTGATCTCTCGAAAGTTCTGCTCTCCAGGGAACCAGGCCTCGATGTCGTACTTCTTGGCGGCGGAAGCCCCGAGATCTCCTGCCGCCACGTTGACCACCCGATAGGGAATCTCCAGCTCACCCACCAACTTCTCCTCCACCGCGAGCAGACGGTCGTGCTCGGCCGCCGACTCGTCGGGACTGGTGAAGACGAACATCTCGACCTTGTCGAATTGATGGACCCTGAAGATGCCTCCGGTGTCCTTCCCGTAGGTCCCAGCCTCCCTCCGAAAACATGTGGAGAACCCGGCGTAGCGCAACGGCACTTCATCCAGGGCGAGAATTTCGTCGCCGTGATAGGCAGCCAGAGGGACCTCGGCGGTCCCGACCAGGAACAGCTCGTCACGGGTGATCTCGTACACCTGCTCACGCGCCTCGGGAAAGAAACCGGTCCCGACCAGGGCATCCTCTCTGACCAACACCGGGGGAATCATCGGTGTGAAGCCCTCCGACAACAGGTGGTCCATCGCCCAACGAACCAGGGAGAACTCGAGCATGGCCCCCTTGCCCATCAGGTAGCCGAACCGGCTACCTGACACCTTGGCGGCGCGTTTGGTGTCGATGATCCCGAGTGACTCGCCGAGGGCCGAATAGTCGTTTCCCTCGGTCATCCCCGCCCCGACCCGCTTTATCTCGAGGTTGTCTTCCTCGGTGTAGCCATCGGCCGCATCGGGCGCGACGAGATTCGGCACTTCGAGCCACGCTGTTTCGAACCCGGACTCCAGCCGGTCTACCTCCGCCATCGCCTCCTTGACCTGCGATGCGTGATCGGCAACTTCGGCGATGGCCTTCTCCTTGGCCTCGCCGTCCAGTTTGGCGATCTCCCGGCCCGCCTCCTTCTGGCCTGCCCGCAACGTCTCGGCACGCTGACGGGTGGCTCGAACCTCGGCTTCCGTGGAGATCAGAGCGTCGAGATCGATCTTCGAACCACGTCGCTTCAGTGACTCGCGGATCGCGTCGGGATCATCTCTGAGGAGGCGAGGGTCGATCATTAGTGCGAATGGTACCGATGACTCTTCAGGCGCTCTCATCCTCGTTGACCCGGAAGGTCACGCCCACCATGTTGTCCTCGAAGTCCAGGTCCAGGTTCAGCGCTTTGAGCTCGGCGACCACCTCATACACCTCACCTGGCTCAACGGTGAGACCTGCGAACAGCACCGTGGTCTGCTCCCCCGGCTCCAGGGTCGGGACCGTCTCGCTGAGCACCAATGGCTCGCCCACCCCGCTCAGGGTGAGCTCGATCGGCTCGGCCTCGTTGGCGACATTGCCCCGGTTGCTGACCACCACCGAGAACGAGATGGTCTCGGTGGCAGGGACGACCGCCTGGCTGTCAGGGTCGACGCTCCACAGAGGAGTCGAGACGATCTGACTAAGGGTTAGGCCGGGACGCAATGCAATCATGCTGTTGACCGAACGCGATGCCACCACATAGGCCTGGGAGAGGCTGAGTAGCTCGCCGTCGGCAGGCATCATCACGACAGCGGGCATCGGCGCCACCGGCGCCGGCACCTCCTCGGTGGCGAGCAGGGCCACCAGGTCCAAATAGAGCCGGTCACCGGCCCGGAGCTCGGCCAGGGCGTTGGCGATGTTGTCGACCACCACCGTGTTGCTCGTCTCGTCGGCGGCGGTGAGGATTCCCGATGTGAATCTGGTGACTCCCTGGGCCCACGACTCCAGGGCCTGTTGGTAGAGGGCATTAGCCGCCAGGAGCGACGCCGACGGGGGCCCGGCCTCGACCAGCTCCATCGCCACTTCCAGATCGGCATGGATGGCGTCGGTGGCCGTCACTATCTCGGTGCGCTCGATTCGGGCCAGCCGGGAGATGACGATCCGAAGCGACTCTCCCTTGGTCGCCAATTCCGAGGCCTGGCCATGCATGGTGGTGAGATAGTCGAGCTCGGCTCGGGTGTTGGTCCCGGCGTCGGAAACCACGACGGCGACCACTGCGGCCGCAGTGAAAACAGCCGGCCACAGGAGACGCCCGAGCACCCTCCGCCGAGTTCGGGGTGGGTCGAAAATCACAGGGAGTGGGTTTGATGCGACCAAGCGCGGACCATAAAAACCTTTCCAGAGCACCCCATGGTGCACGTTGGGGAGGGATCGCAGTCCCTCACGATCTCACGGTGGGCGAGGGGGGACTTGAACCCCCACGATCTTGCGATCACAGGAACCTGAATCCTGCGCGTCTGCCAATTCCGCCACTCGCCCTGGTGCGACCCAAAATCGTACCGTTGGCGCATTGGTTCCGGTAGTCGGCGACACTGTCCCCCACCCACCGTAACCTCTCACCCGTGAGTCTGGTCCGAAGTCTCGAAAGAACCCTGGAGCGCCTTTTCGAAGGCGCCACCGGTCGTGTCTTCTCGGGCCGGCTCCATCCCTCGGAAATGGCGGGACGAATTGCCCGGGAGGCCGATCTCAGCCGCTACCGCCACGAGTCGGGACCGGCTACCGCCAACAAGTACCTCCTGACGGTGAACTCGTCCGATCTCGACGTCGACCCTTCCGCGCTGGAGGCCCAACTCGAGATAGCCCTCGCCGAGCACGCCGCTTCTGCCGGCCTCCTCTTCGAGGGACCGCCCACGGTCCGAATCCAGACCTCCGACTCGGTCTCCACCGGTCAGTTCAAGTGCGAGCCCTCGGTGGAGCCGGGAAAACTACCCCGTTGGGCACGGCTCACCGCTTCGGGCTCGACTTTCGAAATAGGCGCCAATCGGGTGACCATCGGGCGGTCCGACGAGGCGGATCTCGTGCTCCCCTTCGACGAAGTGTCCCGCAAACACGCCCTCATCTGGCGGGCCGAAGGTCAGGCTTGGATACGCGACCTGGGATCGGCCAATGGCACCGCGGTCGACGGGAATGTCGTGGGGGACCGGCCGGTGCCCTTGTCCCACGGGGCCACCATCACGCTTGCTGGTCGTCGCTACCGGTTCCTCGAGGGCTAGTCCATGCCAGACATCATCCTCGCCCTGCTCCGAATCATCTTCTTGGGCCTGGTCTACCTCTTCGTGTGGCAGGTGGCCCGCGCTATCGGCTCACATCTAGGAATATCACTCAAACGACGTCGTCGGGAGGGCACCAAGCTGGTCATGGTCAAGTCCGAGTCGCAACAGGGGACCGAGTTGGAGGTCGAGGACGTGACGGTGCTCGGCCGCTCGGCCGAGGCCGACGTGCTGTTGGACGACCCCTACGCTTCCGAATTCCACATGAGGCTGGTGGCCAACGAGAAGGGCTTGGTTCTTCACGACCTGGGGAGCACCAACGGGACCTATATCAACGGGAGACGGGTGACCGCACCCACCACTCTGCGTCGTGGGGATACGATCCAGGTGGGCAAAACGGTCATGGAGGTCCGATGAGATACGTCTGGGCTTCCGCCACCCACAAGGGGATGGTCCGCCAGAACAACGAGGACTCCCTTTACCCGGAGAAATCCGGTGAGTCGGAGGGTCCAGTGGTGCTGATGGTCGCCGACGGGATGGGCGGCCACGTGGCGGGCGAAGTCGCCTCGCGGCTTGCCGTGAACGCCGCAGCCTCCTCGAGCCTGGAACCTGGCGATCGGGTGGCGGCGGCAAATCGCGCCATACGCGAGGAGGTGGCTCGTCAACCGGATCTGGAGGGAATGGGCACCACCATGACCCTGGTCGAGCTCACCCCCGAGGGTGTTGCCCGCTTCGGGCATGTCGGAGACAGCAGGGCTTACCTGTTCCGCGACGGCGGTCTGAAACAGCTGACCGCGGATCACACCGTCGCCGCCGAGATGGTGGCCTTGGGCCAGATCACTGCCGAAGAGGCAGAAGACCACCCGCGCAGCCACATGATCGTTCGCTGTCTGGGTCTCACCCGGTTCGTGAACGTCGACGAGATCGAGGTCGAGTTGGAGCCAGGAGATCGGATCCTGCTCTGCTCGGACGGGCTCAACTCGATGGTGCCCCAGTCGACCATCTCTCAGACTCTCGGTGAAGGAACCGCAGACGAGGTGGCTTGGAGGCTGATCGAGCTGGCCAACAAGGCCGGCGGCCATGACAACATCACCATCATCCTCATCGACATCCTCTCCTGAGCCATGACCCGTAACGCAGAGGGCGCGACCATCGTGGCGGCTTCGGTGCTTGCCGGTTTTGCGGTCTCTTTGGTGAACTTCGCCCGCGATCGAAGCATCGACGCTCAGATCGCGCTCACCTTCCTGGTCTTCCTGATCGCGTTCGGGGGCCTCTACCTGGCGGTACGCGCCTTCGCCCCCAAGGCCACGCCTCTTCTCCTGGCCCCGGTGGCGGCCTTGACCGCCCTTGGCTTCTTCCAGATATACCGGCTCGACCTGGCGCTGGGCACCAACCGGGCCGGGCTTCAGAGATGGTGGATCCTGATCGCGGCCGGCGTCGCTGCGCTCACCCTCGCCCTGCTGGCGCGAAGGTCGATCTCGGTGCTCCGCCGCTACCGAAACATCACGCTGATGGTGTCTTTCATCCTGCTCCTCCTCCCCAATCTCCCCTCCGATTGGGTTTTCCCGCTTCGTGGCCTCTCGGTGAACGGGTCGAGATTGTGGATCATCCTCGACGTGGGATTCACCAGTCTCCAGTTCCAACCGGCGGAGCTGGCCAAGCTGGGGCTGGTTGCCTACGTCGCCGGCTATCTGGCCGACCACCAGCGCGCCTTGCGCGAAGCTCGCCGGCATCTGGGGCCGATCCGTTTCCCCGAGCCACGCCAGCTGATCCCGCTCCTCGTCACCTGGGGGATCAGTGTGCTGATCCTCATCTCGCAACGAGACCTCGGGGCGTCTCTTCTCCTGTTTGTCGGCTTTGTCCTCCTGCTCTATGCCGCCACCGGAACCACTGGGTACCTGGTGACGGGGACATTTCTCGGGCTGGTCGCCGCCGTCGCCTCGTTCCTGGCCTTCGGTCATGTCCAACGCCGGGTCCTCGCCTGGTTGTCACCCTTCGAGCATTACCAGGACGAGGGGTATCAGATAGCTCAGGGGCTGTTCGCCATGGGAACCGGCAGTCTCACCGGCTCAGGCCCGGGACTGGGGAGACCCGACCTGATCCCCAACGCGTCCACGGACTTCATCTTCGCTGCGGTCGGTGAGGAGCTGGGGTTCGCCGGCACCGTCTCGGTGCTTGCGCTGTTCGCTCTTGTCGTGACCGTCGGGCTCGGCATCGCTTTCCGCAGCCGCGACACGTTCCGGAAGCTGCTCGCCGCGGGTCTCACCTTCGTCCTTGCCGTTCAGACCTTTCTCATCATCGGAGGGATAGTCCGTCTGGTCCCCCTCACCGGCATCACTCTGCCATTCATGTCCTACGGAGGCTCCGCTCTCGTGGGCAATCTCATCCTGATCGCTCTGCTGCTGCGCATCAGCCACGAGGAGGCACCATGAACGGCCCGCTTCGCCGTCTCTCCGTCGGGATCTTCACCTCCTTCTTCGTCCTGCTGGTCGCGGTGACCTGGATCCAGGTGATCAATGCCGACGCTCTGAAGGCCGACCCCCGCAACTCACGCCCCGCCCTCGCCGACCGGGGCAAAGAGAGAGGTCTGATAGTCACAATCGATGGGGTCGTCGTCGCCCAGTCGGTGGAAGACCCGGACGACCCGCGTTCGTTCATCCGTCAGTATCCCGCCGGGGAGGCCTTCGCCCATGTGGTCGGGTACAACTCCTTCCTGGTTGGATCGTCCGGTCTGGAAAACGCCCATGCCGGGGACCTGCGATCGAAACGAGACCTGACCATCAGCGACCTGGTGACGGTGATCCTGGGCAGGGATCTCCGCCCGGAGAGCGTCGAGATGACCATTCATTCCGAGCTGCAGTTGGCTGCCTACCAGGCCTTGGGGGGCCAGAAGGGTGCGGTGCTCGCCCTCGACCCGAGGACCGGGGCGGTTCTGGTCTCCGTCTCGTCACCGTCCTTCGACCCCGAGTCGCTGCTGGGACCCGATACCGCGACAGTGTGGGAGAACCTGTTGGCCGACCCCAACCGGCCACTGAGTGACCGGGCGACCAGGGAGATCTTCCCGCCCGGATCGACCTTCAAGACCGTGGTGGCTTCGGCGGCGGTCGATACCGGCGAAGCCGAACCAAGCACCGTCTTTCCCGACCCGTCCCAGTTCGAGCTCCCCGGCTCGACGGCCACCATCTCCAACGCAGGTGGCGGTGTCTGCAACGACGGGCAGGGGATAACGCTGCTCAAGGCATTCGTGGTCTCCTGCAACACGGTGTTCGCCGACCTGTCGGTGCGTCTCGGCGCCGCGAACGTGGGGATCACCGCCAACGCCCTCGGATTCAACACCGATATCCCCTTCGCCTGGACGATCCCCCGGGCGGCCTACCCGATCGAAGCCCTGGCCGAGGATGATGCCGCACTGGCCCAGAGCGGCATCGGGGAACGTGACGTGCGGGCCGCACCGTTACATATGGCGATGGTGGCGGCGGCGGTGGCGAATGATGGCGTCACGCCGACCCCCTATCTGGTCAACCGCATCTTTGATGCCGACGGGAACACCGTGGAGTCGTTTCAACCAAACCCAATGGGCCGGGCAATGGCTCCGGCCACAGCCTCGATCATGTCCCAGATGATGGAAAGAGTCGTCACCGAGGGAACCGGCAGGGCTGCTGCAGTCCGTGGTGTCCGCGTCGGGGGGAAGACGGGGACCTCGATGGGCCCCGACGGTCTGCCCAACCCCTGGTTCATCGGATTCGCACCGGTCGACGACCCCCAGATCGCCATCGCGGTCCTCATCGAGGGCGGTGGCGATCTGGGCGAGTCCGCCTCCGGTGGTGCGGTGGCGGCACCCATCGCGGCCCGCCTGTTCGAGGTCTGGTTTCAGAGATCCCCATAGGTTGGATATCAACCGTTCCTACAATCCATCGACCCTCCATGGAATCCCAGACAGCCCTCACCGATCGTTACGTGATCAGCTCGCACCTCGCCCGCGGCGGGATGGCCGACGTCTACGAGGGCATCGACACCCTTCTCAACCGCAGGGTGGCGATCAAGGTGCTCCACTCGCAGTACTCGGCCGACGAGGCCTTCGTGAAGCGATTCCGTCGTGAGGCGCAGGCCGCGGCCAATCTGAGCCACCCCAACATCGTCGGTATCTATGACTGGGGCCAGGCCCAGAACACCTATTTCATCGTGATGGAGTTGGTCGACGGCCGCTCCTTGCGCGATGTGCTCCGGTCCGACGGCGCCCTCCTGGCGAGGAGGGCCACCGAGATCACCGCCGAAGTCGCCGCCGCCCTCTCAGTGGCCCATCAAGCGGGTCTGGTCCACCGCGACGTCAAGCCAGGCAACATCCTGCTGGCCAAAGACGGAACGGTGAAGGTCACCGACTTCGGAATAGCACGCGCCTGGGATGACAGCCAGGAATTGACTCGCACCGGGGCAGTCATCGGCACCGCCACCTACTTCAGCCCCGAGCAGGCGCAAGGGGCGGCCGCCGACGCTCGCAGCGACGTCTACGCCCTGGGAGTGGTTCTCTACGAGATGCTCACCGGGCGCCCGCCCTATACCGGCGACAGTCCGATGTCGGTCGCCTTCCAGCACGTCTCGACCGAAGCCGCGCCGCCAAGCTCACTCAACGCAGATGTGCCACCCTCGCTGGATTCGGTGGTGGCCAAGGCGATGCGCAAGGATCCGATCGCCCGCTACCAGACGGCCGACGAGATGAGGGCGGATCTGCACTCGGTGCTCAGGGGCGAACCGGTCGGCATGCCGGTCCCGGTCCCGAACCCCGGCAACGGCGAAAATTCCACCAGGTTGATGACCAGCACAGTTCCACCGGCCACCATGCCGCCCGACGAGGTATACCGCGGTCTCGAAGAAGAGCCACGCTCCCAGATGCCGTTCATCCTCACCGCTTTCGGGCTGCTGATCGCCCTGGGCATCCTCTTGTTCTTCCTGTTCCGACTTGCCGGAGGTGGGGAGGACGAACCTGAGCTGATTGCAGTACCCGAACTGACCGGTCTTACCCAGCAGGAGGCTCTCGACCGACTCCAAGAAGACGACTTCCAGTGGAGAGTGTTCTTCGAGCCGAGTGACACCGAAGAAGTCGACACGGTCACTCGAACCGAGCCGCCAGCCGGAACCGAGGTCGAGTCCGGCTCGACGATCGACGTCTTCATCTCCTCGGGGATCGAGGAGTTCCCGGTTCCCCCTCTGGTCGGCCAGACCCTGGAGAACGCGGAGCGACTGCTCGAGGAGGCCAATCTCACGTTGGGCACGGTGGACGAGAGACCCGACCCCGACCGCGCCGAGGGCATCGTCATCGAGCAGACACCGTCGGCCGGGGTCGAGGTGGGGCGCGGGGCGCCGGTCAACGTGGTTGTGTCCACCGGTCCCGAGCTGGTCATCCTTCCCGATCTCACCGGGCTCAGCGAGCGTGACGCGGTCGCCGAGCTGAACCTGCTCGGGTTGCGCTTCACCTTTGGGAACGAGGAGCACTCGAGCACGGTGGCTGAGGGCCTCGTGATCCGGACCGATCCGGTGGCGGACACCGAGATGCGGTCGGGGGACACGGTTCTTCTCGTCATCTCCCAGGGCCCGCCACCGGTGGAGGTACCCAACTTGACCGGGCTCACCCCCGGACAGGCAGAGGACATCCTCGATGACCTAGACCTGGAGTTACAGGTGTCAGGCACAACCCAGCCCGTAGCCGACCCCGGTCAGGATGGTGTGGTCGTATCCCAGGTCCCCTCGGTCGGCGCCACCGTCTTCCCCGGTGACATCGTGCGGGTGACGCTCGGCGAGTTCACCCCGCCGCCCACCACCACGACCACGACGACGACCACCACGACTACTACACCAACGACGACGACCGCGCCCTGACCGACCTCAGCGGTAGTTGGTGGTCATCAAGAAGCCGGCAGCGATGGCAACGAGCCCTGCCACCAGCACCAGCTGGCTCCACTCGAACACGAATCGGAGCAGCACCAACAACACGCCGAGGACCATGAGACCGGCCATCACACCCACATACCAGGTGGGGCTGGGCTCCTTGGCCTTGACCGACGCCATTGCCGCCTTGGCCGATGAGGGAGGGCTCTTGGGCTTGCGTCTCTTCGACTCGGGCACGAAATCGAGCGTAGTCGCTCAGAAACCGGGATACCATATGAGTTACACGCATGTAGTTCTCCACATCCTGGGGAGAACTCGTGGGAAAACTACACGGCTGTGATTATTGGATGTCAGGCTGGCCGCCACACCGGATCCATGTCTTCCCGACAGTGTCGTGGCGGCGCGTCGTCTTGGACGTTCATCGCCCTCATCGTCAGCTCGGCCCCGCAAACGGAGCACTTGAAGTCCTGATCGACCGCAACCACATCCTCGGGGTTCATTTCAGGTGGCGGGGTCGAAAGCATCCGGATCACAGCCAGCGACCCGCGCCATATCAGGTATCCGAGGGCGAGGGCCAGGATCACATTGAACGCGGTGCTGCCGGTCACGTGCTCAAAGTACCAAGTGCTCTGTCACACAACGATGTGACAGCGCACTAGTCGGGAACCACCGCGATCGCCTGCAACTCCAGAACCAGACGGGGATCGGTGGCCAGTCTCACCACCTCCACAGTTGTACTGGCAGCCCGGTGCTCCCCGAGATGCTTGGCCATCACACGGTTGATCGCGTCCTGATTCAGATCGATGTCGACGATGAACCTCATCAACTGCACCATCGAACTGAAATCTGCCCCGGAAGCGGTCAGGATCGCGCCCAGGTTCTGCATTGTCATCTCCGCCTGCAGCCCGGCGTCCTCCGGTATCTGCTCGAACTCGGCCGGGTCGTGTGGATGGGAGTGGTAGACCGGAGCCGCGGTCACTCCGGACACGAAGACCAGGGAGCCGCCGCGCACCTTGATAGCCGGTGTGTAGGGCATGTTCCAGCGCGGGTCGTTGCCCTCGACATGTATCGATTCGATCTTCATCACCTGTCCTCCTCCCGCCTTCGATCTGAGGCCTCGATAAATCGAAGGTCGAACAGCTCTGTGCTCGGCCCCACCAATTCGTCGATGTCCTGAGGCTCTTCGAAACCACCAAACTCATCCCTCAGGCTCAAGACGTTCCTGACTCCGGCGGGGTCGAGCGCCCCACCCTCGATGTTGCCCACGCCCGGGGTCACCTGAATCTCATATAGCCTCTCGGCGAGCTCGGGCGAGGTGTTGGGGATGCGTTGCAGCTTTTCGATGCAAGCATCCCGATTGAGCGGGTCGAATACCCAGTCCGATGCCTGGCGGTACGCCGCGACGAAATCAGTGGCCAAGTCGGCATTGACCTCGAGCCACTCGTCGCGAGCCGCTGCCCAAACGCCCAGATAGGGGTCGTATATGTCATGCACGGAGTCGAGTAGCACGAAGCCCCTGTCTGCGGCGCGGGTCTCGAATCCGCCGCTCATCAGGGTGGCGGCGAAGTCGGCGCCCTGCTCCACCATCGCGACAAACCGGTCGAAGACACCGCCAGTGGAGACGATGTCATAGTCGGCGCCACGTTGTAGACCGTGGTTGGCGAGGATCTTGTACATGACGTAGGCAAAGCCAGACTCCGGAGCGTCAACGGAGATCGTCTTGGCTCTTAGCTGCTTTACGGACTCGATGGCGGGTTGGGCAACCACTACCAGGTACATCCCATGGTCCAGACCGAGAAAGCCCTTTGCCGCCACCAGCTCGCCGATCGGATTTCCTCTGTTCAACCGGTAGTTCGCCGTGTTGTCAGGAGAAGTCTGCACGACGTCGTAGCGCCCGTCGCTCAAGTACTGGAACTGTTGTGTCGACGAGCTGACCTGATCGAACTCGACTTCTAGATCGTGAGCCGCGTACAGACCATGCTCTTCGGCGATGGCCATTGGCAGCGATCGATAGAAGCCACCCAGTCGGATTCGTCTCGTCATCGGTACCACCTTCCTCTAGGAACCTTCACGGGGCTGAGCCGGATTCTGCTTGCCAGAACACAAAACGTCGGCGAGCAACCACCACCAGACGATGAAGCAGGAACCCCTGCACCGAGAGCAACACGATCGCCGAGAAGCCGTCGTCCAACCGGAACAACTCCTGGGCAAGCAGTGTCACATACCCAAGACCGGCATTCCCGGCCATGAACTCCCCGATTACTGCCCCCACCGCCGAAAACAGCATGGCGGTCTCGAACCCCGCGAAGAGGTAAGGCATCGCTGTCGGAATACGCACCCTCCAGAGCAACTGGGACCTGGTCGCACCCAGCGACCGCATCAGGCGCAGATCGTCCCTGTCGGCAGCAGCCAACCCTGCCATCGTGTTGACGATCACCGGGAACACGGCCACCGCGACAGCCATGACGATCTTCGAAGCGAAGTCGAATCCAAACCAGATGACGATCAACGGGGCGAAGGCGATTCGAGGCGTGGCGTTGGCGGCCACGATGTAGGGATAGGTGGCTCGTTGGATCGTTTTGAACTCGGAGAGCACTGCTCCCACGGCGACTCCGATCAGCACCGAGAAGAAAAACCCGAGAAGGATCTCGATAAGGGTGGTGTAGAAGTGAACCCACATACGCCCCCCGGTGAGGATGTCGAGGACGTCGCGGCCCAGCGCCGCCAACACCTCGGACGCCCGGGGCAGGAGGTAAGAGGGGATGACATCGGTGGCAGTGAGCACCTCCCAGATTCCTAGGAACAGGCCAAGAGCGCCGAGCTGCAGCAACACGGTCTTGGCCATGGAGGTGTAGCGCCGTCGGCCACGCGCCGGTGGAGTCTCACGTGACACATCGAGTTGGAGTTCCTCGGTCATTCGTTCCAGTGCTCCGACATGACATCTCTGATTCGGCGCACGTTCTCTGAGAAGCCGACGGTTCCGATCATGCCCTTGTCCCTCGGTCGAGGCAGATCGATGCTCACCTCGGCGACAACTCTCCCTGGTCGCGGCGTCATAACCAGGACCCGGTCCGAGAGGAAGGCGCTCTCAAATATGTTGTGGGTGACGAAGATCCCGGTGAAACCCTGCCGCTCCCAGACTCGGAGCAATTCGACGTGCATCTGCTCCCGCGTGAACTCATCGAGGGCAGCAAAAGGCTCGTCCATGCACATCACCTCGGCGTCGAGAAGTAGGGCACGTGCAATCGAGACACGCTGCTGCATCCCTCCCGAGAGCTCCCACGGATACTTCTCGGCGAAGTGGCCCAAGCCCACCAGTTCGAGCAGCTCGTCGGCCCTCTCTCTGAGTTGCGTTCCCTGAGATCTCCCGAGTGGCTCCGTCCCCAGCTGGGCCGGTAGATAGACATTCTCCACCGCGGTACGCCAAGGAAGCAGGACGGGCTTCTGGAAAACAAGGCCGACCCTGGTGGAACCTTCCGCAGCAGAGTCATCCTTGCCGAAGGACACTGATCCTGAGGTCTGTGGAATCAGCCCCGCCAGGATGTCGAGCAGGGTGCTCTTTCCGCACCCGCTGGGACCGACCAGCGTCACGAACTCGCCGGAGGCGATGTCAGCGTTGACACCATCGAGGGCGACCACGTCCTCGCCGCCTCTAGCCGAATACACCTTGCCCAAATCGCGGATCGTCACTTCCACGAAGATCCGCCTTCTGTTGCCTTCTTCTGGTGCTCAGCCGTCGTAGGATCGCGCCGCCTCTGCTTCAGACTCCACATCGAAGTCCCAGATGTCATCGATGAGCTCGTTAGTGAACAGGATGCTGGCATCGTACGACTCGTCGATCAGTCCCTGCTCGGCGTGTTTGTCAACCATCTCCTGGTAGACGTCGAGCTCCATCGCCCCGCGAGCGTCATACGAGGCCTGGTTCGCCTCGTTTCCGGCTTCGATGAGGCGGATGGCTTGCTCTTCGCTCTCCGCCGCCTCGTCCGGGAACATCTCATATATGAGCCGACCGGTGGCCTCAGGGTTCTCCCATGTAAACACCATGCCGCGGGCAACGGCGCGGCCGAAACGCACCGCGAGATCGCGCTCGCTCTCCAGCTGATCGAGACGCAGCATGCTGCCGACGTTGTAATAGCTCTCGGCTGCCTCGTTCTCGATGATCCGCAGTTCGGTATCGGTGAAGTCCCGGATTGCTGCTACCGAGACGGCTCCGGCCGTGACGAAGGCATCGATCGCCCCGTCCTCTAGCTGGACCAACGCTTGGAGATCTTCGCCGACCGGGATCAGCTCGTACTCGCCTTGGGCCACGCCGGCAGCGCCCATGAGGAAGTCGGCGTCGAGCGTGTCGTGGGGGGCATTGATGCCGATAACCCCCCCTTCGAGGTCGGCTGCAGACTGGAATTCGGAGTCGGCCAAGGTCACCATCACCCACAGGTACCGATCAACGTTCATGAACCACTTGGGTGGGTCGTCGAGGGTGGGTGCCTGGGGTATGTAGTCGAGACCGGTACCGGAGAAGGTCAGGCGGCCGGAGAGCAGTGACTGCTGCACTGCGGTCTGGACGTTCTCGAACACGATATCGATGCCCTCGTCCTCATAGAACCCGAGCGGCTCGGCGATGTAGTAGTACGGCCAATAGACGGGGAGCGGGGCCGTAGGGGCAAAGGAAACCGAAACGGGCTCACCGACTGCGCCGGTGGTTTCTGTGGGAGCGTCGGTCGCTCCCGACGCGGAGGTCTCCCCAGGAGCTTCTGTGGAGTCGGTTCCATCTCCCCCACAGGCGGCAATCATGACTGACAGCACCATAAAGATTGCTACAAGCTTCGAACCGGTCACCGCTTCTCGATGATGCATCCTTGCGCTCCCTCGTCGAATGGTCGGTTCCATCGAATCGGTCTATCGAATCGGTCTTAGCAAACGATTGCACAGTGACACTACACCCAGGTGCTGGACCGGGGCAAGGGAGTTGGGTCTGCTCAGGGGCCGCAAATCGAGGGAGGATTGTTCGAGAAGAATTCCGTAAGTGAAACTGCACATTCTTGACGAAGTGTGTAGCTTCACTGAACACTGACGGTCATCGAGCGTTCGACGGACGCAGGAGGAGAATCCGATGAGACCACGCAGGAGTTGGACCTATCTGACCTTGATCACAGCCCTGGCCTTGGTCATCGCCGCCTGTGGCGACGACGGAGGCGGGGACACAACCACCCTGGGCACCGGCACCACGGTGGCGTCGCCCACCACGCAGGGGGGGACGGAGACGACGGCCGCCACCGAGACCACGGCTGCCAGCGGAGAGCCGATCCGGATAGGAAGCACCCTAGCCCTGACCGGTTTTCTCGCCGCAACCGCGGCCATCCACAAGGTCACCGGAGAGGTGTTCGTCGACCGGATCAATGCGGCCGGAGGCCTGCTGGGGCGACCGGTGGAGTGGGTTCTCCTCGACGACGAGTCCACCCCTGACCTGGCCGCCGCCGCATACGAGCGGCTGATCACCGAGGACGAGGTAGACCTGATCCTCGGGCCCTACGGAACAGGCAACATCACCGCGGCGATGGCGGTGGCCCAGCGGTACGGATACGCGTTCCCCCATCACACTGCCAGCCTCACCTATGCCTACACCTACGAGTGCCAATTCAGCTCGTGGTCGACCGGGTTGCACCCGAACATCACCAACCCCAACCTCCTCTACGACGCCCTGGAGTCGACCGGGACGCCCCCGGAGACAATCGGCTTCGTGGTCAACGAGTTCCCGGGCACGATGTTCATCTCCTACGGGCAACCCGACACCGACGAGGGCGGTGCCGTGGCGGAAGCCGAGAAGCGGGGCTGGGATGTGGTTCTCGACGTCACCTTCCCGACCGCAACCTCCGACTGGGGGCCACTGGCGGCTCAGGTGCGTGATGCCGATCCCGACTTCCTCTACATCGCCGGATTGGGTGTGGACGCTCCCAACCTGGTCTCGGCGATGCAGGCGATCGACTACAGCCCTGACGGCATGTTCGTCCAGTGGCCCGCCCCAGGTCCGGTGCTAGCGACGGAGGGAGCCGACGGGATGATGTCGGTGACCATCTTCGAAGAGCATCCCCCGTTCACCGACGACCCAGAAGCGGTCGAGGTGGCCGGGATGATCGATGCGGCTCTCACCGAGGCCGGGGTGCCTTATGCAAAGGTGGAAACCCAGGCTGCCGCTTCGTGGACCGCCTGGGAGTACCTGCAGCAGGCCGCCGAAGGAGCAGGGAGCCTGGACCAGCAGGCGATGTGTGACTGGCTCGTCGAGAACGGTGCATCGACCTTGTTCCACGGAGACATCGAGTTCTACCCCGACGAGCAGAACTACTTCGAGGATCTCTCCAAGATCAAGCAGGTCCAGGACGGTGAGTGGTACACCGTGTACCCCGAGGAGTTCGCCGCCCCAGACCGTTCGGTCGAATTCAGCCCGGGGGGCTGATTCCTTGCAGCTATCCCGCCCGGTCCCGCCGGGCGGGATAGCCTCGACCCGCAACCAGGGAAGGACAGTTGGAACTACTCGCGCAAGGAATCGTCTCCGGGATCCTGGTGGGCGGTCTCTATGCGCTGATGTCGATCGGGATCTCCCTCTCCTGGGGAGCCCTCAAGATCATCAACC